>Ga0326514_10000015_pt1 | contig 116896 bp, 160 predicted proteins | sample 3_2548_0518_D_FD_203653 | JGI IMG/M metagenome (GOLD analysis project Ga0326514, IMG submission 203653) | Bovine rumen microbial communities from UC Davis, California, United States - 3_2548_0518 | ecosystem: Host-associated > Mammals > Digestive system > Stomach > Rumen | place: USA... | reverse complement strand
GTTTATAACTGAAGTAAGATTGCAGTATCTGATCACTTCTTGAGGATTTGGCATGATATTAACTGCAAAATAACCATCGGCTCGGTCAATATACTCCATCTCCCCTAGAAATAAATTAAAAACTCCGCTTACTCCTGATATAGAGGCAGTGAACGAAGTTGGGTTATCACTCTTCAGATTAGCTTCATTAGTTACCTTGCAGGTTCCTCCGAAGGTGAGTCGAGTAGCAAGATTCTTGTCCACGGTTTGAACTCCTATCTTAATTAAATATTCTGTTACATTGTTTGAACATCTGCCCACGTCGGGTAAAGCGTCCCAAAGTCAACTTTACTAGTGGATATGATGTTGCTTGTAGTTTCATAACTCGATTGCGATCCATTACGCGAACCGGCTGCATAAATGCCGGCACTTGTCGCAACTTGGTTTGCAGAACTAATTGAAAGTCTCTGCAGCTTAATTGTAGTTACAAAGGTTGTCGAAATTGTATGGCTAACTGACTTGATATTGTATATCCCAGTTACCGGTGACACTGTGTTACCTGCCATTACAAGAAGCGTTATTGGCTCGCATATAGTATAACCTCGAGTAGCTCCTGGAATGGTAACAGTAAAGTCTCCACTAAACTGAGTCGACAACGCGTTGATATCGTTTATAATGTTAGCGGTTTGATAAACACTCGAAAGCGAATTACTCCAGCTATTAGTTACCGTGTAAGGATTAACAATAGTTGTGCCTGTATCATCTAATGTGAAGCCAAGAGTAGAGAAGCTCATATCTGACATATTGTACGCGATACCGTCATAAGATCCCGAAAGGCTCAGGATATTACTATCAGGTGTTCCGTACTTAAGCACTCGGCTATCCTTTGTTGTCATGATCGTACTAGTGCATTTGTAATGGATAACACCTGGCTGTGTCATAGTCGGCTCGTCTACCCAGAAGGAAAACGTCGAGCTTTGCGGGGTTTTATCTGTGATACTTGAGCTCAGATAATTTCCAATATTCTCAGATCCAACATTATTCATCAATGTCGAAAGCTTTCCTGATCCAGGAGTTAGGCCTGCTGCATCTCTAGATGAATTGTACGACTTAGAAAGTGACAACAGACCAGGAAATGAGTCATAATCGTCTTCGCCTGTTCGATCTCCTCTAACGTACGTTGTAAGGCTTGTAGTCATTGCATTATGACTGACAAGCGTAGGAGCATCGCAATGGTCAATATCTAGTTCATAGTAATCGGTTGCTTTCAAGCTCTTAGCAAGCCCTTCTAAAACGGCAGAAGGCTGTACGATTCCTTCAGTTCTTGGAATGTTGAATACAGGAGTGTTAGCATTGACTATCTGCGAAGCATATCCGGTCAACGAATACGTCATGAACATTCCAGAAGTTCTGGCGTTATACTTCATTGTCCATCCCTGATAAGATAAGTAGGTTTCAATTTCGCCTGCATCGTTTAACCACCCTAACATGAATGTTACTGGAACACCACTAGCATTCGCATAGCCAGATGTCTGTGCAGCTGAATAGATAAGTGCTTCAAACGCTGCAATATTAACTTGGCGAGTTGAATCTCCTCCTACGGTTACTGATAACTCCCAGCTGGTATAGCTGTCTGTTTCTGAATTATTCAGTGTTAGAGAGCAAAATGGGCTCGGAATCTTCATCCCGAACGAAGTGATATTCAGTCCTGCAAGTGTGCAAGTCACGAAGGGTTGCTTCTTCATTTATGATCTCCTCCTACACATCAGGGCTCGCTTCCGAGATTCAGCTTGTTAGCTGTTACGCTCTGCAGTATTTCTCCTGCTTCAAATAATGACGATATTGAAGTAGGTATCGCAAGTCTTGTTCCTTCTAACACGGTATAACCATCCTGTATGTTGTTGAAATAGGCGATAACCCAGGCGTAACTAGCTGACCCTAATTGTTCCTCCGCTATAAGGTCTAACCGATTCTCGAGGTGATACGGCACTGTATAATACTTAGTCTTAATCGAAGTTGTAAACGGATTAGATGTTTCAAGTGCGATAAATCGGTCTTCTGACTTGCCTTGATGTATCACTTGACGCAAGCACCTGTAGCGAGAAACATGATTAAAGTCTACGCAGTATGTGTATTGAATTGGATCTCTTTCAACAACTTTGTATGGCGTATTTGTATTAAGAAATTGCATAATCTTGTCACACTCCTATTATTCCTATCTTCTGCACTGTGTCTATATTCAGCTGCATTGGGGAAACTTCCTGTATGGACAGCGTTAACTCGAAATCTAAGTACCAGTTGTCTAATCCAATGGGGCCTGACCACTTGACGTCGGTACGAGTAAGCACTCCTGCGATAAACAACGCACCGTCAATGTAGAATCTAACTGTAGGCGATTCTACAGTCGACCCTGTTATCTTTGGGAAAGTATTTGCTTCGCAGAATCTGATCAGCTTATTCGCTTGCCCGTCAAGGTGATTTCCTGTCCAAAGATCACGATGCATGTGGAATGTTAAATCCTGTTCACGAGGACCTGAGCCTTCGTACATGACCCAGGGCTCGTATTGATAAATGATGTCAGGCATAGCTGCGTAGCTTGCCGATCTGCTCGTGTTAACTTCTTCAGGGTAAACTGGAAAGTCCATGACTTCGTCGATAAGCGTTGAGTACATCTGAATCTTTCCCCACGGAAGCGAGTAAGAATATTGAGGTAACTTGACACTGATCCGAGTTCCCTTAGAACTATCTAAGCTGACAGGGAACGATGTATTCACTTTATTAAATACTTCGGGCTGTATTGTTCCTGAATTCTTGAGCTCGTTCATTACTGTTCGATAAGTGTTAGAGCTGATAGGATCTGTCTGCCCCGATTGTGAAACAGGTGAAGGCGATGGTCTAGCTGACCTTTTTGACTGAACACCTATTCGAGCAGTTGATACAGCCCCTGCTGACGAACCAATAACCTTAGCAGAATACGGCAAGCGTATTGCTTCAGGTATCCTAAGTGCATCTCTGAAGGCTTGGAAAGCTGAAAAAATCTTCCATCCATCTTCGTCTAGTAAGCAGCACTTCTCAAATACCTCTTGGCTGTCAGTTACTGCGTTTAAGAGTGTTGACTTTCTAGCAGCAGATATTTCGTTAGGTTGCGTAGCTAGAAGATCATCACACTTTTTATTCCATTGTTTACCAATTTTAGGCTCGCGTTTAAGGCCATTCTCTGCAAGGAGTAGGTCTATGTTCTGCGAGCCGATTATTCTGGATATTGTTTGTAGCGTATCGTTTTTACCTATTATTAGAAATTGCATTATGCACCTTCCGCTTCAATCAATATGTTAGCTTGCTTGAGTCGCAAGCACTTGGTTACGTGTGTTTCTCCGAACATTGTCGGGGGCCTATCCCTGTACTGAGATGGCCTTTTCTTCATCCATTCGATACTTGTAGCAAGACAAGCTCTTGCTAATTCGGGTGAGAACTCTGTGAGTGGTACCACTACTGGATCTACTCCTGTTAATTCATACAAGTAAGCGATGTCAAGTTCGTCTGATTCATATGTTATAGGACGCATCAACATGTAAGAGTAGACCCAATCGGGTATCTTGATAGTCCCTCCCGATTTAAGGTAATCATCTAACCTCTCCCATATTGCAAGCTTCAGCGTGTTGTAATCTTCTTCCAAATCCTCTGACGGACACGGATAGTAATCGTTGAAGAATCCGTCTTCCTTTCTGAAAGCATCAATCATTTCTGCATCTGAAGTCAGATAGTAAGGATAGTTAGGAAGATATCCGATATTCACATACATTATTTTAATAGTATCGTGAATGAACATTAGCTGATAGCACCTCCCCTAAATATGTTGTAGGTATCAGGCTCCCAAGGTTCGATGGACGTCTGAGAAATTGTTGACGGGATCAATACAGTTGACGAATGGAATGCAATCGTTCCTGTCATTGATTCTGCTAAACTGTATGGATCGTAAGTTCCGGTAAGCAGTGTAAATGAATTGTTACTTACATACCAAGTTGCATCCGAGCAGTATGCCGAAGTGAATGTTCCTGTGATTTTAAGTTTCCTGACGAGGCACGCTAACGGATATGTCAATGTTGCTCCTTGAGGAAGTACAAAGTCACCTACAACCATCTTCTCACCGGGCTCTACGTTGTCAGTTGAGTTATTAGCAGCGAGTACTTCGCAACCTACGATGTCCCCGTTTCCTGCAAAAGTAATGCTCTTAAGAGCTACTAAGTAGTTATTATCATTAGCAGCTGTTCCGAGTTCCTTCCAGTAATCTATCTCAGTTGAAATAACTTGTGCCTGTAACTCGCTGACGGTCATTCCGTCAACTACAAGTGCAGGATCTTCGGTTGTTCTTCTTACATGCCATATTGACAAGTCTTGAAAACCTGTGAAGTCGCCGTACACAGATGCGTCACGAGCACATGTCCTGATATAGTTGAAGATAACTGGATCGTAGTATAGGCAGGTTCTGACTACATTGATTACAGGTGTCCCCTCTATGTGTGAATCAATGATTATCTTCTCGCAGTCTGATATGTTAATTGTGACATTGTTCGTTACCTCTGCCCCCATAAAATGGAAGCACACCGCTGTATTAAATCGCGAATCAATACCGTGTATGTTAAGTGTCCCTCCCTCATCTACTTCTGGAAGGTTCACATATATGTTAAGTATAGACGGCGTAGCAGCTGTATTAGGCACTTTCGGGAATGCTACACGTTCATTGATGTAATCATCGAAGTAACCTTGCAATGTATCGTAATCACTTGCATCCGGAATTGTTGCATCTGCAGCAATCTGATATGCAAGCGTACCTGATCTTAGAATTTCGTAATCTGTAAGCACTAAGTGACCCGTATCGTCAAGTCTCACATATCCGTAATCGACTGCATCTTCTGACGCATTCAAGAATCCGCCTATTTCATCTTCTGTTGCAAATGCTACTTGCCCAGTCACCATCACGGCGTCTGACCACTGACGCGGTCCTGCAGTAAGCACTCCGTAATAATAATCTGTGTAAGCATGTGGATCTGTACCTGATCCAGTATATTCGGGATAATATCTTACCTTGAAGTAATCATACCATGTAGATGTGCCTGCATCGTATGGGGTACCTCTCATTGTATCGCCTGATCCGAAGAATATCGGATAGTATTCAGGATATTCCGTATCGGGCCTTTCTTGCCCTGCTTCCTCCATCCATTCCAGCACTACAAGCGGATAGCCCACAATGTCTGAGGGGATGGGTGCAGGATGTCCTGCATCTCCGTCAACTTGGGCTACAAACTTAATCTGATCTACTTGGCCAGGCAGCACTACATATTTAGTTGCCGGCGGGCTTGCTGTATCACTTGAGTCACCGTTGAAATGTTCATCGTATTTAACGAGTATGTAATCACCTGTGTCCCAAGCATCGTTGATTTCAGGAAGTTCATCAGTTGACGTCCTGGTGTCCATAAAGTAGATTTGCTTACCCGTAAGGTCTGTTCTGAAATCATTGACTTTACTTGCTAATGACTTGATCTGCTGTGTGTAAGCTTTGTTGACCATACCAGGTGTATTATCACCATAATCTGCCATCGGCATTGCAAGTATTCTAGGAGCATAATATTCGTCGTTACCGTCTTCATCTGTCATTCCTGTTATCTGCTTATGAGGAAGCACAAGATAATTTCTATCGTTTGATACAGTGAATTCAGCTTGCTTCAGGCTAGGCTTCTCTAATGTCCTAACTGGGTCAGCATCCCAAACCATCAAGCTGTCTGTTGCATCCTCCCATGTATCATAACCGGTAGCAGGATTTGCTCCCTTTCCTGCAAACGCATATATCTTTTTCGAGTTGAGTCCATATTTAGTAACATACCTATCTGAAATCCAGTTATCAAGATTAGCGATACGGTCAGAATTCAGATACTCTAACTTCTTGGTAGAGTTCTTCAAGTTAGATATATTGTTGTTAATAAATGTGAACGTAGCAAGCAGAAGATCTGCAGTTACTTTCGTCTTATCAAGCGGTGACTGTGCAGGAGTTATGAATTCTTCTTGTGGCAGTATTACAAGCTGAATACCTAAGAACATTTCATCTTCATCTTCTACCAAGATGGATCCAGCTACTGTTTGATCAGTAGAATAGAATGTCCTAATGCCGATTGCAAGATCTCCTTTAAGTACCGGCCTAGCCTCTGACTGAAGCTTCGCATTAGCTTCAACAAGGTCGATTGTCATCGGTGCTAGTGTTTCAACGTAATGTCCGTTGATGACACCTCGTCCTTCGGCAATCTGCAGTGTGTAGCCGTTTATGTAAGCTCCGCCCGCATCCATCAGGATATTTACTTCAAAGTCTGGCTCTCCATGAACATACGATGGGCCTATTGTATAAGTTACTTCTGAATTTGTCGCTACAGTTTCCCTTGACCGAATGTTGTATTCTGTCACTAACTGACTACCTGTTGTCGAATTAGCTGCAGGGAAGATGTTTGTTGTTGCCGATGAAAAAGTAATGAAATTCATCTCTGTTTCTCCTTCGCTCAAAGTTTGAACTAATGTATCTATATGTGCTATACAAGGTGATCAAGTGGCTGTGCTAACTTCCGTGTATTTTCACGTAGCTGTAGCTACTAATTCTTGATACTATAAACTCGACCCATGCTTGAAACTTCGTAGTATTCTTCAAATGTAGATATAGGTCTCCACTTCTCTCTTTTTCTGCTAGCTTCGTTTAATCACCTCTTAGAACTGTAGGAAAATTGTTCGGTGTTACAATTCTGCTTAAGGTTTTACTTCTGTTTTTCACTTGAATTGGAGGTTCCTGTGGTGGTCAATCCCAAACCCAAGCTCGATAATGCCGTGGGAACTGACACGATGCTTGTTTCGTTGTTCTGCTGCATGATTGCATGTACATATAAGAGTATCTGCGATAACAGCATGTTTGTCTGAACTGTCGGGTTTGCAATTTCTTTCGCAAGCCCTTGCCATATATCATCACCTGTAAGATGATTTGCAAGTTCCAGAACTGCATCTTCTGTTTTTGTTTTATTAGCTTCAGCAGCCCTCATTGCTTCGTCGTATGCAATTCTGGTTGCATCTGTATATGCTGTGTTGAGTATGTAGTATTTCTTCCATTCATTCAAATATTCAGGGAAGAGATCGGTTGCAAATCTCTGCATATCCTCCCAGAACTGCACTTCGTGAAGGTCTCTAGCTTTCTGTTGCTTAGATGCTTCTTTTGATTGCATCTCGTCGAACTTGGCCATTATAGTATTTATGTCAGTACCATAATTGAGAAGGGCTTCTGAAAGTTCTTGCACGGACATTCCGTATACTTCCTTAGCCCATTGCTCGAAGCTCGGCTCTAAGTTCTTTGATGCGATGTCTGCGCTAGTTTTCGCTAATTCTTTCTCGATCTCCTGCTGAGTCATGAAAGTCTTATCGCCGGTCTTACTCTTAGTAGTGATATCTTCTATCCTAGCATACTTCGCCAGGTCAGCATATTCTTTCTGAAGCTTGACATCAGTCTCCATGAATTTTGCTGTAAGGTCTTTACTCTTATCTGCCGTTGCTAAGTAATCTGACATAGATTCGCTAAGTGCCGACTGAATAGCCATTGCATGTGCTTCTTTTTGTGCTGCTGTTGCACCTTTCTGAGTACCTGTGTCGTCGACTAACCGGTCGCCTACTTTCATTTTGAGCACACGGGTCTTCTGCTGCTCTGGCTGATATATTGCGTTGTAGTTATAATTATCGCGCCAATCTCCTGAATAGGTGTAAGCACCTGCTGCACTCTTGCTTACTAATTTCGTCTGGTAGTAAGCATTCGAGCGTTTATTCTTGGAACCTTGATCAGCTACTCCGGATTTGCTTATTGCACCTGTCAGGGCTGATGTTAAATCGTTGAGCGCAACTTGTCCTGTTATGCCCTTCCAGAAGCTGAAGGCTCCCTGTCGTAATTCTTCTGTATTGGAAGTTTCTCCTGTTACCCATCTATGATAGTCAAGGTCTAGCAATCCTTGCTCTCTGTAATCGGTAGGGCCTGACGGGAACAATGTTGAAAGTGCTTTCTGATTTGCACTACCCACAACTCCTGACGAGACAATATCGACAATGTCCTGATTGATCTCTGCGGCTTCAAGTGCAGTGAATAATACGTTGCCAATGCCTTTTAACCAAGATAATGGGTTCAAGAAATTGATGATATTTTCAACAGTCTGGAAAATGCCTTGCAAGAATTCGAGTGCCCCTCCTTGCAGGTCTACTGCAAATGTGTTCTCCTCGATTTCTCGCATCAACTGCTCTTCCCACATGTGTTCCTGAACAGCTCTACCAACTTCACTGTCAAGTACATATGCAAGACCTTCTTCTACCATGTATTCGTTGATTTTCTGCATCCTGAGCTGCTCTGCCGTACTAGTTGTCTGACCGGCTTTCATCAGCTCCATGTTCTGTGCTAATGCATTATTATTGAGGCTCATCGCATTGATTGCATCTGCAAGATATCCAAAGTCAACACGAGTGAATGCCTCCATGGACATTCCGAATACTTCTGAAAGTCCTTCTGCAACCTCCATGTAGTTGCTTGAGGACATATTCTGCAATTGTGATAAGTTACTAAATAATGTGCTGAATACCTTCTGCGGATCTTTTGCAAGTGCTTGCAAGAATGCAGTATTTGATGCACCTGTCCCTGCCATAGATCGTAAGGCAGTTATTGAAGAAGAATTACCGCCTGTAGCAGCGTTTACGACTGCTGATACAATTGAATCTGCAAGGTCTGGAGCAGTTGCACTTACTATCGCAGATACTGATGTAAGGACTCCTGAAATATCAGATACATCCGCGCTTTCTAGCTGACTTGAAAGGGCTATCTTCGCTGCATCTGCAAACAGCTGTGAGCCATTCTGTAAGCTAGTAGAGAAGCCTCCTGATATTTCTCGACTTGCGTATAGTAAGTTACTAGCGAATGCTTCTAACTCATCATTAGCAACCTGGAGCGCTTCTTTCTGTGAAAGCCCTCCCTTCATTGCATTGGCCGCTATCGATGCGTACGAAGAAGCATATTGGAAGAAATCTTGATTAGGAACTGCTTTGTTAAGGACGGTTGCCATCCATGCAAATTCTTCTGCTGCTTCACCATATAAGCCCTGCTGAAGAACTGATTCCAAGTTCTTCATAATATCGGCAGATGACACATATAGATCTAAGCCGTTTGCACGTAACCTTTCAGCATAGCTGCCGAATAGATCTTGGACACCTTCCTTAGTATATCCCTGAGTAGCTGCAATTGTTCCAGAAACGGCATCCCATGCATCTAATGCAGACTGCGCTGATTCTTTGATTACGTCAAATGCTGCAGTAGTTGCAGACTTAACATCTTCAGTAATTCGAGTTTTCCATAGGTCTAAGTTTTTGGTGTTCTGTGTCTGAGTTCTGCTAGCTGCATTACTGAGCGCTTTATGAAATTCTTTGAAACCTTCTATTGCGGGTCCAAAAGCTGCTGTAAATGCTTCTATAACAAGAGGTGCTGCAAGTAATGCTATTGCAAGCGGCGGGAACGCTGCCGAGGCCGCTGTTGCTCCTGCTCCTGCAGCTGCCATCCCTTCTCCTGCAATCAGTCCCGTCTCACCTAACGCCATTACTTCGGTCGAAGCTGTTGCTGTAGATTCTACAAGGGCAGTTCCTGCTTCTTCTACAGGGCCAGGAAGCCCTAACAACGAATCAACTACATCAGTTAACTCGCCTGCACCAGAAGTTGCAGGAAGTTCTGGAACGGGTACATCAACTACATTATCTACAAGATCAGTAATATCTGTGTCAGACTGATTAGTGCTCATCGCTCGCTGCCTTGCGGCTGCGATAAGCTCTTGTAATCGAATGTCAACATTGTCAAATCCGACATTCATGTCGTTCTGGAATGTTTGCTGACTTGCTTGCATATTTGCATATGCTTCAGACGTGCTAGAATCTACTGCATCTTTGAGATCCTGGGTAGTTGTCTGAGAGAATGCATTCTTCAAGTCGATGTCACCGGTTCCACCCATCGCCTTGCTAGCTTGTGCAAGTCCGCTATTGAGAATAGATGAGGCTTTAGTCTGGAAGTAATCCATTGTGTCTTTCAATGGCTTACCGAGACTTGAATCCTTGATCATCGTACCAAGGCGTTTACCTAACTCGCCACTCAGCCCTTTAACATCAGTACCTAAGCTCTTAGCAAATTCAGATACCGATTTGTTAAGCACATCTTTGAATGGGTTGCGAGTGCCGAAAAGAGCTTCTTTGAAGGCTTTCTCGAAGTCGTTGCTTATCTTGTCTGTAGTTAGCTTCGCATCACGCTTAGTAGTGTTGCTCCAATTATCTTGACCGCGTGTATACGCATTCTGACCTCTGGGACCTCCCTGATTACGCTGAGAGTCAGATGAATATCTATTACCGGGACGTCTTGCATCTGCTCTTGCAGACATTCGTTCTTGTTCTGCAAGATCTTTCAAACTAGACTGAGAAATGAGGAGTCCGTCGCTTTTAGCAATAGATCTCAGAGTAAGGTCAATTGATTTCAGCGTGCCTTCGGTATCGAGGGACATCGCTTCTATATAATCAGCTATTGAGTTGTTTACTCCGCTATCAGGCATCTTTTGCTCTGCCATCCGGACTCACCTCCCTTCAGTCTACTTATTCTTTCGTTCATTAAGTATCCGTTTTCGTTCATCTATTTCCTCTTCCATCATCTTCATATATTTCTTTCGGATGAATATAGGTTGTTGCATCAGCCATTCAAGAGAAACAGAACCTTCAGACCCTCGAGTAATGAACATTGCTTCATCGATTATGTTCTCATACAGCCTCTGCCTTATTTCCTGTGGGGTCTTTAACTCCCCTGAGACTTCTATCATCTCGCCCTTTCCGGAGATCTCCCACGGTCGGACGAAAAAAGCGGTCATCTGCTAGTGCAATAAATGCAGCGTTATTCGATTTACACTGCGGACACTGGCATCTGCCACCTCCCCTCAATCCATAATCTGTAAGTTCCTGAACTCTACTCCTGAGCACTTTATAGTCTGCGGGGCTCATATTCTTCTCTATTTCAAGTTTCGCACTGATCGGAGTTGAATGTGCATCCATGCCCATCGAAGATATGGAATAGCAGATTCTTCCTAGGTCTGTATTGATCTCTCCATTGACGCGCTTGAACAGGTTGTCCTTTCTGAGATTGAGGGACTCCTGAATAGTTAACATATGAAGATGGATCTCTTCTTTGTAATCAATCAGCTCGCCTTTCTTGATTATAAGCTCGTTCTTGAAATTCTCAGGCAGGGCTTTACAATCAATTGTTCTAAGATCAACTTGAGACTCAATACGAACCGGGCCACAGTTTTCGCATAAAATAGTATTCGTTGTGAAATACGGTCCATAGTTGAGAAATCTCAAACAACGACAAATCCACTGGAAGTCGATTTCCAGTAGGTTATGAAAGTTGATCTTTTCTTCGATAGCTTCTGGGAAAATAACATTGAGCATTGTTTCCTCAAAATCTTCTGAACCTACGTAGTCCAGTTCGGAAACAGTTGGAATTGCTTTGAGTGTAAGCTGGTCGGGAATATCTGCATACAGACCTTTTCCGAGCAGCTCGACTTTTTCTGACATCATAGTCGATTTCCTCCTTACGGTTTAAGAATATATTTATTGATGTAACACGAATTACTGTCTACATTGAAGCCTCTGCTACCGATTGTAAAGTATACTATCGGCACTCCAGTGCTTTCAAATAATTCTGCAAATATAAAAGGTGAGTCATCTGTGCGGACAACCCACCTTCTAAATATGTTTTAGAGCTCTTTGCAGTTTTTAACTTACCATGCAACTGCAAGATCAAGCTGACGTCTGTTGTAACTAGCGAAGGTACCTGTATCACCAACGATTCCTAGCCCCCTGGACGTCCTTACAACAGTCCCGACAGGACGAAGTTTCTGATTAGCTGCTACTATAATGTACTTTCCGAACATCTTCATGCCGTCTGATCGCACCCAATACTTACCTTTACAGCCGTGATTTCTAAGAATTCTTACTACTCCGCCCATTGGCAGATTGTAGTAAGTCTCCTTTCCACTCGGTCCCATTACAGTACCGTTGCTTCGATTGAGCACTGCACCCATCCAGGGTTTCGTCTTGGAAACATTTTTCTTAATCTTGATGTATCCAACTTTCTTCTTTCCGTACCTTATCCTGCAATACTTCGTACCGATAACCTTACCAGTAATTTTGATCTTAGTTGCTTTTTTGATCTTCTTAAGTGTTTTTGATTTCTTTCTGGGCTCTTTCTTGATTAGAATTGTTTTAGTTGCGTAACGAACGCGAGATAATTTTTTGATCGGGTATGCCGGTTTCGGAACGGCTGAGTCTACTGCGGTTCCTGTTACTGCAGTACCTGATACAGCTGCACCTGATGCAGATGATCCTGATACTACGCTACCTGCATAGTAAGATATGTAGTTGTTAGTTTCTGTTACCTTTCCTTCTGAAGTTAAACTTGTTGATGCAAGTATCATGATTAGTAGTCCTACGATTGCCGTCGTACCTATTATTACTCCTGGCACGAAGTTACTCTGTGACTTGTTACTCATAAAACTCCTTTCGGGCAAGTTGAGATAATAAGAACTTATTTCTAGAAACTTCCTGCTCCTACCTGGTTCCTATTATCAAGTTACATTTATATTTTAAGATATTTTTACGAAAAAGTCAACTGTTTTTTAATAATTTCTTAAAATCTTTTAATACTTTCTTAATATTTCATATAGATATACAATCGTTATCAAACCATTAAAGACGGGCAAGGATGCACCCTGCCCGCCTCATGAAAGGAGTTTGTAACCCAAACTTAACTTATTTGCGATTGTTAATCTGATCTTTAGCCTGTACAGTTATTTACTTATCGGCAGCACTGTCGAGTTTATGTCCGATGAACGAAGTAACCTGATAGGCTAAGATTGTTACTATTGCAAAAACTGCAATGTATAGAATGAATTCACCTCCGAAGGCCTGCTTACCTCTAGCCTCATAAAGTGACTCTGTTAATCCGTCCTGAATTACTGCAGTTACTACTGCTCCGATGATTACGCTCAATACAAATGCTAATACATCTACCATGTCTTCGATATATGTTCTCATGTTAGTATCCTCCTACCCTCTTAGGCTGATTTGATGTCGGTGATTTTGAACTGTGTGCATACGCTTGTCTTCTTGTATTTATCATACAAGCCATCTTGTCTAAGCCTATCTGTGTCTACCCCGCTACGCTCGTAGCAGTTGTAAATGATCTTATGCAGAGCAGTAACTATTTCGTCTACCTTGCGTGCATCACACTCATCTTTGAGTTCCTGCTCAAGCTGTGCTTTCTGATCACGGAGTAAGTTAATGCTCTCATTGATCTTCCGGATTTCCTCTACCTTTGCGTTAATTAGTTCGTTGGTCATCATAATAGCCACCTCCTATTGGATTTTCGATGTTATTGGCTTACAAGTATATTATATGACAATTCTATGAAAAAGTCAAGACTTTTTTATAATTTTTTCAATTTTTTTTTTTGCCGAAGGAGAATGTGTCCATCACTTGTTTGCTACCTTTTTGATCTCTTGTAATAGTTCAATGAGTGTGAGCATTTCTGAGGACACGGCTACCTGATCCTTTCCATCGATCTCGTTGTAGACTTCTCCTACTGTAACTGTCTCCTCTTTGAGCTCGCTGAGTAACTCCTTTATTGTCAAAATCTTCTCCTCGTTTGTCATATTAGCTAACCTCCTACTCTATTCTTCTATTGAAACTACTTTCTCAATATACTTAACGATGTTTGCATACAATGTCGATTCAGTCCACTCGTTCTCGCTCATCTCTTCTGGCTTCAGCCCCTCTAAGATCTCTGACCACGCTCTCAAACTTTGAGTTGCGATCTTTAATGACTTTTCAGCCAGATCTCTGTCTGACATTGTGATCAGTAGCGGGTGTAACCGCTCCTCGAGTAATTCTAAATACTGTGCAGCTGCGTCTAATCGTTTCATTGTATATCCTCCTTTGTAGACTGTTTTCCTAACACAATAGGTACAAGTGTGCGGATTTCTTGAGCTAAGTGAACTATTGTTTCGTTACGGCTACGTGTGAGTATTTCGGCATGTTTGTCATGGTAAATCTCAGAGACCATCCGTGATGCCAGCGTGTAAAATGTGTGTTCTTCTTTGGAGATCTCTTTGTCGATGTGAAATCTATCAGCGATGTTGTCGTCTTCGTAGATCTCAGTGATGCTCCCGTCATCTAGGTACTTTACTTCAGCGGTTACTTTGTACCCGGACTGGAACAAATCGTCGCGAGGATCGTCGTACATCACAATCGCAACTCTTCTATGTGTTTCCTTTCCGTGACCCTTCCAATAAGTATTTTCCATAATCACAACCTCCTTTTCACACTTGTTTCATAATTATTGATTCGCCGTTTGACATTACTAACCAGTACATCTTGCGCTTGTTAGGATTGTACCGGTCATCTTCTATCCCGTTCATCTTATCTGTGTCCCAGATGATGTATCGTTCAGTGACTATAGACCCTCCTGGCGTCTTGCGAGTTTTTTCGAGCACTATCTCTCCGTACCTGAGTAGATTCTTTTCAGTAAGCTTGATTTTGTCTAGCATAGGGCATCCTCCTTTCACCCGTTGCAGTAATCGAGAAACTGAGATACTGCCTCCTCTACGTCGTTGCTAGCAGCAGCCGGAGCCTCCTTGGGCTCTTCGGGCTTGTAAGTTACTTTGCACCTAGTAAGTATAGTTTCTTTGATTGCTTTATATTCATTATGTGACTTCACTGTTCCTGTAACTGCCACAACACGTTCAGGATCGTTGATGGGTTTACTAGAGAACCATGAGAAGATACTAGACCCATCTGAGAACTTGTATAGATAGGTCATTCCGTATTTACCTTCCCAGGAGGATACAAGTGTGAAGTCGTCTGTTGTAATGTCTATCCTATCGCCTTCAGATCCAACGAATTCTGACTTTTTCATTTCCTCCTGTGCCTTTTCCTTCTCTTTATACTCTTCCAGCTGCTTCAGGTGACGAGCATATGCGACGGTAAGAGAAACTAAGATGCCGAGACTTCTGAAGTCTGTATAGCTGTCTGAGCATATTACATGAAGATTTCTGATATACTCGCTTGTGATATCTTTATCTGCTAATCCTCTTATCCACTCGAGAGCTTTCTCAGCTGACTCCTTTGCATATTCGCTATCAGCATTGAAGCTTACCTCCTCCATCTCGTTACGGTATCTTTCTCTATCTTTCTCAAGGCAGCGATTGATGAAGTAGTAGCTTAATACTCGGTCTTTTGTAGAGCGATAATTGCTTGGAACATATCCGTTATCATCTGCGTAAGTAGCTTCTGATTTCTGATAGCCCCAATGCTTATAGCACTCAAAAGCGTAACGGAGGATCCCCTCCACTTCTATATAACGATTGAAATTAGGACCTGAATATGATCCGTAAGATTCTGACTGTTCGTATATTGAGCAGAAAAATGCAATGTTTTCGGCTGAAAGGCCGTTGGTGAATTCCTGAAGGCAAGATTTACCTACCTGCTTGAATTCTTTAGACTCTTCATTGTAAATGAGATAAGTATCCTTACGAGAACGGATCTTGTTACAATGCTCACAAGTTGGACCGCAAGTCTTATACTTGTCTGGAATAACAAGATCGGTATCGTAAGCTCTTACTACGTTACCTTCTTCGTGATGATCAAGAGTTGCGACAAATCGCCACCCATTGTATTTAGCTTCGCCGGAAACTTCTACAACGTAGTATTTGGCGATGTACTCGTTACCGTCTGCATCTTTGCAAGCTTTGAATTCATACCCCTGTGGAAGATAGCAAATGATGCAATGACTCTTCTCAGCCTTTGCTCTCAGAGAGTAGATTTTCTTCTCGAAACGCTCCCAATTAGATTCGTGAATAAGAAATGTTGACATAAGCAGGACCTCCTATCTAAATTGATATGTTTTATTCCTACAAGTATATTATATGATATTTATATGAGTTTGTCAAGACTTTTTCAAAAAGTTTCTATATACCATATTCAAACTGATCAAGTGCAGGATTTCCGGTGAGCTTCGCTACATAATAGTGCCTCAGAACGAAGAAGTCATATCTGCAATCGTTGAGTTCGAACGCATCAACAATAAGCTTACGCTGTTTCGAGTCCTTGTAAACTTCTTGACTGCACGTTACTTCGTAAGCTTGTGTTCTGAGATTGTAGATTACTCGACCTCTTTCTATTCCTTTATAACCAAATGCAATGATCTCTTCTGCCTGTTCGGGAAAGTACTCCTTGATTAGCTTATTCCACTCCGTTGCATGGTTTTTCTTTTCGTCATAGTTAATGAAGTTTCCATCGTTGTATCCGTCATCCAGTGTTTTGTAATCTGCAATTACAGTATCGTTGTAGACCCACCAGATGCCGATTAGCCCAGATGTTAAAGATGCTTTGACGTATCGCTTCATAATTTCCTCCTCCTAACAAATCTTAATCACACAAGTGAGCCTTTACGTAACTTGCAATAGCCTCTTCTTCTGGACATGTAATTGTATCGCAGTCTAATGTAGTACCATCTGGAAAGCTCAAATGGTGGATCCACCACTTCTGTCCTAATTCATTACGATCAGCCTGTGCTTTTCTTTGTTTACAGATCTCGGGATCTTTCTGTGGCCATGCGTTAATATCTGTTACTATTCGTAAAATATATTTTGAATCTCTAGTTTTATATGCTACTGTTACTTCCTGAGGTGTATGGACTTCTTCTTCCGGGTCATAAACCAGATTGGGAACAGATTGGAGTAACGCATATGCCGCTGCACGCCTTGCACTGTCTCGATAGTTACCGTTGAATTCAGTATCTTCGTCTCCGTTTTCATCGTATCCTGGATTAGTTAATCTAAGATCTGCAGGATATAAGTGAAATGTGAAAGTGTAGTTCAAAGTCCTCATTCTAAACCAACTCCTTTCAGAATCTCATCAATACGCTCTTTGACTCGATTCATTGCTCTGTCGTAGTTATTAAATTGCTTTCCTGTTACTTCAATAGATGCGTAGTGATACAAGCCGTCAACATTATCAGTATCTTTTAGCCCTTTGTACGAACGAGTTATTCTATCATGATAGTTCTTTCTCGGAAGATCATTCAAACTTGATTCAGGATGATCAGATATACGAAGGTAAATGAATTCATACTTACCCTTATTGTTAGTTACTTTAATATCGACATCGTAGTATGTAGAGTCTGAATTCTTATGATTACTTCTAGAAGTTCGCAAAATTTTCAATCCTTTGTCTTCTAAGTAAGCCTTAACATCTCGAATGACTACATCAGCATTCTTGAATACCTTCCTTGGATTATTTCTGGCAGCTTCGACCTCCTCTTCAAGATCAACTCCGTAGAAATCAATTTCAATTCTGTTTACTCCTTCAGCTGTTTGCGATGATTTAATGAATCTTTTCATGGATGCTCCTCCTGAAATATAAAACGCCGCCTATTGTTTGGAATCGTGTTTTTCTTGCTAGAGGAAAACAGAATTACAAATACGAAATAGACGGCGGATTACGCTTTAATATAACGATTTACGTATTTGTAACTTCCTCTAGCAATGATATAATAGGTTTAATGTAGCGTGTAAGTATATTATATGATATTTCTATGAATTTGTCAAGACTTTTCAAAAAAAAAAAATAAGCGGAGGCATAGAACCTCCGCATTACCTGCAACATTCAGTGGTCAGTCTTCAAACTGTTCGAACATTCCTGCTTTTACTGCCCATGCAAACGAGAATGCCCAGAGCATAAAAGCTTCATTGACGATAGTCATCCATTTGATGTCAAGAACAGATGTGATTACTTGATTAAGCATAAAGGCTGCAATTATGATTGCACATATGATGTAGGCTTTGTTTCGTTTTTCCTTTCCGGAAGTTTTTGAATCTGCTCCCGACTTAGTGAATCTAAAGCCAATCATGTATGCAAATGATCCAAAAAGCAGTGCTGCAATAATACAATGGAACACATTACTTACTGCAGTAGGTAGATTTAGAACTCCTGTGGTAACTCCTGCGGCATCGCATTCACAAGGGAATACAAGAATTCCTATTGCCATAGCTGCCGAAAACTTACATGTAAAGAAATCGCCTAGATCGTATCCTCTGTAGGTCCACAAGAAGAAAGCAAATACTGCAAGTGAGCCGATCATGAATATGTTACTCGTTGCATAGAATGTAGCCGAAATACTGTACCAGAATGTAGGTCCGTTCTTGCTATACGCGATGAACCCTACAAGCGGTGCAAGTATCGGTAACAATACTCCGTACAGCGCTAGCATCTTGCGTTGCCACTGCATTGTTTCTTTATCAGACTGTTGCCGTTTCAATAGTAGTCAACTCCTTCCTTGAGTAGTATGATTGTTACCACTATTCAAGGTTTGGTGCTGCTTATCTTGTAATGAAGCACTGTAGATTATCCCACAATCGCTAGGATAAGCTCTTGATCAATGCCGACGTTAATAACTAAGGAAGTTGTGCGATATAGATTTGACGGAGTTGTTACAGTCATTCGAGATATTAACTCAGATCCGCTAGGCGTAAAAGCTGTACCTAATTTGAAACTTGTAAAATTCTGACTACTCCAGTTGGAATTGCTCGCATAAGTGTTGCGCATATTTAGATAGGGGCTGTCTCTATATTCTATACTCGCCTCAAAGTAACCATTGTCGACATCGTTCTTCGCCTCCTGTTTATCTTGTTATGGTGAATATGATGCCGATATTAAAGGTCGCCGTTTAGAGGCTATTTCATGCTGCAGTCAGAGAAGTTAATTCGCCTTTAACTGAATTATAACTTTACTTTTGTTGTCACTCTTTAATTCGAGCGAAATTCTGATTGATACTTATTTGACTTGTGAAATGTAGAAAAATGTTGACCTCTTTATGATCAGTTACATCTAGATCCGATTTTACTCCGTATGTTTGGTCGTTGTGATTTATTGTTAGCTCATAGTCGTGACCCGGAATAAAGGCGTTTTTGATTACAGGTCCGACATATCTTCTTACTGTACCAGTTACCTCATCACAGAACTCTTTCTGATCAATTGTTTCGGGTATCTCTGTTATGATGTCCTGAGTCTTGATTTTAGGAGCTGTATAAGTAACTTGTGCTACTTTTGGAGTGCTTTCTGGTTTTGCAGATTCTGCGGCAGGCTTCGGAGCGAACTTGAACTTGTTATCATCAAATCCGAACTTTTTGTCATTGAAGAGTTTAGAATGATTTGTAGCAGGCTTGAGATTTCGCCTGCCCCTGCAGTTGTCGCATTTTCTAGGCGGGTCGCTTAAATAAATATTCACTACAGGTGTTCCGCATATAGGGCAAGGTCTATAGTGAGTATCTGGACAGTATTTCTCTCTTCCTTTTGGTAGGAATAGCTTTCCGCATTCTTTGCACATCCTCATTTCTGCCATTGTTGATTCCTCACTTCCTTAATATCAATGCCCTTGCTTTGATCTTTCCGATCATCCCTTCGAGCATTTCAATTGCGTCATCGGCGTTCTGAACAAGAATATCTACATTGTCGAGTACTCCGATAACCGTCTTGTCTGTTTTAAGCTCAAGAACCTCTTTAAGATGGGTTATGTATTGAGGGAATTGAGTAAGCTCACCCGGGAACTTGAAGATTACTACGTTATCTCCCTCAGTGTTCTTAGTCAGTAATGAAACTTTCTCAGTTATTAAGTCCTCTATCTTTTTGTAGAAGTCTCTGTAACCTTCGTCAATGATCTCTATATCATCTTTATAGGTCACATTGATTTCAAGCTCTTCCGGATTAAAGTCGTCAGGGACTCCAAATGTAAGCTGGTATTGTTTCATTTAACGATCCTCCCTATCAATTCTATTATTCTGATGTTGCGTTGCAATTCTTTACTAATCGAACTGCTAATTCAGGAGAAGCGTTTGCTATCACTGAAATAGCGTATCCGTATTCTGAATTCATGAACGGTGTATAGCTCCCGTAGTCCGGAAAGCCAAGTTCTTCTACCATTGTGCTTTTGGTGAATTCGCACAATATTTCACGAGCGGCTTCCCATGCATCTTTGATGCCTGCATCATATCCCTCTTGGTAAGCTTTAACTGTGTTTTCGTCTACTGCTGACTGTAACGCTTCGTCTAAAGTAATCACTAGTCGACCTCCTGTATATCCCTATGGTGTTCCCCTTAGTATATACACGGTTCAACTTACCTTGATTCTGGTTTATCTAGTTGATTTACTGATCGTCGCTATACCAAATCTCTGCGATGAATTCGTTGTCTGACCGTTGTTCGAGTAGTGTGATTACTTCCTCTGTCCGATCAGTCGGCACATATAGTACGCAGAACTTGATGCCATTTTCAAATCTAGGGTCATCTACTGCCGCTTGCCATCTTACAGGCACCCTGCTTTCGCCTACATAACTGCAATCACTTAACTCGTTGTAAAGCAGTTCGGTGAAAAGCATCTTGTCATGCGCAGTTCTCACTCCGAATACTCTTACCCTATTATGAGTCCCGTTCATTTGGTTCCTCCTCTGAATCCCAATTTACAGCCCCTATTACGCTACGGCATCGAATGCACCAAAGCTCCGAAGACCGTATATGCTTATTATTGATGATACCTATAAACGAAATCCTGTAATCTAGATATTTTGCAGTACGGCAATGAAGGCAAGGTTTACGAATAAGGTTGCCTTCAGCTTCCTGACGAGTCACGCTGATCTCCTTTTCAGCACTACTGCCGCAACTATCGAAGTAATACCAAGAATGAAGGCTCCGACTGCAACTGCGGTTGATTTCTGAAGTGACGTATTAACAGCAGCTGTATACGGGTCAGTGTCGTAGAAATCATCTACTTCACAACTCCATTCTTCTACGATTTCGGGTTCCTGCTCAAGCGGCTCCGTATAGATGAGCTCCGGATCCCATTCTAACTTCGCACAACTGTTGTAGAATGTCTTAGGGTCACCTGTCAGCTCGCAGCAGGTCTTCCCAATGGTCCCATCTACATAGCAAAAATGAGTGCAATTAAGACATCGGTGATTAGACCGCTTTGACCTGTCTATCGGCCTGCCACTTGTGTTACGTCTTCTAGCTCTCCTCATGATCATACCTCCTTGAATATCCGTAGTAGTAAACTACTGTGTTCATTACCAGTTTCTTGAACTCCGCTTCGTTATTATTGGTTACCGGTAGCCGTTCAATTTCTTCGATCAGCTGGCTCCACGCTTTATCTGAATGGTCTAGCTTGCGATTGACCTTCTTAGACGAATCACGCACTGCTGCAATGATTGAAACAACTCCATCTAACAGGACACCAAGTAACAACAATGTTCCCAAGAATGTCCAGAAACTAGAAAAGATGAATTCAATTAGAGCCATAGGCTGTGTCCTCCTGTAGCAAGTAAATGTCGAGCACATCTTCACTGCACTGTACGTTTTTCAAATGCAGATGGCCGTGTGTTTCTATCGCAGAGAGTATAGGCGGGAGTAATTTCCACTTACCTCCCTCTTGTGTATGTACACGAATACGTTGTGTTGCATCTGGATCGCGTGACCACATTAGATAAAAGAACCCAAGTGTAATTTCTTCGGGACGGAGCGGTGCTTCATTAGTATTGTCCAACTGTTATTGTCCTCCAATCTTTGTTAGGTAGCAAAATACTTAACGATTTAGGAGTAGGTTCACTTATATTATATGATATTTATATGAGTTTGTCAAGACTTTTTTTGAAAGATTAGATAACATAGCGATAGGAGCGAGTTTACATTCTTACCTCACTCCCAGACGTCACTGTACACTACGTCGTCGTAGACGTAGTCTGCACATTCTTCAATAATCCTCATGGCGTTTTGCCAATATGCACGATGGGCCTCTATCTCTTCCCGCTGCGGCTCAAAGTATTCGATCAGATCATCAACTGAGTACCCATAAGCTTTGCTGAGACTTACCAATGTGGCCAGGCAGTTAGGACACAACATCTTACCGTGGTACGGATACGGAGGATGTTCGGCGCCGCACATATAACATTTTTGTTCATTTTCTGTCATTGCTACACCCTCCTACCTCAAACAATTGATGCGAATACGCGTCTTGTCATCGTTGTCTTTCTTAAGTTGCATTGGCTTCTTGTATGCACACGCAAGTTTAGCACTGCAGTCCCTGCATACCCTTTTGTCATCTGAGACGTTGTGATCCAAGACTCTTCCGCAGTTAGCACATCTTAATGTTGTTTCTTCGTCCATTGGCTATTGTTGCTCCTTTTTACAGTTTCAATCGATGCTGATACGGATCTACTTCCGCGTCGGCACTAAAAAGCATCTCTCCAGTTGGCCCTTTGCAGAGATACACGTCTTTTTCGTACTTAGAGTGAGTAGAGATCTTTTTAATACGTACAAACGTGCTGCCGTTGTAGTTGAATCTTTCTCCGTTTTCTAGTTCATCGAGTCTTGTAACATTCTTTGTCGTCATGGCTAGTCTCCTTTGTACGGAACAATTCAATGGCGGCTAGACCTGATTAATCAGAGCTATGCCGCCAGGATTAGCTGATAATACCGCTAGCGCATGTGGGTTTAATCTTCGGAAAAAGAAAGGCGGTGCAACGTGCGTTATCAGACTTTGCACAGGACAATTTGCGCTAGCGGAAATATCTACAAAGCTTGTCAGGCGCACCCGTACTAAGCATTGTAAGTAAAGTGAATATTAGGCTTCAGTTTATTTAACGATTTGTACCTAATCAGCTTCAAGTCGCTTTGCAATCTCCTCTTCCCAATCTGAGATCATCTTAAAGAGGGCTTTTGAATCTGAATTAGAGAAGAAGCCTACTCCAACAATTTGATAAGATGTCCCATTCAGATCAGCAACCTCCTCATCTAGTACTTCTATGATGTCTGCGACTGTTGCATAGTTTCCGAACGATACATACGATATCTTTGTAGAGCTTTTAATAGCTATGCAGCATATTCTTTCCATTGTTAAGCGTCCTCCGCGTGATTATTTATAAGACACATGCTTCGTCGGGATCCATCCGCTAAGTTTAGCTCCCTTAGTGTCAGTTAAGTTGACATAGGTCCACTTCTTGCGCATTGTAACAATCTTGATTGCAGTTTCTGAATTGATCGTTCCAGTTGCTTTCGATGTAGAACTCGGTTTCATGTGCAACTTGCAATCATGAGTGACAGACCCTACTGGATAATTCGACTTGCCTACTCGTTTAATTGCACGGTTCTTAACGTAGCCAAGTACGCTCCCGTCTGTGCATAGGCTCCATCCGTCTTTACAATCTTCTAAGATTCTGATGCGATCACTTGCAAAATGTGTCTTCAGACGCTTTGCAAGCTGATCTTTCTTCTGACGGATTGAGCACTTAGTAGATACGGTGCACTCTACTCCTGGAACTTTATATACGTATTCTACATGGCCAATCTGTTTAGGTCTAGATGGATCAGATCCTGCAAACAGTATGCAGTCTCCTACTTGGAGTTTCCAAGGATCCATAATGTGGCCAGCTTTGATTGTGACCGGAACGGTTTTGAACTTAGAGCTACTGTGAATTCCCGCAGTGCTAAGCAACCCGCCGGTGCTAAGACCAATCTTGTTGAATGCTGCCATCCCGGATGAACTACAATCGCTGTAGTATCTTCCATCTTTATACTTCTTGTATACGTGAGCTCTTAATATCTGACTATAGAAGTTTCTACCTAGAATCGTCTTATACGCTTTTACAAACTTCTTACGATCTGCATCTGTCATGAGCTTCAACCGTCTCACTTCTACGATGCCCTTATGGACACGATTAGCAGCTCGCTGATTGTAGCGATTCTGAGAATACACTCTTAGATTCTTGACAGAAGGCCTTCCGCCTCCGTGTCCACAAATTGTGATGTCGTTATCAGTTACCTGTTTCATATTAGTTTGTTGCTCCTTTCTGCTGCTCGGACCTAGTCGGGAAATGCTAACACAGATGAACAATACATCTTATCTTATAAAAGATTGGCTTTAAGTCCGATCTGCTTGACCATATCCTGACTCTTTCTCGTGTACCTCGTGTAATGATACCTCTCTGTATACAGATGCTCTATGGAAATCACCTACATAGATGACATTACCAATATTCTTCTTAGTATCAACTACTTCGAGAACTTGGAACGGCTGAAACTTATCCATCTTCCACTGTATAGTGATGTTACCCGACGGTACAATCTTTGGATCTGTAATTACTTGCCAAGGAAGCAATCGAGGATCATGAAGTACTTTGAATGGTTTAGCCTGTGCTTCTCGTCGTTCCTTGAGTACTCTGTTTGTCTTTTCGAGAGGTGTTTCTTCACGAATAAGGTACACTTTCCTCTCTACTAAGAATCCCGCATCGCTGTCATTGATGAATACGTCAACTGCTCGTCGGCCTCCGTTGTAACTTCCGAAGCCACCATAATCGTTGACCTTGAATCTGCCTAGTCCCTCAATTTCAATTGTTGTCCCTATGGGCACAAGCGGGTCTCTCTGGTCAACAGCACAAGTAGCCCACGGAATAGCACGGGCTCCTGATGATGTTTGATAGCTGCCTGCCGGAGTGTTATCACTCGGCTTGTAGCTCGAAATGTACCATTTACCTAATGGCTCTTTGACTTCTTTGGCCGCAGAGTTACTACTGACAACTACCGTTGCTACAAAAAGCAACAAAGCTGTTACTATAATCTTTTTCATTATTCAACTCCTCCATGTTATACGCTTTTGATTAACTGAACGGGTCAAAATCTTCGTCATCATCGTTGTAGTCGTCCAGACTTGGAAAGATTAAGTCACCTCTCCGAATTGCTTCTTGATCTTTGATCTGCTCTTCCATGCCCTCAAGCGAAAGACGCTGTATGCAGACTATAGGCCCGATATTACGAGAGATTTCGAGTATATCCTCCATGGATGGATACTTACCGTCACAGAGCATTACAAATGTCGAATACATGATGCCGCCGTGAGCTGGCTCCGCCACCGTGTACATGTATGCAGAGTATTTCGGCTTCCTAGCTTTCTTCCGCTTTTTAAGATCTTTCTTGCTAAGCTTATTCTTCACTTTCACAGTGTACGAATTTGCTTTCTTCGGTTGCATTACTATTGTTGCTCCTTTCACTCCCAGACAAACACTCCGTTCAAGCTTTCCAAGTTGTCTATTATTATGTCGGTACCTGAACAGGATTTGTTAATCACGGTCATAAAATAGATCCATTCGGCTGCTTCTTCAGTAGTTGTCCATTTCTTGAGCGGTGTTAAGTCCATGATCTGCTGCCACAAATCATCGTTCTCTATAACGGGCCTGTTAGCAGCTGACAATACTCCTCCGAATGACAAGCTGTTACAAGTTGCGCCATATTTTGCAATCTCTTTAGCAACCCATTTAGTATAAGCGATAACTCCGCCTTTGGATGCAACATACTCATCGTACTCTGTTCCCATATGTGCCGATGCTGCTGCTTGATTAAGGACTGACTTGATTGCCGGATTGTCAAGTGCATACTTACGAGTAACTTCCATGAGACCTTTCAGATTTGTATCAATATCCATTCCCGTACCGGTAACTCCGGCATTGTTTATCAATATGTTTACATTAGGAATATCGGGCAGCTCGTTAGGATCTGCAATGTTTGCTCTACAATGCTTATATAAGGGGCAATCTTTTAAGTCAGGAGGACAAGGCATGATGTCTATGCCGATCACTGAGTGACCTTCATTGACAAACTTAGCAGCAGTTGCGTGTCCCATTCCTTCAGACGATCCTGTTATCACAACATTCATTAAATACACCTCCTACATCAGTACATAACGATACCGGCGGATCAGTTATCTTTCCAGAACCGCAGGACTTTGATTTTTCTTAACTGCATGTTTTCATCTGTTATTTCTTCAAACGCACCTACGCTACGCAGTGATTGATACCTTGAGTATAAGGCATCTGATACTACTTCACCAATGGATTCTCCTCTGTGTGCTCCGATAGCTTGCAGCTTGAGCAATTCATCGGGCTGAAATACAATCTCGCACTTCAGCGGTGCGTCAGCAATCTCAATAGTGTTAACTTCAGTCATGGTTACTGTTGTCCCCCTTTTCGGTCATTCGAGTGTTTGCGAATTTTTCGCGTTTCGACAAGTATTCTCTGTATTGTTTCATCCGCTGACTGAGCAACGCTCTGTATTCCTGCTCGCTCAGATAGGCGGAATTAGGTTTTGCTGAATTAGTTTCATCCAGCTTAGAAAGATTAGTCATGGATTCTGTTCTCCTTCTCGATGATTTCAGCACTATTAACTGTTTGTCGATAGGCTGATATGAATGACTGTGTACGATCTTCAGGAGTGATGAGCCCTAACAAGTTGAGTTCAGTGTTAAGAGGACATCCTCCCTTCTTATATAACGATACGACAATCAGTCCTGTGAAGAATTTCTGCAAGCCCAGTTCAGTCGATAGATCAGTTGTCTGCATAATATGCTCACAGAAGTTACAGTTCTTGCATTCTGTGCGAGTATTTCCTCTTAATGTTACTTTCTGATCCATATGTTATCCTCCTTTAGTTGATCTCGTGAATAAGTGTCCTGAAATGATAACACTGACCGTGACGTCCGCTTTCAAGAATTACGTCTTCGTTGTACCCTCCGGCGCCAATTGTTTCTACTTTAGCCTTCCCTTCTGTGCCGATTATAATGCCGTTGAGGTCTCCTTTTGCACCTACGTGTAGGCCTGAGGCGTCTGCTATCTTTCCGACAACCTTGTTAGTCCTCTTGATAATATCATCGTACTTGCGATTTTTCTCTATCTCAAGATGTTTCCTCATGGTTTCTTCCCAAGAGAGGCTTCCCTGATCAAATTGTATTACGTGTCTCCATCTCTGCTTAAACGTTTCTCTCAACTTTTTGTAGTCTGCTTCAAGCTTGTTGATCTCATCTGTTGTAAGCCCTAATGCCCTGCGTGAATTAAATCTTTCGCAAAACTGCTTACCAGCTGCGTAGTATTCTTTGCGAGCCTCTAGGTACTTTTGATGCTCCTCTAAAAAGTAACTAATGCAATCCTCCTTCCAGGTCTCTAAGAATGTTACAAGAGCTTCTACATTTCTGCTTGCTACTTTTTCCTGCTCCTGTTTAAGCTGCTCCCGATACTTAACTAAAACATTCATCTCAGATGCGAGTTCTTCTTTAGCCCATTTAAGATCTTGCTCATCATAATAGTATGGGTTCTTTTCCCAATTAGTTGCTTTAGCTGCTTCTATTCGCTGTATCTTTTTCTCCAACGTAGCTATTGCTTTTTCTTTTCCGGCTATTCTCTTCTCTAAGGTCTCTATCGTCATATGCGTTACACTCCTTTCAAGTCCTTTGTATCATTTCCAATCCTTAACGATGACTGATACTTCGATGACAGGAGCTGGATCAAATACTCTAACCTTATCTACAGCTTCCTGAGCGCTATGTGCCTCGATGTAGTTTGTGTAAGTGCTTTCTGTTTCGGGTACCTGAGTTGTTACTAAGTATCTTCTTTCCATAAGTGTTACCTCCTTCGGTGTAGGTACTATGTTATCTGGTACAAGTATATTATATGATATCTATATGAAAAAGTCAAGACTTTTCTTAAAATTATTCAAAAAAAAATAAGCCCTCAGTGCTTGCAGGTAAGGGCTTAAAAGATTTCCTATAACAATACATAGAAAAAGCTCCCAAGAAGAAAGGAGCTTTTTCTTTTATTATGAGTACAATTATGTGATAATGTACTTGCGACACTAATTACATAACATAAATTGTGGGTGACACATATCGGCCATTATCTGTACTGCTACGCCGAACTGCCACTTCTAACTGCCCGCTACCGCTAATGTAGTTCGGATACGCATATGCAGTGTTCGATGCGTTATAACAGTAGTATACGCCGAATGGATGAGCCGTCATAGTTGTTGAAGACTCAGATAACCGCTCCCAGAAGTAATACCCGTTACCTCCGCTCCCTCCAGCATCTTGCCGCTGCAACTCGTACAATTTTACTATGATTTGTAAAGGCAAAAACGAATTACCTACTAACCCTCCGCCTCGATATGTGTCCCCTGATTTATACTCTCCGTTTAACGCAAAAAACATGTAGGTGTATCCCTGCTGAATATAACTTTGAGTATCGCTAAAGCTAATATACACGTTTTCGGTGGTGCCTGATGTTTTCTGATATATCATGAGAGGGTCTTTTAACTCTCCGCCTCCACTCGTACCTGTTGATCCAACATAACTACTCATAAGTTAATGTACCTCCTTTAATACTCAATTAGTTGTATGCGAAACACTTCAAATGTGTTTCGTACTGTTGTGTAGTATTAAAGGTCGAGGGGTTGCGATGGCGTCGGACTACTTAAATGCTTATGTATTTTTTGACATAATTAGTAGAAGTGTTAAGTTGAGTAGCAAGTGACATATTGGATAGATTAACTGCATAATCTTGTATCAATGTTCCTGGATATGACCTATATCCATATACTGACTGCGAGATATAATGTTCGAAAGATACCTCATTTTGATTAGAAAAATTCAAGTAGAAAGTACTTGAACCAGAACTATCAAATGTCCAGTATGCGTAGTCAGCCGAAGCTAACTCCGGTTGATATACTAATCCAATATTCTGATTATCTGAGATGTTTGTTTTTAACACGGTATGCTTAGTACTAGATTGGCTAATAACGCACATGTATCGATAACCTGAATTACTAGATATAGATATAGTAGGTGTACCTGATATAGAAGTTATATAAAATGAAGGGCTACCATCTATAGATGCTCTTGAATACACCCCTACTCCTCCACTAAGCACATTCCCTACTATTTTGTAACTTGCATTCTGCATTTGCACAGTAGTATTGCTTAAATATGAGGTGTTACTGGGTCCAAATGCTATTACATCCCCTACTTTCAAATTAGGTAACTCTGCATAACCTGTTTGACCTGACTGTACTCCTCCGATGAACTTATATTCCCAATTACCGGATGCTCCGCCTAAACTTGGGCTAAGCTGACTGCTGACATAACAACTCATTTATTCTTTTTCCTCCTTTATATTAAAAAGCTTTTCTCATGTGTTTCGTGTGACGGACATATTAAAGGTCGAGTGTATGCGAAGCCTTGTTTCGACTGAGAAAATGGTGTCGACCTTATATTTTTCTTGTCATGAAGTTGAAATTTCTTTTTAAGGAGGTTATATAGAAATATGAGTTGTTATGTGAGTAGTCAGCTGACGCCGAGTTCTGTACCAAAGATGGGGCTTGCGTGTGCATTCATTGGTTACTTAACCGGCTTTAATGAATCCGTAACTGCAAACTGGCAAGAAGGAGATCTGATATTATCTGGATATCCAATAACGTTCCAGGACAGCACAGGCAGCGTAGTAGTAGAAGAGTTAGGTAACGACGGATACATTAAGGTCGGAAACGCAATGTTTCAACCGAATGCTACCTATTCGTATCACTATGCGTACCGTGTGTCTAAAGCAAGCGGTGCTCCTGTCCCGCTAACTATGAAATTAACGGGTAGTGTTGTTTATCCTGTATTTACAGTGTATAAGAGAATCCAAGCGGATACTTACTATTCATGTTCACAAGGCATACAGCAATCTGCCCTTACTACCTTAGTTGAATTGCCACCTCAAGAATTTAATCAAGGTGCTAACTTCATAGATCATCGAAGTGCAAGTGCAGGCTGGACAGGAAACACAGAATTAACTTACAAGTTTGCGGGAACTTCTTATTCTGACAAGGATTTTCAATTACCTTATCAATTGATAATTGAATATTACGCTGATTATTTTTTCAAGCTATATCCATATCAGATATTAGCTGGATTCTGCATACAAAAAGGTAGCGGCGTAAAACCATGTACTTCAGTTTCTATGAATACAACTTTTGGATATATGACTAAACATAGATAGTTAATATTAGATTCTCCGCGCACACCTGTCGACCTTATATTTTCGACGACACGTTGTAATGACGTGATTATTTATCGAAAATGGAGGTACATAGAAAATATGTCAACATATGTGAACGGATGTGGCGGATCAGGTAGTAGAGAATGGACAATGTTACCAGTAACTGTGAGCAATCCTCTTCCAAATGAATCGCACAGTGCAAGTAGCTGGGACGAATATACAAGCGTTGTAACCGCTGCTATAAAACAGCAATTAGGATATGATTCGTATAACGAGTGGATGCTGCAACAGAAGCTACCTGAAACAAATGATATTTATTTTGGATGCAGTGGAATAGCTACTAAATCAGCAGTAGATGAGTTCCTAGCTAGTCTACAAACCACACTCACGTGTTATCTTCAATATACTTCATATTATAACGGAGGGCCTACTGCTTGGATCATGATGGTCAGGGGTTACCTCGAACAGGAAGGAAGCCAATACAGATACTATTGCACACATTGGCAGTTTGCTCGGAATGGAACTATTTACGCCAGATAAGCCTACTTAACTAACAATTGTACTCATAAGTTGCAGAAAAGGCCTACAAGCCGATCGTATTGATCAGCAAGTGGCCTTTTTCTGCATTTTTGTAATGTGAATGTGTATTGAAAATGTTTTAGAATTACTCTCCGATTGTCTGGTCAGGTTCTAATTCTTTCTGCAAGAACCATGACTTAATCTCAAAAGCTGTGCAGCCTACGCCATGAGGCCTTCTGGAAACAATCAATGATTTCGGAACCCAGATATCTCTTATATATGCCCCGTCGTCTCTGTAGACCGGCATCATGATTGCTCGATCGCTTTCGCGGATGCCGAAATTATCGACAATACATCTTTCAGTCTGCTTAGGGCTTTTGACAAAAGCTCGCATAGTGTTCTCCTTTATTTCAGATGCGCTTGATTACTAGTCTACAAAGCGGCTTCATGCCCTTTTTCTCGTGTACTTCGATTATGTCGGTGCCAATAGTGGCGTTGACTCTCCGCATATCTGCGGATGGAATGATTTTTTCTTTCTTGAGAACCGTGCAGATATCTTTTACAGAATCTGCTTCTGTATCGATGTCTACATGTACTCCGAGCTTGCCGAGTGCTTCTGCAGTCCACATTCCGTCGTCATTCTGGAATGGTCCGATATAACTAAATGCTTCAAATGGTCTTTTCATTGTAGGTTAGGGCTCCTCTCTGTTAGTATTTGCTTTCCTCTGCGGCTTCAGAGATCTTGATCATCTCTGTTATATTCTTACACGCTTCTTGGTAGCCTTCCATGTAAGCTTTGCGTAATTCTGGTTCGGTGTATCTGATTATTTCCACATTCTGCAGAACTTGTTCTACTGTTGAGATGACTAGATCTGCTTCAGGCTGTGTTAATACTCGACCTTCTGCCTTTGGGCTTACTAAGTTCTGCTGCTGTGCGCGTTTAGAAGCTTCGTTGAACGCATGCTGAATAGCCGGATCAGCTAGTAGCTGTGTAAGCTCTTCTTGCAGTGTTATCTGATTTGTTTCCATCTTTCTAAGTTTCACCTCATTGCAAAAGACTTGCCCATCGGTTGTCCGATTTGACCTCGCTCGGATATGAAACGAGATCCCATCTGTACTCTGCGATAGCATTGGCAAGCTCTTCTGGAGTGTAGTCCTCTGTAAGAACTAGTTGTGCGGTTTCACGTAACATCCTTTCAATCAGAAAGAAAAGATCGCTGTAACAGAATGTTTTTCTGAGTTCGTCATTTGAGATCTTGTGAAATCTTGCAAATGTGCTGCTTACAGCTCGTTCAATTATTCGTTCAGCCTTGTTCATGAGTGTACTCCTTTGCAATGCTTAGTTCTTGCAGCAATTATACAAGAACTAGATGCCTACACTCTATTTAACGATTTCTTCATCAGCTGAATCTCTTGCTTCGCAATACATGTTGTAAACTGCTTCAATGATCACTGACTTAACTCCCCAACCGTCTTCTAATACGCCTTCGTCAGTCAGCTGTTGTTTGATCTGTGATCTATTTAAGTAGAACCAAGTTTTGCATTTGGCTTCTTCAAGTTCTGCGGTAACTCGAGAGGTATTGTTATACTTCAGATGCATCGCAGCTACTTTGGCCCAGATTATTGAGAGCCAGGTGTCAAAATAAATAACTCTATCTCTGGATACAGCAAGGCGAGCGTTGACAATAACTGCTAAAACGACAAACACTACAATAATGATCGTAGCACTCTCAATCATTACGTCGGTGTCGCTGAGCATCCTGGGTTGAACATTGCAAGTAAGTATTGATATGTTCATGTCGCTTGACCTCCCCTTAATTTCCCCTTCTAGGTTTCATAGAAAAAGAGCACTGGCGCTTCGGTCAGCACTCGATTCTTCTATAACTAATGTAGCTACGTGAGCTTATTAGTTTATCGGATTACATCTGTGATATCTTCAAACCCGAAGGAATCACAGTAGTAGAACTTGTTGTCTAGCTTGATTATATCGCTGACACTAAGTGAATGACCTCTGAAGTCTGCCGGATGATGTAAATTGAACTTCGTGAAAAGTTTCTCCAATGCCCATTCTACCGAGCTCTCTTCGATTTCTCCTTCGTAAACGAAGCTGTAATCATCAAAGTCGAAACCATTATCCTCTGCATAACTCCATCTCATGAATGCGTAATCAACTTCACGTGTGTGACTGATCTGCCAGATCTCGTATTTGAATGTTTTCTCTGAGTCGTGTGATGAGTGGATGTATCGTTTCATTTGTATCCCCTTTCGATGTATTCATCTATTAGTGTGAAGAGTTCGTCTTCTAGTTCAGCGTACTCTACTTCACCGTTGCGTTTTACAAAGTAATAAAGCTGATCGCCTGAATCTTCCATTCCATAAGACACGCCCCTATAGGTCCCTATGTTTGACGCTGCGTCTATTATCGTGGATTTTGCATGGATCCATCTTTTCATTATGTTTCACCCCTCTGATCGGACAGTTATTCCAGTAACTACTCGACCACGATATCCGCCGATGGATATTGTCTTGCTACCGATAGAAAGCATCGGATACTTGTCGATTGCTGCATCAATGACGTCATCTATTGTGTTATTCAGAAAGTCATTGCTTTCTTCCTCATCGGCTTCGTCGATCATCATATTGTATTCGACGTTCACGAAGTAGTTATTCTTGCCCTTTTGCGAAACTTGCGCATTGAGTTTAACTCTCTGATTCATCTTCTTGTCCGAATACGGATCTACCAGCGTCACTGTAAATGGAGTTTTAGTTTGCTTGATAAGGTCGCGTACATATTTCGCACAGTCCTTGACTTCGCTGTTTGTGCTGTATGTTGCAGTTGCGTATATGACCCTTTTCATGATACTAGCTACCTCGCTTTCTGAACTTCCTTGTTATCAATATTATTGAAGGTTCAGCTGTTCTGTGTTCATTGATTTTCCGTAGTTTGACATTCAATCGGCAAAAGAGCCCCGAACGATTCGGGACTCTCCTGCATCTATCTAGACCCTATTGTATCAGATAGCTTTGAATTTAACCTTCTTGCTGAGGCCTTTCTTCTGGAAGATCTTTTTGTATGATTTGATCTTTGACTTAGGTACTTTGATTACTAGCTTGCTGCTCAGCTTCTTGAAGGCCTGGCTGCCGATATTTGACAGCTTAAGTTTAGTGCTGACTATCTTGAGTACTCGAAGACCTTTGCAGCCCCAGAAGGCTTTATCTCCGATTTCAGCGATGTTTGATCCGATTGTTATTTCTTTTACTGTTGTGTTACCTTTGAAAGCCCCGTCTCCGATGGATGTTACTTTGAAAGTTAATCCGTCTGACTTAACTACCTTAGGAATGTTGATCACCTCTGAGTCTTCATCGTCTACATCTGAGTACTCTAATTCGTAGTTGCCGTCGTCTGCAGCTGTTACGGTGTAGATAGCTGTCGGAGATTCTATTTCGTCTCCTACGTCGTATGTGACAGCGCTGTCGGTGTCTTCGAGATCATCGTTCTCTTCCTCTACCTTGTCCTTGTCGTCTGGCTCAGGAGTCTTTTCAGGTGCTTTAGATGCTTCAGGTGCTTTAGATGCTTCTGGCTCTTTAGATGCTTCAGGCTCTTTAGCATTTTCGTCTTCCTGCTTGTCAGCTACAGGTGCTTCTGACGGTGCAGGAGCAGGTCCTCTAAGAACTTCAGACTCGGGATCCGTCTCAGGCTCTGGCTCAACTTCCGGCGCTGGCTCTGGCTCAGGATCTTTTGCATCAATGTCGATTGTGATATTTGTCAAATCTTCAAATGCGGTTGAACCTCTCTTGGCTTTAGATACGATAGTTACTCCAACTCGTCTATCTGTTTCATCTCCCCCTGCGTAACTATTTGCTACCAAGTAGACGTAAGCTCCTCCTTCGTATGTGATCCTGCCGAATGCATCTTCCTCTGCACGATGATTGCTGACGGTTATGTTCCTACCGGATGTGTATCGGCTATTCGGATAATTTTGATCGTCTACTATGTGAGCAGTGCTGCAATCTACTCCGCTGTCTACGGCTACGATGCTGATCCAAGATGGATCGTCGGTGAATACTGTAAAAGCTTCTACGTGCTTTCCGGTGCTGGTTAAGTCGTTGTGCTCTTTCAAGTGAATCTTGATGACGTTTTCTGCGCTGCCTGCGTAAGATACGTTGTTAGCTGCTTTGCATGAGTAACTTGTTGTGCTGAGTGAATCAATTCCTGATGTGATTGGGTAGCTGTCTGTTATTGCTACTGCTGCTTTTGAATCTACTGCAGGTGCTGATGCTAAAATCATTGCTGCTGCGGCTGCTACCGCTACCGCTTTTTTGAAAAGTTTGTTTTTCATAACGAATACCTCCTTTGGTATATGATAGAATAGGGTCTGTTGTAGTACTTGAATTTACTACTTGATTATCTTACAAGTATATTATATGATATTTCTTAGAATTTGTCAAGACTTTTTTATAATATTTTTAGTAAACTTTCGAATTTTCTAATAGAATAGCCTGATCATGGAAGACGCTGAACAAAAATATTTTTAAGATTTTCTAAAAATTACTAAAAATCTCACAAAATTACAACAAAAATCGGGAATCAGCCACGTGTACTGATCCCCGATCCGTGTTGAATCTCGCTGCAATTAGCTGCGGTTCTTCAACATGTGATATAATATTTTAGTCTGCTTACTTATTATAATATGAAGTTACTACTTGACTACAGCGTAGCTATCGTCGAACCAGATAGCTTTTTTCATTGTTTTATAGGTGACGAATCCGTATCCGTGGTCGCCCCATCCTTCTCCCCAGCTGTTCCTGATCTCGAAGAGTTTCTTCTCGTCATCATATCCGACAATTACTACTGCGTGTCCTGATACGCAATCCTCGATTGCTTCATCTGTCGGATCGTTGAGCACATGATTTTCATCGATGTAATCAAATGCCCACGCCATTGCGATAGCTACCGGATACCCAGCAACCAGTGCCTTCTTAATCTGAAGGAGTGATTTAACTCTATAATACTTGGTAAGCTCTTTGCCTTTAAGTCCGTTAGCATAAGCAGCCTTACTCGGCTTCTTGGTGTATGGTTTTGTATTTGGCCATACTTTTGCGTTACAAGCTCCAAGCTTACGAGTAACTTCAAGAGCACATTCTACATTACTACCATCATCCGGATCCTTCAATGCTCCGTCAGCTTTTCGCTGATTATAATAGGTAAAAACAGTTGACGGTTCCCAAGTGCCGTTTGGGTCATGATAATAGTAAGCATCACATGCTAAAACAGCGTTAGATGTGCAGTTACCATATCGCTGGCAGTATACTTTTCCGAACTTGTCCTTGATACTGAATCTTTCAGGCAGAGATTTCTCTGCTACAGCTTTGCATGACTTATGATCCGAATAGTTCCAGTTAGTCGGATTGACCTCTTTTTTCTTGATGACTCCTCCGGTAAACTGAGTCGGGTCAATAGCTGCATTTTTCTTCAAGAAATCAAACATGCGTACTGATCCTCCTTTAGTTAGGTATTTTGTATACTTATTGAAGGTTCGTATAGATGTAAGGTGTACCGCGTAATTAGGTCAACCATACTAAAATCGTTATATAATTATCAGAAAGGATTGGTGCAAAGCATGCTATCTCACGAAGAAATTATGCAAAAAGTATATTCTGCTGATGATTATAACTATTCTGGAGTTACTAAAGATACTCCGAAAGTCAAAGAGTGTCCGCTTTGTAAGAAGTTGTTTGTAGGAGAAGGACGTAACGGGAGCAGACAGCGCTATTGCAAACGCACTCATTATCTGGATTGCTTAGTCTGCGGAAGACCCATAGCTATGAAAGTGCCGAGTGAGAAATACGGTGCTGTCCGTTACACATGTTCCAAAGAGTGCGAATCTAAATTAAAAATACAGAAAGCACAGGATACATTAGAAGCGAAATACGGAGTACGCAATCCGAGTCAAGTCAAGGAGTTTCACGACAAGGCTGTTGAGAAGATCAAGGCCAAGATTCCTGAGACCAATAAGAAGGCAAGAGCAACTCTAGAATCCAAGTACGGAGGTATCGGTACTGCTTCTCCAGTGCTCCGGCAGAAAATAGAAGCAACTATGATGGAACGGTACGGAGTTACTAATCCGGATGAATCTCCTGAACTACGCAAGAAGATGAGTGAAGTACAAAAGAGCAAAGAAGTACGACAAAAGCACATTGATACGTGTCGTGAAAAATATGGAACGAATTATCCGGCACAGAGCGAAATCGTTCAGATTGCTATGATGGAAACACTTATGGCTAACCATGGCGTCCCTTATTCTGGAATGATACCCGAATCACGAGAGAAAGCAATGCAGACTTGCGAAGAAAGATATGGAGTAAAATGCACTTTGCAACTTCCTGAAAGTCAAGAAAAGGCACGACAAGCTATGCTAGAAAACAGAACAGGTAGGTCATCAAAGGTCAATCAAGAATTCATGGAATTCTTGGAAAGTAATGGAGTTAAAGTGAAGGAAGAAGAATATATTGATGGTAAATGGTTTGATATGCGAGTGCTTGGAACTAATATAGTAGTTGAGATTGATCCGTCCTATACTCATTCAGACCTGCCTAACCACTGGGAGTCTGTAGGAAAAGATCCTAGGTATCACATTGAGAGATCAAGGTTAGCACAGGACAATGGCTATAGATGTATTCATGTATTTGATTGGGATGAAAGAGAAAAAGTTCTTAACTTAGTGTTGCCAAAAGAAAAAATATATGCTAGGAGATGTGAAGTTAAATCTGTGGATCCTAAAGATGTTACTGAATTCATTCAACGTAACCATATTCAAGGAGATGCGAGAGGTGCTAAGTACGCCTACGCACTATTCTATCAAGGTGAGTTACTGAGCGTAATGACTTTTGGCAAACCTCGATATAATAAAAATTATGAATGGGAACTTTTACGACTGTGTACAGACTCTAAGCATCAAGTCGTAGGGGGAGCTTCTAAAATGTTCCAAAAGTTCTTGAAAGAAGTAAATCCTGAATCTATCATCAGTTATTGCGATAGAGCAAAATTCAATGGAGAAGTATATGAAAAGATTGGTATGTCCTTACATCATACATCAAGTCCCGCAAAGGTCTGGTCAAGAGGTGTTGAATACGTAACTGATAATTTATTGCGTCAACGAGGTTTTGATCAACTTTTTCATACAAACTACGGAAAAGGTACTTCTAATGAAGCACTGATGATTAGATCCGGTTGGCGATCCGTTTATGACTGCGGCCAGATGGTTTTTGAATGGAAAAGATAATAGAAAAGGCCTGGCTCTGTTTCGAGTCAGGCCTTTGCTGTGGTAGGAAGAGCTTATTATGACGGAATCTGTGATCCTGTCATGTAAGTTGCTTTTGAGATGACCAGCGTTACGGAGGCCTGAACAATCGAGCCACCTTCCTGGTTCATGTTTCCGTTCTTTAATCCCCTGATCCAGGTACCCGGGCACTTGATGATGTCCCTTGCCTGACGGCCAGAAGCATCATAACGGATGAAGTATACAGTACGCATGTACGATGTAGGCAATCCCATACGTTCCGTATCAGGATCATACACCTGCTTTCTCCAATCTCTCAGAGCTCCGAGCACATTCGGCTCGCAATAGCAGTTAAGTGTCCAGTCAACATCTGCAAATGTTACTTTGCTCGGGAACTTAACAATGCCGTTTCCGTAGTGTACGGTGATTACGTCTTGTTCCTCCTGAATCTCTCCGATTTCTGATGTAGAGAGTGTTAAGAGGTCTGCGTTTTCTGTTGGAGCGCCTCCGTCAAGTCCGTAGATACGGATCTCAAAGTTGTTAGTTGTTAAAGGTACATATGCCGTTATTGTTCATGGGACTTCGCAAGGTTCCCACCGCCCTTTTCAAGAGCCGCTATCAATTTCTTGATAGACCAGAGTACATAATGTCCTGCCGGAGGCTTAGGACCTACATTACTGTCCTCGCGATTTCGAGGCTGCTTACTCGTTGAACCTTCTCCTGTTCGGAGCTTGGCTGCTGATTTCCGATTGTTAGATGGACTTTAGGACCAGGATTACTTTTTCTGGCTTGTATTTCACCTTGGCCTATCCTACTCGATTTTTTCTGCTTTCGCCGCCATCACGTCTGAGCATATTTCATCTCTGCGTTGTGGCTGAGTAGGCTTTACGGTTGTTCCAGCAATTCTATGTAGTTAGTCGACACATATTACTATGTGAAGGGACCGGTATGTTAATCCACGCCGAGCATATGATTGGTACACTTTGTTAATTGTTCAAATACTTTCGCAAGAAGTATTCTGCTCTTAGAGCAACTTCACCTTTCAGTGAAGCTCAGATCATTTCGTCATCCTTAATACCTAAGGAGCTCGGATTTTTCTTCCGCCATTGGCTTGCGGTTCTACATCCCCCTCAAGGGGCTGATCGTTGAACGTGTTCCTTATTCGTGATACGAACTTAGGACTTTCGCTGCTAAACATCCATTGTTGATTGACCCTTAGGACCTTGTAGAACTATGCTTAAATTCTGCAAGGCTTTTGTTTCACCTTAGGCCATCCTCAATTCTTCTTTCTGCTTTCGCGGCATTCACGCTTGACTTTTCAATCTACGTTGTAGCGACTGAGGCTCTTAGGAATTCAAAGCAGTTAACCCGAGTAGCACACACTCATCACTGAATATGCGGGGCACCCTCACCCATGTGTAAAGGTGTAAACATATGATTTCTCCTTTCGGTGTTTGATTTATGTTGATGTTACGAAAATATTTAAGATTACATATTGACTTTTCGACTAAACTATATTATAATGAAAACAACTAATCACATGACAGCACCACATGGCTCTAAAACCGGAAAGGAAGTGTGACCACATGGAAGATGATTTCAAAAAGGAGAAGATTTGTGAATTCTGCGGAAAGCCTTTCATACCTAAAACAGCTTCTCAAAAATACTGTAAGGAACCTCACTATATGAACTGTCCTGTTTGTGGTAAGAGATACTTAGTTACTAATGATGATAACTTGAAGCGGCCTCCGGTTGCGTGTTCGTATGCTTGCAGAGTTAAGCGTACGCAGGAAACTAGTATGAAGAAATATGGAATGAAGGCCCCTGGTAATAATCCAGAAGCAAGAGAGAAAGCAAAAGCGACAATGCAAAAGAAATTCGGAGTTGACTACGCGATGCAATCTCCTGAAATCTATCGGAAAGGAGTTGAAACCTTACAGCGTAAGTATGGAGTAGACAATATAAAGAAACTCAAGAAATCTGAAAGTTTATCAACTACAATTAAGGATAAGTTCACACAGACGATACTGACTGAATTCCCTCTCAAGACTTTGCCGAACCCAGATGGCCCTTTATTTAGAATTGAAGAAGAACACATGCAGGTCTACGTATTGAAAGAAAGGGCGAGTGTTGAGTTTTTGAAGCGATATGGGCAACGTGTTTGTCCTAAATTCGGGAAGATTCATACTTCTGTTGGATTAGTCGATGATGGGATATTATATCAAGTTTTGCGGTTTGAACGGAAGCAAGGTGTTATTTATCTTGCGGACTTCGGCACGAGAGGCAACTATATGAATCCAAATTATTATTCTAAGTTGATGGGCGAGGCTTTGAATACAATTGGAATTGATTCTTTCAAATGTGTAGTCCCGAGGTCATTAGCTAGTCCAGAACTTCTTAAGTCGCTGTCTGTGAAACTTGTGAAAGAGGGCATGTATGACGTATATTGGAGATTGGAAGAGGGGTTGCGGAAAGTCAATTCAAGAGACAACGTGATTGAGATGAAAAAGAGGTATGATTATATCACGACGGATTATTTAGATGAATACGAATACACCAATGAAGTCGAGTAACAGCCCGTCACCCGACTTTCAGTTACTTATAAGAGTTTTGATTGTTCTTCAATACAGCACTTGAGGGGCTGTGTGTGAGGACAGCCCCTCGAAGTACCGTGGAAATATATTGGAGACTCTGATATAAGTAGTAAGCGTTGTGTTTTTCTATGTGCGAAACCGTGAGATTCTGTAATCTCAACCTTCGTAGTAACTGCCTACAGGATCGTCTTGGTAGAAGTAAAGCGTCATGATATCGCCTTCTTTCTTGCCCTTGACTCTCGGATCCGTCAGGAGCCTAACGCGTACCGTGTAATCGAACATTGTGTCTGCCGGATCGTTGATGCTGATTACTTCGTAACGTGTGCCCCACTCCATCTGATCTGCTGTTGCGTCGTTGACGATAATGTCTCCGACTTTCAGGTCTTCTGGCATTACGTATTCATCAGTGTCGAAAGACTTGTATTTCTTGAAGTCTTGAAGACTGAATGGTTTGCCTTCTAAGATCGCATTGTCGAGTTCGTCCTCCGTCATTGCAGCTTCTACTGCAGTACCTTCTGATGCAATTGAAGACTCTACTCGGTTTCCGGCGTTAGTTACTTGAACATCTGTTACAGCAGTTGCTTCTGGATCGAGATCGTAGTCATAATCAACATCGAAGCTGTTCCATTCAGGAGCATACACCATCTTGATGTGACCCTTTACTCGATAGTTACCTGGCCTATCCGGAATGTACCATAGCATCAATTCATCGAAACTTTCGAGCATTGATTCTTCTGAAACACCTTCCTCATCGAGCAGTGATGCATGCATGAGGGCGTCATCGTCTAAGTGTATCACGTTACCCTCAGAGTCTACAGATACTAAATAGTTGAAGTCGAACTCAGAATAGATTGGATCCGGTTCAGGTATTTCTTTGCCCTCGCCAGGCTCGCCATGGTATCTGTCGTATTGACCTATCATGCGCTCGTTATGTCTATCAAGTGCTGCTGACCGATCACTCTGAAAATCGCTATGGGCAGCTTCTATTTCGGTAGAGGTATCAACCTCGTTAGTTAAGAAGGCATTCATGATGCCTGCATCTTCCATATCGAAATATGCATCTTCGTCGTACTGTTCAACAATCGGATCAAGCAACTGCGAAAGATTCATCATGCTGTCAAATGAAAGATCGGTTCTTACTTCTACTTTGATGGAATTGTCGTCGTATTTTTCTACCTCTACAACGGAGTAGTCTCTTGCAGCCTGTTCAGCTTCATCTTCTGACCATCCGGCTTCCGGACTCTTAAAGTATTCTACGATTGCTTCTTCAATCTCACGCTTGAGTGCATCTAAGTCGATACTGTCAACGTCTATTGCAGCTGTAATGCTTTCACCATCTGCTTCAGTTGACAGATTGACGTCAATGTATTCTTTTGCTGCACGCTCGTTCTGGAAACCTGTTTCTATGAGCGAAGCATCTTTGTCAAGGACATTCCAGCAGAACGCATGTCGATCCGGGAGTATCTTGTACCCCTTGTAGTTAACAAGGCTTGTTGCTTCTACATCTCCTTCTGCTTGAGAAGATGTAACAACATAGCTTATTGTATCGTCTGTTTCGCTAACCTTCTCGCAACTCGAAGCAGTTACTTCGTCATATCCCTCGATTGTGTCACCGTTATGAGTTACAGATCCTTCCGGCGGCTGTTCCTCTTTGAGATCGTAGAAATCAAGCTCTTCTGTTGTGAGCATCTTATCGAGTAGCATCCAGGTCTTCCATCCTTCTTCTACTGTATCCAAGACCGTTACATTAGTTGGTATTGTTCCCGGACCCATACCATGACGGCTGTAATACCAGTAAGTTAATCCAGTATCTACAGCGCTTTCAACTTCTGTAGTAGATTCTACATATTCGTCGTCATCCCAATCGTACAATTCAGGAAGTTCTGACTCTGAAAGCGGAATGATACGATCATGTACTGTGTATGCTGGAAAAATTCTCCCGCCTTCTTTTATCAATTCCAGCACGTCTAGGCCTTCGTCTTCTAAAACTCCAGCTACATTAGGCTTCGCTGTAATGTATGAAATGAATTCAACATCATAACCTTTTTGCTCTTCGCAGGGTGACGGGTGAGCGGGTACATCAAATTCATCTTCAAATTCAGCATCTGACATCAGCCTATAATACTTGTTGAAAGGCGCAGGAACTTCGGCTACTCTAGTAGCAGCGGTGATCTTTCTTCGCGTAATCTTCATTGCTGACTTCTCCTTTCTCAGTCATACATCATGCGAGGCTTGATGCTCTTATTGTAATCAACAAGCACATCCAGGATTGGATCCATTACCTCTACTTCGAAATACTCAGCAACAGTCTCATAATCCTCTGCAAAATCAAGATAATTAGGAAGTTGCATCTTATCCTGAACACGACCATTGTGAATGAATTCTACTAATCCGCTACCTCTAACTCGAGCCCAGTAGTAATCGGCGTCGTCATAAGCTGCTAGCTTAACTACATCTCCAATAAAGATACCACGATCGTTATTGGCCTTGCCCTTAAACATATACCGATTGCCAATGCCTTTATAATCTATTTTCCACTTAACATCTTCCCATTCAGATGGGTTAGTATCTGCAGTTGATTCAGAAGCTCTGATAACTCGTTTCATTTAGTCCACCTCCTTTATGACCCATTTCAGATACTGTTCAGTATCTTTATGGCAGATAGGGCACTGTCCTGAAACGTATTCGATCTTCTGATCAGACTCAACTACTGCAGAGATAAACACTCCGTAGCATTTGCCACATTCTGCGATGTAGTGATTTGCAATATTGTTATTCATCGCAATGTCTAGATCATCTTCGTCAATGCTGTCGATAGCATCCTGGAGATCGTCTACGTTATCTGCAACATCATCTATTGCATCTAGAACACCATCTACGTCTGCATCATCCATGTCAAAATCATCCAGGTCGCCCTCAGCGGCACGAACATACTTTTTGCGGTAGTTCTCAAGATTCTTCTGATGTTTAGATGACGTGATTACAACTTTCTTTTTCATGTTCTAACTCTCCTTTGAAAATAGGAATATAATTAGTTATTTCATCGAATAGTATAGAAGGTTCATTAACTGGTTGCTTCCTGTTCTGCATCCAGTGCTGTGCAGTAGTCAGTAATAGATAACTGATCTGCAAACTGCAGTAGATGGACAAGCGGATATTTTTCATTAGCAAGTTGGAATTCATTGACCTCAGCATCACAGACGTTCCATCTACCTTGATGCCATCTGATTGCTAATGCTTCTTCCGCAGATAGATGAAAGAACTTCTGGGCCAGAAACATAGAAGTTGCTCCGTGCCCTAAAGGTATTCCCTTCTGGTTATGCTTATATGCAGCTTGCTTAGTCCATTGCCCAGTCTGCTCATCTTTGACGTTCCGATAATAAACTTCATACAGTCCGATCTTGCACCAATCATGAACTAATGCTGCAAGTGCTGCTGATTTGAGATCTGTATTAGCGAATTCTGGTGTTGCAGTTAGCGATACTGCAATGTTATACACCCGCAAGGAATGTACCAATAGCCCGCTCGGATATGCTTCATGGTACCTAGTCGATGCTGGGCATGTATAGAAATCAGTAGTGCGTAGCCAATCTAGCATTTTACAGTATCCATTAGATCCGTCGTTCCGGATGGCTTCATCGGGTTTATTGAGAAGGTACACTCCAATAAGTAGCTTCTCATAACTTTCAACCAGCTCCTCCATGTTCTTTCCGGCTATGTCTACGTGAGAACCTACTAGGTCTTTAATACCGTCAGTTACTGAATTGTAATCATACATATTGATTCCTCCTATCATGTAGCAAATCTTTCTATATTACTTAACGATTCCAACTTAAAATCAAGCCTCACACAAAACGTGCAGGGCTCGGAACGTAGGAAGAGATATTTGAAAACCGTGTGTTAGTTATTGCGAGATCTGGGACTTGTAAATCTATGCGGATGTGCTGCCTTCCATGCTTTGCGTTGCTTATACTGATCCTTAAGGTCATCATACATGTTGAACGATCTGTGCAGCAGCATGACTGTAACACAAGGGGCAAATACAAGTAAGTCGTACCAATGGCTTGAGTAAAATAGCAAGATACAAAGTGCAATGAATGCAGTAATTCCGACACCAATAGATACTCGGTAGAATCCAAGTGACTCTGTTATAGGCCCTTGAATGACATATATTAGCGTAGTTACTAGCATACTTCGTGCAAAAACAGGATATTCATCTACTGCTCCGTAGATGTAGAGGTTACCTAATCCTATGTATAGCATAAATAGGCCTAATATTAGTAGATTCATTATTAAGCTTTGCTTAGCCATAACTTCACTCTCCTCCCTCGCTAAGGAAACTGTTGTTATGTAGCTTTTCTTTATATACGCGTCTGATTTCTGCAATTGACGCTTCCGCAACACCATTCTTTATGTTGTTATCTTGGCAATACTTTTCGTAGCTATCACATTCAGCAATCATGAAGTCGAATTTTTCTTTATGATAATTTACTCCTTGAATGATACTAGAACTGAAATCTAGAATGCTAACACGTCTTGCCCTGAGTTCGGCTTCTCCTGATTCTCTGATGTGATCATCGAGCTGAGTCTCTAGGGTATCAATTTTATCTATTACCTCTCGGTTCAATTGACGGCCAAGCCATTTGAAAATCGCGCCCCACGGATTAAGTTTAATCGGGGCTATCTGTACCACTGTGCCAACTAATAAGATTGTTAGCAGTATTGGTTCTCTATCTCTTACAATTGCTTCTAATATTTCTTGAAAAGACATAATTATCCACCTTTTTTACCCAATCTACACAAACAGCTGTCACATAGATTAGTTATTTTATTTCTGGACCTGATGATATATAAGGTAGTTCATGTTAAATTAGAAAAGCAACCTTGTTACAGGCTGCTTTTCGAGGAGTATATGAATGACCAAAATTGGCTAGTAAGCTGATTAGTTAGAAAATATCCTGTTCAGGATCGTAGTCAAGTAATTGTTTCCTACTAGGAATTGTTTTTATTTCAATATATGGAATAGTCCATTTATCAATTTTCTTGATGTTTACTGATTTAGGCCCGCCTTCTTTAATCTGCTTGTCGATATCTCGTATATCAAATAGAAATGCTCGTTGATACGACGCAAATAAAACAACTATGTAAGACTTAACTCCTTCTATTTCAGATTTCTTGAGCATTCCGTCGTACTGCACTTCACTGATTGCTACTCCTCGGCCTAGCGGAAAGTTATCCTGGTAAGTAGCTTTGCTCTCTAAATGATAGAAGTTAGGCTTTTTATATAGTATGAAATCGCAGATGTTAGTCGACCCCCAAAAGCCTGTCTGCTGATCAGGTATTCGCATGAAACAGAATCCGTCTTCTGGCCTGTCAAGCCATTCTCTGATCTTCCCTTCTGCTTTCTTACCTAAGTTGCTAATGTCTCCCATGTTAGTTAGATCTCCTCTGGAACACAGACGTTATCAGGTAACCCAGGTAAATAATGCGATAAGCGATACGTCTGTGTAATTTTTCATTTTCTTCTAGATCTGTATCTACAACGTGCACGTGGAAAAGGTTTGCATGATACAGAATATTGTGTGCAACCAATTCTGCAGTCCACGAGCTAGCACTCCTTGCGTAGTAGCCATCTGTTACTTGCTTGAGCTTCCTGCAAAACTGTTTTGCATCTTTACAGTCAATGAGGTGCGAATATTTAATTATTATTGCATCTTCACTGCAATAACACGTAATCCCCTCCAGCTTAATTTTGCTTTTCAAGTTGCATCTATTCCTTTCAAGTAATATCTCATATCATATGAAAGGTTCATCACTACATCCTAGTTATGACATCAACTCCTGCATACAGCACCAGAATTAAAATGCCGGTCAATGTGAGCAAGATAAGGGCATCTACTATTCGATGAGCTGCGTCTAATTTTGAATGCATCTATTCTCACCCTCCTATCATTTGATTGAATTCTTCTTCACTTATTATAGGAATATTAAGCTCTTTTGCTTTTTTATTCTTTCCCGAACTACTTTCTGTATCGTTGTTGATAAGGTAGTTAGTCTTACTTGACACACTATCTACCCACTTGCCCCCGTTCGCTTCAATTACATCCACGAGAGCTTGTCGATTCTTATAGGAAACTAGTTTACCTGTTATGCAGAAGGACTGACCGGAAATTGCACTGTCTTTCGCAGCCGTTGCAGGCTTATCTGTGAATGTCAGGCAGCCGTAGACGTTAATTTCGGGTGTCCAAGTTCCCTCGAAGTCAAATCTTTCCTGGAGCCAAGTCCTGAGATTATTGGCAAGAATTGATCCAAAGCCGTCGATCTTCTCAAATGCGTAGTTAGTCCTGCCCATCGCAGATAACAAGACACCTAAGTTATAACCTTCAGGGTCAACTCCAACTTGGTTTGCAATGCTTTCGTAATTCTCGTTGATATGTTTCTTCAAGATCTTCAACTGACCTTTTCCGATGTCCGGAATACCAAGAGCAGTGAAGAACCGAACAAAGTCAGTTGTTTTTGCTTTCTCAGCTGCTTGGTACATTTTCTTCCAACTCTGTTTGCCAAAACCGGGAAGTAATGATATTGCCGGTTCATTCTCTAACCTGAAGAAATCGGAATACTCTTTTATGAAGCCCTTATCGTACAACTTTTTGATTGTTTCGTAGGACATTCCGTCAATGTTCATACACTCTCTTGAGCAGAAATGCTCAAACTTGCCAAGAAGTTTTTCCGGGCAATCCTGATTGGGGCAGTAGACTGTTTCAACGCCTTCCGGCGATCTCTGAATTGTTGCAGTGCAGCCACAAGTCGGACATTTGCCGATAAGTTCTCTCACAATCCAATCCCATGAATCATAGAAGTTAGGATGATTGCCCTTATCCAGGTTCTTTGTGATCTGTGGAATTATCTGGTTGCTTTTTATGACGTTAACACGATCGCCTACCATGATGTTCATCTCCCGCATGATTGAAAAGTTATGAAGCGATGCTCTTTGGACGATAGTTCCGTCAATCTCAACTGGATCGAAAATCGCCACCGGATTCAACAGACCTGTCCTAGAAGGCGACCATTCGATTTCTCTTAAGACTGTTTCTACTTCTTCATCTGCCCACTTGAAAGCATATCCTGACAGTATATTAGGGTGATGTTCTGTTCCCGTAAGATCTTTTGTTGTTGAGTAACTATTCATTGCGATCACTAATCCGTCAACCGGATATGGATAAACTTTAACATTATCGCTAAACTTATCCATTACTTCCGGCAGGCCGCTGAGGGGTGTCAGTTCTCTATCAACGGTTGAGAAGCCGAGTGCATTCAGATAGTTCAGACGTTCGTTGAAACTATTCTGAAGAACAATGGCTTCCTTCGATGCATTTGCATTAGTCTCATCGTCCATATCGATGTGGACTAAGTTGAATGCTTTCAGGACTAACTGCCTTTCGGCTGCTTCATTACTGTCGAGCATTGTGAGTGTTGCCGCTGCAAGGTTTCTCGGATTTCGATACTTCTCCTCGTCTGGAAGCTTTTCATTGATCCGCTCGAACTCTTTGTAAGACATCAGTGCTTCGCCTCGCACTACTAAGTGACCCCTGTAGGCTATTCTTACTGGGAGTCCTTTGATACACTTTGCGTTGTGCGTTATGACGCTTCCAATATGCCCATCTCCACGAGTGACGAGTTTATCAAGTGTTCCGTTATTGTAATAGGCCTGGATTGTTGCTCCGTCCTCTTTATACATCACAACGAGTCTGCTGTCCGGCGGATCAGACGCCCCTAAACCGTTTCTGAATTTCTGCTCGATTAACTTTTTGTCTTTTGTTTTATCTAGTGAGAGTGCAGGATAAGGATGCTCAAACTTTTCAAGAGTATCTACTACTGGAGCACCAACTGTCTGTGTCGGGCTGTTAGGCAGGACTCTCTTTTCTTTTTCTTCTAAATAGAGAAGTTTGTTGATCAGTTCGTCAAACTCGAAGTCAGTCATGATCGGTCTACCTAGGTTATAATACGCGTCTGACGCTTTATTAAGTTGCTCTACAAGTTCTTCCATTGTTTCCATCATTTTCTACCTCCTTTACTACTCCTGTATTATCTTGAGCAGTCTATTTGCCATTGCGACGATATGTGGATCTTCCGCATACTGTTCGAAAAGTTCGTCGGCTACTTCTCTGACTGACGTCCTAGTTACTGCTAACGTCTTATTCTTTGAGTCGCGTGCTCTCTGGTTGGATTGCCTTGTAGATGCAAGTACCTCTTTAGCCTTCGGGATATCTTTTTCGTTGAAGCAGATGATCTTATTTCTTTTGACTTCAAATGGCACAAGAGGGACTTTACACTTGTAATTCCGGCTTCCGTTTTCTCTGAATATACCATAACCACGAACTCCATCTGACCAAACATGACCTCCGCTTGGAGTTAAGAGCCCTTCCTGAATCTTCATCTCGTCTTTGTAGTAATACATCAGGTAGCACTCTTTAGATTCGCTTTCTTTCATCTTCTCGATACGTTCTTGACGTTTCTTCTCACGTTCTTGTTCCATGTAATCTTCGTACGTTGGGAGGTCTTCTCCTCTAACTGTCGATTCTGGGAAATTGTGTTCCATCATTTTAATCTCTCCTTTCATAACGGAAGAATTTAAGCGGTACAAGTATATTATATGATATTTATATGAATTTGTCAAGACTTTTTTTTTAATCGAACTTACCTCCAAAATGTTCAATGAATGGGCTAGTGGCGTAGCGCAATCCTGATAGGAATACTGTGCAGTCTTTGTCCAATTCGAATTCACGTGCGATAGTATTTCTGAGGCTCAGCGGAAATCCCACAGGATAAATGACTAATATCTTTCCTGCTTCTCCGTCATACCTTACGCTGCACTGCCCAGCTATGCCAGGGACTTCAGTGTCGAATTCCGCTTTAATCGAAGTAATCGAAATTACGTCGGGTTCAATATCAGATTTCGACACCGGCACCTTTTTAATATTAGTGATGCCCTCAGAGTGATCATATTCAAAAGTACCCACATACATCAGGACTTCTTTGGATTCAGTACGAGTTTCTTCGGATTCTGAGCAAGTTTCTTTGGATTTGCTAGTAGCCCAACCTGCTATTTCCTTGACATACGGCAGGTCTCTGAGCACTTTGACGAACTCTCGCCATTCGTCTAACTTGTGACCCTCTCGCTGCTGTATCATTGCGTATACATTTTCATAATCAAACGTGAGGGTGCGTCTTTGATTGTAGGACGAGGGCAGAAGCTGTATCATTTGCCACCAGTCGTGCTTATCCTTAGACTTGAGATAAGTCTCTCGACAATTATTGAGTGTATCAATTAAGTCAAGCATGCGGATTCTCGGAATCGCATCTAGATGCTCAATGCTGAAATCATCTGGAGTGAATTTATTTGCATGGATCTTGTGCATGGTCGAACACGAATTGGAAACTGTGCCTACTTTGTATGTGTCAAACTCCTTCCACCAGTATAGCGGAGCCGTGATATCCATCGACACAAAGATTTGCCTAAGGTACTTTCTGTGAGCGTTGTTACCATCCTTGCTCGCTCTGAATAGCCTTTGCATCAAACCGAGATCAGCTTCGCCTACACAGTAGTTGTGAAATCCGGCAACACATTCTGAGTTCTCTGTGCAATGCAAGCAGAATGACGTGTTGCCGTCTGCAGAGGAGCACCCTACCCCACTATCACTTTTGTCCCATGAATTCATTGGGTTCCGCATTCCTCTTATAGCATGTTCGAACCCCCATACATCAATGTTTTCTACTTTAATCATGTTTCTTTACCTCCGTGGTGATTGATTTGAACTGTCACCTCTCTCATTTTACTTAACGATTTCACGGAGGCTCACCTTTTATATGGGTAGATTGGTATTGTTCTGAATATCTAAAGGAGGTAACACACATGGCTAAAGATGATGTATTTGACGAAACTAAAGAAGACGCGTTCGACGAGGAGATCAAAAGCATCAAAGACGTACCAGAAGAAACTCTTGCGAACCTTTCAAACAATAATGAGGAAGGAGAAAATATCAAATGAGTAATTCAAGCTTAGTTAATTACAAAAAGATTTCCCCAAATAAGACGGTGATGACTAATAAAAAGATTGATACCATCACAATTCACTGCATGGCAGGTCAGTGCTCAGTTGAAACATGCGGAGAGATATTTGCTAATCCGAGCCGCCAGGCTTCTTCTAACTACGGAATAGGACCGGACGGAAGAGTCGGCATGTATGTAGAAGAGAAGGATCGGGCTTGGACATCGTCTAACAGAGCTAACGATAGCAGAGCAGTTACTATTGAAGTTGCTTCGGACAAGAATGCACCTTATGCTGTAAAGCCTGCAGCGTATAAGACGCTAATTAAATTGGTTGCAGATATTTGCAAAAGAAACAAGATCAAGAAGCTCTTGTGGAAGAACGATAAGAGCCTTATTGGTAAAGTAGATAAGCAAAATATGACGCTTCACAGATGGTTTAGCGATACAGCTTGTCCTGGGAAGTATCTTGTTGATAAACACTCTGATATAGTTTCTCAGGTCAACAAGTTATTAGGCGCAGACGATGACGATGATAACAAGAAGAAAGATCCTTACGAGGTAGGCAAGGCTTATACTCTACAGGTTGAATTGAATGTTAGAAAAGGTCCGGGCACTAAATACGGCAAGTTGAAGTATTCTGATCTTTCGTCTGCTGACAAGAAAAAAGACAAAGATAAAGACGGAGCGCTTGATAAGGGATCTAGAGTAAAATGTAAGGCTGTAAAGAAGTCAGGAAAGGATTATTGGATCCAATGTTCTTCCGGATGGCTTGCGGCACAGTATCAAGGAAAAACTTACATCAAGTAATTAAAGCTTTCATTCTATCTCCTTAAACACATATAGCAAAAGAAGGGCAAGCAATAAGCTAGTCCTTCTTTTGCGTATAGTTAAAATTAAAACTTATACTATCTTATATAGCAATGCTGTATTTGCCTTACCTGGATTACTGTTGTTATAATAAGTGGTCAGACGATCGAAGAAACTTCCGTTATAAAGTTCGCCATGACCTCCGTTATAGCTCGCTATCGCGCTGTACCCATAAGGTGAGTAAGATTGAATAGCAGCTGATGTGACAACATGCGAAACGGGCAACCACATCAGATAATCATCGGAAGGAATGGACACGCATAATCCAGTTAATGACACCGACGAGGCCCCTATATAACTTTTTGTTGCATCTTTATTGAACCCCACAACAATATACATCCCGCTTCCATATGATTTAGGTATGTATATGTTATAGTTGTTCGCACTCAATAACCCTTTATACTCGATATGAGATGATAATTTAGAATCAGCTAACTTGTATAGCCTAGCTGTTGCACCGTTACCGGAAGGATACACATGGAATGAGTCAAGCGATTCCGCAACAAATTGAGCATAATAGTCGCTAGAGCCTGCACACCCTTGAATGATAACTGGGTATATCTTTGCTTCCTTCTTCAGTAACATTATCCTCACAGTGAATTGTGGATAGGTCGCATTACCTATGTTAGTATATACATATAAGCCATCGTCTTGCATGTATGCCGATATTTCCTGCCATCGTTGATCGGTAGACGACCAGAGTTGAGTTACAGTTACATTTTCGTCTAGTATGTCCAACGCAGATCCGCCGCCGATTGATTCAACTATTGTACTCATAATATATGTTCCTCCTTACAAAGAAAAAGTATAGTGTTTTCCTACTTAAAAGTATTTAAGGTCGACCTTAAATAGTGTCAAGTAGGAGAAACACTTTATTTATTTTTCAAGTAAAGGAGGAAACAAATATATTATGAGTACAATTATTTCAAACCAAGATAGCTCTTCAGGAGGGGGCGGAATAATAACGCTTGCGCTCCCGATTGCGTCAGCGATAATTAGGCCAGGAGGGGCTAGTTGTACGCTCACAAACTTGCATAAGGGTGACCTACTTATCATACACTTTAATACGTCGATAACACCTTCAGTGACGATCGCCTCATCTGCTTACCAACCATTAGATCTGCATACTTCGATGATTTGGTATGGGCAGACCTGCATATCTCTCTCACCCGATCGGGACGTAGCATACAGATTCATAGAAGATGCTGATTCTGTGCAGTTTGGTTGTAATTACAACACTGATTATACAAGCTATGTGTCAGTAATACGTCCCATTACAGGATCACTTTACTTGACGGGAGAGTTAAGCACTGCTAGTAAGACTGAGGTTCCTCTTAGTTTTGTAGATTGGGCAACTTTCAATAGCTCGTCAAGCCTTACATTGCTTGCAAATCAGACGAGCTCCAGTACTAAGATATACAATCATGATAATCCAGGATCATCATTCAAAGTAAGCACTTACCGTATAGGCATCACAACAGGGTCACAGATATACGGAGCTTATCCTCAATGGCAATGTAGTGATGTGATAACAGACTTGAATTCCAATATGTGGATAGCAGACCGAATGGACGGCGTAACAAATATCAGCACTCCTAATTATTCAGGCGTGCTTTATCGATAACCAAGTTCCTTAAAAGCATTAACATACAAAGAAAAACAGCCACTGTGCATTGCATCAGCTTTCTTCTGTGCAACTAGTGGCTGTTTTATTATTCCGATAGCGCGCCTTTATCAATTCTTGAAAGCACTTCTTCTGCAGTTAAGTCTCCTTCGACTGTGTCATCGGTCTTATGAGTGTTTACTATGCTGCCAGCTACTTCTAGCTTACCTGATTCTCCTCCATAGCTGTACTTATGACACACAGCGTCCCAGGTAGCTGTTCGTATCTGCCCACCTCCCTCTAGCGGGATGAATTTGAACGGTACAGCCCTCTTAATAAGGCCTTCGGCTAACTTTAACAGTTCTTTCTGGTAGATTTCTAGCATTTGTCATCTCCTCCTGTCTTCTCATGGATTTCGTCAGGTGTACCAATTGCTATCTTCATTCTTCTACCTCACTTTCTATAACTTAAGCAGGAAAGCTGGACGGACGCCAATAGCACTCCCCGCGTAGTAGTAGTTCACTAACCCATTGTTGTAGACATTAGCGAAATGCGTCGCCGACATGACGGAGCGAAGCCACCCCCATTCGTTGGATTCTCCTTTTCTTAATGCGATCCTGTGTCTGCGATCCTTTAGCCATTCAATCTGACCGTCACACTCATCAAAATTTTCATCGAGTCCAAACATCTCCCGGATGCTCAGAAGAGTCAGAAGATCTCCGTTCTCGAAGGGTATCAGCTGATCATTTATATCTGTGTTGTCCGCTATATCCTGCAGTCTTTTTCTGAGCTCACTCCCTGCCCATCCTCTCTCAGTCGTGTCTGTAGGGTTCATCTGCATAGCGTCATCGAGGTAGTCGTCAGTCAGAAAGAGCATCACATCGCCTCTTTGCTGAATAGCCGTTGCATAGTGCTCTTCTCCTGAAAAGCTAACTTTTATTCTATCCCCGACCTGCAAACGATCTGTTTTTGTCTCGATCTCTCTTAATACCTCCATTGAGTTCTTCATTCCTCTACCTCGCTTTCTGTGATAGTATTCTTGATCAGGAAAGCTGGGCAGACGCCATGAGCGTAGGACGCACCCCCACGGTCCGCACAGCCGTCACTGTCGACAATCGCGAAACTCGACGCGGATACGACTGAGCGCAGCCATCCCCATTCGTAAGGATCGCCCTTTCTTTCTGTGATTCTGTGTCTGCGATCTTTCAGCCACTCAATCTGCCCTTCGCATTCATTGAAGCTCTTGTCAAGTCCGAACATCTCTTGAATACTTAAGAGAGTCAAAAGGTCCCCGTTTTCAAAGGGCACTAGCTGATCTTTGATGTCGACGGTTTCTGCTACACTCTGCAGTCTTTTCCTGAGTTCACTCTCTGCCCATCCTCCCTCAGTCAAGGGTGTTGGATTCATAGGCATTGCATCGTCGAGGTAATCATCGGTTAGAAAGAGCATTTCATAGCCTCTTTGCTGGATGGCTGTTGCGTAGTGAGATTCATTCCCGAACTGTACTTCGATCCTGTCTCCTATTTTGAAGGTATTTGTATCTGTTTCCATCTCTCTGAATACTTTCATGATTACGCCTCCTACCTGATAAAGTGTTTAATGATCGATACAATTATATTATATGATAAATATATGAATTTGTCAAGACTTTTTTATAATGAAAACAAAATTAGTCTAGTTTCTCAGCTTTGTACTAGCGTCGCTTCCCATTTTAGTAGGAAACCGAGAATTTGATCTAAGTAAGCGAGTTCGTCCCAGACTAGTCTCAACAAGAACAGCCCGTGTGTATAACAGTACCATTCTTTACGCCTGTCATGATTTCTCTTTTTGAGAAAAGTTTTCATATTGACATTTTTGCACGCTCGATAATGCTGCTGCCCGTCCACTTCTATACACATTTTGTGCTGTTCTAGGTAAATGTCGAATCTCAAGTGAGCTCCGCTCTGTCCTACAAGTCCTTCGAATGTCTGTTCTGTAGTGAAAGGAATGTTGTGATCTTTGAGCCAATTTTGGACAATTATAGAGCTGTCGTAGTTATCATCTGGCATGACCTAACTCCTCCTTCAGGTTAATCGCTTTGCCCTTCTTTGAAAGACGCCATTCTTTCGTCGACAAGTAGTATTCACAACCGCATCCGCCTCGGCACTTAAGAGCGCTAACATTCCTATTCTTACACCTCTTACCGCAGTGCGAATTAGAAAACTTTTGATCGGCTTTGTAAATGCAACTATCAATCAACCATTCATCTTTTCTTCGTTCTGTTGTAAACGACGGATTCAGCTGATTCGATAATCTTCGGCTTCCTCCGGAACTTAGTACTTTCTTTTTGTTATCTCTGTGATCCATAGGCGGTTCTTCTCCTTTTAGAATCCTGATTCAAGTAATTTGCTCATTACGTCGTGTGAGGGGTCAAGTGCCCTTCTTGAATTATTTAACGATTTTCATATGCAATCGTTGTGTAATTTGGAAAATATTAAGAAAAGTCTTGACTTTTCACCTATCAGGGCTTATAATAAAATTAAGCCAAGACATAGAGATAAGTACCCAACGATGTAAATCGTTATGAATATTAGCATCACTAGAGAATCGTGGGTATTGTTGTCTTGGCCGAGAACATACTGTTCTACTTCTAGTGATGCTTTTATATTTTAGGAAGGAGTATAGATATGAAGATATTTGTTAGGGGTAATCAAACTAATCCTGCAATCATTGACATAGTAGTAGACGCAGGTTATTCGATTGACCCTCGAACTATAGCTGCAGCTGAACGTATTCCGCATCCTAAACTCCCCTCCAGGCCCGTAATTTCGAGGCATAAGAAGAAGATTAAGCAATGGATGATAGATGATTTCGAAGCATTCATGGAGGACATAGAATGGCTGTGCGAAGTTAACTACGGATTGATTGGGACATATAAAAATGTTAGTCCAGATCATTCACACTACTATAACTACTTAGCAACAGACGCAGATGGAAATGTCATAGCTAATATCAGGATCAGATTGCGCATATCTAATCATAGTCCCAAGCGCAGCGCTTCACAGAAATATAACAAAGATCAGGAGCTGAAATCTGAAAAACTTAAAGAATATTTGACTGATGAGCAGATAGAAAATTTAGAAACTTATACAAGAATTATAACTGTAAACGGAGAGAAATATGGATCTTACGAAGAGGCTTTCGACTATGCTAAGAAAGTAATCAAACGCGCTGTAGAAGTTGCTAGCCGATAGTAACAAGTAGTTTAGAGCATGCAATAGGAGTCATGACACGCAAGGCCAATTAACACACTGATCTAACCTCGAAACTCCACTAGATTCACATTCTACATAAATATCAAGAAGGTTGTACCTCAATTAGAGATACAACCTTTTTCGTTGTGTTATCAACGGGGTTCTAGCTCCCATCGTATTGTCCCGCTGTCATAAACTTGCGCGTAATTATGTTCCATCATTATGATTCGTTCTGACTTATTGCTCATATCTTCTTCAGTTACGTCGTCAAATAGCTGAGGGAGTTTGTGTTTTTGGCAGGCTACACGGCTCTTGTAGTCTTCTGTGTATACGTTGACCCATGCGTAACCGGGATCAGATCTTCGAACTTCGTGAAAACCTAAGGAGCTGTATAAGTTTCCTCGAGTATGCGCTCTATCTGAGAATGATATTATCTTTGTAGGATTATAGTTACTACTAAACCACTTGAATAGTTTTGAAGCCCCTCCTACTACAGAAGTATTTAGCAAACTACAGAATCTGACAAGCTCATAAGATCCTTCAGGATCATCTGCACTACTTCCGATAGTTGTACGAGGTTTGCTAAACGTCATTACTGAAACAAGCTCTTTCGTCTGCTTATCTATTAGACCTAATCTGATAGGAGATGATGCATCACCTTGTCTGTGATTAGTGTTGAGAAACTCACGAGTAGTTTTTGCATCTAGCTCTTTTACTTCTGTATTCCGGGCGTAAATTGTAGTATCACATTTTCCTAAGGCGTTGCGTATCATCGATTTAATGATGTCCTGTTTATAAAGCCAATCATACCCGAAAACATGCATCAGAAATATCCCAGCTTCTTCTGCTTTATCTGTTTTGTTTCTGTGGTACACTGTTGTTTTAGGCTCACCCTCTCCGAAGGACTTGAATGAGGAATTGTGAGTATATGTTGGATTGCATTCAATTGCAAAATTATAGTTCGGCAGATAGAAATCTAATTCTAGTGGGGTGATTGTCCGTTTGTCACATTTTCTGATTTCAGATTCGGGGACTAATGTAGTCAGGAACTCGTACATCTCTCTTTCTATAATAGAAGTTTTGCTACGATTGATTACATCTTTGCAGTTGAAGTTGATCAATATGTCATATACAGATGTTTCATTGAATCCTAGATCGGCAGCTAATTCATCTGCATATGGTTTCACTTTGTAATGAGATGTTACATACGTTTCAGGATCTGCGCGAAAGCTCCAGAAGTCATCAATTTTGCTAGGATCTAGCATACTACGTGCAATGCTTTCCTTAGTACTTGCATAGCTTTCGTATCCGTAACGAGCCAACGATGTTTGCTTCCCCTTCTCCTTACATTGTAAAGTCCTTGCAGGGTGGATATCTCCGTAGCGTTCTTTGTTAGTTGCATATATCTTTTCACGTGTTGCGTCAGATGCCATTCCGCAACCTCCATGACGCTCTTCTAAAGTCTTTGAAATCTTTTCAATTATTTCAGGAGCTTGCGCAGGATTAGCATAGCCATATTTCTCTATATTAGTTTTAACAAGTTGTTCATGAATTTCGGGGCTAGCTAGCGGGCAAGTAGTTCCGTAATGTTCCATTGACGTTTCGGCTACTTTGTCACGCCACTCTTTAGTCTGGGAATAATATTCAACTCCGTACCTTTCTAAGCAAGTCTGCCGGTTCTTCTTCAGCGACTCGGTATTATCGCGCTCTCTCGCTAACTTAGTAATAAGAGCTATTCTACACTCTTCTGAACAAGCGTTCGGTCCTTTGCTTAATTCCCTTATAAGTGTTTGCTTACCGCAAACAGGGCACGGACCGTAATGTGGATTCTTGCAGTAAACTTGTTTTGAACCATTTGGGATAAACTCTTTTCCGCAGAGCTTACACTTCCTCGGCTTGTACTTAGCCCCTGACCCGTTGCCGTACTTCTTATTCTTAGTCGCTATCGATTTCTCCGCAGTAGCTTTACTTATTCCAGATTGTTTTCTATACAGCCCTGCACACTTTCTTGAACATGTTTTAGCTTCATTTTCCGGATTCGTCTGGTGCACTGGAGTTCCGCAAATAACGCAAGGTGTGTAGTAATCACGACATTCTTTGCAATACTTGCTGAAACCTCTTAGGTCAAACTGTTTTCCGCACCGTTTGCAGGTGTAAGTTGCCATGTCATTCACCTCCATCTTCTGCACTATTTAACGATACTGGAGTATACTCCCATCGTATGACTCCGCTATCGTAAACCTGTACGTATTTGTGGTCTATCATGATTTTTCGTTCTGACTTTGTTTCAATATCCTCTTCTGTCACATCGTCAAACATTTTTAGAAGGTTCGCCTTCTGGCAGGATACACGGTTTCGGTATTCGTCAGTGTAATGTTTCACCCATACATATCCGGGATCAGAATGACTTACATCCTTGAACCCTAGTGTCCGGTACAGTCCTCCTTTAGTATGTGCTATGTCAGAAAATGATATCACTTTTGTTGGGGCATATTCTGATAAGAAATGCTTAAATAACTTCGACGCTCCTCCGACTACAGATGTACCCAATTTGTTGCAGAATCGTATCAATTCGTAATCTGTATCTAATGCATCTTGCTCCTTTCCGATACTAGGACGTGTTTTTCCAAAGGTCATGAGGCTCACTAATTCGTTAGTAATCTTATCTTTGAGCCCTAATCTGATAGGTGCGTTAGTCCCTCCTTGGCGGTGATTATCGTCTAGAAACTTCTTAGCCGTCGGCGCGTCTACTTGTATTATCTGTGTATTCCTCGCATAGACCTTATTTGTATTTTTGCCTAAGATATTTGCAATCATTGATTCTATTATGGCTCGTTTGTTTGTCCATTCATATCCAAATATATGAAATAGGAACACGCCTACCTGCATGGCTTGTTCTGATTTCTGTTTATGATAACTGACGGGCAGCGCGGGATCTACTCCAGGGTTCCATGCAGACACTGTAGAATTATGCGTGATAGTTGGATTACATTCAATGCCGAATTTGTATTCTGGCAAGTAGAAATCAATCTCTTTATTTTCAGGAAGAACTCGTCTACAATTGACCCATATCTCTGCATCGGGCACCAGCTTTCGCAATAAGTGCTCGATTTCATACTCCATGCTAGACTGTTTAGTTCTATCTATTACATCTTGACATTTCGCGTTGATGAGTATATCATAAATGGGCGTATCTGTGACTCCCAGATCATCTGCTAGTACATAGATTGGAGGTTTATCTTCGTAATGGCTTTCTACATACCCTCTAGGATCTTGCTTAAATGCGTAGTAATCGTCAATCTTTCTTGGATCTTTGATCCGTCTTGCTAAGTCTTCTTTGGTTTTCCAGAAGTTATCTACTCCATAATTATCACGAAGGGACTGAGATATCTTCTGTCGGATTTCTGGGCTGCTCACTGGAAATTCTACTCCATACCGCTCTTTGTTTGTTTCTGTTATGCGCTTGCGTAATATAGGCGAAGCGAAGCCTGCCCCACCATAGAGCTCTTGATTAGTCTGTCTAACCTTTTCTTTTATCTCTTCAGACTGTGAAGCATACTCTGTTCCATACTTCTCCAGATTAGTCCGCTTAGCCTTCTCCTTGAATTCTGGATATGCTATAGGAGCTGTGACTCCATATCTCTCTTGGATAACATCTTTGTAATGCTGCTTCGCTTTATCAGTCTGCATGTAATATTCTTTGCCATACTTTCTAAGCGATGTTTGCTTTCCCAGTTTCTTCGCGTGCTCCGAATTGACTGCGTCCTTATTCCCGTATCGCTCTAGGCAAGTTTGATTGATCCTTGCCATTCTACATCCTTCTGAGCAAGCCTGAGGGCCTATAGAAATATCTTTGAGTTCTGTCATCTTGCCACAGACCGGACAGGGAACATAATGAACATCTTTGCAGTAGACTTGTCTAGGAGTATCCGGTACAAATTCTTTTCCACACAATGGGCAGATCTTGGGATCAAGTTCTCCTCCCTTTTTCTTCTTAGTTACTTCCGCAGGATCTAGCGTGCCGTAGCGCTCCATTTTAGTTTCTTTCATTTTCTGTGCTCCTGCTTTTGCGGTGCCGGATTGAGCTCTGTATGCTCCTCGACATTTAGCGGAACACGTCTTTTGATTGTAAGGGAAATACTTCTTTGGGAATGCTTTTCCGCAGATTACACACACATTCGGAGTAGCTTTGCATTCAGGACATATAGCAGATTTATGAGATGCCTTGAAGACCTTTCCGCACAGAACACAAGTATATTCTCTAACCCACTTGCGTTCAATGTTATTCTCTTTGCAAATAGCTGCTAACTTACTTTCGGAGATTCCAAAATGTTTGCAAGCGTTTTGCTGTGTAGTGCCGTCTGCAATTAGCTGTTTCAGTTCTTCTACTTGTGTGCTAGTTAGATTGATTGCTTTAGGCATATTATATTCCTCCTTACTTTAACAGAATAGTAGGACTAGTTAACATTGTGTAAGAATTATAATATGTATTTGCAATTTTGTCAACTGTTTTTTCAAAAAAAAGAGCGAAGCTCTTTTATAAGCTTCGCTCTGATTGAATTAACTTGAAGTACGTTGTAGGTTACTTAAGCCCCTTCTGTACCTGCGGGGAGTACTACCAGGTCGCAAGTAATCGATGTAATAATACCTTCTACATAAAGTTCCACGACACCAACTACAGAATTCAAATTGACTGAATCCAATCCGTTGATATCTTTGGACATTGTAATATTATAAGACGTGATAGCACCAACTGCTTTCATAGTATCGCATAAAGGAGATACCCCCGCGTAGAACTTGCTGTATGCTTCCTCGTTGTTATACTGGAAGGTAATCCCGATACCACATCTGTAAACGACATCTTCGACGGCGTCGAGAAGATATCTAGATGACAGGTTTGCAAGCGCCTGATAAGTTGCTACGGGGAGGTCGAAAACCGTACTGTTGCCCCATAAGGTCATGCCCTGATCCGGGATAGGTGTTATGATGTTTAGGCTTACTCCACTTTCTCCCTGCCACTGATCCAACAGCTTCTTCGGCACTTTGTAATCAGGTGCGCCGATTACAAGATTATGTTTTCTTGTTGTCGGCATAGCCCACTCGTACTGAAGTGACTGATTCTTGAGCATTGAGATCTGAAGCATCAGTGCGAGGAATGCCGGCGGAGCCGGATTATTTCTTGCTGTGCCTACGTATTTGTACTGGCACCAAGGTGCAAACAATGCACTGTGTGTCTGGAACAATCCGTCTGAGCTGATCGATGAATCAGGAACGTATCTGCCGATCTTCTGTGCGTAGCCTTCCTGTGTAGGAACTGTTGAGTCGTTCCATACGCCGGATCTAAGAAGTGATTTCGGAATATCAAGCAATGCACATGCGCATCTGGTCTGTGCTGCTACATTCATCATTCTTGCGTGAAGCGGTGAAATGCTTCCGATTCTTGCTACCTGTTCACCTGTTAGGAACTCGAAGTTCTGGTCATCCCATCCGGGAAGGATCATTCTCTTATGATTGTATGCAAGCTTATCTGTAAGTATCTCAAGTACGTAATAAGCTGCATTGTAGTTCCACTCCATGTAGCGGATTGTTGATGCTTTTGATACCGACGGGTTTGATGCTTTTACATTGTTGAGTGTTGCAAGGTAATCAGTCGGATCTGATGCAGAAACAAGTCCGTAACGTGTTGTTGCAAGCGCAATAGCGCTATCCATCATTACGTCCGCGGCGTCATCTGCAAGACGATCGGATCCACCTTCAAGTGTAACTGTTTCGGCGTTGAATACTACATCGTCGTCTGTGTCAATTCCGTCTACAATCAGATCAAAGAATGCTGACTCAATCTCAGAAACATGCGGAATAGTGTCTGTTGAGTTCTCGATGTCGAACACAAACACGAGATTCTCTACTGCGGACTTAGCACCTGTTGAATCAACAACATAAGTGATAAGGTTCCAGTAGTTTCTTCCGTTTACTTTTGAAAAAGCACCGATCAGGTTATTACCAAATGATCCTGGGTACTTTGCTCTAAGTGTAAGCGATCCAGCTGATGATCCGATTGTTGCATCAAATCTTCCTGACGCGTGTGATCCTGCACATACACGGCATACATCAAGATCATATCCTATTGTAAGCAACGTGAGCGCAATCTGGTATGAGTAATCCTTTGCTGATCTGTAGTTAGCAGCGGGTCCTCTATAAGTTGCTGTAAATGCTTCCAGACCTTCCTGAGTAGATGCGAAATGCTGGAATGCAGTAGTCTCTAGCATTGTTGCAAGATCCTGTCCTGCTGCTTTGGGATCCTCAAATGCAGGTCCCCAGCTTGCCGTCATTGGCAGAGCTACTGAGCAAAATGAACTAGTACCGCTAGAGTAAGTATAGTTCTTGGAGATTTCATTGATGGTTATCTTAGCCATGAACCTTCCTCCTTAATACTGTAGTTAATATGTTACGTTTTGTTTAAGACAAACACTCGTCTGATTGCTAATCGTTACGCCTTCTTCGAGTCTTTAGAGTCTTTTTGATTCTCTTTCTGATTATCTTTTGACTCTTCTTTAGCCTCTGTTGACACATCGGGCTTAGGATCTTCTTTCTTAGGAGTGTCCTTCTTAGACTGTTCAGAAGACGGTTCCTTCTGCGGTTTGTTTTCCTTTTGGGTGTTCTGCTGTTCGTCTACCAATATCATGAATTTGTTATTGATATACTTGTCTACTTCTTGAATCTGTCCAGGTTGAAATTCTTTTCCGTGAAAAGTTTTAACGGAGCTGGATACATTTTTGTATAACATTGAATCACCTCTTCCTTTTTATTTAAGGTTCTTCGGGGTTCTTGATCTGGATATTATGATCCAGAACAACCCGTTCCATATGCCTAGGAGTATAGTGTATTAACACTGCCCCTTGGCACTCTAGTTCCATGATTGATTCGTAAAGTCTGCCGTTTTCAAGATACTCTGCAGTGCCTGACTTGCGAGAGATAGAAGTATCAGGATTGATTGCAACACCGAATCTGATCTTACGTTTAGATTCATATGGCACTTCCATTGTTATATAATAGAGAGAACTGTACCGAAATAGAATCTCTCGCATTAGCTCGTCCATGTCAACAGTATTAGTTGTTAACACATGCAAATCATATTTGAGTGAAATGGGCACTGACTTCTCTAGATAGATGTTATTCTCTTCTGGATCAAATACAGCAGGTACTCCTTTCTTCATACGAGTAAAGTTGTATCTGCTAGGATCAAGCGGAGTATCTGCATGTCGATCTAGAAATATAGCGGGAAAAGTAATTCTATCGTCTTGCAGCTGACCCATTACTCCCATGATGCCTTCTTCACCCATCACTCGGACAGTGTTGTTTGCTTCTCCCGAAGGGTCTATACAATCTGATAAGTCTTTGACAATTGCGTCATCATATGCCCATAACATAGAATTATCTCTCCTCTGTTTCTTCTACAGTCATATGCTGATTACCTCTGTAATCTAGTTCGGACTTCAAGAAATGGTTTGAAGTATTGAATGTTTTCTTTACTTCTACTTTTGTACGGCCTACTATCTGTTCTTCTGTTCCGTTTATGGGAACAATCTGGCACACCAAGTGATCAGGACTTTGTGCATCATATGTTATTTCAGTTACTCGGAATATCCTATCAGGTAATTCGGAATACTGCCCTGCGATCCTGAAGATACTGTCACGCTGTACATGCGGTAAGTTGAAACTACAATGTATTAGGGCAGGTAAGTCCTGTGCGTTTTCAACTACCCATCCGAGCCTTTTGAATGTCCTTACTTTAGGATTACCTTCAAAGAATATGCTAGTTTCAATCGGCTCTGAATAAGCGTCTACTACCGATTCGCTTTGAGCGTTAGTATCAGGTAAATTAGGATATTGATAAGTAACTGGTATGCCCTGAAGCTGTAACGCTTCATCATAGCGTGCTCTCATCAGTTTTATATCTGGGCCTATCAGATTATTCAACGACATCAGTTGCCCTCCTCTTGAGATTCTTCGTCAGGTTCTTCTGGGTCTGTGTACGGAGTCAAGCCCTCGTTATGAATCGGATCAAACGGATCTAATGAGTGCAACTCTGCAATATCATCTCGTGGATCTATGTTCTCTTCAAGCAAGTCAGCTATGTTAGCGATATAGGTCAGCCAGTCCCACTTCATATCTGCTTCGTAAGATAGATTCATGATAGTGTTATCAGCTAACTTGTTCTTGAATACTTTCTCAGTGATCTTTGCACCGTATGAAAGTAAATCAGAATTAAACTGTGACTTGATTGCAATGACTTGAGGTCTCCATATAAGAGATCCTGACTCTTTGCTCTTTGTGCTTACTACAATACGTGTAATCTTGTCATATCCGAATTCGTATAGTTCCTGAAGGAATGTGATTACATTCATCGGTAGATTACTCTTAACATCGTAGATAACATAGAAGCCGAATTTTTCAATCTGTTTGAGAATTTCATCTGTTGAGAGGAAAGGAATTGCGTTGCCATCCTCGTCAAACTCTGTAACTAGCTCACCATGCCCCATGATCATTGCTGCAAACAATGTGCCATACGAAGCATGATTTACTTGGAGGACCTCACCTTTGATGTGAGGCCCGTCCATTAGTTTAATCAGATTCAGATAGAGGTTCCTGCTATTATTCGACAGGCATTCCGTTATCTGATCCCAACTGGATATCTGATAGTGCAGTTTCTTGTCCATCTTTTATCTCTTCTCCTTCATCCGGATTATGCTTGCTCTCCTTGATGTACTTCTTGAGTTCAAGCTGAAATGCAACCAAGTTATCAGTTGATGTGTCTGGATACTCTGAGAAATAGCTTGCTACCATGTCGAGCTTTAGCTTGAAATAGAGCATCCTGTGTTCCACTTCTGAAACTTCCGGATGTTTCTCTTTGAATATGAAGTACCTAGTTACTACAGAGCTAAATGCTTTATGAACTGTTGCATCTTGCTTACTGAGATCTGCTTTCTCAATCGTTTTGAAGTTTGTTTGATTATAACGCTTGAGGTCTCTGAAGAAGATGTTAACTAACTCTTTTGAAGATTTCATATTAGAACTCACCTTCCTCACCTCCTGACTCTACTTGAATGTTCCATGTATTAGCATCTGAACCCGTTTCAGGGAACACTTCGGATAGGATCTCGGTGAGGGCTTTCCTATACGGTGCCTCATCAGATACTCCTAAGGATTTGAGCAATTCCGTCATTGTCGAAGCCTGACCAAGCGTGCTATCGCGTCTCTCTGAATTGACGGTACTGAGCTGAGTGATAATCGGATTCATGTGAAGTACGAACTTATCTTGGTATCCGCTAAACCCATGCTCTACAAAATACATGTTCATTGCGTTCTTCCAACCCTCCATGTAGGCTGTTTCGATACGCTGTAATGAGTTTCCATAAAGAGCAGATCTCTGTGACATAACTGCTCCGGCACCTCCGAGTCCCTCTGCAGATGAGAAGTTCATGGCTTCTTTCGGCACACCTAGCACAGACAGCTTCTTGTCCTGATAGTAGTCAAGCAGCTTGTTGTCAGCGTCGGTTGCCTCTGCCATATTCATATCTAATACTGAAATTGCATCTTGTCCGTTGATCTTAGGCAAGTAAATTAAGTTATTTGGACTCTGCGGATTGACGAAGCTCTGTGCATCGCCTGTCGACGTATTGATAGAAAGCTGCTGCTCTATCATATCTTTTATCTGCTGCAGGGTCGCTTGTATTTCTTCCTCCTCAGAATTTCCACATTCTACATTGATGAATCTGACTATTCGAGTGAGGGACGAAAGGACAAGTGCATCTTCGAGCAAGTTAAGTGTCTGTGTGGGCTGTGTTGCAGCAGCCATGAGCGGCTGTCCGAACTGAATGTCGAAATCTATGTCCTCGCCATCTGCGTTACGACCCGGAAGCGTATAATCGCCTAACAGTCCACCTAATGTGAAATGTATAACAGCATTCTCGTCATACCTAACCGCCTCTCCGCTATCTGAATTCTCCTGGATTGCGTAACCTTGCGGCTTACCCTTGTACCATAAGTGGACGACGTCTTCTGGAGGAATCTTTGTAGAGGTAATAATTTCATACAAGTCATTACGGACAGTATTACTATCTAAGGAAACTAGCTCTTTCCCTTGTACGTGTTCACCCTGCTCTCGATACAGCTTAGTAGTCGGAAGGTACAAGTTACCTATCGTCGCAAGTTCCAGAATGTGATCACGTGCATATGTGTTGATCTTCCATTCAGTAAACTTTGTGTTGACTATATCTGCGATTTCTTGATAACCTGACTCAGTTGCAGTTGCCCAGATGATCTGACCAGAAGAATTGAGTGTGGTTGCATCTGTCGCATAATATGATAAAGCTGTTGCTATCTGCGAATCTTGAGCAAGAGCTCTCATTGTATCAATCTGCGTTCTGATTGTATTGACGCTTGAATCACCCTTGAGAGCTGATACCTTGTAGAATGACCCTCCGACTATCTGTCGAAGCATCGAGGTTATCGGACCTGCTTCTCTCTGAGCCCTTTCGGAGCGTCGTAGTATTTTATCTAACCATGTCGCCATATGTAGTTAACCTCCATCAACTATAGAAGGTTGCTCGCCAGGTCTTGATCTATTTCGTAGCGGATGAAAAAATCGTCCTCTTCGTAGATCGGAATGCCATGAACTTTAGCTTTCTGAATAACCTGACCAGAAATACCTTCAGCGGTTCCGCCAGTTACAACTACATCTGGAAGATCATCTCCTACATTGATCGATGTAGTAACTTCCGCAGAGTAGCTTCTGAGAATTGCTTCAATTTCGGGAAGGTCTCCTCTTTTGAACCTTCCAGTTATTGCAATCTTGTTACCTCGGAAGATGGGAGCGCCATCAAACTTCTGTTCCTTCTCCTCGATTTCAACAATGTCGAAAATAGTCGTAAGTGTTGTGATATTATACGGATCCTCTAACCACTTAACTAATCTAGCTACCGCTACTTCTGTGATGTCTAAATCTGTTTCAATCCTTAACGGATTTTCGATATAATATACAACTGTTTCTACCTTGTTGTTGCACTTATTTGCAAACTTTTCAAGAAGCTCAAAAGGTGTAAATGGAATCACAGCGTAAAGTGCTGAAGCCAATGTAACTTGGATCTTTTCATCTTTATACTGAGGCAGTGCTAACACATCTGTTAGGCATTGTATGTCTTTCTGGTCAACTGCTTTCTTATACTCTTCAAAAGACAATTCCGCAAGTTTCAACGCTTTAAGCATCTTCTGTGTATCTGTATACATATGTGATACGCAGTGAGGATCGTCACATCGATATGCAGCGTCGTCTGCTCCTACTCTGCATACCTTTCCGCATACAGGGCATTTTACTTCAGCGCCTACTCCGAGCTTAACTAGTTCTGCATCAGATCCAACTCGAGTTGAAATGATGTCATGATGATGTTCATTGATCTGCTGCAACAGTAGCGTAGCTCCCTTGCCTACCTGATGATGCTTAATAGCTGAATAATTGAATACAATAGATTCGTTAGCTCCGACTACTGTACCTTTCCAGCACCCATCAGGACCAATCTCAATTTCGGGATCTTTAGTTACAGTGATCTGCTTCAACCCGAGAGGGGCATATCTGCATTTCATATCTTCAAAGACAAAGAATCCTGCTATGAAATTCTTGTTAAACGGAGTCTTAGTAGAATGTAATGCTCCCTCGATTGTGTTATCAGTAAGCGTAACTGGGACAAGTACCTGAGGAAGATCGTTGAATCCTGCCATACTCAAGTAATTTCGGATCACTACAGGTCCTTGGAATGCTGCTGCAAGACTGTGAATGTACCCTGCATAGAACGAATATGATTCACCCTTGACGATGTCATCAATGTAGCTTTTGAAGAGCGAATCAGGAAGGACTCCGTCGTCGCTCGGAATTCTATCGGAATACATAACTCCGTAGATCCAAGTGGTTCCTCCGGTTGTCGAAATCTTCACAGGCACACGACCTCTGATAGACTCAAACAGCTTTTTGTAAGTTCCCTCATCTGTGATCGTGTAAGTACCTCGATCATTGTCGAGATCTGATCCGAACCCGATCAGTACTTTCTGCAGCAAGCCGTTTTCGTTATACTGCAGAACTGTCTGCAAACCTACGGGCGTTACTGCTATGCACGCTCCAGGTTTGCAAAAAGTCTTTGCAAACTCCATGATTATTTCCTCCTTATTATTTGATGTTTGCGAGTTACTTATATACTAATCAGCTTTCTTTTCGCTGTTTAGTGCCTTTGGTTCTAGTTCATCTCTGTTATCGTATTGTTCTTTAGTACATTGAAACATTTCGACTAGATGCTGTTCTTCTTCTGTTGATTCTTTATCCATAATGTATCACCTCAACTTCGGAAACTTAACAGGGTAGTTACCCTTTGGCCCGCTATTTATAGTATTAGCTGAAGACATTGGATTAGGTCTCCGGCCTCCTCTTCCTGTGTTAACTGCTGCTGCGATTGAAGCTAGATTCCTTGCAGGCGGGCGGGCAGTTACCTGATCCTTCACAAGTGAGTAAGCAGCTCCAACTGCAGATTCTGCAATATCTCCGTGCCCGCCATCTGACGATTCAGGTATTTCGATCTTGTTGTTAACTCGCTGCACTGAAACGAGTTCATCTTCTTGCACCTGGTTCTTGACTAGCTCGATCCTTTGATCAATTAGAAGATTCTTCATTCCAATAAACGGATCCATTGAACCAGTAACAGAGAATTTAGTTACATCGAACCCCTGTTGTGACAATGTTTCACGAAGAAACGATGACTGATACTGGTCAGTGCTGATTGTCCCTATGTTGAAATGATGCTGCCTGAGGTAAACTATGAAATTGATTACTTTTTGAAATGATTGTCTATCGCCTCTAGGAGCTTCAACGCCGACTGCAAAAACTTGCTTTATGTAAGGGAGTGCTACTTTCTTGCCATCTTCCGTTTCTACTACCTTATTACCCGAAACCACACAGCCACTGATACCTGTTCGGTTCCTAGTTTCTGCTAGGTCTATGTGTATCGCCATCTGTTGCACTTTCAAATCGCTCGGCACTGCTTCTTCATGAAAGTAATCTGATATCTCAACTCCTTCGTCACGAGTACCTATCACAAGCACATCTTCGTAGAACGGATTCTGCCTCTCTTGAGTAACACATGGCGTTACCATCTCCTGCGTGATAAAGCCCATTGCTCCTGCAACAGATATTCCTGCGATGTCCCTGAGGGCTATATCATAGTCTGCAACGAAGTTCTTTCTCAATTCGGCAGGTGCTTCTATGACTTTGTATCCTTGCTCCTCGTATTCCTTTCTGTGTTCCTCGTCATCGTTTTCTTCAGGAATAACGAAGCCTCTTTTGTATCTATCTCCTACAGTAAAATGAAATACTTTATCTGAGAACTTCTCTTTTGGTAGTATCTTCCATTGCGGTTCATCTACTAGGAACAAATGTTCATTATCTGCCCTTTGTTGTGTCTCAATGTGATCGGCTAAGAAGTCATTGTCCTGATTCTTAGATGACGATGCAATCAATTTGCCGTAAACTTCACCGCCAATTCTGAAGGTACCTGAAATACGAGCGTTGATTGTATCGTACATGTTTTTCATACTAGCTTTGGCCTTTGTAATATCCTTAATTCCCGCCTTGGCAAACGACACCTCGTCCATGATCGCCGCAAAAACTTGCATCCCGAGCGCATGTGCTGCATCTGAACAAGGTAGTATGTTTATTTTATCACCGTCTGGTAGGTATATTGGATTAGCCGAACTTCGATTCATCGATCCATGCCTCAAGAACCACGGTGACTCTTTTATAGTAGAGTTAAACTCGAAGAAGGCAACTCCGGTTGCTAGCTCTTTTGTCAAGTTTGCAAACACTAGTGTAAATCTGGCTGTAGGCTTCTGTGAGAAATAGCTATGAGGATCTCTGTAAAGCATCAAGCGATATAACATGTAAGCCATTATGGTGATTGCTGTGCTCGTTTTTCCGATTCTCGTAGCTCCTGACAGTATAACTTCATTGTACCTGTTACCTGCATTGAATAAATCATTCATCATCTGACGCCAATACGGAAACACTGACTTGCCCATGTCTGTCGCATGGCCAAGATAATCAGGGTCATCTAAAAACTGATTGAGACTCACAGGAACTTCTCGGAAATCACTCAACCATGTCTGTTCAAGAGTTTGAGAGTATCCGTGGACACTCATCTCCTCCAGGATACTCTTAAGGAGTTTCTGCTCGGCTATAGAACATGAATTATACACAGCGGTTATGCGATCTACTGCGTCTTCGTATATTGCGCTGTATTCTGCCATCTGTGGTTACTCCTCGTCTTCGCTGTTGTCTTCTATCTGTGCAAGTGCTTCGGCTGCTTTGCTTTTAACTGCTTCTCTTGACTCTGCGTCTACAGATGTTCCATCAAGTGCAGATATAGCTGCAAGCAGCTCCTGTGCGGATGTTCTTACCTTTTCTCGTGATTCTTGATCGAGTATCATAGAAGCGAATGCTTGACTTGGATCTTCTGCTACTGGCACATCGAATGTTGCAAGTTGTTCCATATTCAAGTAGGGCTCTAACAGCTTGTGTGATTCTACCATCATTCGCTGTAATCGTTCCTGTATTGGGATTAAACTGAAATAAAGTTCGGGGTCAGACGGGTCTGAACTATCAAGTTTCGCATCGATTGATTGATAAATGCTATCCTCTATCCGGTCAATGAGGTCAGTGTATCTAACAATGCGCTCTAACTGGTGATAGACGCGTAACAGCGTTACATTTTGCATTGCTTTTCTGACTGCATTTGGGTCGGTCTTATTAAAAGAAATAAGGGTGTCTCGCATTGCCGAAACATCCCTAGTTTGCTCTACTAAAAGATCAGTTCCGACTCCGCCAACGGTTTTGGGTTCGTCCATGTACTGTACCTCTTTCTGTTTATGTTGAATGATCATCTACTTGATCATTGTATATTCTCTTCTGTGTATAAATAAGGTTCAACTTACTACAAAGCATGGCCCGAAGGCATCTGATAAGACGCTTCGGGCTTGCTTTATAGAGGAGTATATGTTAGTAAAAAGTAGCTTGCTTATTTGATTAGCATTCTTAGCTTTGACCGTGTTGCGTACACGATTGACTTGACATCTATAAGGACATCGGTCGAATTCTGATTAGTTACCTTATGAGTTTCCTCTAGCTCTCCTGCGAGTATTCTAGAGAGTTGATTACAATCTGTGTTTGGGTCTTCTTTTAGCACTTCTGTTGCAACTGTGCGTACATATGCTTCTGAAGAGCTACTAAGCACTCCTGTTCTTGTTGATTCGTCGTAGTATATTAGTCTGACCATGAGTAATCATCAATCCTTCATTAGATGTCGTCCTGTAACAAGTGCCGACTGCACTTGCGCTTCGGTTGTAGCTGCTTCAATCATTTGGAGTACCTTATCATCATATCCGAGCTGCCGGGCTACCTTCATACATTCTCTCTTATATGATGGTAGTGGTATTGCATCGTGGTCCATTCGGTGATTGAGCCTAGCGGCCTTAGGATGTTTTATAGGCGTAGACTTCTGTGTCTTTTTAGCTGTAGCTACTGTTGACAGCACCTTCTTCGCTTTAGTTAAAGCTGACTCGGGTAGCTTATCTACAGAGTCAATGCTTATGGTGTAACGATAGTAAAGCTTTCCGTCTTTCTCTAAACTCTTTAATTGAATAGACTGAGCAACTATCGAATATGCTGATGCTTGCACTGCGATTCTTTCTCGCTTTCTTGAATGTGATTACTGATCAAGTTAACTGATGATACTTAAGCTTCTGTTCCTTCTCATCGGTAACGATTGTGATGTCGTAGTACTGAGGCCAAACGACATTGATTGTTCTGCTTACTCGAAATCCGGTGTAGTCTTCTGTTATGTCATTTGCAATCTCGTTGCAATGACTGTCTGAATGTGCAAAGAACACTGACTTATCAGGATACAGAACTCCATATTCACGAAGCTTGTAAGCGCTTACTTTAACGAAGCCTTGATCAAGCATTAGCTCCAATACTTCTTCGTTAGCTGATGAATCATTGCTAAACTGAAGTCTACAGCCGTATCTTCTGCTGGCTAGCTCTTTGGGAAGCACTTCATCCGGATCAATTACGCTGATTCCGTTGTTATCTGTGAATCCTGCTTTCAGCACGTCTTTAGTTATGTAGTTATGTGAAACCATGTAATTTAGAATCTCCTTTTCCATCTTTGTGAAAGCACTTTTAGTAGACGTAGTAGGTAGGAATCTATGTGCGACGTCACGTGCAGCTTCACGATAGTCAGTAGCTGAAGCTCGTTGCCCTTTCAACGATCTGCACACACCGTCAATGAATTCACGCATGTCCAATGTAAGTTCGGACTTGACGAATTTCTTCATATATAAACTCCTTTCGTTAAAAAGCTGTTGGAATTTCGTCTTATTTATTGAAGGTTACTTTATAATGCTGACCTCCACCGACAGGTACATCAACTTTAACGATTAGGCTGCTCTTCTGCACTGATATATGCTTGGTCGACTAGCTCAATCCATTCCATAAAGCTTTGTTGGGGAATGTATGCACCTGCTCCCGGGTCGGCTAATGGTCTGATTTTTCGATAGATGGCTGCGTTATCTTCAGCTACTGCATCATAAATCTGCTCGTTAGTTAGATTGAATGTTTCTTTAACTCGGTTCAAGAATTCACCCGAATGGAATAAGTTCTCTTTCAGAAAATCCTTGCGTTTGAACTGGAAGCCTTGCGTGTATATGTAGCAGTATACAGCTATCTCGATGCACCTAGTTACTGCATACTTAAGTGATATTTTATGTTGTGCAAATTCATTTAAGTAGATATAACCAGTTGCAGTTAGATAGTCCTTAAAGAATACTTCTAAGAAGTATCTAGGCCCGTCTGACCCTTCTACATAGTATTTTGCATGGGACACTGACTGAGGATTGTCGGTCCAAGCGTAAGATGCAACTGCGAGATATGTAAGCTCCTGTTGTAGCTGTGTAAACGCACATGCGACCTGAGTGCATATTGCTATGTCTTCATGCGAAGCAAGATCGTGGATGAAATGTATCCCGAATTTGTCCCAGAGGTTCTTTCTATTGTAGAACTTGCCGTGGCACCAGTTCAGCACACATTTGTACGCTTTTGTGACTTCTCCTTCGGGAGTTACTCCAGTGAAATCTGTGAATATGAAGTATTTCTCGTTGCGTTCGCGGATTGCATTTCGTACTGCTGTAAACGCTTGCGGATAATACATATCGTCGTGGTCTGCGAAAGCCATCCATTCGCCCGTCGCTATTTCAACTCCTTTAGCACGAGTATTTCCAGGAGCGAAGTTGTAATCAGTCTTGACATACTTCATAATAAACTTATCACCGAACTTTTCCTCATATTTATCGAAAAATGGCTCAGGTGAGCAGTCATCTGCAATTATGACCTCTACTTCTTCTCGTTTCATGCCCTGATTAGTCATACTGGTCAGTAATCGGTCTAAATATACACCGTCTTTGTACCTCCCGTCGTTGTAGCATGGAATAATTACGCTTAGAAATGGTTTACTCATTGTTTCTCTTCCTTTCTATCTAAGATTTCAAGCCATTCATCCAGATTTTCGACTCCGTAAGCTTGTGCAGTTCGATTCAAGGTCAGCGCTAACTGTGTGAACCCTTGTGCGATCATTAGTTTGATTACAGGAGTACTGAAATGTGACACTTCTTTGTATCTGTGCCACCAGTATTTCACATAGTCGATGTTTTCCTTGATGTAAGTGTCTGGATGATTGACTTTGAAGTTGTATAATTGGAACCAGCTGCCTAAGAAGACTACAAGTACCTTGTTTGTAAGTTCTATAGGAGTCAGCCGACCTAATTCAGCTTGCTCAACAAATTGCCCTATGTTGGAAGTAAGATAATCTGAGTAAGCCCTCTCCAGAAATGGATTCGACTTAGTATCGTTGTAGTTTTGATTAGAAATTGACTCTGGATTATCTGTCCATTTATAAACAGGTGTAGGGACATACAAGATCTGACTAGGATCAACGTATTTCAGCACGCATTCTACTTGACAACCTAATGCGACGTCTTCATGTGTCTTCAAATCCTTCGGAAAATGCAGATGAAACGGTTTCCATAGCTTTGCGATGTTGTAGAACTTGCCATGAACAAACTTAAGTGCGTTATTATCCGTCTTATAGAACCTTTCTACAATTTCATCTGGGTTATTACTGTTCACTTTGTCGAAATCAGCATGGACGTATACTAGATCGCCTTCGCTATTGTTAATTAGGTCCATGACTGTATGCAATGCTCGCGGATAAAAGGTGTCATCATGGTCTGCGAAGCACAGCCATTTGCCTCTTGCTATCATTGTACCGACCTGCCGAGTGTTTCCGGGCCCAAACTGGTATTCGGTTTTTATCATCTTTATGTTGAAATACTTTTTGAATTTGTTAACTGTCCGCATGTAGGGCTTAGGTGAATGATCATCTGCTAGTATGACTTCAATGTCGTCATACTGCAGATTTGAAGCCACTACACTAGAGAGTAACCTATCCAAATAAGCTCCTGCTTTGTATCTTCCATCGTTGTAGCATGGAATTACTAAGCTGAAGAAGGGTTGAGTGTACGACATTATCAGTTATTCTCCTTGTTAGTTACTTTTGGAATATCAGGATCCAATTCCATGAGTCTTTCTAGCATGTATACAACATACTCGGGAGGTTTAGTTACTCCTTGCTCCCAGTTAGAGATATTGATTGCTGACATCTTGAAAAGCATGCCGAATTTTTGTTGTGATAAGCCTGTTCTAGATCTCAGCTCTTTGATTTTCTGCTTTGCATCCATTTTTGAAATACCTTTCATGAATTATATCGAAAAATTAGTACATTATTGTATAAGGTTCAAGTATTAGTTAGTTTAATCAGTCCAACGATTACAAAGAAAAAGCGCACTCAACAATTGCCGAATGCGCTCCTCTTTTAGGAAGAAAAACAATGTGTAAGTAGGTGTATTCTGTCCTAAAATGTATGGATAGGGTTTATTGAGGTTGCTTAGTTACATTACTCATCAAGATCGTAATCGTCATCATAGTCAGGCTCGACATCCGGATTAACTTTGTCGTAGCCGTTATGTTTGATCCACTGTGTTACTTTCTTTGCGAAATCAAGCGAATCTTGAAGTACTTCGATGTATTCTTGTGTGTCATCCCACGTATCTGTTGAGCTTCGCATTCCGTGAGCCACATATGCACCCTGATAAGTAATTCCTACAGGGGCTCCCTCATACCTAGGAAAATCGCTGTTGAGTCTGACTTGTACTACGTGCTTATCTGCTGGCGATCCGTTTTTCGCTTTTACAGCTAACCCGTAATACGGAGTATCGTTCACGCCGATACCATGCTCCTTTTTGAATATATAATTCTCGTCTTCAAATATAGTAGCGTTGTCGTATGCTGATGCTCTGATTACTCTTTTCATGTGTTCAATCCTCCGATTTTTTTTTGTTAGTTTAACAATTGCTCTTGAGATCGAGCATTACTACTCCTAAGTTAGCAATTGAATCTTTTGCGATCTGATCGTCTTTTGCAATTTCTGCAAGTGACTCAATAGCTGCCGAGATAAGTTCAAGCGATCTTTCGTACTTGCAGCAGCAAGTAGGATCTGCAGCTGCTTCCTCCTGGATCAGCACGATTGCATCTGCATCGTCACATGCTTGAATGTTTTCCTTAGTCTGCTGCGAGCTCGCTTTTATTGACTTCTTCGGATTTGTCTTGCTTATTTTCATTAGTGGTAACCTCCTCAACTTGCGGTAATGTAAGATACATCTTATCGGCTTCAACTTCATCAAGTAATTCAAAGAACGCATTAAATCTTTCTTCGAGTTTTTTATCGTCAAACTCCTTGACTACTTCCTCAATGGGCTTACTCAGCTTCATTAAAAGATTACGAGTGCTATCAAGGTCGTTGAACGCACTAAAGATCTCTACTTCAAAATTAGCGAGATCTTCAACTACTCGATAGGGCCACAGGTAATTCCTAAATGAGCTATAGAATTTTTCGTATGCGTTTCTGAATTCCTGAGATGATAAGGTCATATCCGTCCCAACTCCTCGGTTAGTTTGTTTAATCCTTTGATTATATCAACTGTATCTTCCAGTTGTGTAAGCGATTGCGAAGCTACTTTCAAATCCCTACGAATTGCCTTATCTTGCGATTCTTTGATATAACGCTGATAATAATCTTCGAAAGGTTCATCTGGAAGCTCTGCTATGTATTGTTTAATCTCTTGCAGCATCGAACACCTCTTTGATCTTATCTACTGAATGAATATATTCAGGCGGAATTGACTTGCGTCGTTTGCTTCGCTTTATATATACACGATAGTACCAATCAAGCGATTCGATTGCATGAGAAATCTCGTCAAGAGAAGGTATCCGCAATGTTTCCCCTCCTGCATATCGTGCAAGTAGAAGTAGCCTTTCATGACCTATGATAGAGAATAATTCTGGCAACCATGCAAATTCATCTATGTCATACAGGGGTAACATCAATTCCAATAAACAATGGAAATCAGATGATTCTGTTATGGTGAGGATTTTCTCTTCTTTAGTCATGTGTTGATACCTTCCTCAATGATTATTAAAGGTTCTTCTTGGGTGTTTTTAGAATTTAGGCCTCGATAACTTATGTAGTGTTTCAGCCTTTAGCTTACAATCAAGCTGCGTACGAAAGGCGTAGCTTCCTGTAAGTGCATCTTTTTGATCATGCAAGATCCACTGATCTCCATGTGCGCTATCATGTGATTCTACTATTAAGAATCTATCATCTTCACTCCTGAGTGTATTGTCTTCTTGTTTTTTCCAACGTATCATTTTTGCTGCTCTACTCCACTTTCTAGTTATATTTGATCTTTGTAAAGAAAGAGTAGGAACCCATGCCCTACTCTTTTTAACGATTTTAGTATTCCTCTGATACCGAGTAATCCTCCCAGGGTACTTCCCCAGTTTCTCGATACCTCTGCAACATGGCTTTCAAAGACGCTGAGTCATAAGCTTCAAACTCTATCCGTTTACTATCGTCTTAGAATAAATTAAAAATTATCAAGTTACATTAAGATTTTTAATAGAATTCTATTCGCAAGAAGGTTGCTGTTTGAGTTTCCTCCTGAAAAAGTCAGGATAGCCTTATTCTTGTAGGCACGACGACAGTGCCTCTACTGTATAAGACCGAAAGGTCTACAACATTACATTTTCTTAGGATATTTAGCGCTCCATTTACATCAGCGTTAAGATTAGTTCCATTGTTTCTTCTATACAGACCTCGATAGATTCGCTTCCCAGAAAAGCTGCCTTGATGAGGATTATCAGGGTTCCAAATTGGCATATCATCTAGGTCAAAGAAACTTGCTTTTGAGGTATAAGATTCTTCTTGTTTGGTATAGGTTATCCCAACCGAGTTGCATAAATGTTCGAGCCTGCTTTTGAATTTGCCGTAAGGTAGCATCACAAAGGTTTGATTGTTGACTTTACCTAGATTAGGATTATCCTGAAAGCCGTCATTGTATCCTACAACAAGATTACCAATGTTATGATCGATGCAATATTCAACTATGTACTTTGCAGAACAATAGATGAAATCATTGATGCGGCGTCCTCGTTTTGCGGACAATCGTGCTTGCCTGTTGGTTGCCTCTTTGCTTAACTTCTGTTTATACTTAATACTTGACAGTCTGGCATTTTCTTTGTTATACCATTGGTTGATTGATTTGATTTTCTTACCGTCAATTATAAATGAATCTCCTTCAGAAGTTACGCAAGTTGCAAAATTGTTGACACCTAAATCAATTGCTAATGCTTTAGTTAAATCGAGATTAACTTTTTGATTTTCGACATCGTCAAACAAGAAACAGGCTTCGAAGTACTTGCCATTGCATCTAGGAATGATGTGGATCTGTCGAATATGTTTGTCACGCAAGTAAGGCGGAATTGTTATCTTGACCCTGATGCCTTCGTACTTGGTTGCAAGGTATCGAGACATTGGTAGCTGATAGTAGCCTTGCTCGATATTCTTCTTCTGGTCCCTAGGGCTGTTGAACTCGATTTTGAAAAATCCATCTTTAGGTAAGTAATGTGGAATGTTAGGCCTACTCTCCAACTTGCCTTGCTTATACATTTTAATCAAAGCAAAGAAAGCTTTGAATGCACTGTCAGCTGCTTTCATAGATTGCTGGGCAACATTACCAAGATAATCGTAGACATTGGTACCTTTCATCAAGTGATAATTAGCTTCGTATCGAAGAAATTCGCTTTGTTGAAAGAAATGTTGCCGAATGTTATAAAGCGAAGCATTGTAAACATTCTTGCTTGCATGGCACATATCACGAAGGATTTCATAATCTTTTAGACTAAGATGCTTAAGGTTAGATTTCCAAGTTTTCATATGTTTCACCTCCTTTCTCATTCTTTGTTTAGATATCTAATTATATTTAAGGTTATATATTTCACTAGATTCTTATAGATTCAGTGAAAATTCGTAAGAATCGTTATATTTAATAAATAATTTAACGAAACTTGCGGAAAGAAAATAAAATTTTCGTATGATTGAGAGCTGAAGCGCTCCTCCCTGTATGCACAAGGTAGGTCTTATTAGGATCAAGCACCGTGTCGACAAATTCGTCTAATTTCATCCTGCCGTTTTCGTTTATAACTCCATCATACATCCAATCAGAGCATCCTAGATCTTTAGCTACTTTCCCGTAAACATTAGGATAGTTCCATGCATCTTCGTGCTGCCTATGCATCTCTGCATTGAGGAGTTTAGAAATATCGGTGTATGAAATATCTAGAGCTAACGACAATGCACGTTTTACGCAGTCACTCGTTCTGTTCCCTCGGTTGTTTGCATTGTAATACTTCAATGTTGCAGCTTCGATGTTCATTACAGCTTATTCCTCCTTAGAAGAAAAAAGAAAGGGACATCTGATGTTAGACGTCCCTTACTCTTAATTGTTAATTATGTGTCACTCCGGAATGTCTGTACCGAAAAGCTGTCTGTAAGCTTCCTTAACCTGCTGAACTCCCTCTTCGCCGTACTTTGCTTTCACATCGTCGAGTGTATAAGCGCCGTCGTGAATGCGACGTGCCCAGATCTTAGCCATTGATTTACTCATGTCTTTGTCCTCCTTATCCCTCGATTACAGCATCCTGAAGCTCTTTAACTTCATCCTGAAGAATCTCTACATCAGTCTTAGCACGGAAGTTAACCTGGCAGATAACTCCGCCCTCTGTAGAATACAGCTGTGCACCGTCACCGAGGATAACCTCTGATGCTACTGCGATCTGCTTTCCTTCCTCATCTACGATCTCGAAAGAAGTAGAATTCTCTGCTGTAAAGATATCGCGAACAGCTCCTGCTGCTTCGTAGTTCTCTCTGATGGCAAGAATTGCATCAACTGAACTAGAATCGCTGACATTATCAATACGTGTTCCGTCTGCAAGAATAACAGCTCTCATGTTTTTATTCCTCCAATCTGAATAGTTTTTGGTTGTTAATTTGTTTATATGCAAGTGTCTTTATTAGCTAACACACTTGTTACTTTGACCTTACTAGCAATACTGCGGGAATGTCGGTTGTGGGCACGGTTCCGTGTGCATAAATTGTGTTAGTTGCTCTGAACCCACCGCAATCTGCCGAAATCCATGCTTTTCTCTGTGCATCTGATGCAGTCTCACTAGGTGTGATGTCAAGAATGTCATATGAAGCACTCGGATATTCCAGCTCAAATGAATATACGTTACTTGACCATCCTGATGCTTCTATTAAGTGACTCTGGAACACCATTTCGCCTGCTTGTGCTGAGATGGTGCCGTCATTCGATACTGTGATCGACGTTCCGTCCGGCTTTACAGTACCTGCTTTTGCGGTTGTTGCAAAGGCAACATCTGCAGAAATTGTTCCGTCGTTGGTGACGGTAATGGTGGTTCCGTCCGGCTTTACAGTACCTGCGACCGATGTTGTTGCAGGGGCTACGGCAGCTGAAATGGTTCCGTTACCATCTATTGTAATTGTGGTTCCGTCCGGCTTGACGATACCTGCCGTTGCTGTTGTTGCAGGGGTTACCTCTGCAGCAAGTGCTGCACGAATTCCTTCGAGTTTCGTGAGCATGGTCTGGCCTGTTCCGTCTAGCAGGAGAGGGGATGTTACTTGGGCCATCTGCTTTTCTCCTTCCTGATTATGCTAGTTATTACTCTTCGTCCTCATTGGGCGGAATCGGCTCAGCTGTCCCGTCCTCAAGGAAAACATAATGGTCAGCGATTACTTTGTCGTGAGTTGCATCACGCCAAGTGTTCGGAACATCCTGGATTGCCCAAGTCGATCCGGTTTTTTCATTTGTGATTCTCTGCTCGAGAAGTCTTGAGTATTTCTTAACCATGATTACTTTTCCTCCAATGCTTTTACTCTTCCCTCAAGGTCTTCGACCATATCAGCGAGTTCTACAATACTTGTGCTGTTCTCGTCTGATAGATCTGCAACATCAAGGATACTATCTTGATTCTCAGATATGCCGGCTGTGGAAACTCCGTGAACGCTGTCAATGAAGTCAGAAAGTTTCTTGTCGAGTTCATTGAATTTGTCCCATATGGCACCGATTTCTTGCATTGTGCTCTTATCCATTTGAAGATTTCCTCCTTCCAGTGATCATTGATTTCATCAACATTAAATAAGGTTCATCAATTACTTTGTTTCTTATATAATAATGTAGTTTCATTTTTGACGGAGTTTAAGCGCATTCCGCCAAGCCCTCCCTGCCGATTTAAGAGCAGTGTTTAAGAAGTTTAACTGCATTACTGGTCAATCTAATAATTATCAAACCGGAGGCTCAAACATTACATCGCAAGACTACTTTGCACTGTTTGCCGAAAAGGAGGTTCATGCATCAAATCCCAATAGCACGACAAACGAAGCAAACGCGCTGACTGCTATCACTTACTATCGGACAACAACCAGGATCAAAACTATGAACGGATCCGCCTATGGTTGGTGGGAGCGTTCGCCTGCTTACTATAATGACACTGATGAGTGTCTAGCGAGCAGCTCTGGCACTCCTACTAATTATTATGTGATAGGTAATTATGGTCTATCTCCCTTCGGCTGCCTTTGATTAATCACAAGACTACTTCGCCTTAGCAGCTGCAGCCGAAGTGTTCAAGGGGGATCCGGATTATGGTACAGGTGTTTCAGTAGGTCAAGGAACCGCATGGTCAAACCTGACCGAATTTAACGCACTATCTCGTTTCACGTGGTATGAGACAACGAGCAACAGAGCTAAAAATGTGGAGGGCTCCGCCTCCGCTTGGTGGGAGCGTTCGCCCCGTTGCTACAACGGCGACGGTTTTTGTGCTGTGGGCAACGCCAGCGCCGGCGGTAGCAACGCTAGCAATGCTCGTGGGTTGTCGCCTTTCGGCTGCTTGTGACACAAAACGAAAACCGCCTAAAATTGGCGGTTTGATGCAACTAGGCTGAACTAGATGGCTCTATCTTATTTCGCGGAGGAACAGAACACTCTCCGCGAAGCCCGCTGCCGCACAGTTGTAGGCAGCGGGCTAGTATGATTAAACTTTCTGCGTACATTCAAAGAACTGCCTTTTGATGGCAGTTCTTTTGATTTGCAGATTATAAGCAGCCGAAGAATGTTAATCCGAATTGATTATTAGCCCCACTCCCTCGAGGACCTCCTCCTTGATTAACACAGAGCCACGTCGCTGTAACATCTGCACAGGGTGACCTTTCATACCAAAATATATTAGATCCGTTCTGTCCTTGTGCCTTCCTCCTATTCGCTGATGTCTCATACCAAGTGAATCGCGTCAGTGCGTTGAACTCGGTCAGGTTTGAGTATGCGGTTTGCTGACCGGCTGAGCCGCCTTGACCATAATCAGGATCGCCCTTGAACACTTCGGCTGCAGCTGCTAAGGCGAAGTAGTCTTGTGATGTTGTGGTCGTACTAGCGTTGTACTCCGTTGCGGTGACCGTTTCAAACTGCTTAAACACTGCTCTTAAATCGGCAGGGAGGGCTTGGCGGAATGCAGAGTTGCACCAGGATCTTCTTGCACATCCGTTCCATGAACCACTATTTGTATTAGTAGAATTCATATATCCGCCTTCGTTAAGGCAATCCTTCATTCCGACGACGAAAGAGCAGGTTGTCCTGTTATTTCCTTGCTTATCCTTAACTGCGTTGACTAACTGATACAAGCCCTGATGCATCAATACAAGTGTTATTGTTTGCTCTGCATGAGTCTCACCCACTGACCAGGAGACTCCGTCGTATGTACCAGATGCTGCCATTGCTGCAACAGTCGTCTGATGCTCTTGACCGACTCTCCATCCGCAGTCTTCGTAGAGATCAATAAGTCCCGCATCTGCTGCTTCAACCATCTGTCGGATTTCTGAATCAGTTGCAGCTGCAAACGTCTTTAACGGAACCATCTCAGCTGTAACTTCTATAGTTGCACTGTCTCCTGTGTAATTTGTTGTTGCAGCCAATGTTGCTGTGATCGTTGTAGAACCTGTCCGGAGTCCTGTTATTGTTACAGGAGATGAATAGGTTATAACTGACGGCGAAGCACTCGCAATCATTGGGTCTTCTGCTGCAAACGTCGCTGTTCCGTCACCTACGATAGTTACATTAACTACTGCGGAGGGTGTGTTAGTATCGAGCGAAAGCGATGATTCAGATAATGTGATTGAACCGGTTGCTTTCTGAATTGACCAAGGGAATGTTTTAGGTGCGACTGTTCCGTCGCTCCACATTCCGTTCGGATTGTTAAGTGAAACTGTACAAGTGTAATTACCTGCATCAGTAGCAGAATCACCTGTGACAGTAACATCTTCTCGAGAGATTGATGTGAATATGAGGTACTGCGTCAGCCCGTTGTAGGTGTAGGTCTGTTCGCTGACTACAGGAACCTGAACAAAGATGCGAGATGACGATATAGTCCCGTCGGGTGTGACATTAAGAGTAACTCCATCAGGCTTGACAAGCCCTAACTTATCAGTCGTTGCAGGTGTTACCTTAACTTCGAGTGCATCATTGATGTTCTCAAGTTGCGTAATCATTGCCTGACCGGTTTCATCAAGCAATAAAGGCTCTGTGACTGTTGCCATATTGATATTTCTCCTTCCTTGTATTTGAAGAATTCTCGTTGTGTTTCTTTGTATAAGATCGGAGGGGTAGAACTCTCCTTCAATGTAGTATTAAACAAGGTTGGTCTGTTGAGATTTAAGTGTAGTTTGCAGTGTGGGAGTTTAGAGGGTTCGTAGAATTGTGGACAGGGTTACTCGATTAGAAGACCATGGTGCAATGGAGGATTTCGTCAATCCTTATCGGATAGCTTGCGGTCTGTATTTAAGCAGTTTGAGACAGTGACTGGGGATTACAGCGGCTCGACTTCCGGAGGAGCAAATATTACTTCACAAGACTACTTTGCACTGTTCGCTGAAAAGGAAATCTTCAATTCTCGGACTTATTCCACAACTACCGAAGCAAACGCGTTGTCAGCAATAACATATTACCAAACAACAAGTAACCGAGTTAAAAATTGGAATGGATCCGCCGACTATTGGTGGGAGCGTTCGCCTCGTTACCGCGACAGCAGCGGTTTCTGTCTTGTTAGCGGCTATGGCTCCGCCGCCGATCGCTACGCTAACATTGTTTCTGGGTTAGCGCCTTTCGGCTGCTTATAACAAACTAATCTTCTCAACTTAATCAAAGAAAAAGCTCCGCAAAGTTAAACGACGTTGCGGAGCTTGTTTTGTATGCTATCATCACAAGCAGCCGAAAGGCGACAATCCAACAGTACCGTTAGCAGTGGTAAGGTCGGTACCGCCGTTGTTGCTCACAAAACAGAAATGGTTGCTGGAGCCGTAATAAGGCGAGCGCTCCCGCCAAGGGTAGGCGGAATCTTTTCTGGTTTTGACCCTATTGCTCGTTGTTCCGTACCATGTGAACCTTGTTAGAGCATTGAATTCTGTTAGGTTTGAGTATGCAGTTTTTGGACCTGCCGAACCTCCAGTTCCGTACATCGAGTCGCCCTTAAACACTTCTGCTGCGGCAGGGAGGGCAAAGTAGTCTTGCGATGTTTGATTTGTTGAGCCACTATAAGTTTGAGCCGTCACTGTCTCAAACTGCTTAAATACAGACCGCAAGCTATCCGATAAGGATTGACGAAATCCTCCATTGCACCATGGTCTTCTATTTGATGCATTCCACGAGCCTCCGTTAGTATTTGTCAAGTTCATATAGCCAGCAGCAGACAAGCAATCCTTCACTCCGACGACGAAGGAGCACGTGCTGCGAGGGTTGCCTTGTTTGTCGAGGACGGGGGTTGTTAGTTGGTAGAGGCCTCTGTGCATTAACACGAGTGTTATTGTTTGCTGCGGCTGTGATTCACCAACTGACCAAGTGACTCCGTCGTATGTACCAGATACTGCAATAGCTGAGATCGTTGTTTGATGCTCTTGCCCTACTCTCCATCCGCAATCCTCGTAAAGGTCGATCTGTCCAGCATCAGCGGCTGCAACCATCTGAGCTATTTCGGCATCAGTTGCAGCTGCAAATGTTTTCATCGGAAGCATCTGGGCATCGACTGTTAAAGATGTTGTCGCACCCGTAAAGTTTGTTGTTGCCGGAAGCGTCGCGGTAACCGTTGTTGCGCCTGTCTTTAATCCAGTTATTGTTAAGTTACCGGATGCGCTCATAATAGAAGGCGAAACAGATACCACTGTTGGATCAGCAGCTGCTATCGTTGCGTTTCCGTCTGACACGATAGTTACTACTACAGTTGCTGAGGGTGTCCCTGTCGTCAATTCGATGGAACTTTCTGAAAATGTGATTGATCCAGTTGCTTTGGCTATTGACCACGGATAGACCTTCGGAGCTGATGTCCCGTCTGACCACATCGCACTTGGATTCTTAAGCGTAACTGTGCAAGAATAGCTACCTGCGTTAGTCGCCTTGTTTCCAGTTATAACTACATCAGAGGTACTGATTGAAGTAAAGACTAGCGTCTGCTCAGATCCGTTGTAAGTGTAGGTCTGAGTGCTGATTATGGGAGTCGGAATGTATATCTTTGTTGCCGAAATCGTTCCGTCTGCGGTTACTTCGATAGTATCTCCATCGGGTTTAACTAAGCCAAGACGACCAACCGCTGCGGTTGTAATCGACGATTGAATCTCTTCGCTGATCTCTTCGAGCTTGTCGACAATATCTTGACCCGTTGAATCAATAATCGGTGGTTGTGTAACAGTTGCCATATGATTATTTTCTCCTTCCTTGTAGATAATGAAGAATTTGTTTGTTTCCTTTGTAGAATGGTAAGTTGAACTACAATTCTTTTCAAGTAATAAACAAGGTTAATCATCAGTTTGCAAGTGTAATTTGACGCTGCGCCGGGCTTGATTTTAGTCTGGGCAGATGTGCCAAACCAGGCCTCTACCAACTAACAACCCCCGTCCTCGACAAACAAGGCAACCCCCGCACAACGTGCTCCTTCGTCGTAGGAGTGAAGGATTGCTTGAGTACGAATGGGTATATGCATAGGAGTGGTAGTTATTCTACATCTTGGAAGGGATGTGCTCGTAGACAGTGGTGTAACGGAGGATTCAGGCAATCGGTGCCTGAGTCACTGAGAAATGTATTCAAGAAATGCATCGTATTAACTGCCGAATCTTATAACAGTTCAACTGTACAGCAAACTCAAGACTATTTCTTCTTACCTGCAGCAGCCGAAGTGTGGAAAGGACACAGAACTTACGGCAACGGTAGCTCGGCAGGGACAGGAACCGCATACTCCAACATATATGAGTTCAATCAGCTAACTCGCTTTGAATGGTATGAAATAGAACGAAATCTTTATAAGGCTCAAGGGCATGGCGGAACTTATGTATCAACTTGGTCAGAACGCTCACCTTGGTATAACGACATCCGCTACAATTGCTTTGTGATGGGTACTGAGCCGGGCAGCAGCTTTGGATTTGCTGACTCTGTTCGAGGAATATCCCCTGTAGGATGTTTATGAAATTCTTCAATAGGCTAGCTAGACCTTGCATTAAATCCTAGATGAACTTAAATAAAGTGCTGACTCAATCCTGCAATGCAGATGCATGAATCAGCACTTTATTTCAATTTTACATAACTCCGAATGGCGAGATACCTTGGTTATTCAACATCGTCTCGTTGTACCGCATGTCATTCGGCACATAGAATTCTTGCGAGCGATTATAATAGCAATAGCAAAAATGTGGACCGTTACCATCAGTCATAGTACCAGTCGAACGCTCATACCAACTATTTATGCCACTCCCTCGATATTTAGTTATATTAGATCTAGTTTCATAATAAGCGAATACAGTAAGTACAGCTTGCTCTTTAGCTGGACTCCATAGCTGGCCAGAAGTTTCGGGGTCAGTTCCCCACACCTCTTTTTCGGCAGGTAGTGCAAAATAATCCGAAACTGTGTGAAGGCTCCAGTTGTAAGTGTCGTCCCTCTCCCAAGTACTACAATTGAATTGTTTGAATGCGAGGCGCAATTCATCTGAAATGCTGCTTAAGAATCCGCCATTGCACCAATACCTGCGGCTACATCTAGACCAGTATCCTGTAGTATAGTCACTCCTATGCATATACCCCTCAGCACTCAAGCAATCCTTCACACCCACGACGTTCTCTATCGATCAAAAAGAATCATTCACCTTCTCAAAAACACCTCACTTGCACTCCGCAACAACCGCAACAGGAGAAGCTCGCTACTACTCTAGTTTCACAACTACACAGTGTTCTTGTAGTGTGTGACACTTAGAGCTTCTCCTGTTGACCACTTATGATGTGCGAAGCGGTGTTTCTGAAATGTGTGTACTGCACCGACAGTAGGGCGTCAGCTCATGCGCAACACGGGTGTGATTGTTCGAGTGTGTTGAGTAAAAAACAAACAATGGTCGCTGCAGCTGATGCAGGTCTCATTGACTTGTATGAAGACTGCGGTTGGCGGGTTGGGCAGGAGCATGTGACGACGCTTGCGGCGATTCCGGCTTCGGGGACTTATGAGGGAGTATCATGGTCAGTCGGGGAATCACAGCCTGAACAACAGATCACGTTAGTGTTGATGCATAAGGGACTGTATCATCTTGTCACTCCTGTGTTGGACACCAACGGCAACTCAAGATCTACTTGTTCGTTTGTGGTTGGGGTGAAGGATTGTTTGAGCGAGGCAGGTTATATGAATCCTTCGAATACTAACGCAGGCTCATGGAAGTCATCTAAAAGACGTTATTGGTGCAATGGAGGGTTCCGCCAATCGTTGCCAGTTAGCTTGCAAGCAACGTTCAAGCAGTTCCACTGCGAGACTGTAACTGCATACAATGCTTCAACCACTACGACGTCTCAAGATTACTTTGCACTTCCTGCCGCAGCAGAAGTGTTCAAGGGTGATGAGACGTACGGCCAGGGAGGAAAAGCAGGTCAGCAAACCGCATACTCAAACCTGACAGAGTTCAAAGCGTTAACAAGGTTCACGTGGTACGAGACTACAAGCAATCGAATCAAAAACCAAAATGGCTCCGCCTACTATTGGTGGGAGCGTTCGCCTAATTACGACTCCGGCTACCCTTTCTGTCGTGTTCACAGCAACGGCTACGCCACCGGTTACAACGCTAGCGATGCTTCTGGGTTGGCGCCTTTCGGCTGCATATAACACATAGCTATTTAATAGAAACAACACAATAAGAAAAGCAGGGTGAGCAACCCTGCTGATTCTTTGTTTTCAAGCTTTTATACGTGTTGAGGTAAGGTAGTGAATTACATTACGCCGAAAGGCGAGATACCTCGGATAGGATCATAACCGTTACCCTCGCCCGCACCTCTATTTGAAACTATCGAATACTCTCCTTCCCGTGTTTGATAAGAAGGGCTCCTTAACCACCATGTGTTCGGCCAAGGGGCATTATTTTTATACCAATTATCTGTTAAACTGTACCAGGAGAACTGACGCAGCGCATTAGTTTCATTGTCAGTACTATAACCACTTTGATTAAAAACTTCTTTAGCTGCCGCAAAAGTGAACCATTCTTGTGTAATATAGTTATCTCCGCCAGTTTTACTATTATTGTAGCGGCCTGTGATGCACTTGAATTGCTTAAATGTTGACCTGAGATATGAATTGAATGCACTTCTGAATCCGCTGTTGCACCAACTGTGCCTTTTCGAATATTTCCAAACGCTCCAAGGGTCGGGGTTACCTGTAATTGTCCCTGCATTATACAAACAATCCTTCACCCCAACCACAAACGAACAAGTAGATCTTGAGTTGCCGTTGGTGTCCAACTTTTTGTATTTTTAATGATGAAGAACATTCTACCGAAAGCGATTTGACGATCTTGTACCGCTTCGCGTATCTATTCAGTAAAACAGGAGAAGCTCGATTTCTTTATCCAGAAGTGTTTGAGAGCTTCTCCTGTTGCGGTTGTTTGTATCCTGTCATACCTTATAGTGCAATGTATTGTATAATGTCTGCTATCTGATAGATACCAATGGGTGTTATGGGTTAAGATTTCTTCATCACAAGCAGCCGAAAGGCGACAACACATACCCATCAATATAGTTGCTGGCAAGGTTAGAGCTGGCACGGTCGCCTCGCACACAACAAAAAGAGTTATCGCCGTCGTAACGAGGCAAACGCTCCCACCAAGGGGTGTTTTTGTTCTGATTACTCGTTGTCTCGTACCAAGTAAATCTGGTTAAGGCTTTGAACTCAGGTTGCCCTGTTTGTCGAGCTTTGTTAATGAGACAAACTTTCCTTCTACTACAGGCGATTTGTATTGTTGTTGAATGGTTATGATTACATGACGCCGAATGGCGAAACGAAACATGAGTCATAACTGCATGTTCTTGCCGAAGGATAAGGATTGCCACTCCTAACATAAGAAGTAACATACATAGTTCCATCACGATTCACCGAATTATATGACCCAACTGATCTGTTCCAGTATTCGTCATAGCCGGTCATACCGACTCGACTTTTCATTCGATTAGCTGAAATCTCATAATAGCTAAATTGGGTCAATAGATTAGCTTCAGCTGTAATACTGTATTGATGAGTATTGTGAATTTCTTTTTCAGCAGCTAAGGAAAATCTATCTACTGTTTGATCAGTACTTTCCCATCCATAAGTGAGGTCAGTGATGTATCCTGTGGTAGTGTAGAATTGTTTAAAAGCAGGTAGCAAGGCTGACGGGATACCTGAAACAAATCCACTATTCAGCCAAGTCCTCAATGAAGTCGATCGCCAAGAGGGCTTAGGTGAGCTAGAGTCAACATTTGCGTTCTGCGATAGCGTTCCTTTAAGTCCTACTACAAACGAGCAAGTGTTCCTAGAACTTCCGTCCTTATTCTTAACAGCTTTCTGTAACTGATAGAGCCCCCTATGAAGGAGCACGAAGGTAATTGACTGTTCAGGCTGCGGTCTACCTGTCCACGATACGCCGTCATACGTCCCAGACCCCGCAATAGCACTCAATGTTGTAGTGTGTTCCTGCCCAACCCGCCAACCGCAGTCTTCATACAAGTCAATGAGACCTGCATCAGCTGCAGCGACCATCTCAGCAATCTCAGCATCCGTAGCTGCTGCAAACGTCTTCATCGGAATGTAACTCGCTGAAACTTCGCAAGTTGTTGAGTCTCCTGTATAGTTATTACCGGCTGCAAGTACAGCTGATATAGTTGTATCGCCGTTTGTTCCGGTACCGCTTATAGTTATTGTACCTGACATAGTCAACGAGTCAGGGGTTACAGTTGCAATCGAGGTATCATTTGACCCAAAAACAGCTACGCCATCGCCGATAATTGTTACGTCTACAGTTACAGATGTCTGTGAACCTGTAAGTGAAACGGAACTAGGTGACAATACTATTGAACCTGCTGCCTTATTGATTGTATAGTTATAGGTTTTCGGAGCTGCTGTTCTATCACTCCATACCGCATTCGGGTTCTTAAGCGTACATGTGCAAGTATATGTCCCTGCATTAGTTGCTACATTATCAGTTACAAGCACCTCGTCCGGATTGATATTGATGAATGTGAGTGTTTTCTGTGATCCATCATAGGTGAAAGTATCCTGATCAACTCTCGGGATTTCAATTACAGATTTGACAACTGTAAGGACTCCGTTATTGTCAGTTCTGACTGTTATCCCGTCTGGCTTTACTTTTCCGATATGTTCAAGCGTTGCAATCGGAGCAGAAAGCTGGGCTGTTTCAAGAATATCATCGAGTGCTCCTACAATTCCCTGACCTGTATCATCTAAGATCGGTGGCTTAGTTACTGTTGCCATAGTCTAGTCCCCCTTCTTACTCAGCGTTTGAACCATCATCGTATGTGATGCATAACTGCCCGTTAACTACTGTCAAAGGAGCGTCGGGTGCCGCCTTAGCGTAGTCATAAACAGCTTTTAGTGCAGCCTGACTCGCACCGATACCAGACGCGGCATTACCAACGACTACGTCATATGTATCGCTAAGTTTAGTATGGCCGTAATGAGTTGAATCGCCTACACCGAATGCGGTAGTTCCGTAAGCATGATCGACTGGGATCCTGGTCAAGATGTTTCCTGAAACGTCAAGCATCGCTATCTGATCATTGTTAGCTATTGAGGTAGCCTCAGGAAGCTGCGAATATTTAACTCCCATAGTTAAATCTCCTTTCTGGGTCTATTATTGTAAAAAGTATCAGTCGTTATTCTGTTGTGATACTGGATCTTCAGTGATAAGTGCCCTAGCTGCAATTGCTTCAACAGCTTGTAGCCTTGTTTCCATGCCTTCAATCGTGCTGATGACTGTGCTTAACTGTGAAAGAGCATAGTCTGCATCTTGCTGGGCTCCGGTAGCCTTGTCTACAGCATCGTCAACTCCTGCTGCAATTTCGTCAAGAGCTCCTTGGGCATTTGTTGCTGTCGTGCCAGAAGTTGTATTATCATACGTAATAGCAGTTGCAGGTAACGATGTAACCTCTGCGTGGCACGAAATTGTACCATCATTAGAAATAGTAATTGTTGTACCGTCAGGCTTTACAAGTCCGGCATTTGAAGTAGTTGCAATATCACTTGATAATGATCTATAAGTGCTTGCTCCTGCATCCCAAATACTAGCTTTTGCAGAGCCTCCTTGATCTATAACAACATATAGCATGTTGGCTTGCTGCCCTGTTGACGGAAGAGCATTTACAAGCTTGACTCCTGAAACTGGATGTCGTACATTGCCCATGTCATAATATGAAGCATCGATATCTTCGAGATATATTAACTGCCCATTTATGACAGGCAAGCTTGGAAGCCTACTCGATGTTGTTGCGTAGAATTTTACATCCATGCTATCTTTCCTCTCTGTATATAGTGGACAAATGTGTTTCACACATATAAAAGGTGAATCCTTTGTAGAGTTTTGCCCTTTGTATTCTGCGAAACAAATGAAGGAGTGGAGGAGCCCTAAAGATTCCTCACACTCCTTATTAGTACTATTTCAAGCGAAACAGATTAGAATGTCTGCCATGTGAGCTTCTCGTCTACATAAGCTGTAGTAGCGTAAGCTGACAGGTCAACTACAGGACCGAGTTCCTCATAAGTTGCCGGATCCTCTGCGCCTGTACCTGCGGTGATGCAGACATACTCTGATGTACCAACCTGGTAAACGTCACCAACATCTGCTGCCTTCGGAAGATCTGCAACTGATGCTACAGAACCCTTATACTTGAAGACTGATGTGATATCAGACTTCTTAGCAAGGTCGCTCCATCCATCGATAACAGCTGTTGAAGAAGAGCTGTCTGATCCTGTAAGTGTTACAACACCCTCTGAAGTAGAGCTGATCGAGTAAGTTGTGTTGACGTCGCTCGGAAGCGTGAAGGTAACCTTCGTATCAACTACATCATGATCGGTAGCGTCTACTGCAGTGCTCATTCCAACGCCAGTTACAACTGTGAAGCTGTCACCAGGAGTAAGTGTTACTGCTGAGCCTGTTGTATCTGATACAGTTACAGGAGTCTCGGTCGGAAGAGTTACGGTATGTGTATTGTTTGCTACAACATGACCGAACTTATCTGTACCAACACCCTGGATGTTGAATGACTCACCGAAATCAGGAGTCTGATTTGTCAGGCTATCTGCAGCTGCTGCAGCTCCCGACGGAACTGAGTGCTTAATTGTGCCTGTCGAAGTAATTGCAGAACCGCTTGCGGTCTCCAATCCTTCGCCTGCTGCAACAGATGTTACAGTACCGGCTGTATCGTTGATGTTAGCAACACGAATCCAGTTGTACGTGCTGCCCTCTTTACCTGACATCAAGTACAGAGCGCCATCAAAGGCATAAAGTCTGTCCTGATCACCAGGAGTGGCAGAAGTCGGCTCTGCTGAAAGAACCTTTGTGCCCTTTGTAAACTCGTCTGAGCCTACGAAAATCTGATGAGTATCGGTGGTAAAATACACCTGATACTGGTCTTTTACGGCTACGCTATCATATCCTGACTTTGTACCCTGACCAAGTTTAATTAGATTAGCCATTAGTATTCCTCCTTGTACAAGTTTTTCATGGCATAGTTAAATAGTTGCTATATTGTAAAAAGAACTTTGTAAGTTCTGTTTACTCAAAAGTTTCCCATGTTACTGCTTCTGTTACTTCATCCAACTGATCTTCTAAATCAGACACATCTACATATAGTCCTTCTTCGTCTACCTTCAACCGATTATTGGGTCGGGTTGATATTTTAGCATATGCCCTTACTACCCTATCGTCTGACGGAATTGAAACGTCTATAGTATCTGTCTGTCCGCCTTGGTAAACATCTATGAGGCCTGTTGCATCACCTGCTACTTCGTGTTCAGTAGTTCCATCCGATACTACAACTACGATTGCAGGGCCTACATGCCCATCCGGGAATGTGTAGTTTTGTTCAAATCGGATAGACCTGATGTAATTATCGTGAGGGATGTTTACAACGAGGTCTTCCATTCCATAACGTGGAATTGTGAGCTGAAGATCTTCTGCAGTATATACCGGATCGTGTGCAACTCCGTTGAGCATTACTTTTTCTATCGGAGCATCATGCCTTCCTAAGACAAGTGCACCTTCTTCGTTACTCCACTCGATGCTTATTATATCATCTGCGGTAGCCTGCTCGATCTCTTCTCGTGTCATGTATCTGTATCCGAAGGAAGCAGGCTCCCAGGTAGATGTTTCAGCGTTCCAGGAGAAGTAATCTATTGTGCCTTCTCCGTCTATATCGTTGACCCTGACAACTTTACCATTAGGTGTCCATCTGCTGCCGAGCATATCCCTTGCAGCAAGATCTTTAACTGTAATAAGAGCTGCATCTATTTGACGCTTGTCTTCCGGAGTAAACGGAATCTGTATAGGGCCCGGCGGATGTGGCGGATGTGGCGGTGGTATAGGCGGTCCTGGAAATGGATCGGGATCATCTATAATCGTCATGGCCATCAAATCTTCATTGAAAACAGGCATTGTTGTATCTGAGGGAATTGAAGAAAAATACCACCCTTTTGTTTTCTTGCCGTTATATGTATAGTAGCCATTATGAATAATCCATCTTAAGTTAGGCAACCTATGCAACATGACAACTGTTCCGTCATATATGCGTTGCTGTGTGCCAGGTATGATAATGTATTTTTCACTTGCCATTATCGCATTCTCCTCATCTACTTGACTACAAGGTATATATCATCGAGGTCTGGAAGCTGCAAGGGCTTTGTTACTAGCCCGCCGTCTTTTGTGAGGTACCAACCGCATACCGGCCTGTTACCTCCAAATTCATACCAACCATAATGAACAACCCAATCGTCGTTGCTAAACCTTCCGAGACGGACAATGTCATGGGGTTTGATAACTTGGTGTGAATTTGGTATATTCAAAAAAGCTTTTATTTCCATATTCTTTCCCTCTCCTGAAATATTAAAGGTTCATCAGTTGTGTAAATTAAAAAGAAGCAGAGGCGGTCAGCCTCCACTTCTATGGTTATTACTATGTTATTATATAATGTTCTTGGTCTAGATTAGTTCAAAAGTCTTGCCCTTAAATCTAAACGAGCGATTACTCCTGAGCCCAGCTTGCAGAGTGCGGTAATCACTGTAAGTCATTTTGTAATGCTTACTGCACTGCCGAATAGACCTGAACTCCTTGCGATCTGTGACACACTTTACGGGTTTCCAGCTAGAAACATCTATTCCAAATGCTCGATTGCAAACAGTGTGAGCATCATGAAACTGCCCTTTACCGTCTTTGGAAAGCCATACTATCTGCTGTCCTGTCTTAGTAGTTGTAGGAGTTTTGAGCCTATTTTTGAACTTGTCCGAACGGATTCGCCCTTTATTAGATGCGCTGTACAGCCCTTCATAGCCTGGAACAGGTCTCCACTCTTCTCCTGGTAAGTCGCTAGAGTACACCCTTTTGTCTGCATCCGGAACATCTACATATTCAAACTTATGACCTTGACATTCTGCACCTCTCCGTAGACAACTTCGCAACTTACTTTCAGGTACTCCAATTGCTTCAGCAGCTTTGCGGACTGACGTATACTCTTCACCTGTTTCGATATCTTTTACCGGCCTAAACTTGTATCCCATAATAGTACCTCCTTATGCATTATTAACGATTTACTAAACAAGGAAACAGCCCTTACCTCGATGGGCAAGGGCTGATTTAGCAAGGACTAAAAACTATGGCTTCATTTAGTCATTTGAAAACATTTTTAATTCACTCTTCTCCGTAATTGTCGAACCACTCGATTGCTTCTTCTCGAGTTTCAAACTCTTCATCGAAGTAACCATCTTCAGGTCTGTAAAGATCTGAATCTCCGAAGACAGTGACATAGATATCATCTGCTTTATCGTAGTACAGACAATAATCTGTTAGGAACCCGTCGATATCTTCTACTTGTTTCTTAGCTATTCGCTCGAAACGAGATTCTTCTGAATCTAAGACTGTTGCGCTTTCAATGTCCTCATCTTCTGAGTGCTTAAGATCAGTCAGCTTAGATTCAAACTCATGTAGCATATCAACTGCAGATTTATCATGCACAAATCGCTTCATTTAGTAACTCCTCCTTGATTACTCTGCTGCTGGAGCTTCTGTAGAGATGCTCTCAGCCATCTCCTCGATAGATGCATTGATCATCTCACTAAGGCTATTCACAAGCTCATTTGCTTTTCCGTAATCACCATCTGCTGCGATCTTTTCAATACCGCTGATGACGAAATCAAAATCGTCGTTGAGATTATCAATAGCGTCGCCAAGCTGCTCTTCTACAGTAGGCTGTTCTGCTGCTTTTAAGTATCTTTTCATTTTATCTGTTCCTCCTTGTTACTCTTTAGTTTCAATCGAATTGCCTGTCATTGAATCTTAAGGCAGCATAAGTGTTACAAACTCGCCGCCGTCAGTTGCAAGATTATCTTTCCTGGTCTTGCTACTTTCCCAGCTTTTTAACACTTCGGCTCCCTTATCTGCATAGTATCCAGGGAAGATTACACCCTTAACGAATTGATCTGTAACTGCTTCTGGGAGAATGTAAACACTGCCTCTCCAATTATCATTCTTGCGAAGCTTGATGGCTACATTACCACCGAGCATATCTTCCAGCTCATCGTTTAGGATTTCCTTCTCAAAGTCAGGTCTTGCTGCTTTTCTGTCTGCAAGTTTCGCAGACGCTTCTTTATCCAAGAAGTCTTCGTAATCGAGCACTGCTTTATCGAGCACTGTGTTCCAATCGATGTCGTTAAGTAGCTTGATCACTCTGACTGACTCCTCAAGATCAGCTATCTGAGCAGGTGTGCAAGCTTTGAGACCTGACCACGAACTTGAATCCTTTAGTAAGTTACCGTCAGCGTCTAACTCTACCTCCCAGCTCCAAGCAAGGGCTGTGTTATCATCGAACTTCGTAGATTCATTAGCTCTAACTAAAACTTTCCATCCCATCTGGAAGCCTTTTCCACCTTTTACATAGGTCTCGTCTGCTCGGATCTCGAGTGGAAGGGAAGTAGCACCAATCAACTCGCTTACTTCCTTCTCTATTGCACTACGCTGAGCTCTCGAAGCTTGCCTATAGTTCTCTTTACCTTCCTCAACAATCGCATTGTATTTTGCAGTTTCGGCATCGTACTCAGCGCGTCTGCGCTCGATGTCGTCCCGTCTGCTAGCTGTGATTTTCATATCATTATACCTCCCTCAAGTAGTTACTGCTAGTGTCACTCCACCAATCTTCAAATGTATCATAATTCTCCAGAACTGGATCATTGATATTATTTTTGTTCCAATACTCTTTGATTTCTCCTAGAGAAAGTATAGGTGAACCATCTTTGCTCACTTCTTCGAAGCCGCCTCCTCCTACATCCTCATAATCAAGGTCGTAGTCGTAATCATCAATTTCGACTGCACGCTCTTCCTGACGTGCGCGCCAGTCATCGTCATCGGTACTAGCTTCTACAGGACCTACAAGTTCGTAATCATACTTGTTTGCGAACTCTGATGCGTCTTTTGCATTTGCAAAATGTTCTGTAAAAGTGTTTCCGCCTAGATCCTTAAGTGCAAACCAGCTACCACCTTCAGTATCAGATAGCAGTGTATCTTCATCGAAACCAAGGTAGTTAATCATTATATCTTTTGCTTCATCAAGTGTTATACCGAAGTGGTTTGCAATAGCCTGCATCTCATCCATTGTTTCAAGTGACCATTTTCCGGAAACAGGATCAGAAGTATTGTATTTGTCGATGACTTCAAAAAGCTCTTGTTTTTCGGCATCGTCAAGCTCAATAGAGCCATTTACACAAGATCCGGAAATGTCGCAGCCTTCTACCTCTTCAGTATCGGCAAACTCGGTAGAGCAGTTTGCACAACCATTTGCTTCAACATCGTCTGCTGTTGCTTTTTCCGAAGAAGTGATGTTGTTACACGATTCTACTTCGAGCTCTGCAATTTTTGCTTCAAATGCATCTATCAGATCCTGAGGAGATCTAGATGCTTTGATTACTCTGCGTCTGCGATACTTGCTAGACGCTGATACCCTCTGAAGTTTCATAATAATTGTCTCTCCTTTACTTTAAGTACTCTGCAAGTTCAGTGAAATCTACTTCAAACCATCCTGGTCCGAAATCTGGATCTTCCTTCTTGTATACATAATAGCCACCATCTGAATCAAGCGCTCCGATGAACTCGCATTTAGGATTATGTGATACAAATACTCTAGATACATCATGACGAATGTCGTAAATGTAATCGTAGAAGATATCAGGAAATGACTCTTCGAGCTCATCTAGATCGTACCCACTGAATGTTCTGAAATCAGATGCAGCTAAGATCTTATGTTTAGTGATCTTCAATTTAAGAATCCTCCTAATCCCTAAGTAATAGATCAAAGAGTTCCGGATGACTGTGAAGGTCAAGCTCGTTATCTACAATGTAGTTAGCTGTACCTTCCTTCTTAGACAGAATCTCATGAACCTTTTCGTCTACTGTACCTTTAGTTATCAGCGTGTATACAAAAACAGATTCAGTTGTACCTGCTCGGTGACATCTATCTTCTGCCTGTTCGATATCTGCAGGGTTCCACGGGCTGTCGTAGAAAACGACGTTACGAGCTACAGTCAGCGTATGCGATGTTCCTAACGCACCCACTGTTCCCATCATGACTCGTCGTTCCGGATCATTTATGAAAGCAGCTTTATGCTTTTCTCGATCGCTAGCTGACATCGTACCCGTGTAACAACATGTTTTGTATCTCTTACTGACGAATTTATGTAAGGTTCGTAAGGGTTCAACCCAATTGGAGAAAATAACGACTTTTTCATCGGGCTCCGCTAGTATATCGTCTAGTAATTCTAACATTCTAGCTAGCTTTGCGTTCTTAGTTAAGTAATCCTTGTCGTTAGGCGAGATTGACTCATCGACTAATTCGGGACTACCGTTCACTTGCCTTAAATGTATGAACTGTGCAAGTGGATTAAGTGATTTGACAACTTGTTCACGAGATGATCTCACTTCGTTCAAGATCTGCTTATACAGCTTATCCTGGTAAGGGCTGTTTTCGACATATTCCGTGTAATGTATCTTAGGCGGGAGATCTAGCACGTTTTTCTTCAATCGGCGGAGCATATTAGGCTGAAGAATCTGCTTCAACTGCGGAATATTCTTATACCCAATGATTTCATGCCCTCCATAGCCTCCGTACACACAATACTGCTGACACCAATGCCAATAGCTAGAAGAAGCATGCCCGTCTACTAATCGCAACGGTAGAAATACATCAGTGGGTCTTGATGTAATAGGAGTTCCGGTTATGGGTATCCATTGTATCTGACGTTGACTTTCTTTCTTTATTCTGAGGACTTGCTTCCCTTGCATGGAGCTAGGGCTACAGTTGCGATGAATTTCGTCAAGGGCCACGAGATCAATTTCTCCTGCATTGATTAGCTCTATCAGTCTATCGGCAATCGGATATGACTTTCCAGAACGCATTCTTATAGCTTCTATATTAACAATGAGGAAATATGGAAGATCTTCGTCTCCTTTGCCTCCGTACTTTTTCAGGGTCATCAAGTCTTCTAATTTCTCCTTAGACCCGGTTGAAAAGTTAAGCGATCCGTCACGTTTAACTCGAGTTCCGAGAAGATACGGCTCTTCCTTTCCTCTAGTATGCTTAATGATGTCTTCACGCCAATTGTACTTTGCAGAGTTGACACATGCTATAACAAGGCAGTGTTTAGCATTGTACTTCTCCTTCAGATACATTGACCAGAGTGCTGTCTGCAACGTTTTGGCTAAGCCCGGTTCATCAGCTAAGATGAATCCTGACTTAAGACCGTGCAGGTAGCGCCACTTAGCAAATCTAAGCGTATCTAGCTGATGCTCAAACACTTTCATTCCGGGTGCTACATATAATGTAACATCGGAAATATCTTGATCGGGAATGTGATTGGTATCGTCAATTGATGCATTGACATTGATATCTTCGTTGGATTGTATTTGTAACTGCTGTTCGTAAGGAGTTCCCTTGAACTGCGCTATCAAGAATCCAAGACGCCCAGAAGGTATATACCAATACTTCCCTTCCGGGTTCCACATCCTTCCCGGAACATTCTTGACCAACTGAATGATCTCTTGATTGTACGGGAATCTTATTTCGTATGTGTCGTCGTTTTGTGTTACTAGAATCAATGTAAGCCTCCTGTCCCTTACAAGTTTAACTTGTTTTCAATTTTCTTATAGTGTTCAGCTTTCTTGACCCAGGAAGTTATTCTAAAATCTAAATCATCTTTTAGAATTCTCAAAGCGTCTTTATAAGCAAGCATTAGCGCTTCTTCTCGCAATTCAAATACTTCTTCCTTCATTACATGTGTTACGTCTGCTCTATTTGCATACTTATCTATGTTTCTGTCTAAATAAGCATTGTGCTCTTTATCTCCTAGATCAGGGTGCAGATGATCAGAAAAGCGTAGATGTATGTAGCAGTATACTTTACCTGAATCAGGTATATTCAACGAAGCTATCCCTAATCTAGATTTAGGCTCTGTAGCATTAGATAGATCATAATAGGTATCAAAGTATAGAGAAGCGCTGTCTGCCCGATTAGATATGTGACCTTTTTGGAGCACTCCGTCATATACGTCTTCGATTACTTCAAAATGATATTCGTCTTCAAGAATCTTAAGTACATCTTCCTTAAATTGAAATACTCCCGGAAACCTATCGTATTCTGCAGAAGTGCTAGAAGCAATTTTATACAGATACCTGCCGATGTCGATATCTATCTCCAAAGTATCATCTAACAATACATTGTGCTGTTCTTCGTCTAGATATTTAGATTCGCGTATATAATATCGATAGCGTTTCATTTTATTCTCCTTCCGTAAATAATGTGCTATATCAAATGAAAAACGCCACTCATGAACTTACCGATTGATCCGTCAAGACAAATTGGCCAGGCCCTTAGAGTGGCGTCATATTACAAAAGCTAACAAGTAGCTATTGTAAGTACACTTATTAAATTAAATAAGCTCATGAAGCATGGCTTTGTCTTGACGTATTATAATTATAAGACCTTTTCCATAATTTGTCAAGACGTTTCTGGAAACTTTTATAAATATTTGGACTCAAGAAAATGCTGAATGTCGTAACTATCGTCTAACAACTGGTCAAAGATATTCGTGCACAGCTGTAGTAAGCTTGCCCTTGAGTGATGACGGAATTGAATCATTTGGGTATAGCCGGCGGAAACCCTGATCGGCTAAGTTAGCGGGACAATTAAGGGTGAAAGTAATTACTTCAGATTCAACTTTTCTCATATCCTACCTCGCTAAGAATGGGAAGTAAACAGCCCCTGTGGGACTCGAACCCACAAAAATACGAGTACCAAAAACTCGTGCCTTAACCATTTGGCGAAGGGGCGTTATTCATTGACGATCTGCTGTTGAATGCATTGCCATAAGGAGAAGATCCTCCTTTCTACAAAATCAGCAGATCGTCACGATTGACCTTTTGGGAATTGAACCCTTGGAGACTATGCTCACCAACTGAGCTAAAGGCCAAATATTTGTTACTTACAGATATATCTTCTTGGGAATAGATAAGCACCTTAATCCGGAAAAATAAGTTGTCCTGAACACAATGTCCATATCAGTCATGATAGGGCTGATTTCTTCTTCCCATGCGGGCAGATGATTTGAACTAATATACAGGTCACCTTGCAGTGAATATATCCAAGGAGTCACTTTGCTAGTGTATTCATAAAAGTCTGAATAACTAAATCTGTCTCCTGTTAAGTCGATTACAAATCGATGATCAGACGTGACATTAACCCAGTGATGAGTTTCAACCGCACCTTCGTGAATTAAGAAGTTTACACATACCGTGTGTAGATCCGAATACATTGCTGACAGTATGTCAGCTGCTTCTTTGCTATCTAGCAGTGTTATGATGTTTGCACGCCTCACTACATTGACGAATGTAACAAGGTCGTTAAGTGACCAATCACCACTTTGTCGGTCCTTCTTGATCATACGTTTCACTTTTAGCTTCATTTAACTTCCTCCACCGGATTGTTAATATTGATGCCTTCTATTACATTAACGATTTTGACATCGATTGAACATTTCAAGAGTTCACCCTTGCATACCGCTTATCCACTAATTCGCTAGAATGCAGGATGAATTTCCTGAAATCGTTGTAATCTCGGAATCTAATATATTTACCGTTGTGTACGTCGAAGCAATCAGTGCCGTTTGCAAGTTCATATTCGTTCGCAGTAATGATTACATATAGCTCTACACCGAAGGACTTAGCGTCTTTCATCATTAAGCCGACTACATCCTTCAATGCAACTACTCGATCAATTGATGCACCAGAATCAGCTGCATCTAGCAAGATCCACCTCTCATTAGAAGGTTTAGTGTCCTTAAGTTCAGTCGAATCGTCGTTTATAATTGAATTGAGTGCTTGAGTTAGGCGTTCAAGCCGAGTGTCCTCCTGGACCTCTCCGTGCATTATGAACTCACGTGCGTATTTAATCATGTTTGCAATGTTTATTCCTAAGCACTCGCCTTCGCTAGATGACATGAGGGTACTCACACGTGTAAAATCCGACTCGAAGGCAGCTTTGCTCATTGCATGGCCTCCCCCGTCCTTCAGATTGTTAAAGGAAAGTACCGGAATGTGGTCAGCTTTTAAGCAGTTTTCGATGTTTGACATCAGAGTAGACTTGCCCGCTCCGTTACATCCTACAAATACAGTGAGCCCTTCATTGATTTCAATTTCTTTAGGCCTGCAGGTGTAGAAACCTTCCCCGTATGGGTCTCGCCATGTTTTGAATCTCCTAGACATTGTTCTTTACACCCAGTCCCTTCCTTTGATAATCATGTTATATACGTTATGAGGTGTGTATGTGCTGTCTATCTCTAGTATTTTCTTTGTTGTATTAGTAGCCTGTTTCTGGATCCTTTCTTCGAATTCTATTTCTTTGATCGCTTTAGAATCGAGCTTCTTTGAAAGGTTATTATATACTTTCCAGTAATGCTTGATTACATCTTTAATCTCCTCCGGTAACTCCTCGTCGTATTCAAAGCTTTGCATGATTGAAAATTCTCCTTTCGGTGAGTTTTTCGTCTGTACATCATACATAACGATTTTACAGTCAAGTTTGATTTCATTAGGTAATTAAAAAGAGTCACATGCCCATCAGGTATGTGACTCTTTCTGTGTTGCTAAATTGATTTGATTTATCCCCTTCCGTAAGCTTCGTCAGCAATTCGTTCGTTGTAATCTGCCATCGCATGTGCAAATCCGTTTTCTTTCTTACTCCTATGGTACTTTGCGTTACCGAAAGCATCCGGGAGTTCTGTAAGCGGATCGAGATTATTCGGGTAATTTCTCCAAGCGAATATAGTGGTCTTCCCGTTTTTGAAAGTAACTACATATCCGTCCTCAAATCCTTCTCCGTGCACTACTTCCTCTTCCTCAGCGTTGCAGTATCTGATGCTCTTGATCTTTGTAAGATCAAGATCGTACAGAAGATTTTCTGTATCTTCTGCGGTTACGTCTCCCCAATCTATCTCCTGAATGGCTGCAAGCTGTTCAGGATCTACATCTGGATAACTTTCCTCAGTGTACCATTCAGCACGGAGACGATCTTCGCCGTTCGGCTGTTTACGTGTTTCCGTCAAATGTTCATACTCAGCGCTCGATGCGTGTATCCATCTTTTCATGGTGTAGCTCCTCCTCAATCTACAATCTCGAAACCATTGTCTTTGAGAACTTTGAATATTCTATTCAAGAAGTTACGATAATTCTCTTCGAATAAATCGTCTTCGTCCATCAAGTATTCTACTTTATAGATAGGATCACCTTCTGCAGTGAAGTCGATTAAGTAGATGTTCCTTACAAACTCCAACAAGTCATCAGGGAATTCATTGATGTTTCCTGTCATCTCGAATGTTCCTTGGTATCCAGAAGCACGTCCCTTGATTACAATATCACCTTTCTGGAATTCAGGTTTAATTGTTGCTGCATGTATCCACCGTTTCATTTATTCACCCTCCTGTATTAGAACTGAAGTTGCAAAGAGAATTCCTTGCCCTGCGGGTCAAGATCATAATCTCTATTGAAACCAATCCTGAAATCAACTCCCCTAATATGGCCGCTGTGGCTTGTCCAGGAGCCTCCTAAACCTTCGTCAAACTTAGCGTCAAAAGGCTCGATAATGGCTTTGCAGATGTCATTCATCTCTTTGTGAGTAGGTTCAGATCCATCTGAATGCTCGATCCTGTATGCGTCTTTTGACCACTCTCCCTTAGTTTTGTAAAGATCATATCCGAGAGCACTGTCGATGAAGGTGATAAGATCTTCCTTGACCTTCGGTAACGCGTTGCTCTTTGCTCGCTGCTCCTTGTACTCTTTAATGTACCATTCAAGTTCCTCCAGAACACGCTCCATCAAATCTTCTTTAGATGTTGCGTGACTGAATTTGAAACCAATATCGCTAGCTAATTGATTCAATTCTTCTTCAGAATCCGTCCTTGCGATCTGTGCAAGTTTCTCGCCGACGAAAGCGATGTACTGCATGTGCCTATCTGATTTTTCCTGATATCGGTTTGCTCTGATTACTCTTTTCAAGGTAAATTACCTCCTTTAATATTCTTCGCCCTTTTCATGCTTGTTCTCTTTTCAACTTAATATTGTACCTGAATAATCTAATTTAGCAGTTGATTCAGGATAGTTGATTGCGTCTGTTGCATATAGCTTGAATCCGTCGTATGCACGTACAAATTCTCGCTTATTGCCGTCTTTATGGATTGAGTAAGTAGATAAGTAGCTGCCAAATATTCCGTTTTCACATCCTGGCCAAGTTTCTACTACTTTACATCTCTTCCTGCCCAATCCGACAACTGTGACTGTAAATTCGTGGCAACCTACTTTCCACTTAAGTCCCTTCTGTATGCGTCCGTCCGCAATTAAGTTCCCTGTATTTGTATTGCGTTTCATGACCAACTTCACTCCTATCATTCTAGAAAATCAATTCGGATATCTGGGATATCTTCGTATACTGTGTAATCTTCTGCTACAAGATTGTTTCCGGCACATGCTGTGCCCCAGGATCCGTCTAGTATGATTGAGTCAATTCCGTCAGTCTTGATCTTCTTGTCGCCGTCATCCCACTGCGGATTGATTGTTCGTATCTCACCATTCTTATACCGAATGGTCATAGTATCGTCGTCATCCCAATCGGTTTCAAAACCATTCCCATACTCATCGACATTCTGATTGAACCATCGAATGTAGTTATGAATCATACTTTGGATAGACTGTTTCTCAATATACAGATTACCTTCTTCGAATACAGAAAGCTTATGTGGGCGTTTATCAATGAATTCTTGAACACGTTCTACTAACGGCTTATCCTCTGTCGCATAAATCAATCTTTTCATAAGTAGCGCACTCCTTTTGAAGCGTCTTAGAAACTCCGGTATTATTGAAGGTTACTACACTGCGGAGCTTAGTTCATTATCAGCTTCAACAAAAGAACAGTGCAAGGAGTTCTGCTTCCTTGCACTATCTTTAACGATGTTAATAGTCACTTATCGGATCCTTCAGGAACAACTATCCCCTCTTCGATAGGATCTTCTGGCGGCGTCGGGAGCTCTTTCCACTCCTCGTTAGTTACTTCGATGGTCTCATCCATGACGTAGCTCCTTTCTTACGGATATACCTTAGATCCGTTGACTTTGATTGTAAGGTCAGTTGTAGACTGTTCTGCAGGCAAGGTCTTGCCCTCTGCAGCAGCCATACTAGCGAGTTGTGCGTGATTATAGATGTTCCACAACTTGTTAGTGTAAGAAACGTATAGCGAGTTGACTGTGACATTGACTTTCTGATCATATCTGGTATTCAATGTTGCAATATCAATTGCATTATCAATGTATCCGGCTACTTTGGCAAACTGACTTATGTTAATGTTGAGATCGTTGCCGAGCTCAGATCCGTAACATCCGGTCATGGCTAAGATAGCTGCGTTATGGTTTTCGCACCCTGACTCGCATGCAAGTTTACCTAACGGATAGATATCTGTTCCTGCAGGTGCACCATTAACAGTTGCATTTTCGGTGATATTAAGATCACCTAATCTCAACAGAATACCTCCGTTGATTACCGCATGCCCGCTGATGTTTACTTCTTTGTTATCTGCAAGATATATTGCTGTGCAGTCTTTTGAAGTAATTACTGCGTCACCCTTGATGTTGAACTTAGCTCCTGCACCTGATGCGGTTCCGTTAGTTATGGAGATGCCTGCAGCGTCTTGCGTAATAAGCTGGCCGCCGGTCATGTTGAATATTCCATTTCCGGAGCAAACAACACCGTACAGCCAATTTGCATCACCCTCTGCTAAAGGTACTTCTGTAGTATCAATTGTACCGCCTTCCATGGTGAATACACCGCCTGCATTTACTTGTACCATCGGATATGCCTTATTCGGGATTGAACCAATGATACGCCCGGTTCCGGAAGTATCACGAAGTGTAAGATCGCCTCCAGCTACATAGAATGCATACGCGAGTGTTTCAATATTGTGCCCTTGTAAGTCTAGCACAAGTTTCTTTCCTGCAGGAATTGAAAGTGTTGTGATTCTTCCATCCTCTCGAGGTGGAATGGTCACGTCTGACTCCATGAATGCATACACTTCAGATGACTCTTCGAGTGCTTCAGCGAGTTCTGCGAATGAATTGTTGAGTGTTACATGAGCTGCAGGCTTTTCTGTAAATCTGACGATGTTCTCGAAGGTAGCTCGTATGCACTTGCCATCAAGTAAGGACTGCAGATAGATTCCGTTGATGTTAACTGCCTTACGATATATGCTGTACATGAATGCTGCTACTTTGAAATCACCTTTGATATCCGGCTGACCAGGTGATGTCATTATCACCATATCAGTAAGTATGTCACCTACTACTACATCTTGAAGTACCGTCCTGCCGTCTGTATATGACATTTCGAGAGTTACTTCGGGTACAGTGCTAACTGTTACCTTATCTACGTTCTCTACTCCGGCGTCTTCTACTATTTCCATAGCTTCGACGCTAACGAGCTTGGCTTCATACTGTGCAGAAGCGTCTATCTCGATTGTAGATGCTTTTACATCTTTGGCAAAATAATCCTCTGGGTGATTCATGTCTACGTATGTAACCGAAGTGCACTTTGTGTTGATTGCAGAGATACGACCTGTTGCAGTTTTAACTTCGCCCTTCTCAATGTATCTAAGGCCTTCGACTACATCGCCAACTGAAAGTACCTTGACTGATTCAGTATTGTCTTCAAAGTGGGTTACTACTTTACACTTAACCAGCTGGCCTTCAATCGTTTTTACTAATCTCGCCATTAGTTACTCTTCTCCTTTCTAGGTATATTATCCTCCTAATAGAGGAACAAATGATGAAATTATAAAAGGTGAAACAGCTAGCAATTTGCTAGTAGCTTCACCTTAAGTAGTGACGAATCATGTCTGACATTCACTTAAAAACAGTTGCCCTTCTTTACGGCCTCTTCTACGAAATCGATATACACTTTACCGTCAATAGATAAATAGAAGATGTAATCGTATCCGTCTTTGTTTTCGTTGAAGTGCTCAATCTTCTCAAGCAGTTCTTCGAATGTGAACGAATCCGGGTCTTCCCAATCTAGGTTTAAGTAAGGAAAGTCGATGCTATCTATTGCATCCATCAGTGCTTCTTTTGGATCGAGCCCAACTCCCGACATTGACCTCAGATCAGGGCATCTGAACCCAAGCTGACTATAAATTAGCTTCGCTTCACTTGTTCTGCGGTTTGCTTCAATATATCGCTTCATGTCTTATAACTCCTTCTGTTGTTTGCGCTTGCCGAACTCCTCAACGATCTTGTCTGTGTAATCTTCAGTTACTTTGAAGATGTCCCAATCCTCCATGATGTCAACTACAATTTCCTGATCGATAGATGACAAAGAGAACCACCACTGATCAAACTCTTCCTTGCTCATAGGAGCTTTCATAGCGTTTCCATAGAATTCATCTTCGAGCTCATAGTATTCATCGTCTGATAATCCTGACGGGTCAAATCCTTCCCATCTGGTCCTGTCAAGATACTGACGGAACGTCTCCCCGTCCTCATTGACCATATTATCATAATTAGATGACGCATTAACTTCCGTGTACGGATAATTGTTTGCTCCTGTTGCGTATTTGCGTGCCCACCAGCTGTAGTCGTCTCCTCGGCTTTCCGGATTAGCGTACTCTTTGTATTCGGGAGCGTAAATGTATTCCTGACCGTTTGCATCTGTTGCTATATTGTACGTATCGACTTCATCCATCTCCTCGAAAGTATCTTCATTGATCCACTTTTCAGATACTTTGCAAGTCTTATGATCAGGACTAACGCTTACAACCTCAAGTGTATGTCCATCTAGTGACCATAAGAGGCCCTTCTGTATCTGACCGTTATCCACGATTTTATTCGCATGTATCCATTTCTTCATGTTTAATGACCTCCGATCAATACTCAAGAGTCTTGCTATTAACAGCTAGCTGAAATGCGGGAATATCCTCTGCAAGGCAATCGTACAGCTCTCCTAGCCCGTTATCTTCTACGAAGCTAGGATAATCCATGCTCACACTATCCATTGTGTCGAACAGCTTCTTCATAGTGCTCAAGATTGTATCGGCTGCCCTGTACGCGTCGTCCTTTGCTGCTGATGCTTTAATAACTTTTTTCATTAACTTAGTCCTCCTTTGTTGGATGTGAAAGAATCATGTAACTGGGCTAATTCTGCTTCCGAACACTCTTCGTAAAGCGGAAGTCCCATATCATCGGCTAAATCATCTACCTTCGCTTGATCTGCTGACTTCAACGAATCATACCAATCATCGAATGATTTAGAGCTTGCACATACCTCTGTGCGGCTCTGTACTGCTGCAGACGAAAACTGATCCTCTGCGTAATCCTTCAATCGCTGCAAGCTACCTTCTCCGTATTCTGACTTGCTGATAGTTTTGCCATTGTCGAACTCAAGTGTTAAGGAGTAGCCCCAATCTCCGTCGTTGTCAAAACTACGAATGTTCGCTACTCCGTCATCGAATTCTTTAGAATCAAAACTGCAACTACGTTCGGAATCATATGAATGCTTCCATCCGTCATTTGTTCCTGTTGCTGCATGTATCCATCTTTTCATAATATAACCTCCTCAATCTACAATCTCAAAACCATTGTCTTTGAGAACTTTGAATATTCTATTCAAGAAGTTGCGATAATTCTCAAAGTACTTCTCCGCCGTTTTCCTTGTTCCATTCTCCGCCGTTGATATCAATCCTTACTTCGTATCCGGCAGATCCGTCATCATCATAATCTGAAATATCAGCGGAGCAGTTGTCAAAATCTTTTGACCAGAAGGTGATACCTCTTTCTGATTCGTAACTCTTCTCCCACTTACTTGCGGGAGCAGCTATCTTTTTCAGATTGTCTTTTGGTGCAGATAATGTTGATGCATCAACTGCATCTTCACAGTAATCTGCATCTGTACTTTCCATAACCAGTTCGTACTGATCGCCTTTGTTGCCCCTCATGACGCTTCCGCCATCGTAGAAGTTAACAATTGACCTTTCTGCTTCTTTACGTGTATCGAACTTGCCGAGGAACTTATCGTCGCTGCGTCTTTCTCCTAAGCAAGCGTATGCACAGTAGCCTCCTAGTTCATCTCTCCATGCTTCTTCGATGATACCTAACAACTTTTCTGTTTCATTATCAATGTACCATTCAAATGCTGCAAGGTCACCGCTACCGCGCTCCCAATGGGCTCCTCCAGCAGGCTGATTATCTGTTGCTGCATGTATCCATCTTTTCATTCTATGTTCCTCCTTGAATTGAATTCAAATGTTCACATTCTTATAAAAGATTGAAATTACTTCCTATAAGGGTATCTATCATCGTCATAGGCTGCTTGGTGCATTGAGATCAACGCTGCTGCAGATCCGTCAGTTTCATCTAGGTCTAATTTCACATAGATCTTGATGTCGCTTAATATTGTGCCGTCTGCTAACTCCCAATCGCTATCCGGTTCAAAAATAATTATGTGATTACCGATATGATCTAAGTTGAAACTCTTAGAGTTAGCAACATAATCTTCAACAGTGAGTTGATGTAAGATGTCAAGGCAATCTTGTTTGCGGATCTTTCCGTCGGCACCTTTCAGAAACTTATTTGTTTTCCAATGCTGACCTTCATACGAAACAGAAGTACATCCTTTAATCATGTTAAGTATCTCTTGAACATCGCTTTCGCTGAGTATTACTTTTCTGCCGAATGCTTTTTTGATCGCTTCTTTCTGCTCAACGGTGAGGAGTGAGTAGTCGATCTTAGCGATCCTGCCTAAAAGTTCTATGTTAGTGAAGGAGCGTATCTTGTCAATGGGCAAACCGGCAATCTCTGAATCTGTTAGTGTTATGTAGAATTGTTCATCTGTAAGTTCGTCCTCGTCTACGTCTGTATCCGCGGAAATGATATAGGGCCTCTGTATCAGATTCTCGCAGATGACAATGTGATCTATGCTTTTGACGATGTCGGACAGATGTAATTCGATACTAGGTTGATTTCTTAATAATCGTTTCATCCCATTACCTCCTTCCTTATATGTATATTATATGACATTTCAATGAATTTGTCAACTGTTTCTTAAAAAGTTTTGAGGCCCTGCAGTTAAACAGAGCCTTGTTGATCTTTTCATCTGGATCGGAGGATGCATCTATTGCTGAAGCTTTCTAGTATTTGTTAGTTACTTTTGCATCCAAATCCATCTCAGTACCATTCCACAAATAAGTCAGATGACCATCCGGGTACAAGCTTACAAACGCATTAGTCACTGGGTCGGGGTTGTCTTTACTGCGATAGTAGCAGCCTCCACCCTCATGTACATACATTTTGTCGTACACATACTCTTTAGTAGGGAACAGAGCGCTATCCGGATGCATAGCGATGCGTATTTTGTCTGGAAATGCAGCTGACTGATTCTTTGCTACAAACTTTTCGAGTGCAGCTACGACTTCTGGATCAGCACCATAATCTTCAAGTGCATAAGACCAATCGGTATCTGCTTCTTTTCCGTCGAGGTAATCTGCTAAATCGTCAAGTCCATCATAATCTGGATATTCTCTGAAATAGTTATTTTGGAAATAATCGATCCATCCGTCTTTTGTATTAGGAATGTTAGCAGTGCTGCTACTTGCGTGTATCCATCTTTTCATTTGATGTTCCTCCTACTTTTGCGTATTATATAATTCTGCAAGAATATCACTTTCTGACCTTCCGGACATGTTAGCTTCATAATAAGCGTAATCAGAAATCTGGTCATCAGTGAATCCAATCTTCTGTAACATATCTACATTAGCTCCCGAATCCAAGAGTATCTCAATTACTTCTTCGGGAACCTGTCCATCATTGATGAGTATGTTACATAAGTTATTCAACACATCTAGCACATTATCTATTAGCATGAGCTAATCCCCTCCTCACTTATCACTTTACTAGAACTTTAAGAACCTGACTATCTGTCAACTCACGGTTCCATTGTTTCAATAGATTTTCTTTATTTTTAAGGATCCACTCCTTTATGCGCCGTTCACCTTTTATTTGCTTTTTAATAAGCGGTTTAGGATCATCTGTGATGGAAAACGGAATTCGCTGACCATCCACAACTACCTTTACTCGAGGCAGTGAATGTTTAACATTCCTGGAAGCACCTGCCGGGTCAAGCCATATATCATATGGAAGGTCGAATTCATCTTTATCTACAACAGCCATTCCGAAAACACACTCAGTAGTTGCATGTACCCATCTTTTCATGATTAAATACTCCTCCTTAAACTGACTTGTCGTAAACAGGTTCAAATCTCTTAACTTCCTCAAGCCAATCATGGAGCTCTTCCAATGAATTAAACTTCATAGTTTCATCATCGTCTCCAAACTTCTCTTTCCACTGTCTGTCAAATTCATCTTGAGGTTCGTTAGGATCGTGTATCCATCTTTTCATGATTGACTTCCTCCCTCAGTCTATGCCGAATTCAACGCCGTCGCATTCGTCTTTGTTGAATCTGGACCATCTATTGATCGAAACATAAGCATACTGCACTACGCAATGTGACGGGTCTGTCGGATAGCCCCATGCTTCTGCAAGTACAACTCCCTGATCTCTTGCTTCTTTGTAAGTCTTACCGAGCACGAATACTTCTTTATCATAGAGGAGAAAAGCACCTGCTGGGTAAAATTGTACGCTCCAGACAACGTCGTGGTCGAATTCTACTTCGTTTCGTGGAGTAGTAGAATAATATTCGTCATCTGCGATTGATTGTTTCATTACTTCATCTGATGCGTGTATCCATCTTTTCATCGAACTGTTCCTCCTGTTATTAGAATGCGTATCTGCGATACGTGTCCCACTCTTCTTACTTGTACGCTGCCCATTCATCATCGAGATCGCACATCTTGATGTAGTCTTCCAGAACCTCTAGGCTTTCTGCAGCTGGAAGGTAATCGAAAAAGTGCATGAGCACGTCGTGCTCGTCTGCTCCTCTACTTCCAAGAAACTCCACAGCATTGTATACAGCTTCTGCGGTTGAACTTGCTTTAACTACTCGTTTCATAATTTAATTCCTCCTTAGCTGTTAAGCTACAAATTAGTTGTGTACTTATATTATATGACAATTCTATGAATTTGTCAAGACTTTTTATAAAAATTATTCTCGAGCTGTCATGACAATTACACTGTCTTCGAACTCATCTGCAGGGTAGCTCCAAGAATAGTCCTTCCCTGAAATTGAGTAATATTCTGTGCCGTTAGCAGTTACATGATGCTCGAGCGTCCCTTTCATAATACGACGACGGAAATCTTTGAGTGTTGCTTCGTCGTAAAGCGCTTTCTTTCGGATCGCGTCCCCTACGCCTTTGATGTCGCATACAATATTGATGAAATCTCGTATTATTCGAGTAGTAAGATTCTGATTATCGCTCTTGAGAAAGATTTCTTTGCGTCCGAAATTGAATGTAAATCCGGGCCATGCTTCTTCATCAAGCTCCTCTGCACACTGGATACAGCGACTGTAATAATTACAGCCGAACTTAGGTTCACATACTGTGAATTTCTTCATGAAATCTTCGAAGGACATTCTATAGCAGAAGTCGTCACCCTCGATCTGATAATATTCGGTACTATCTGTGCAAACGTGATTAAGCATCGCCTTTACAATTTGATCTCTAGTTCTAACGATATTTATTCCGTTGCTCTGTGACTTACGCTTGTCAGCCGCATCTAACCCCCGCCTATCGCACATCGCTCCTATCATTTCTTTAATCATATCAGTAGTTAAACTAGGCTTTCGGCTCTTTAAGAAGACTGAATTGTCTCCTGCATCGAGCATATATCCTGGATCTACCTCTACATCTAATGTGGAGTACACTAATCTTTTCACTCGGCTTTGCCCTCCAATCCTACTTCCTCGACTGACTCATCAGTGTATTGCGGCTCTATGCTTTCAAGTTCTTCAGGAGTGCCTTCAGTCTTTTGGAAAACGATTGCGTTATCTGACCTTGCAAGCCTGTTAAACTCGAGTGTATCATATCCGGCTGACATCATGTATTCAATGACTTCCGTCATGAGGTTATTGAGGTTGACTTCGTCTTTGTAGTAGATCCAAACTTCGTTTTCTTTTTCTGCTATTCGAGATACTCCCTTAGTATCCTCTCTGCTGTTGAGTGATTCTTTAAGCACGGTCAAGCTGATCTGCTCACAAGAAGTTATTTTAGTTGACGCTTCTGTTTCGTCCTTTTCCGAATTATCGCTCTTTGGTTCAGGTGCATCTGGACTGACATCATCAGATGGCGCACTGTCTGGAACATCTGTATATTCAGTTCGCTTAGGCTTAGGCCCCTTAGGACCGATAGGTGTGCTAGATTTACTAGAAGGCTTACTAGCGGACTTGTTTGATCCAGAAGACTTGTTAGTTAGATCGTCTACAGTCATTAGATCTGTTTCAGGATTGATGTCATCGTCTACAAAAAGATCTTCTTCTCCCGTTTCGACGTCTTCTACTTCGATCGCTTCCGCTTCGCCTACATTCTGAGGAGTCTGATACTCTTCATCAAGGCTTGAAGCTAGTTGCTGCACGAGCTCGGCGTTACCCGTAAATGCAAGAGCAGCTTTGATTTGCTCTTTTCTAGGGCTTGCCATATACAGCTTGCTAGAAAAAATGCTTTCCATTGTTTCACTCCTTACTTGTAGAATAAGTTTCAAGTATTTTAACGATTTCTTTCTTTACAGCTTTCCAACAGCGGGGCTTGCCATTCTTATAAGCTGGAAGTGACTCCGACTCTACTAATCCAATCCCGCATATCTCAATAGTATACCAATAGGATGCTTCATCTTCTGGCATCCATCCTACATCGGTTCTTACTACAACTCTCAGATCCTTCAATGTAATCTGATATTGGTTACTAGTTATCTGGTCCCATTCGGCATTCTCGACTTCTTCGCGTGAAGGTAATTCAGGATTGATTGTCGATGTTGCCATCTTCCTCAGTGTTGCTATCTTCTGGGACGTCGGGCTCGTCTGGTTCATACTCCGGGTCCTCCTTGTCCTTCATATACACATAAGGCTTCTCAGGATTATCATCTTGAATGTAATATGAAATATACAAACTGAAATCGGTATCAGTATACCGGTCTACCATCATTAGTTTATATGTATGCTTTCCTGGGGATGTGTTTATGTGGTCAGTTACAACTCGGATCCAACATTGAGACTGCCTTTCGAATACACCATCAGATATTTTTGAATTGTCGTCCTGAACTTCGCGAGCCTCTAGGAAAACAGCGTCTCTGACGTCTTCTGGATTCATATAGATCCACAGATGGTATTCAATTTGAGTGGTATTAAATACTTTAGTGTATTTCGCTAGATCGTTGTACTTGCAAGCTTCTAGCATCATCACTTTATCTGCAAACATCTGAGTTGTACCTTTCTATTGTATCTGTATTGCGTATTGTTACTCTGCCCAAGAGATGACTGTCCGATGCAGCTGGTTCTGCTTATCCTCAGTCTTGATTGTATATCCTTTAGATTCTAGCTTTGAGATTGTATTTGCTCTTAGCGGCTCTTGGAAGAATGTATCATATGCTCCGGTATTTGATGCCATGTTAATCGCATAAGCTACTGCTATGAGCTGCTGATCATCTTCAGCAGTCTGTGCGGTGTTTCGAGCATCAGCAGCAGACCTAAGCTCTGTCATGTGATCTTTATCTACAATACTCATCTTCAACCTCCTTATGAGTTGCCTTCTATTTGAAAACACTTGTAAATATTAAAGGTCCGTCAAGTAATGACAGACCTTGTGTTCGTTGTATTCAATACGATATGCATACTGGCCAGATGACTTAATCAATGTTGAATAACCTCTTCCTCCTGCCTAGCTTCTTCGGATTGTAAGGATGCTCTTTGACGAAAGCTGACACTTCCATGATATCAAATACTGTACGTGCCCAACTTTCATTCTCCAGCTCGTCTAGCGTCAAGTTGTAACTCTTGGCTCGATCTTCTAGCAACTTTATATTTTCTTTGTCAGCAACCTCCAAAAACATTTGGTCCGTCTTGGTTGTAGTCTCACGCTTTCGAGATAACGAAATGGTTCCGAACTCTCGTACAAATACTTTATTATATGCAGGACGCAAACGATGAGAAGTAGAGTCTACTGAATACCATGGGAACTTCTCCAATCCTGGCAATGAAGTATAGCCAAACAAGTGCGTCCTGATATCCGGCTGAGTAGTACCCTGAAGGCAATCGTAAACTTCTTTAAGATAAATGTCCTTCTCGTTGACTCCGCGGTCATTACTAGGACTGATTCCTAGATACTCTATTTTCTCTCCGTGATCTCCTCGCCAGTTTGCTAACTTTCTCAAGTAATCGAATGATTCTCCTTGATGCATTACTGCTATCAGTTTTTCGGGGCTCTTCATCTTGGGGTACATATACATAAAGTTTTCCCACGACAGTTCTGTTGACTCGATATAGTCTTGAGGTGTTTTCGGCTGCCTGAATACACCTGGAATATGATCGACTTGAGCGACGGCTATGATTTTATCATCTAATTCATTTACATATTCAATGTACTCATCTATGAATTCATCGATAGTTGCGAAGCGGCCTTTGGCTACTTTTTCAAATCCCTGTGCATGGATCGAATACGCTCCTGAATCGATGAATAGCGACTTTACAGCTCCCATTTCCATATACTCAAGCATCTTGTTTACACCTGCTCGATCTAACTGAGATACAAGTACATCAATGGGTTCAAATGTAGGTATGGTTATTAGCTTTTCTACCATTGCGGTTGTCAACGAACCTGACATTACATAATGTCTTTCTCCTGTATACATTTAGTTTCCTCCATTCAAGTTTTCTTTCTTTTTAATTGCTAATGCAGGTAGAGGGAGTTGAACCCTCACGCTTTGCAGCACAAGAACCTAAATCTTGCGTGTCTGCCAATTCCACCATACCTGCTAACATATACTATGACGATTTTACACAATGCCGAATGAATCAGGATCAGCTGCGTATTTTTGCTTTTGAATTTCACGCTTATATTCAAGTTCTACTTCTGATACTGTTTCGTAATATGCAGAAGATGTCATCATTGATCCGTCTGGAAGCGTATAAATGTCCATCGCGTAGCTATACTTTGCAGCCTTGAGCGCTTCCCTTCGTTTAGTCAGCCGCTCGAACGGAGTTTCATGAGCTATGTTTTTGAACCTGTCCTTTCTGTAGCCTGTCTTTTTAGCCTTGTTGCCGTCGAGTTTAGTATTCATATTATGCCCTCCTAAGGAGTAGTGTGTATTGTTAAACTAGAAATTGCTCATTGTATCAAGTGTCGTTGCCTAGTCCTATTTTGCTTATCGCCTTACTTATCAGCGACTTAACAGGATGCGTAATGTCTTCTAGATCATGCTCGAAGTAGTACTCTACAATCTCCTCTACTAGCTCTCGATCCTCCTGGCGCTTGATATCTACAGGTCGATTGTAAGCAGATTCGAGTTGTGCTATTACAACGGGAATCAATCGCTTAGAATACAATAGCTTAAATAGAATTTCGACAGATTCGCGGTCACTTAAAAAGGGCTCAATTGCTCTTTCTATTTTAGATTTCTTGACATCATTCATTTAGATATCTCCTTTGTACTTATATTAACGATTCATTTGTTTGGATTGATTACTTCGTATTCTATTGAGTCATGAAAGTTACCATATTGGTCTTTTGTGCAGTCGTGTGAAATGTTCTTGTAAGTTTGATACCCTTTTGAAGCTGCTTCTTCAAGCAACTTGTCGTATAAGGGTTCCACCCTGTTACCGCTTACCATCTCCCAGGTAACCTTGTGCCACTGACTGAATAGTTCATTCATTTTATCTTTGATGTCCGAAATTACAAGTTTAGATATTGCACCTAAACGAAGTGACGTACCTGTTTCTGAGAATGAATACCATCCAAAGTTTGATACGGAACTACATACCGAACTTATAGCATACGCGAAGTAACC
>Ga0326514_10000014_pt1 | contig 117468 bp, 171 predicted proteins | sample 3_2548_0518_D_FD_203653 | JGI IMG/M metagenome (GOLD analysis project Ga0326514, IMG submission 203653) | Bovine rumen microbial communities from UC Davis, California, United States - 3_2548_0518 | ecosystem: Host-associated > Mammals > Digestive system > Stomach > Rumen | place: USA... | reverse complement strand
GGTCTGGTGGCGTAAGAGTCACTGGTGATTGTCACTTAAGGGCCTACTTAAGTGAGAAAAAGCCGCTTTGAGCGAGTCTTAAATTCAGAACTTTTTGGCATCATAACCACGTAATTCAGTGGTCAAATTCACTGGATTCAAAACGTTTTTAACGTAATAATAATACAGTTTTTATACATCAAGAGCCTCTGTGATAGCGATGTCATGGAGGCTCAATCTTTAAGATCGGAGTTGAAGAATCATGGACTTATCAGCATTTGCAATTCCGAGAAAATGCACTATTCCGGAAGGTGCATACGGTATGCTTCAGATTCCGGAGCATAACATTATGATTCCGCTTTATCAAGGGAATCAGGCTACCGCACAGAAGATTGTTGATGCAGAGAACTCAGCAAGCATCCACAGGTTTGGCGCGGGGAAAGTAATCGCAGATCACGCACTGAGCAAGAGCGATTATGCGAAAGGCATCTGGGATGTCGGAGAATTTCATCCTGATGATGTAGCATTCATTGTCAGAGAAAAAGAAACGCTTCAGTACAATTGCCTGTTTGTTGCTCATGTGTATGTCAACAGATCAAGCTATATTTGCAACGGAGCAAGCGTGTACCCGAAGCAGGCGGATATTATGATGGTATCTTGTGTAAACGCATCTGGTACTGAGAATTATCTCGCATACTTTAAGTACGCTGGGAAGCTGCCTACGTGAATAGAGTAAGAGAAAGATAAGGGGAAGAGGTGAAATATATTGACTATAAATGAAGCGAAAGAGAAATTTGTAGCGTTTGTTCGTTCGCAGCTTGGAACTCGCGAAGGGGCAAACAATTACAATAAATATGCTGACGATCCGAAAATCGCAAAGCTGTATGGATGGGTTCCGCAGAATCAGCCGTGGTGTTGCACGTTCACTAACTGGTGCTATCTCAATTGCTTTGGATATGATATCGGATCTCGTCTTACATATGGCGGAACTGCTGCTTGTAGGAATTCGGCAGACCTGTTCAAATCGGCTGGTGCATTCGTAAAGACTCCTGAGATTGGAGACCAGTCTTTCTATTATGTCGGCGGCGATATCAACCATACCGGCATTGTCGTGTCTATCGATGGAAATTCTTTCCAGGCTGTTGAAGGAAACTATTCTGACAAGGTTAGTCTTGTCACGCATAAGATTTATGGCGGCGACGTTGCAGGATTTGGAAGACCGAATTGGAAGCTCGTTGAAGGTGTAAGCGAAAGCTATATTCCTGAGACAAACACTCCTGTTGAGCCTGCTAATACTGAAAAGCGTATTCTCAGAAAAGGCATGTCCGGTACAGATGTCCTGAAGGTTCAGGAGAATCTGATCAAGCTTGGATATGATCTCGGACGCTGGGGAGCAGACGGTGATTTTGGCAGAGACACAAGGGAGGCTGTAAAGAAGTTTCAGACGGATTATAAAGTCGAACCGATTGACGGCGAAGTTGGGCCAATCACCTACGCCGCTATTGACGAGGCTTTGAAAAAGAAGAAAGAAGAGAGTGGTAAAGTGACTAACATTGATGCAATTCAGCCAGATCCTAAACCCACGATTGTTCTCGGCGGAAACATCGACGAAGAAACTCCTGTTGTGATTAAGCCGGTTGTTCATCAGTATCCTTCTATCGTGATCGGTGGAAACATTGAGGATGAAATTCCTGATGATGGATACAGATTCCACATCGGCGATATCGTACATTTTATCGGCAATGGCTGGTATCTGACCGCAAACGGCAGAATCGGTATTAAAGTCAAACAGCAGGATGTACTGATTATCGGCACGAATCATTCTGCGGCACATCCGTACAGGATCAGACCGCTTCAGAGATTCAGTGTGATCGGATCTGGATGGGTAGATGAAGACGCTCTGAAAGAGCTTGAAATTGATGAAGGAGAAGAATAATGGTTATTGATATGACTCAGGTTATCGTTGCTCTGATCGGACTGGTTGGAGTTATTCTGTCTTCCTGGCTTATTCCGTTGCTGCGTTCCAAGACCACTGAGCAGAAGTGGGAAAACGCCATGTTCTGGGTGCGTCTGGCTGTCAAGAGCGCAGAGCAGATTTATAACCAGCAAGGCTGGGGCGAAGCAAAAAAGAAGTATGTCGAAGAGTTCCTGAAAGAACACAACATTAAACTCGATGATCAGCAGGTCGATGTAGCGATTGAAGCTGCTGTCCTTGAAATCCAGAAAGCTGCTGGATAACATTTGAAAGGAGGATTGCATCATGGAATCTCTCATGAATGCAACCGTTGGGCAGCTTATCGGCGGTGGTCTTGGGATCATCGCCATACTGTCTGTTTTTATTGAGTTTACGCCTATCAAGCTGAACCCTGTTTCCGCATTTTTAAACTGGATCGGAAGACGGACGAATAGAGAACTGTTTGAAAAGATTGGCGATCTTGAAAATAAGGTTGATGAAATTCAGTCAAGGCAGGAAGCAGCCGAAGCCATTGAAGAAGAGAGAGAAGCAGTTAATTGCAGGATAAGAATTTTGTCGTTCTCTGATGAACTGCGTAGGAATATCCGGCACTCGCAGGAAAGTTTTGACCAGGTGCTATCCGATATTGACAATTATGAGAAATACTGTGATGCACATCCAAACTTCAAAAACAACAAAACGATCACAGCGAAAGAGAGAATCAAAGCCGCATACGAAGGCTGCATGGATCAGAATGATTTTCTGTAAACAGTAATATTTTACTTCTTATACCCTATAAGGTATACTAACATGTAATATCGTACACATTATATCAGATAGGGTATAACCAAAGATAAGAGACTTTTCACTACGGTGGAATTGTCTCTTATTTTTTTTGCGCTGTGGCTTCAGAATTGAGCCGTGTTTGATTTCTGCTTCCTGGATGAGAATAAGCACATATAAAAAGAAAACCCCGCAGAACGCATTTATGTGTGTCCTACGAGGTTCGTTGTAAATAGCATATAATTATTGCAACTTAAATTTGTATCGTAAAAATGTTTAAGTTAATAAACAAAATTGAGTTTTTGTTTGTTATAATAAACGTTACGTCAGCTCTGGCAGGCTTCCTACGGCTTCAGCCTCCTGCTCTTTAATCACATGGATATAAGTGTTATACGTGATTGATACATCGGAGTGACCGAGAAGCTTACTGACTGTCTTAATATCAATTTTGTTTTTAAGAAGCAGAGTTGCGAATGTGTGTCTCAGCGCATGAACGCCATAGATTTTTTCTTCAGGAAGATCTGACGCGACTGCAATTCTGCGGAACATCTGATCAAGCTGGCGAGGCTTGACTTGGGTATTGTTCCTAGTGGTCATGACCCAAGTCCTAGTGCCTGAGATTTCTTGCAAATTTTTAAGTGCATCAACGGCAGCATCGTTTAGCGGAATTACTCTGTCTTGTCCGGCATCCGTCTTTACGCTGTCCTGCTCTAACAATTTATATCCTTTTTCTTTCTCGCGATCTCTAACAAATACCACATTATTGTGTACGGTAAGAGTTTTATTTTCCAGGTCGATATCGTCTTCCCATTTAAGTGCAAGTAATTCACTCATTCGGAGTCCGGTATTAATGAGAAGTGGAACAAACGCTCCGAGAGGATATTTGCGGTTGCCTTTGCCGTTCCTTGATGTTGCCTGGGCGATCAGGATCTTAGCTTCTTTTTCTGTGTAGAATGGGATTTGCTTCTGGGTAAATAATTTTTTATTTGGGAGTTTAATGTTTGCCGCTGGATTCTTTTTGATTTTCGGCGGATCGCAAATCAATCCCCACTTGAATGCTGCATTCAAAGCCTCATAAGCTTTTTTGATAGAAGAGTATGATTTACCTTCGGCAACGAGTTTTGATATCATCTCTTGTATTTCATCGCTTTTAAGGTCATGAATCTGCTTATCGCCGATGTATGGGATCACCTGATTGTTAATTGTCTGTTCCAGGCGATCATAGCTTTTTGGTTTAAGATCTAAAACTTTTACGGCAGTGAGCCACGTTGTCAAAAATGATTCTACGGATTCTTTCTGTACATAAACGTATTCTGTTTTATGGATTTCTTTAATCAGCGCATTCAGTTTGCGTTTGCATTCTGGCTCGGTTTTAGCATATACGTATTTAACATCGCGCTTGCCGTCTGGTTTTACTCCTGCATCAAAACAACCTTGATAGAGACCGTCTTTTCGCTGGGTGATTCCCCCAGTTCCTTTCTCTCGCCTATTTTCTTTTGACATATTGCCTCCTTTCATGTAGTACACTCAATTTTACACACTAATGTGGGGGAAGCTTAGTGAAATGAGTTTACAATATATTCATAAATAAGGCAATAGACAAATTATGAACGACGAAATTTTGTTCAGAATATACAAAAAACCCGCCATTTCAGGCGAGTTTCTTGTTAAATAGTGGCAGGGGAAGAAGGCTTCGAACCCTCGGCCTACGGTTTTGGAGACATATGCTCATTCTCCCAATCATGTAGTATTTACTAATGCTTTGGAGTATCAGATTTGTAACTACACGCTATCTACACACTAACCCATATCAGGTTAAGAATGTTTTGTGTGTATAATCATCGAGCCATTTTGACAAAGCTCGGCGATTTACATACATACGATTATTAATTTTGATTGTTGGAAAGCAACTTGATTTCAATAACTCATATGCTTTATTCTTACCGATATGAAGTATAGCTTGCAAATCTTTGTATGTCAACAGTTGATCATTAAGATCTGCCACTATTAAATTATCCTTCCTTAATCGCTATTTCTCTTCATTAGTTCAAGAAAAATCTGGTGGTTATCGTCCCCGACATCCATGAGTTCAAAATGTAAATCAACGCATTCAGGATCATCAATTTCTTTTCCGAATACATCATACATAGACTTCGTTCCGTCGTTTACCGTAATATAGAGATCACCGGATTTATTTATGTAGCAAAGCTGACCAGCATTTTCAAATTCATTATCGCCAGTCCAGTGCAAAAAGATCTTACGGATTTCATTATACTCGTCAAAGTCTTCTTCGTAATAATCATTATTCGTCAAAGTCAGCTCGATTGATGTAATATCTCGCCATTTTGTGAGACGGTCAAATGTGCTGGTTATACGCTCTGGATCATCGATATCAAACGGTGCATATTTCTTGTTTGCATCGCGATGAATCTCAACTGCGAAGTCATTGCAAACTTTCATCTCCATGACGCAGTTACACGCAACTCTTGAGATACTTGTTTTAATGTCATTAATGTCAATGAACCCTATGTAATAACCAGGGATTGAAACAACTTCGCAATTCTCAAGCACGAAGTCAATCTGTTTAATAATCATGAATCAATTATCACCTCATTAGCAAGAGCACCCAGGACTTCTCTTGTGAATGATTTACATTCGCCGCAGTCCATATATTCAGTGTCCGCGTGGAGCTTATTGTCATCGCCCCAGAACAAAACATACTCGCCGAAACCAATTCCTTTAGCCGCCCACGAAATGCCAATGCCTCCATTCGGATGCACATTTGTGCTAAGAGGCCATATTTCAGTGATCACTACATTTTTATCATCAATTTTATCGCCCATAATATCACCACATCTTTAATCTCGAAGATTCAATGTAAGCCAGTAGAGACCGATAGCAATCAATCCTGGCATATTGTTTGTAAATCCGATAGCCGCACATATTGCACCGATTACATGGATTATGTTATTAATCTGCCATGTTGTTTTAGAATTCATTTAGCCAACCTTCTAAAGTTCTCTAAAAATACCGTCATCACCGTACCAATAATAGAGTCGTGTATCCATTGCATAATAGAGTCTGTAACCATTAATCGGTGTAAAATTAGGATCATATAGGTCAGACTCAAAAGTGACAAATGCGATCTTGGTATCAGATGATTGCTCGGTATTATGTTTGCAAGCTACACACTCACCTGTCGTTTCTGGAATGTACGCGCCACATCTTTCGCAGTAAACAGCCTCTCTTCTCATCAGAAAATCAAGCTGCCAGGATCATCCCAGCGACTATACAGATGTCCGTTCGGTCTCAGGATCGCGTACTTCATTTCATCGATATTATTTTTTGCCATGCAGTTTCCGTCTACTACCGTAGAGATGCCGTGTACAGAATACTTGATGAACCCAAATGGAAGTCTTGCAATAGGCGTTCCATAGCGTGATATATAAACTAAAATATTATCATAATTTTCTGGATTGAATGAATGTGTTTTAATCCATTTTGCCTGATCGTTGTCTCCATCAGAATAGATCTTCCTGAATGTAATCTGATCAAAACCATGAGTTTTCGCCCAGTTGAAATAATCTTCAGCTTCCATGTCGTTAAACTCGCTTGTGAGATTCACAGATGCGCGAGTTACCAGATTACACATCTTTGCCCATCGCTGGACATTATAGAAATTCCTCTTTGCTTTCTCAGGCATGCCAATAATCTCTGCATTTCTGTCTGCATCAAATGAGCTGATCGACAGAGCGAGAGTTGTTAAACCATATCCGGCGAGTTTACATATATCCATTTGATCGAGTCCGCTTCCAGTTGTCTGCAAACTGATATTGTAAAACGGAGTCCGAAGATTTTCGTTGTTTGCTCTCAGCAGTTTATAGATGAACTTGAGATTCTGTTGAGGTTCGGTGTCGCCTGTGATCACCATAGAGTTGCAGCCTTCATCTCGGACAAACTGCATACGGTTAAGGTATTCTTGTGGAATTGGTTCTCTATTATCAAGAATCATTTCGCCGTAGTCTTCACAGTGCATCCTGGAAACGCAGAACGGACACTGATTCCAACACTTCTCAGCAGGAACAACAATAGATAATGACTGTATATTCATAAATTAGTTTCCTTTATTTTCATCATCAAACAAGGCTTTTATTTTCTGCTCTGTAGCTACGCAGTTATAAGGAGGATCACATACTTCCCAATATGGGCAATCGTGGCAGATCGGCCACATCTTATTAATATCATTCATCTGATTGCTCCAATTTCATCTTGTAATAACCGTCATCGATTTCAACAATTTGGAATCCAAGATTGTTATAGAGAGCAACAGCTTCTACATTATCAGCTTTCACCCACAGCCGGTCGGCATCGTAGTTGCGTTCAAGGACATCGATCATCCTTTTGGCGTATCCGCGTCTGCGGTAGTCCTTGTGAACGTCAAGATCGTGGATACAGCGATCCGTTACGGAACACCGGGCGACAGTCCTATCGTTGTCTTTGATACGGATTTCAACCGTCATATGTTCGTATGGGCTGCTGTTATACATCGAACCATTCCTCCATCAGTTTATCAATTCACATCCTCAAATGATTTCCATGCAAAATCGCAGTGATAACATGCATCGAATCCTTTAACATCACAGTATCCGCCGGCAGAAAATGGACAGAATGGTTCATCTTTCTCGCCGAGATTTCCTGTCATGTTATACACGTAGTCTTCGAACGGTTTTCTGTCTGGCTTAATCCAGCGGTCACATGCAGGATTGTGTTCTCCTGCATGACCACAACTTTCTCGCCAGCAGTTCGTACAACTCGCTTTTATTTCCATAGCTCACCCAAGAAAAATCTGTGCGACAAAAACTTGCCCATTCTTTTCGGTCACACCGATTGCCGTACTGGTAAAATCTTTCAGCAGGATATTATGTCTATGACCCTCAGAGTTCATCCATTCTTCAACCATTCTGCTTGCGGTTGCAATCTGCTTATCTGCCAGGATCAGATTTTCGCCGGTAACGATATAATCAAAGTTTTCAACAACTGAATGACATGACTTGCCGTTTGGTCTTGTATGAGAAAACAATTCTGATGCTTCTGCCGATCTGACATTGGCAGATTCCTGAAGTTCTGCGTTATATGTAAGCTCATTCAGACCATTGTCTTTTCTCTCGGCATTTACTCTGGAAAATATATCGGCGATCAGTGAATTCTGACTGATGCCTTGCGGCAGATCAGACTGGAATCCTGGAATGATAATGCTTGGTTCGTTGGACTGAATCATCGGAGTATTCTGCTGGACTGGTTCGTTCACAATAATGGTCTGATCGGGTGTGATGATGACAGATCCAAGAGATTCAGTCTGGTTGTGTTCACGAGGTTCAAAAACACTGAACCATAAGCTTGGGTATAACATACATACAGCAAGCGAAATAAGAAAGATAATGGCAAGTTTTCTTTTCATGGTAGCACCTCTTCATCTAATGGATTTTCATCAATCGGAATAAATTTTATGCCACAATACTTTGATGGCTCGTCTGCGCAGTTGTCGCAGTATGGGCTGATCCAGCCGAGACTGATTTTTGTTGCCGGTTTCCCGCATGTGATGCATGTCTTCTCAGAAATATCTTCATACTTCCTAATGACTTTATTGATTTCAGCGTTGCCGTTAGAATCATACCAGTGAAGATAGCCCCACTTCTCTTTGATCTGGATGATGCGATATTTGTTGACGGCTTCTTCACCGCCGTTTTTCAGAAGAGCCTGGTAGATCTCTTCGCACATCTGTTCTCCGAATGCTTTACGCCAGCCGTCAGGCATATCATCAAGCTCTGACCAGTTTTCATATTCTTCCTGCGTCATTCCGATTCCGTCGCAGATTTTATCCGTAAATCTGTTGCGCGGAATTAAAAACGGATATCGTGTTTTTAATTCTTTTCCGGTCATTGAATCACCAACTGTCTATATCCGTAATATCTTTCTCTTCTCCGCAGATCGGACATTTGATTTTGATACATGTTCCGATACCTGTTCCACTCAGTTCATACCAGTAAGTGTTGCCGTCGCACTTCTTCGACTTGCCGCCGTTGTGCATCGCCCAGTGGCGTGTACGGAATTGTCTATCGGCTTCATATTCCTTATCGCTCATGTTCATAAGAGAATTTCTTAAAGTGTGTTTAAGCTCTTTTGTGAGTTCCTGGATTTTATCGTCTTTATTAAAAACAGCAATCTCGTTTTTAAGAGATTCATTTTGGTTTTCAAGATCATAGAACTTCTGTCGAATTGCATCGGTCAGTTCTTCGACGCTATTGTTGTTAACAAGAAACGACATCACTTCAGTTCCTTTCTATGTTCCCAAACATAATCCAGGAAGATTTGCCAGTTATTCATCACCTGGTCGTACACATCAATTTTCTCATCATGAAACCGTTCGGCAGGCGGCCAATGAGAAACAATTACTTCCCATTCGCATTTAGACCAGTAGTAGTATTTCAGATCAAGTTTCAGTCTTTCAGCGAACGCTTCTTTGTTGTCTCTATTCTTTTTGGCATTCTTAACGCAGTCCTCATGGAAACGATAATGATTGAAAATATTATATGTTTCTATTTTACCACTATTGAAATTGCCGTAAATTACATTCCATTCAAGCATATTGTGTTACCTTGATGTACATCCGGTCAGTTTATCTGCGAGTTTGACAGCATCCTTTTGCATAGACTCCAAACTTTTATTGATGATATAGTGTTTGAAAAAGTAGTCATCCAGGGATGTCTCGGATGGATGATTGCGCTGTTCGGGAGTCAGCGTATTTTCAAAATTGATTCTGATAATACGAACGGACTCAACATCAAATCCGGCATCCTTCAGGCGATCAATCTCATTCGGAAATCTTGTGTCAGGAATTAAAACGCAATCCCAGTGACCATCGAAGAACTTCAGCATATCGGTGATGAAATCCACCCAATAGTTTTCGTTCTGTTTTCTTACAATGTCGGTTCCAACATACTGAAGGAGATGCCGACCAGCTTCATCTTTCTGCCCATCCCAGCCAAAGAACTGTTTACAGATATACTTCACAAGATCTGCGTAATGCGTAACAAGAACCTTCTGGTTTCTCAGCTCAAGTTCTTCTTCCAACATTTTCGCAAAGGTATCTTTGCCATGCTGCGCATGACCTGAAATACAGATTACTTTCAAATGCAGCTCCTTTATTTACAATGATCTCTATAGATCATATTAGCTTTCGCTCCAATTGTTTCTGCGCCAACGGATGAACCATCGTGCAGATAACCGATTATCCTACCAGCTTCATAAGCGTTCTTTGCGTCCTTCAGTGTCTCCCAAACCTTTGGATCATTGACGCACATATGCACTGTAAACTTGCATTGCATCACCGCATCAGCGAAGCTGGTTCCGTATCCTTTGCAGAAATCATATAGTGATTTAAGATATGTTTCTGCGTACCACTGACCGAGACCATAACCGCCTTCTGCCTGGATTGCACTGACAAATTCTTTCTTGTCTGCGCTGTCCAGCATTTTTGTGAACTCATCACATGGATCTTCTCCGATATCTTTCATATCGATCTGCCAGTGTGTCACAGCATCGGATCGGTAGAAAGATTCACGCCAGAAGAAGCCCATGATACCTGCGGCTACATAATCATTCGGTGCTTCTTTGTGTAATATTTCCCACAAGAATTCTTCAGAGTTTGTATCCTTGTATTTTGTAACCGTATAATTCGGACTTACGATAGAAACACAAAGAATCATTGCGGCAAATAAGCTTTTAATACGCATGGTTAAAACGGCAAACCTTCCGTTGTTTTAGAATCATTTTGTGCGGCAAGTTCCTTCCAATATTCATTCTCATCAATGATTGACTGTTTGACATCTTTCCAGAACTGTTCTTCTGTAATATTCAGCCTGGACAGTGTGTCGCGAATGATTTTGAGATATGTGTCATTGATGTCTTCCGGAGAATCGCCAGCACATGAGATATATTCAACAAGAGCACCATAAGGTTCTGCTCCTGTATTCAAACAATCCTCGCAGTACGCGAAGGAGATTGCTCCGCATGCTGAACAAGCTACGAAGACTTCTCCTTCCTTACCGCAGACAGCGCACTTCCCTTTCATTCGTCATCTCTCCATGCAATACGATTTTCTTCCTTTTCGTATGCATCGAGGTAACATTCGTGGGAATCACCGTTGTATGTAACTTCAAAGATCCTGCGATCAGGGATCTTTGTTGACATGATCGCTTTGTAATTCTGAAGCGTCTTGCACATCCAGACAACGAACACATCATTCATCGTCAGATTTGCAAAAGAAATATCTCTGTAGTAGCGAATAATTGCTTTCTTCGCTTTGTCGATAAAGATTTCGTTTGTCATTCAATCACATCTCCAAACATGAATTCGGTATACGGAAACAGCTTTTCACTGTTCTCATGGTTGCCACAGTTCTGGCAAACATACGCATACTGCGGAGGATTTGTTGTGAGAACGACAACATTGCCGTTGGAATCGTAGCTTGGTGTCATTTCAGAACCGCATTTATCACAGATCATGCGGTGTACTTCAATGTGGCTGATCTTTCTTTTCTCAATCTGTTCCATTCTTTTCCTCGCTTTCGTCACTCAGTCGCTTGATGATCTGATAGATTTCAGACCAGTTGTAAACGCGAACCATATCATTTGTTTCTGCGTCAAAGTCTCTGTTATGCGCAGCGGTCATCAGGATCTTGATGTAATCACCGCCGATCAGGTTGTGTGGGCCATCATCAATCATGATGTCTCCGCGAATCATCTGTTTCTTTCTGGCAACAATCACATGATCGTAGTCAATAAAAGGAAAATTCTTGAAAAGAACTTCGGTTAACTTTGTTTCGATGGTACGGAAATTTGAGCTGGTCACAATATAGATCTCATGACCGTCATCATACAGCTTTTTCAGATATTCAACCGCGTCTGGCATCGGCTTGACTCTCTTCCACAGCTCATGAAACAGTAGCGGTTCATAAACCTGCTGCGCAGAAAGTCCAGGATAAGCCAGCATGATGTCCCAGTCATGGATATCATCCTCGTGAACATCTCTGGCGTATCTTGTATTCAGCCAGTTGAGCCATTCACGAAGAAGATATTCAATCGTGTCATCCATATCCACCAGGATGGTGAATTTTTTACTCATTCGTTGCCGCTCCGAATTCGCAGATACCTTCAGACTCGCGCCAAAATTCTGCGTTTTCATGATATCCAGACGGCTTGTGATTGCGCTCATCGAGCCATTCAGAAATCGCCGCCATTGCTTCTTCAATATTGGAAACAAGTACGCCGTATTCCTTGATCAGCCCAGTGACATAGAGATTCTGGTAACTGTACTGCTGTTCGCCAAGCTCAGATGCACCGCCGATATCCTTTGCTTCGCTGTGAGTCAGCGCACACTGGCGGTTGTCAGTGCAGATTCCGCAGATAAACTTGTTATCTCCCCTGGCGATCTTCTCATGGAACTTGCCAATCTCAGCGCATGTTCCTGAAGGAAGCACATCGCCGTCGATGCAGGCGATCAGAACGTCGGTACGGTCAAGCCGCGCATTGTCAGCCGAGGCAATCATCTTGGAGTCCGCGAATTTCTTCTTCCCTTCAACACCATTGATGTCGGTGTTTTCAACGGGGCTGTAGAGATCGATGTTCTGAAATACTGCGCGAAGCTTGTATGCCCACTCCGTGTTGCGGAGGAGGTCTCCGTATGTAAAAATTGGCCCAGCGAGATACGCGGTAAAGGACTTATTACTCATTCACTTTCTCCTTCAGAATAAGATTTAAGACGATGCCAAAGACAAGAGCCAGTGCAGTTCCAGAAAGTGCGAAGGTTGCTCCGCCGATTGCGAGACCGCTGATACCGAGAGACAGAACACTGGAAACCATGATCAGATTCTTCTGCTCATTCAGATCAACGCCCTGAAGCATCTTCACTCCACTGCAAGCAATATAGCCGTAAAGTATAATTGCCGCGCCGCCGAATACACAGCTCGGAATGCTCTGGATAAACGCCTGTACAGGCTGAATATATGCCAGAAGTATCATCATAAACGCAGCCGTACCGGTTACAATTGTCGATGACACCCTTGAGAATCCTACACATGCAACTCCCTCACCATAAGAGCAAGCGCCGAGTCCGCCGAAGATTGAGCTTGCCAGATTCGCAAGACCTTCACCGGCAAAAATCCTTGCGAGTCCAGGATTCTTATACAGATCCTTGCCGATAATACCGCCGAGAGCAGCATGATCAGAGAGGCATTCCATCATGGCGCTTATTGTAAAAGCGATATATACCGGAATAACAGGAAGGATCTGAGACCAATTGACCGAATTCCAATGCAGGCATGCAACATCAGGAAGCGCGAACAGCTTCATGTTCTGGAACACGGTTAAGTCTACGATCTGGATGATCCCAGCGATAGACAAGATAAGCGCAAGTACATATCCTGCAATCGAGCCAATCAGGAAAGGAAGGATCTTCGCAATCCCCTTCGCATAATGGCTTGTAACCGCTATAACAATCGCGGTAAACAATGCAATCATGATTCCCCATGTATTTGTTTCTCCTCCAATCTGTACATACGTCCCGATGAATCCCATCAGCGTGATGCCGATTACCATTGTGACCGCGCCGATCAGCGCCTTCGGAAAGATCTTGTAGATGTTTTCAACTGGAATCTTTGTGAACACAAGACCGAAGATGCAGTACACAAGGCATGTAGTAAGACCGCCTACCGCAACAGCAGGATAGCCGCCAGCAGCCAAAGCAATCATAACCGGCGCAACGAACGCACCGGAGTTTGAAATGTACATCGGTGATTTATACCCTGTTACAAAGAGATAAATCATGGTAGAAAGTCCTGCCCCAGCCAGAGCACCGCTGACTGCTACACCGCAGATATTCGCAATCAACACCGTTGCGACAAACACGGACAGAAGCAATTGCAAACTGAAGAGCAAGAGTTTACCAATCGGCGGCTTATCATGAATATCGTAAATCAAAAGAACCTCACCTTCCTTAATGCGACTGATGTTCTGCATAGAAGCCATCACATTTCACATCATAGCTTCGGCAGAAGTCTTTCGGATCTCTGATCATCTCCGCTCCGCACGAACAGAGATGACCAGTCGATTTATAGGTTTCAATTTTCATTGAAATATCTTGTTTTTGCCCACATTTAGGGCATAAAAATGTATAAATCACGCCATTTTTCCTAATGAAATCGTAGTTTTATTTGTTGTTGTAATTTGACTTAAAAACACTTGATAAAAGCGCTTCCAACAACCATACACCAAAGCAAATGCGCCAGCTCCACCATGTCAAGTGAAACGCCCAGCAGATCAGCCAGAGGATTCCGGCATTGATGAAGAAACTTGCAAGCATCACAAGGATAATGATAAGGATTACAAGAACAACATCTTTATTCTCCCACATTTTGTGAATCCCCCATTTTAGCTGCCGCAACAATCTCCGGTATGATACGATAAAATGTGTATACACTGTTCCTCGTATGTACAATTACTGTGTCATATCCATCAGGAAGTTCGATTCTTTCAACCGTTGAAGTAAGAACTCTGTGGAACTCTCCATCATCCAACTCAGCAGAAAACACACCTGGCTTTCCAACTTCTAAAAATTCAAGATCGCAAGTTGTGTTTACAATCTTATTGTGAAGCGGATTGTTTTTATTGCTTACAACTTTGTACAGCAGATACAGTTCTCCGTTGCTGTGAAACATATCTTGTCTCCTTATTAGGCAATTCCGGTGGAGCCATGACCTCCGCGATCAGGCATTCCGAGTGTTTCTACCTCTTCAAAATCAATCATAGGCTGATGATCCATAATGCGAAACTGGCAAATTCGATCATTCTTGTGAATCACGGTGTCTTCAACAGCAAGTGCCGGGAAGAACCACTGGTCATTATCGCCGCAGTAGGACTCATCAATCACGCCAAAACTATTCGTCTGAAGGATTTTGAAGTTCTTAAATGTGCTGCTCCTGGGAACAACGTGCGCTTCATAACCAAGCGGCAGATGCATTGCAATACCAAGAGGAATCAGCTTGAACTCGCCCTTCTTCATTTCGACTGTTTCGGCAGCGCGAAGATCAATCCAGTTTCCCTTCTCGATCTTTTCAAGACGAATCAGATCAGGATCAAAATACTTGATTTTGATCTTCATGTGGCAGATTCCTCCTTGCCGAAATTGATCACGGTCTTGATACAGTCAACAAGCGTATCGGTATCACTTCCGTAAGCGTCTTCGCTCCTGAAATATTCAATCATCTTGTCAATCAGATCCAGTTTTTCTTGCGAATACATTGTATCTCTCCTTTAAGATATTTGTTCAGCATACTGATTATCGCTTGCCAGATTCACGCCGAGCACTTCATCGAAATGTTTCTCATGTCCAGGAATAAATCGCCCGAATTTCACAATGATATTCGGCATTGATGCTAGGAAAGAAATCTTGCCATCGATCTCATTTTTGTTATATCCAGTGTAAATCACAACGGGATCTAAGCATTCATACTGATAGCGCATGACAGATATAAAATCATAGATGTCTATGTACTGATCAAAAGGCTCAAGACCACCAAACACCACAGCATGCGTGATATCGTTGCTCAGATATCTCTTGACAAGATCATCAATCTTGACATTATAGGTTTTCATTTTTGGAAGACTGCTGTTCTGGCATACAGCCTCGCCAGCATCATGATCGCATTTGAATGTACACTCGTTTGTAGCGATGAACATGGATGGGACTCTGTAGTTAACAAAGTCCTCATCCGTTACGCCCTTAATCAGCATTACTGCATCACTCCGTCTTTCGACAGAACATTCATCCAGCGACGTTTATCAAACTCGCGTTTGCGAATCTTCTGGTAACTCGATGTCGGTGTGTAGAATCCAACGACACGGGCATATGTATCAGCAATTGGCTTTCCACAGATCGGGCAGTATGCTTCACCGATGAACGCATGTTTGTCTTCGCAGACTGAGATCTTTGTTGTAAACGCAAAGTAGATCACGCCATGCGCAGCCACATAGTTCAGCATCTCCCAGGCTTCCTCTTCGTTTGCAAAACGGTTCTCGATGTTGATGTGGGCGATACAACCGCCGCCGCACTTCTGATCAAACAAACTGCCAAGCCTGCACTTTTCCTGAATCGTGCATTTCTCCATCAGAGGAATCCACTGATTCGAATAAATGAAATACTTGTTCTGCTCAAACAGAAGGTTATCAGCCTGACAGATAACACCGGCACAGTTCTCAGCAGGAATCATCTCGATGTTAAAGCTAAAGTTACATTCGAAGCTGTCCTTCACCTTGTTCATCGTGTCAAGAATTTCTGTGGCAAACTCAACACCTTCATCGCTGTAGCTCTTGCAGCCCAGTTCATCAGTGTTGATGAGTCCGAAGAGATCCATGACCTCATACATACCGATGCCGCCGATGGTGCAGAACTGCTTGTCCAGTTCCACCGCTCCGTCCTGATAGTTCGGAAGAAGTCCCTTCTCAATGTTGCGCTTCAGAATGTGGCGCATGGAAGCAAGTGCCTTGCAGTCAAGTTCAACGCGATCTTTCAGGATCTTCAGATACTTTTTCTTGTCAAAGCCACTCTCATAAGCGATACGAACAAGGTTAATCGTGCTTACACGGCATGAACCAACACTGAGAGCAGTACCACCGATGGAGTTGATGAAGGCATCAAGTTTTGATGTGTCACTGAGAAGACGGCAGCAGTTGGAAAGAACGCCAACATTGTCGCTTACAAAGAAGTTTGAATCAGACCACTTGATATTGTGATTTGAACACCACCGAGCGAAGTCCTCATCCTGGAATTTACCATTCTGATAGAGCAGAGAGTATGTAAGCACAGGATACGTGAACATGTTGATCTCTCTCGTTTCGCTCACAACATCCATGAACACCTTCTGGCATTCGATCAGATCTTCAATGTGGTCAATCGCCATCGTGCCATCCGGGAACTCTACACCGCCAAACAAACTCTCAAGATAAGGGCGGTCAAAGATGCTACAATTTGTGAAGGCTGACTGGTCAATTCTCAGGAAAGGCTGATTGAGTCGGAACAGGAACTTCTGGAAATTCTGCCTCAAATAATAATCAGGATCTTTCATGTAATAACCGTTTTCAACATCCTTCTTCCAGAACCACCATGCCCAGATCAGGACGTTCGGCATACCAACCGCACCGGACTGACGGTTCGACAGGAACGAAACGAACTCAATGACATCATCGAAGTACGTGGTCAGATGCTTCGGAGCTTCATTGTTGTAGTTCGACAGGAAGAACAGACCTTCTGTTGCAAGCCTGGTGAAGTCGTTTGCCCAGCAGTACGGGAAGTAACTCGCCGTCGTGCTGTCATTCAAATAGAACGCTCTGGAAAACTCTGCTTCCAGCCACTTCTTCGCCGTTCTCAGACCCCACATCTTCTTGATCTCCATGAAGATCTTGTTTAGACCGAAGAGTTTGTCTTCCGCTTTGCCCTTCTCCGTCATAAAGGAACGAATGTCCTTATGATTGGCGTTGGCATTCGGATCAATGCTTGCATCCGCGACGGTATCTTTGTCCACAAAATTGTCAATGAATTCAGAGAAGTCAAGCTGCGACGGATGCAGACCATTAATATATTCGAAGTCCTCGCCGTACTTCTCTTTCAGCTCTTCCAGGCAACGCTCAAAATCCTTGGATAACTTAAGCTGTATATCCATTCTTACTCCTTCTGACTGAAATCATTCGCGTGTGCGTTAACCCAATGAACAGCCTGCGCAAAATTCATCAGTTGACCATTCACCATAAGTCCAGGTGCTTCCGTCATGCCGAGGCGTTGCATTTCATCAGCATCATGGTTCTCAATGTACGGTGCTTTGATTGTGTCAAGCTTCTTCTTAAGGATTCCACACTTCGAACATCCAGTCGAATACAAAATAATCTTCTCATCCATAGGCTTTCTCTTCCTTTCGGTTATTGTCTATTGTTCCTCAGACTGAAGAACAATCAATGTCCAGCAGCTCTGCCATTTCAGAAACCGTCAGATCATTGAACTGAGAATTAAGATACTGTTTCGCGCAATCTTCGCAGTAATCTTCATCTTCAATTATGTAATCAGCAACTTCGCCGCACTGGTCACAATATCGCACACCAATTGGATGCTTATATGGGCAGGCTTCACCGATACACGGCAAATCCGGCGTACAGCCTACACAATAGTCTTCCATCTGAATCATGCCGGTTTGTCCCAGTTGTTGTTCATTATCGCAAATATCAGAAGCGGAATAAACAAGACCAATACGATTTTGTCAGCCGCAATCAAATGAACCAACCCCTTTCAAAACACTGTGGTCATTATACCACATTATTTTCTTTTGTCAATAGTTTTTATCTGTTGTCTTTAAAAATAATTTTAATTGTTTTTCAAAACATCCCAAAGGTCATTGATTGATTTTAGTTTGATGATGTTTCCATCGGCATCCTCAATGCAGCCATCTTTATATGTCCTGCCGCAGTCAAGATCGAAGAACCAGTATGAAATCCAGTGATTCTCTGTATCATCTGTCAGCAGTTCAAGAAGATCCACAACATCATCAAGCAGCGTCGGCCAATATCCGAAATCAAATTCGTCGCGATGGTTTGCGTTATAATCGCTTATGACACCATACAGACTGTCCTGAAGATGCATGATTGAAATCGCATGGTTGATATGCTTTTCAAACTGATCAAAGGTAATGTTAAACTCTTTCATCTTTCTCCTTATATGTTTACAACTTGATATTTTGTAATCCAAAGGTCTGATGTGTCTGGAATCGGTTCCCATTTCCCATCGATCAGCCTGGATTTCGGTTTCGTAATCTGTCCGGTAATGCGGATCAGATCACCTTTATTCAGCTTATTTTTATTAAATGTTTTCTTATCTATCTTGCAGTCGAACATCTCTCCGCGTTTCAGACCGTATACCTTCAGCTTCGGAGAATACTTTGTGTCAACTTCTTTCACATATCCGATTCCACGATACTGCTCACCGGAAACCGTGAAATAGCCAAGATATTCATTCTGCGCATCAAGATCCTCTTTCAACGTGCGTTTATGATATGGCGCATGTTTTACAATCTCTGTGACAAGATCTATTTTGTTGTACTGAGAAAACATCTTTGCGGTTTCCTTCAGGCAAAGCGGACGCACATCATCATCGTTTACATGAAATACTTCAAGGCGTTCTTTGCTGATCTGTTTGTCAGGAAAATTGTAGAATATTTCTGACGCATTCAACAGATAATTCGGTTCGCCGAATTCCTCAAAGAAATTCAGGTTAATCAGAATCTTAAGCTGTCTACTGTCAACGGAACAATTCTTGATATCCGCAAGAAGTTCAATGAATGAATTGTACTTCTTATCTTTCAGCTCGTAGAGATCCTGCGCCGCCTGCGCCGACATATGTTTGATTGACCCGATGCCCTTGTAGATGCTGTTGTCTTCTCTTGACAAGGAATAGCCAGCCTGGGACAAACGAAACTTGATCGGCTTCAACTTGATACCAAAATATGAAAGCTCCTGCGTGAGTTTCATCGTTCTGGTTTCATCGCCTGAGTAGTAGTTCAGCGCAACTGTGTAGTATTCAAGCGGATAATGCGACTTCAGATAGGCACCGTACAGACTATCGTAAGCATAGGATAAGCTGTGGCTTGCGTTGAAAGAATATCTCGCAGCGTCTTCCACGACATCCCAAGTTTCTTTAAACCCCTCTTCTTTGCCGACTCGATTTACCCAACCAGCGAGAAGCTTGTCTTTCAGCTCCTTCAGTTCCGGTTCTTTAAACTTCTTTTTTGCAATCTTTTTGATGATGTCATAAGAACCAGTTTCAGGGATTCCCAGCCAGATCAGATACTTCATGATCAGCTCTTGATAGATCATTCTGTGACTTCCTTCCGTCAGAAGATCATCAAGCTCCGGAACACCTGTTGTATATGGCTTACGATCTGCAAAATCCTGAAGCAACGAAGCACACCCAGGACGCAGGATTGCAACAAATGCGGACATATCAGAAACACTATGCGGCTTATATCGCATTGCGATTCCTGTTCCAAATTCCGAATCAGCCTGGTTGATTGTGCAGGTTATACCGTCCTCATAGATTTTATATGTCTTGTCATCCAGGAGATTGTCAAGCTCTCTGATCGTTGGAATCGGAATGTTTGCAAGCTCACAGACATCTTTGATAATTGCCCAGATTGTGACCGTAAGATAATCGTTCTTGAGGTACTTATATTTGTCGCAGTTGTAGCCATCCAGCATGCAGCACAGAACACCTTTGCTTGTTCTGACAAGACCGATCTCTTTTCGAACCGACTTATCATAGAGAAGCATGGAACATGGGGATTCAGAAACGCTGTCGATAACCCCAACAAAACGTTCGCTTTCTTTGATAATGTCTTTCCATTTCGGATCTTCTCTGTATGCGTCGATGTCTTTTGCAACATCGTCGTATTCAGAGATGTTCATACCAGATCCTTTGCAGTATAACCTGAACGCAGACGCAGACTGAAGCGGTTTCCAGGAAAGCATCCACTCGCAGTTCTCTTCGCCAAGCAGTTTCTTGGTAGCCTTGATAAACGGAACACGGTCTGCCGTATTTAAGTCTATATCAGGCAGTGACCGGCTTCCAAGGATTCTTTCAACCGACATAAACCTTGATGGGAACAGCGTAATCGGCGCGTCCACTCGGTCAATATCGGTCAATCCCAGCATTTTTGTGATGTAAAAGCTCGGAGCAGAACCACGCCCGGTGTTCGTCAAACGTCCGCCAAACTCTTCCTGTGCGCTTTTCGCAACGTTGTAGTCGATCAGGAAGTAGTTCGCCATGTGCGTATCCTCTACAACCTTGACTTCTTCTCGGATTGCTTCCAGATACTTCGGCCATTCATCCTTTGGAATTGATTTCCGTTCCTCAAGCCATCGATCATTAATGATTTTCTTCAGGTCTTCGTTCGGTGTTTTGGATATCTGCGGTAGCTTGATGTCATCATTGATCAGTGTGATCTTTTCACAGTTGTCAAAAACCAAAGTGTTGTGCAGCGCAAGCTCGGCTTCAGATCTTGTGAGAATTCCCTGCCGCTCATATCGTTCCAGGATTGTTTCATCATCTGGATAGTCGAGGATCATATCGCTTTCAACTGCGTTGTCATCCTTGTAGAACATGTCATGACCGCGCAAATAAATCTCTCGGTAATTCTTATCGCCTGGATAGATATAGTGGCTGTCGTTTGCGTGGATAATCGGAATACCGGCTGATCTGCTAAACTCAAGCATCTGCTGGTTAACCGTCTTCTGAAGGTCAATGTTATGAGGCTGAAGCTCAAGGAAGAAATTATCTCCAAAGTGTCGTTTACAGGCAAGGAGAAGTTCTGGATCATCCCAGATTCCAGCCACACATGCGCTTGTGATTACAAAATCTCTCGGATTCAAACTGAATAATCTGTCGGCATCAACTCTCGCTCGATAATAAAAACCATCTCCATGCGCTGTACTCATGATATCATTGAGCTGCATCACACCATCATTGTTCATCGCAATAATGATCAGATGTTTGTTGCTTCTGTCTCGCTTACCATCCTCATCCGCATCATAACTGCGGACAAAGTAGGCTTCCATGCCATACACCAGTTTTAAATCCGTGTCTTTTGTCTGAGTCAGCCAGTCGAAGATGCTTCCGGTAACACCGTGATTTGTGGTGAAGACCGTTGTATGACCAAGCTCCTGCGCACGTTTGATGTAATCTTCAGGCTTTACAACAACGTCTGAGATCCAAGGATTGCCGTAGTGGTCATGTTTATGGTAGTTGTTATATCTCATGACCACTCACCCATTTTCGCATACTCGCATGAATGCCTAAAATTACAGAGATTTGTGCAATAGAAGAACTGCGGATTGCCAGGGAAGTCTTCTTCTTTCTGGATGTCAAGAATTGTTTCGTGCGCCCACCGCATCACTTCTTCGTATTCAGCCTGATCGAATTCAATCTCAACCCATCGACCACCATCCGCAAAGTAGTTCCAGGCGATCACAGAAGGATACTTGCCATACTCTTCATGCACAGCGTAAGCGTAGATATATGCCTGTCTCTTGTACCCAGCGAAAGTATCTTCATGATTCTTCGCGACCTTGCCAGTTTTGGTAAGCGGATATGTGCTGGATTTATGGTCAATCACCATGATTTCACCAGACTCTTTGTCTCTGATCAGTAGATCAATGAATGCTATAAAATCATATCCTGCTATTTTGAAATGCATTTCTTTTTCAACGCCAAGAATTTCATATCCACTCAGCCAGTCAAAGTCAACATTCGCAAAGTAATCGATACATGATTCAATCTTCTTGTCCATGATCGATTGCTTGGTCTTATAGCAGATATCATCAAGATGGTTTACATAATACTCAGCCGCATCTTCTATCGGCAGTTCTTTCTTGAAAATCTTTTCCAGCGTTTCATGTCCAAGAGAACCATTTTCCGCATAGAAGTTACCTTCAGATAGGTATTCCATCGGATCATTCAGGATATAGTTTAGGTAAAATTCATAGGGGCAATTTCGGAAAGAGCTTAGTCTTGAATACGACCAGCGCATTTTATCGATTTCTTCTTTGTATTCGCTGATTCAGACCACCTTCCTTTTGTGTTCGTAAAGCGTTTCCCAGATTTCCTTGCCACAGTCAACAGGGGCATTCTTGGCTTCTTTCCCACCAAGAAGCTGCTCTTTGTCGCTGATGTAAAACACATCTGTGAACTGCTTCAGTTTCTTTAAGCTGTCCTGTACATCGGAGTCGAACTTGTCAACATCTGAATCCCAGGCAAGAACCACATTAACCTTCAGCTTAATCAGCAAATCAATCTGTTCATCAGACAGCGAATGCGTTTCCGCTGATACACAGTTTTTGTATCCCCATCCATATGCTTTCATCACGGATTTTATGGATTCAAAGACGATTATTTCACGTTTTTCCTTGACATATGTCAAGTTGCGGTTCAGACATTGGAAGTAGTCCAGCTTACCTACCTTGTAATAATTGATATATTTCTGAAGTTTTAAAGCTTTATAGTTATCATACCGCGTCCGACCTTTGACATTGATGAGATTCCCATCAATGTCGTAGACCGGATAGACTATGCGGTTCTGCCTCTCATCCAGGCGAATGTCGAACAGCTTCATCACGGCTGGATCAATCCCCTCTTCTTCCCATTCAGGAATCGGAGCACGTTTGTACTTGTTGTACTCAGCAGGATTGATCACAGTATGCTGAAACTTCTGTCGTTTTCTGCTGAAACACTGTCCTACTTTTTTCAGATAGATCATCGCATCAGACTGACACATGGTCTGAAGATCAACTTCAGCCAGCTTCGCAGCCTTTTCTACTGCTTCATCGAAGGAAAGACCCTCGTAATCATACAGCCACCAGATCATTCGACCGCTGCGACCGCAGGAAAAGCAATGATAAAACCCATCTTTTATGCTGAAAGAAAGTGACGGAGTATCATCCTGATGCTTCGGACAATGCATATATAGGTCATCGCCACGGTGTTCAACTTCATAATTTTGCTGGATATAGGCAATCAGATCGGCGCGATCATCAATCTCTTTGAGCATTTCGCCATCGTATTTTGACATTGATCACGCGCCTCCCATCTAAAAATTGTCAGCGCGGACGTGTTGCTGCGCTTCTTCGACCGTCATCGTATCTCCATCGAAAAGAAAATCAATGTAGTCAGAGTCATCATCCTCCTGCATCTGCTCACCAAGACGGTTAATATAAATCTTGGCGTACATGTTGCCACACTCAATACCATCTCTGACCTGCATCTCCTGGGTTTTGTATCCCCATTTGATAGCAACCGACAGATACATATTGATCTTATAACTGTCTGCGATATCGCCAGCACGATTCAACTGAGCCGCACTGAGAACCGGCATATCCAGTTCACCGGCAATCTTGTTCTTCAGGAAATCACATTTTGCACCAAGCGCATTATAAATTTCGCTGGAAGATCCTGAGTTGTCCTTTAGATAATCGTAGACAACAAAGCTAAGACCGATCTTTCTCTTCAGCATTTTGCAGATAGAATACAGCTTATCCATTGTCATTCCAGGATCATAGATGTGGACAAAGTTCTGACGCTTCAACCAATCAAACGCTTCTTGTACCTGCTGTTTCTCTTCCGCATTGTAAGTGCCGTTCTTAATTTTCTTGTTTGAGACACCGGAGATATGAGCAAGCAGTCTTTCTGTGTACTGGCGAGTTGACATTTCGCTGTCAACCACAAGGACTGGAACACCGTTTCTGAGTTTATGAACCGCTTCATTCATCAAGAAAGCGGATTTGCCCTGTTTATACTTGGCATGAATCAACACCAACTCGCCTGGTTCATATGTAAAATACGGGAGAAAAGATGGATACTTCGACGGCAGCCCGTAAATCCCATCCGTCGTTCTGCGACTTTCAATCTCTGCCCAGATATCATCCAGCTCATCGCCAAGAGTTTTGATCTCTTCACTCTGGACAAACTTCTGCGTCAACTGATCGAGCTGACCATAGACATTGTTACTCAGCTCCGTCAGGTTTGTATCGCGCTTGAAACAAGACTGTCTTAAACTGTCAAGGGATTTGACCAACTCGCGCTTAAATGCCAGCGTCGTGACATCCTCGGCGAGTGTCTTATACTCTTCCAGCGAATCCCTTTGAACAATGCGGTATCGCTCAATCCATTCCTGGACGCTCGGCAGATTAAACTTTTCAAGATTCTTCTGTACGGCTTTATTTGACTTCAGTTTGTTTGAAAGATTGTAGGCATCCATTGTCTGGATACCATCTTTCGTCAAGTCGCTGATTGCCCAGAAGATCAACTGGTTCTCTGGGCTGTAGAAGTATCTCGGCTGTAAAAATTCTGTGTGTTCAATATATTCAGGGTGGGCAATTAGTGTGCCGATGATGCCGCTTTCGCTCTGAATATCTGAGAGTTCGGCGATATCCATTCCATCCCTCCCTTATTTTAAAATACTTCCGAATCCTTCTTCCTTTTGTTTCTTCAAAGCAAAGCTTGGCGCATTGCTTGAACCAATCGGATGATCAGGTTTCTTCTCCTTTAATTCTTTCTGCATGGCATCCAGTTTTTTCTGCGTCTGCTTCTTTTCGTAAGCATCCTTAATCTCTCTTCTGTCAACATAATACTTGAATCCATTTGGATAATTCAAAGACATACGATTCGCAATTACATACTCCAAACAGAACAGAAGATAATCAGATGATATCCCACGCATCATATATTCATTTATGATCTTGCGCAGATAGCCATAGTTCACAGTGTTGCTGATATTCTTATTCCAAAGATCAATGATCAGTGCAATATCAGCCTTTTCCTGTGCGGTTTTTCTGCTTGCTTTCTGCTCTTCTTCGTAGCATTGCTTGTGGTAGTATCTGTTGCTTTTGTTTTTAACAAATTGATCTGTTGTAATGTTGACTTCGTGATTCGGGAAAGGGCAATTACAATAAGGGCAGATTTTAATATCTGACTTCGCCATTATTCTTCCTTTTCCAGCATATATGTCGCTTCAAGATCCGCTTCATGAACCGCCAGGACGAGAGGATATATACGAATGGCAGCGTTAAGCGTGTTCCAGTTTTCTTTCGGCTCGGTGAACCCCATGTGCCACCGAATCGCAAAGCGTTCTTCCTTCGTCAGCGTGATAAACTGTTCAATCATCATCACGCTCTTCTCACCATGACCATAAGGAACTCTGTCGTTGACCGTGTAACCAGGCACAGATTCCCAGTCATAACGTCCCTGATTGTCTTTCTTCGAACCATGATCACTGTAGATCTTTTTGTTCTTCATCTCGACTTCATACATGAACATCTTACAGAGATCATGAAGCAAAGCCACAATGACGATTGTCTTTTCGAATTCATCCGTATCCCAGAATTCCTTTGATGAATCACTCAGAGCTTTCTTAAAGACATCGGTGCTCTTGACCTTGTTGTACAGACAATCGTAGACATTCAGACTGTGTTCCAGGAGACCGCCTTCATGACAGTTGTGGAATCTTGTACTGGCAGGTGCAGTATAGAAATCAGACTTCCTGATAAACTCAATCAGTTTGTCGATACCATCCCTGTTGGTTGATTTCAACAGGGATTCGTATCTCTCAATCAGTTCGTTGTTCATCGGCAAATTTTAGAACGGAAGTTCGGAATCATCCGTATGTGCGGAAGACTTTGCCTTCGTTTCCTTCTTCGCCGTGGTCTTCGTGCTCTTTGCGGGAGCAGGCTGGGACTGCCCATAAGGTTCGGTCTTCCAGTCATCGTCATCGGGAACCGGCTTCTTATTCTCCCAATGCATCGTGGAGAACGTCTTGATAACATTGGCACTCTTATACGTGCCGTCCTTGCCCTTGTACTGTGTGGTGTCATCGTAGCCCATAAAGATGTCAAGACCCTTTTCAGGAATCTCAAGTTCACGAATCTTGGTGTTCGCGGGGCCAATGAAGCGCACGAACTTATTGCTGAAGTTCACCTGGTATCCATCGCCATCACGGTTCTTCTGCGACGCGCTCACGCTGCAAACGGCATACTTTTCGCTTGCCTCCGTATCAACCGACCAGACCTTAACAAGCTGACCAAAACCAAATCCCATAGTTCACACTCACTTTCTGACAGACATAAGCTGTCGCACCAGAGATTCAAGGATCTCAGGATCTTCAATATTGTTATAATTACCTGTGATTTCATCATCAGGAAGTTCGGGGAACGCTTTCTTTTCGGCAGCCTTGCAGAATTCTGCGACCTTCTCTTTCGCCTTATCAGACAGAGAAGCTTTCTTCTTGGCAAGTTCCGCCACTTTATCGCGAGTTTCGTTTGCCTTGGAGACATCTTCAGGAAGATCTTCGCCTTCAAAGATGTGCATTGAGAAACCATGTGCCGCGAGAGCTTTCACAAGACAACGCATCATCGCTTTATTCGCATCAAAAGATGTGATCTCTCCGGCAGGGATTGACTGATTGCGGAGATTCATAATCGGAAGAGTCATTCTTACCGGAAAATCCTGGATTGTAACTTCAACTTCAACCCAGCCAGTCTTGCCATCTTCATGCCAGAAACGCTCATTGCCAAACTCATCCATGATCTGAGGAATCACACGGAAGGTCATTTCAGGATAGACCTTCTTGACCTCTGCCAGAGCAGAAGCCCATGAGATATAAGAGAGTCCCTGTTTCTTTTTTACCTTGTCGGTAGCGTCGATTGCATACAGCGTTTCGAAAATACTCTTAACTTTTTCTGCCAAGATATCACTCCTATAATTATATTTGTTATATATAAACACCTTTCGGTGGAGTTTTAGAACAGACCATACTCTGCGAATTTTTCAAATCCGCCAACAGAATAGATGATCTTCTTTGCACCCTTAACGATTTCGGAATAGGTCTTGCCATCTACGATATCATCACCAATCGAGCACCACAGTTCAGCAGGCTCTCCGGTTTCAATCGCCTTGTAGAACGCATAGATGTTTAGGCTCACATCCGCTTTCGACAAATCCTTACCATGCAGTCCACCGCCAGTTACGCCTCTGCCCATGTCAGAACCAAGCTTGCGATTTGTTGCACCGGAATCGACAGAGATACCGCCAGTCCAGTCTCCAAGAGGATTGATGATGAATCTGATCGGCTTCTTCTTGAGCGAGAACGGATCTTGCATATTCCAGACATTCGTTGCGACTCTATGAATCAGCTCGGATGTTGGAATATCCTTGATGTCATATCCAGCGGCTTCCAGTCTTTCAAGTCCAATGCCGGAAGGATCACTCTGGCAAACCGTGATGGTGTTATCAGCAATGATATACTTGCCATCACTGTCAAAGAAGTAATCCATGTACCTGGCAAAATTGGAAAGCGCAATCTCTTCCTTGCTCGGATCAACACCTTTGAAGATCCCATTATCACCACAACGGAATCCGTTTACCTGGTTATCGGAAAGATGTTTGTCCTGCGGAACTTCGATATAGTTGACATCGACATCCTCGCCGGCAATACGATGAACGATCTTTTCAACTTCTTTCGGATCGATGAACTCGCTGGTTTCATTGATAATCGTGCATTTGCCGTGACCAATCAGGACTTCACATGCAACCTTCGGATCGATGCTTTCTCTATATGCGACATCAACTATCGCACCAGCGATACGGTCTGCGATCTTATCTGGATGATGGCGATTTACTTTCTCAAACATTCGTTACCCCTCTTCTACTTTCAGGACTTCCCCTTCTCCTACCTGGACAAGCGTAGGATAGGCTTTGTCATACTCACATTTAAACCCACATGCAGTACAGATATGTGCGTAATTGGGAGGCAGTTGACCCATGATGATACCAAGAGGACGCATCCTCCCTCTTTTGCACTGTGGGCATTCCATATCTGTACTGATCGCACGAACAAGTTGAATGATTTCCATTGCTATTCCTCTATGTATTTGGTGGTTTTGGAAAGTGCGTCCAGTGTGAAGGATTATATTTCACATCCTTCACGCCAAACGTGCCGTCACTTCTGTAATATGCACCAGTACCACGCAGCCATCCTTCCTGCCAGATAATCACAGCTTCTCCGACTTTCGGCTTATGTTTCTCTAATTCATACCACATTTAGTATTCCTATGATTATTCTGTCTGATCAATCAGATCTCTCGCATCGACAATCGCGTTTGAACCACCGGTAATCTTTGGAAGCTCACCATTCCATGTCTGAGCATAGGTGTAATCAATCAGTTCCTTTGTTAGAGATTCCGAAATCGCCTTGTTTGCATCCGCTTCAGCTTCGGCAGCAATACGGATTGCATCAGCCTGGGCATTCGCATCGATAATCTTTGTTTCTGCGGCAATCTGAGCAACCTGTTTATCCTTCTCAGCCTGAACCTTTGCTGTCTGCGCTTCTACCTGGGCAAGCTCAAGCTCCTGCTGGGCAGTAACTTTTTTCTGGATCGCGGCTGCGGTTTCATCGTCAACGCTGATATCAGTAAAGTTCACCGTATCAATGATGATTCCATACTTATCAAACTTAGACTTCAGATAATCGTCAAGCTCTGCATTAATCTGTGTGCGCTTGTCACCAAAGATGTCTGTAACCGGATAATTTGCACTGACTTCCTGCGTCCAGGCAACAATCTTAGGCTTAATGAATGTGTCCTTAATTGACTCGCCGGACTTGCCTTTGAAGCGAATGAACGTGTCCGCTACTCGCGCTTCATCAAATCTGTAACTAAACTCAAGGTTTACACGGACGGTCTTGCCGTCGCTGGTAGGAATCGAAAAGCTTTCATCTTCTTTGGAGTCTCCTTTGTTCTCAGAACTCAGGTAGCTCTGTTCAATTCCAATACTATAAGTTGTTACCTTCTTTGTAGGCGATACAACATGCCAGCCCTGAGTCAGAATCTCTCCATCGACACCGCCGTTCATGTTGTAAACAACACCGACATAACCAGCGGGAATCTTCTCAAGGCAAATCACCGCGCAAAACATCGCAATAATAAGGATCAACGCTAGGATAACAGCACCAAATCTTGCCATCATTATTCTCCTTCAACTCTATCCTGATCTTCATCAGGTTCTTTTATTTCATCTCGCGCATCATCAACAATTGTCTTGAAGAAGATGCCGATATACTTAAATAACGGAACTGCCGCAAACCATACGCCAGCGAGAACCAGCAGAACCAAAAACCAGAAAACAATATTCATATTATTATCTTCCTCTCAGTGCGAAGACCTATCAGCTTCATAAAGAAGCAGAACGTTCCTGAATGTCCGTTCCGACATCAGCTTTCTGTCACGGTTCATCGCTTTATAAGATTGCTTCCAGGCAGTAAATGGATGCATGTGCCAGTAAATCAGGTTGGAAATTGCAAGCCATCTCGACTTTTCATACTCATCATCCAGATCACGCGCAGGAGTATTGTTTCTAAGATAGAAGATACTGTCATACGCGCCAACACAATGATGCTGATAATAGTGTAATTCGTCCGTCTTTTCACCGCGCCCATTGTAGTAAGAAGCAGTGAACGGTTTGCCTATATCATGAAGCCAAGCGGCATCCTCGACAAGACACAGATTATCCAAAACATCTTCTCTAAATTTTATTATCGACACGTCATGATACTTATTTATCAGATCGGACACAAAATTTGCAGCAGCCCAGCAGTGTTCGCCAACCGTCAGAGAATGATGCCTGTTCTTCTGGTCAAACTTCATGAACTCCGTTCCTTTGCGGAAGAGATTATCGAGATCATATTTCTCAAACGACTTCTCAATCTCAAACGGGAACAGAAGTTTCACGCTATCGAATCCTTCAGCAACATCAGGCGGACACCAATTGAGATACATTTTCTTGATTGCGTGTTCCGGAATGGATCTATCTCTTGCCTTGTTGCGTTCCAAGCAGATCTCATACGGAGTCATCACACAGAGGCAGATCTTCTCGCAGTCAATGTTCTTCAGCTCTTTCAGAAACGCCGCTCTGCGCTTCTTGCTGATATTGCAGGCATCGTACATGGTATCAAAGCCGTCGCTAAGACATCTCTTGATTCTCTTGTGAAGTTCAGCAAAGACTTCTGCGTTATGTTTCTGATCAGTCTCGTCACCGTAAAGCTCCTTACGGATCGCATCAGAAGAGTGTACGCAAACATAATGTTGCCGATATTCTTCCGCAATCTGAGACTTACCACTTCCAGGAAGACCGACCAGCATGTAAAATTTAGGTTTCATATATTATGTAAACAAAACTTAAGCGTTCTGATGTTTCAGAAGATACTTTCTTGAAACATTCTTGAATGAGTCTTTACCATCAAGGGATCTGTAGACGATACCCTCTCTGTCAACCGCAGGATTCACTACAGACTTGCCATCAGCGGTTTCCTTCAGAGCTTCCATCGTATCCGGCAGCGTGACTTCGCCGAGGATCGGAACCCACTTCATTCCCCACTCTTCAATCGTCTTCTTTCCAAGATCGGAAGGATACCTCCCGTTGACCGAATCGATGAAGTTGAAGACGTACAGATCATCTTCTTTCAGCTTTAGAGGATTACCCTGAACAGAACCGACTCCCTCGCCCTGAATGCATACCCAGTCATACGACTGATGCCAGATCAGGAACTCTCGCAGATGCTTTTCAATATCATACTTGAACGCGAGATCCCAGTAGATATTGTGATCATGATAGCACTTCTGGTCTTCGTCCTTCTGCCGGACATTACGGGAACAAACATAGAACTCATAGTCAGCTTTATGAAATGCCTTCTTAGGAATTCTCCTCAGAGCATAAGTGCATGACGTACCGTCAAGCTTCTCGGTTGCCAGATAGGTCTTGCCGTCTCCGACTCTCCACGGCTGGTTCTCTACACGCTCTTCGTCAGTCTTCGTAACGAAAGACGGAAATCCTTTCGGCTTATCTTTCTTTCTGCCGAAAAACAAGAACATCAGTTTCTTGCCCCATTTGCGACGCATCATCCAACGAATAGGCTTTGACTTGAAAAGCTTCTGATGTCTCGCAGCCATTGATTTATACTTAGCGTTCGGATCACCGCCGCCCTTGCGCTGATTGTCTTCTGGATCTGCGTATGTAATGTTGAGCTTCTTGGTTACGTCAGTTCCCACTTTCGCATCACCAAGTTCAGGAAATACAGACAGCGGCATCAGAAGTCCCTGGCTGTATACCTTGCACATCTTCTGAGTCTTGATCTTGTAGTTTCGCTTTTCAAGGAACTCAAATCTCTTATCTGTTGAAGGAACTTTGCTGTCCACTTCAAAGTAGACTGCTTTATCCCCAACCTTCATACCATCAGCCTTGCCGATGATACACCACCAGCCATTGGTTCTCGCATATTCAACGCGATCATAGCCTTCAAGCGGCTGGATCTCATCGATGCTTACGACATACGCCAGTGCTCTTTCGCCGTTTACCAGCAACTTTCTTCACATCCTTTTTATGGTTATTTTCTATTGTACTTTCTGGCTCAAAATGAAAGCGCATCCGCTTTGTTTCAAGCCAGCACTTCGGACAACGCAGAAATTCAGTTAACCGTTTTCCATCTGCTCCGATAAAGTGATGCATTTCTTCTCCGCAACGACTGCATAACATTGTTATTCCTCCGTATCTGGAAAATGTTTCTTTGCTACAGCAATCGGAAACTGTTCGATTTCAGAACTCCACAGACAATTCTCTTTGCCGTTGAACTTTGACCATGCCAGGGGAAAACTTGCGATACCATCAAACAAGCTGCCAAGTGTAGCCGGTCTGTCATACTGAGCAGAAATTCTTCCGAGAAGCCATTCCCAAAAAGGCAATGCGATTCCGTTTCCGAGGGCTTTATAACGTGGGCTGTCCGCTGCTTTGTGCTTCTTGCCTTTTTCGTCTACCCAATCACCAATGTCCGTCCAACCGTCAGGCATTCCCTGAAGTCTTTCGCACTCAAGTCAAAGAGGTGTAAGTCTTCTTACAGACAAAACACCATTCATTCGACCACCTTCTTTCCATTCACACACAAATTCTTATCGTTAATATCATCATCAAACGATGCTTTTATTATGGATTTTTCTTCCAGAACTATCGGCATGTTGCCCCCACCTGTACCCCAGAACGCCTGTACGGTGCAACATACTTCACCCAGACACTCGTAATTGTGTCTCCGACAACCGTCATACACTCTCATGTGTAACGATCAGCATTTCGCTGCCCCCCCCTACATCTCCACCGGATGCTCTGATCGTATCTGAAATATCCTGTTTCACATAACGATCAAATCCAGGTTTGGCATAACACTCTACAATGATTGCAGTATAATCTGTGATCCTATCCTGATGATCACCAGTAATCGTAGGGCTAATCATACCCCCACCATTCCCCCTGGCATCGTAGATTAACCTATTCATTTCCATAAATGACCACCGTTGGCTCTAATCCACTTGGCATTGCAGAAAGCGTAGGACTTATTTCATCTTCGTATCCAAGACTTCCAGCCATGCTTTGTCCAGCTTTGAACCCGGCGCATCTTTCAACAACCGCAATACCGCCCTGGTTCTTTGATGGATTCGGATCAAAACAATCAAGTGTTTTCGACACTTCAACTTTTCTGCATCCGCTATGTGGATTCTTGGACTTCATGCTGTTACTGGAAAGAGAATCAAAAGCATAAACCGCGTGTTGCTCAATACTATTCAACGTGTACATGATGTCTGATTCTATGTATCCATCGCCTCGGTGTGATGGTCTCTGACCATTACCTTCCAGACAGAATGTTTTCTCTTGCGACCCATTCTTATCCGCATCTTCAATCAGGCTCTCATGATGATCTGGGGATCTTTGAAATCCCTTGCCATCAGAGTTGCAACCTGGTTCTCGGAAGCTTGCATATACCCCCCCACTGTACTTGAAATAACACGGTCTTCGTTTACGCTGACTGCGCAATCAGTGCTGCTTTCAGCTCCGGTGGAAGTTCCTTGCCGCGCCTCTCCGCTCTCGTTAGGATTCCCTTGCAGGCTTTCGGACTCAAATAGTATTTCTCCTGCGGACAATCCTCCAAAATCTGCGACAATCGCGACTCTCTCACGACGCTGGGGTACACCCCAGTATTGAGCGTCGTGTAGCCTCCAGGCAACTGATACCCCCCCCCACCTCATCGAGTAGGAGTCCGGAGTAGGGCCATTTTCCCGAATCAGGCATAGGCACATCAGGGGCATCCGGGACTGCGATACGGAAGATTTCCGTGAGGACTGCCTGGAAGTCTTTTCCTTTGTTGCTGTTGAAGCAGCCTTTGACGTTCTCCCAGACCATGAATCGCGGTCTGACATCAGATCCAGTTCTTCCTTGTTCTCTATCATGTTCTCTCATCTCCCTAACAATTCGAATCTGTTCCATGAACAAGCCAGATCGTTCACCAGCAAGACCAGCGCGATTCCCAGCTACAGAAAGATCCTGACTAACAAGGTGAACCACCAGTAATACAATCTACAACTGGAAGTTCACTGCCTTTCAGTTTAGTGATATCACCATAATGTTTCACCTATCATCACCACCTTCTATTGTTGCCATATGTATCAATCTCATGCGCGTTTCTTCATCTTTTCATACTCTTTGATACGTTCCTTGCGGTCACGCTTCTTCTGCTTGTTCTCCATCTTCTGAACATATGTGTTCTTCAGATTCCAGCCTTTCGCTCTGTTTGCCATTTCCTCTTCTCCTTTTGGTCATTGACCATTGTATATTGATTTATATAAACAGGGCTTAATAAAGCCCTGGAATATTAAATTTTGCTGGGCGATTTATATATGTAAAAGGATTCTCAATTGGGTTTAAGAATTTCGCCAGGTGTCCATCCGAATTGAAGATCAGATCATCCGCAGAGAACAAATCTCGCTTCATATAAAGCATGACCTGATTGATGAACTTGTTATCACATCCGATAACCTTAACATTTCCTGACAGCATCGATTCAGCCAAGAATCCATATTCCGCTTTGTGTCCGATAGCCTGAACCTGTATGATATCCACATCGACTGTTTCACCGAACTGATTCGGAATGTCATCCAGAATTCTATTGATGTCGCTGCGTTCAACAATACCAGTAATCTGAAACACAAGTTCATCTATCGTCTGGTATCTGAATCTTGAAGCGGTCAGCCTGTTCATCCCTTCTCTGATCATTCCGAAGATTATGTATCGCAACTGGATTCCGCGAAATCTGAATCCGAAAAACGCTCTCTTCATGAACTCTTTGCTGTACTTCAGATGTTCAGGATGATGACCATCATCCAACATATCAGCCCAGGTTTCGCAGGTAAACTTTTCTGGTAGCATCTTATGCATCATTGCATATCCGTTATCTTTGAAACTGAATTTGATAAACATCTTTCCATGATCTTGCCAAGTAAGAACGTTCTCATCATCTGGAAGATAGATCATATCGTTTTTTATGCTGTTTTGAATCAGATCATTTGTGATATATGATTCAGCATCCTTGAAATAATTCCTCCAGGCGGCAGCTTCAAACTCATAGAACCTGATGTAATCATCAAATGACTCAAAGCTTGAAACTTCTTGAATGAACATATCCCACAGTTTGCGACAATTGTATAGCTGATTAAGAGTGATCAATCTCTGGCTGAAATAAGGATCTTCGAAAACATCAATCGGAATCTCAAACTCTTCAACGAACTTCTTTCTTACTTCAATCGAACTTCTCAGCTCATTGATGCTATTAAACTTCTCCAAATTCAACAAAATCACCCTCACTTCATGCAAATTTTCTTGTTTTTCTGTTGACATCAGGAAAATTTTCATATACAATGTCAATGAAAATGGTTGACTATGATTCGCATCGCTTCAACCTTGGAACATTGCGCAGTATACTACAAAATTTTTCATATGTCAATACCAGTTATGAAATATTTTTCATAATTTTAAACAGGAGGTATGCTTTATGGCAAAAGAATCCATGAACAACGCTGTTCTTCTCAGCCGTGTCAAAGATCTTTGCGCAGAGCGAGGAATATCGCTTGCCAGGATGGAGCGTGATCTTGGCTTCTCTGCCGGATCGTCCTATCGCTGGCCGAAAAGTACGCCTGGTACAGATCGCATCAATGCAGTTGCACAATACTTTCATGTGTCGGTTGACTATCTCTGCGGAAGAACCGATCTGAAGGAGAATCCAGAATCATTGGTTGACTCTGATCTTATCAGTCTGCAACGTGCCATTCAAAATCTCAAACCAGAAGACCGCACAAAAGCGAACAACATTCTTCGCGCTGGTTTCGAATACGCATTCAAAGAGAAATGAGAGAACAAGTCAAACAAAGAATCGATGATATTGTGTTTGATCTTTACGATGGTTTTCTTCGCTTTGCTTCATTCCCTATTGAGCCAATCGCCATCGAAAGAAAGATCGCCAGGTGCAGACATATCACATACGAAAAACTTGCTGAGATCAACAGCGTAACTTATCAGGAAGTTGTTCAAGCCTGCAACAGCCTGGACGGATGCACAAACTATGAACCATCAACCGGCAGATATCTGATTGCGATTAATTCATCCGATAAATACAACGCCAGCAAGCAGAGAATCCGCTGGACAACAGCCCATGAGCTGGGGCATATCGCATCAGGACATTTCATCGAACTGCTTGAATCAGGCGAAGCGATATTAACACCATCACATTACAAGGATATGGAAGAAGAAGCTGACTACTTCGCCGCCTCTCTTCTTGCACCGATTCCAGCAATGATCAGGATGAGAGTTAAGAGACCGGCAGATATCCGTGACTGGTTCGGTCTTTCGCAGATCGCATCAGAATATCGCTGGACTGAAATGCAGCGGATGAGTTATGATATTCGCCTGGAAGATCATTTCAAAATCTTTCATCCACATTCAGTTGTTAAAAACGCAAATCGCAACAAGCAAAAATGCATTGATATTTTTGCAGATCCAAATTTTGTAGCTTAGTTTTCTATGGCGTACACGGAGGGACTCGAACCCCCAAGGGATATCAACCCCGACAGTTTTCAGGACTGCTTCCTCATCCAGCCGGATCGTGTACATATATTTTAAGCGCTGTGGGAGTAGTGTTTGATTGTATGCTACTCCCACTCATTATTGCCTATCAGACCATCAACACTGACAGGCTCTTGCTGCGGAAGGCGTATCCAGCAGGTCATCGGCAGCCAACCGTGTACCTACGCTTTCGTGTCCGCGTCCAGACCAGCGGTTCGTGGAGTCGTTAGGGCATCACCTATTTACTATTCTGCCACCGTGAAACAGGCGCTCCAACTGGTTTTGATTAATAACAAATTACTCTGACTGGGATTCCTTTATTTGCGGCGATATCCAACATGTTCTCAGTACCACGCGATTCTCCGTCCCAGAATGCAACCAGAGCATCAGCAAAGGCAAGCATCTGCTTGTTCCGCATCATACCGGCAGCTTTGCCGTATTGATCCCACTTTGCAGGAAACGACCACACAGGAATCCCATGTTCTTTTGCATATCGTTTGCCAAGCAGATCAGCACCTTTGGCTTCCCCGCAGACAATCGCAGTAGGCTTTCGCATGGAAAAGAGTTTATCGCATTTCTCACACAGCAGATCGTAGTCTGAGAATCCGCGAGAACCGGCGATGATTACTCTGAAAGATTCATCCATCTGAAGTTACAGCCAGCGTTCGATATAATTTCTGTCGCTGGTGAAGATCGGAATTTCTGTGTCAATCACCCATCCAGCGCGTTTGTATATTGTCTGTTCTCCATTTCTAAAGAAGAAGTTTGCTTCTTCATCGGATTTATAACAGGCAGCACCACGCTTGCAGTCTGTAGGCAAATCTCCCCAGTTGATGTTCTTCTCGGTGAAGAGCATATCCTGGATCTCATTGCAGGATTTACCATTCAGTTCTTTCTGACTGAAGTGTGCTTGACCGACAGCCTGAACACTATTTCTGGTTGCGTCCTGTTGCCGCCAGATCAGGCAGTTGCAGACTTCATCCTTCGGGATGGAGAAGCAACGTGCGTCAAACATTGCTTTGCCTTGCTGCTCAAAATAAAATTCGCGGTCGTTACTCTCAGGCAAACGGTTGCACTCTAAAAGCCATGAGTTATTAAAATATACTGTTGCCATAGATGCCGCAACACTCGCCATCTTTTGAACATTATATCCAAACCAGGCGTCCGTATTGATCGTTGCGTAATCCGTCAAGATCAAAGTGATTTCATCTGATTGCGTATATCCAAACACACAGCCTTGGATTCCTTCGCACAGTCTTTTCATTGTGTTCTGCATAGCTTTCATCAGAACGTTATCAAACGGTTTACAAAAACATCTTGTGAACGAGTGGAATGCTTTACCATCCAGGCGGATGATCACAGGAATCCGGCGCGGAAGATAGATTCGGGAGATGTTTTCATATCCCTTCATCCGATCCCCTATTGATGTCTTATCCATTGTTGTCTCCTATAATTTTATTACGCCACATTAAACCGTCTCTGATTCCCGATTTCTTTCGGCGGTTTCTTATATGTAAATCTCTGATACTCGTCAAAGTCCTGCGTTCTGGCGTATGCGGCAGGAGCATTTGTCCATCTCTGCAATCTTCTGGTCACTTGCGGCGCGGTCATCTTGTTGTAGATCATCACATAAGGCCAGCACTCGCATTCCTGAATTGCCTTGATTCTCATCATGTCTTCTTCGTGTGTGGTATCGAAGTTTGTCAGGCAGAACACCTTGGCATTTCGCCAGTTCCATTTACCTTTGACTCTCTTACACGCTTCGACATACAGCTTCAGTCCTCGCTTGACCGGTTCCATCGCTTGCATGGAGTCCATCGCGAAGTGCGGCATCTTGAGATTCATGTGAGCCAGGAGATCAGCTTTCTCAGGAGTAATAAGTCTGGCATCAATCCCCTGATTCAGTTCAACTTTTGCACCGGATTCAACCAACTGCCGAAGCAAGTCAGGAGCATCTTTGCAAGCCAGAATGTTCGGATCAGAGAGACAAATATTACCTTGCCCGTTCCAGAATTCCGAGAGATCAGCAACTTTTTGACTGCATCTTCCCTCCTTTGGGGCTACGTGACAGAATCCGCAGCCTCTTGGACATCCTCGTGTCAAGAATCCGTATGCTGTTTGTTTCTTCAGCGGCAATCCGTATCCAGTATACTCAGGATATAAGCTGTAATCAGGATAGATGTGTTCAATCTCAGGTTGTAGGGGGGGGTCTAACTCCTTGTGATATACTTCCCTATCGCCTTCCAGTTTTATGGCATACCCAGTCCCGCCTTTGATCACTTTTCTTGTGTTGCCTGGTTCCGGAATGTCTGGTGAGTATTCTTCATTGAAGACCTTTGACATATACACAATGTCGTACATCTCTCTGTCTTCTGAATACCACTCGACATCATCTCCAAGCTGTTTGTGATACGCCGACAGTTTCATCAGGCACAGGTTCGGGAAGTGATGACCGTCTACGTCAATCAATCCTATCAGCATTGTAATTAATCCTATATTTTATTTGGTGGAGCGTGTAGGTATCGCGCCCACATTTCGCAGCCCTTGCTTTCTGCGTGTGTTCTTTACACTAACGCCCCATGATTTTTACTTTCTCGCATGGGTAGGACGGTGCGCACTCAACCTCCTACCCAGCGCCACTTTTTGCCCCTAATCTCTCAATTCAGATAAGCGTGTAAAGTGGGAAAATGTGCCAGAGTTAGCATTATTCTCATCTTTATTTACGTGAGACAGTGAGTCACATGCTTTGCCATCCTCACGGTTCTTTCGGTACTATGTGCGCTTCCCTAAGAACGGTTGGTATCCCAGGAGAGATTCGAACTCTCAGACCGCAGAGCTTAAATCTGTTGTGTCTACCAGTTGCACCACTGGGATATATGAATGCGTCCACTAAACGATCTCGGACGCGCTGGAACGATATCATCCAGCCAGTAGTTTTTCGACCTCGGATATTCTTCATATCTGTATCTCGTTCTTTATCAGCCTTTACGTGCTATTGGTGCTTCCGCACAGATTCGAACTGTGAAACAACTGGGTTTGAGCCAGCACCGTCTACCGATTGCGACACGGAAGCATATGGTAGGCTGTCAGCGATTCGAACGCTGGTCTTGCGATTATAAGTCACAGGCTCTAACCGATTGAGCTAACAGCCCATTTTAAATTTTCGTTTTATTCTTCGTCGTATGTCTTCTCCCACGGATATGAATTCACGCAGCCGCAGTCATCACAGACCATCTTTCGCCGTGAAAATTCAACACCATGAAGATGCTGAGAGCCACCACACTGAGCGCAAACATACAACGGAGTTCCACCAGGAGTCATATAATGCCCTTCAAGTTTCTTCCATTTGCCAAATTTAAATTCCATCAGATCACGACTCTTTCTTTTAGGCTTAAGGCCACCGAAGGTTGGATTCCTCTTAACGGACTCGGTAGCCGCAACATCCGAACGTAGGCAGTCGCCACTCGCTTACTAACCGGTTTCCACACCGGCAGACACCCGATACAGGTCTACGTTAATCTACTCTACGGGCGAAGAATTGTTGCACCTTGCGTTGCCATTCAGCTCTGCCGTCACTTTCTGGCGTCTGGGGTAGGTGCGAAATTACCCAGCTCTTCCCGCCTCAATGGGCGCGGTGTCCAGGATGCTTAAGGATACGTTCCTGACCTTTTGAGGGATGCGGCCCTCTCACTTGTCCCCGCACGAACAAGGTGGCGCTGCGCATCACACAAGTCACGACCTCATGTGATCCGGTGGAGCTGGTGGTGAGAATCGAACTCACAACATCGGCGTTACAAGTGCCGCGCTCTGCCAAATTGAGCTACACCAGCTTGTATCTAATCAACAATTCAGACAGTCATCAGAATCATCATCGTCTTCATCATCATTGAAGTATCCGTCAATATCAACCTGGTTGACTCTTGGCGTTTGGTAATATCTACCGTATGGATACCCCCATTCTTTTTCTTCCAGGTATTCCCTGACTTCATCCGTCATATTATTGTTCACATCTGCTCTCCTTTTTATATAGATCCCAAAGACCTTGAACCACCAACCTATGGGCAACTTTGGGATCACAGCGATAGTTCGCTGCGTTTTGGGCAAGACTGTGGAGAATGGTTGGAAAGGAGGAAAGGAGGTAAATTGTCTCGCCGCAGGTTTTAGTTGTTGTCTATTGTAGCTTAGAGTTTAAACAAAAGAGTTTGTCTCTCGCTCAACTCTGGTAGAGATTATACCACACATCTTTTTCATTGTCAATAGTTATTTTCTGTTTATCTTAAATTTTTTATGCGAATAATTCATCGAGAACTCTTGGTTCATACTTTCGATTCTCAAGTCCGGCGATACAATTAGAGATCCTGGACAACTCGGATACACTGATATTACAGTTCTCTATTGTTTTTGAAATAAGAATTTCATCCTTGATCTGTCTGCGCTGCCGAAGCTTCTGTCTCAGCATACGATATGCGAGATATCCCTGGTACGCATTCAATCCATCGACAAACTCTATGTAATGATTGATGTCAGAAATCTCTGAATCAATCGCGCTCAGACTTTCATATAGTTCCGTCTTACGTTCTGTGATGTTGCCAATGATTTCTTTCAGGCCGTCGAACGAAGCTGCGAGATCAGACATTCTGTTCTTCACAATCGGTTCGTTTGCGATCCTGAATGCTTCTTCTACCTTCGGTCTGATTGTGTTTATTTGAGTCCCAGGATTTTCTGTCTTCTCTGTATCCTGATTTTCTTCCTGATTCTCTGAGTCTTTTACGGATTCCTCTACCATAATTTCATAAACATCAAAGCCTTTTCTCATCGCTTTCGGAAGGCAGTTTTCTAAAATATTCTTCGCTGTCTGCCTGGTCTCATAGTGTTCAGCCAATGTCTCTGATGTTGTGAAACCAAATTTCCCTATAATATCTCTGTGGATATATCGGTTATTTTGATCTTTAATTGTATACTCAATCCGCAAATCGACTCCTCCTTCAGTCTATTTCCATTGCACTTTGAGTCTGGAATAGAAGCTCTCCTTGGAGAGCCGCTATTCACCTGATAAAGTTAGAATCAATGCTGTATTTCGTGCGATAAATGTCATTCTTGATTTCACATCTCGCGCCATATTCTTTCAGAATCTTGGTTAACTCAGCCAAATCCTCTGTGTTGCCTCTGTTACCTTTTGATCTGATCAGTTCCACAGTCTTATCATATCCAATCTTCTGAAGCATATAGTCATAGATTCCGCGATAGTAAAGAACATCAAAAGAGATCATGATATTTTTCTCTTTTCTGAACTGCGCCATCTTTCGACTCAGAAGATTCGCGACACGGTTCATTGATCTCTCGTTATTCAATTCCTGGTACTTCTCAAACAGTTCAATATCGCTTTTGTCTTTATCTTCCGCGCTTACCCAGAACGGAATCCAGATAAAGCTGCCATGATACGGAACCATGATGCTGGTAAAGCGATAATTCTGATACATGTTTTCATCATGATGATGTTTTAGAAGTTCGAAGCACTCATCTTTCAGATGAATTTTTCTATTGCCAATCTTGATCGTCCTGGCATCCATATCGATGTCTTTATCTTTGAATGTCAGAAGATCATTGTAGTCGAAACATCCTGAATAACACAACCAATACAGCAGCTTATATAAATCGGCTTCAACCGAATCAAACATTTCATCAAGAGAAAGGCAGACACGTTCCAGGGTTTCTTTGGTTACAATTGGAGTCTCATCTTTCCTGCTTGCGCTGAGAGAAAACTTAAAACGCTTATCAAACAGAACATTCTCATGATAGATCCCAGTCTGCTTCATATGCCACTGAATCATATCGCGATAATACGAGATCAACTGATTCATATATGTCGCAGAGATCGGTTTGTTTCTGCCTTTATACGTTTTCTCGGTTGACAGGTTGATAAAATAATCTTCCATCTCATCCGATGTAAATTCGAAAAAGCTTTTACCAAGACGCTCTTCCATTTCGAACAGATCATCTCTCGACATTGATGCCATGATCTTCGGTTTCCGCGTGGCATCATTGGCAAATTTCTGTTCGCAATATTCTTCTATAATTTCTCTGGTATTGGTCATTGTCTCACCCCACTATGTACACTAAATATAAACTCATTTATATTGTTTGTCAACAACAAAAAAGTTTATCATGATGCTTTCGGATATGCCGGGTCTTTTCTGATTGCAAACTGAACTTCAATTGCCAGCCATATCTGTTCCATGATTTCTTTATCATGGATCTTCCCTACTCGGAAATCCAGGCAGCTCATTTGTATTGTTGTCGTTTGCTCAATCAGAATCGTACTCGGTGACTTCAGCCCATAGGCTTCATAATCCCAAAGCTCTACGTGTACCGGGAGGCTACGCTTATGCATCTTGCTGGTCAATGGCGCGACGTTTACCACAGATGAGAACAGATTATTCTGATCATTCGACAGAATCAAAACAGGTCTGTAACCACTCTGTACGCCTGGGCCATTATCGCCAAGATGACAAGTCCAAATCTCGCCACAGCGAGGGATGGACGGCGTTCTGTGTTCTGACATCGTGCCATCGTCCTTTCCTTAAGTGTCAAGGACATTGTAACACGAATGTAATTATTTGTCAATAATTTATTTCTATTGTGTTTAGATTTTAGTAATTATCCCTAAGAAGTTCTTTGGTCACTTTTTTCAAAGCGAGATTGCTGACATGATATTTGTCAGCCAGCTTGTCCAGAAGCCTGCTCTGGTAAAAGTCATGGGCAATGACAACTACCAGAAAAACCGCGAGAATAATTGTAACAACATTCATATATGTAACCTCACCTTCTGATCTTTTCAACCTGCTTCATCAGGTTCATCATCAGCGCAGCATCGTTCGTGCCGTCGCTGTTCTTGCCAGCCTGGAACGCAGCACCGATCAGGTCGAACAGCTTCTCGGTGTCAACAGATAGGACAGGACTGCCCAGCTCAAGGGGGATTTCTTTCCCCTCAACGACATACTCCTGGAAGAATTCTCCCATGTCGTTTGCGTAACCATCGGTCTGCTTCTTCTCAAGACCAATGTATCTGTTCGTGATGCTGGTACTGCTGTGATTGTAGATGCTCTGAAGAGCCTCCATAACATTGGCATCGCCAGGATGAAGCATCTTCGTGGTAGCACCAAAGGTCTTACGTGCGCTATGCGTACCGACGTTATACTCGATACCGCATTCCTTCGCCGCCATCTTCAGGGCATACATCGCACCGCTGTAGGACAGAACCTTGCCACGATGCGTACCGCAGAGCTGCATGAACACAGGATTCTTGTATTCATTGTCTGACGGATGGCAGTGCGTTTTCTCACAGTAGAGATTGATTGCGGCGATCATCGCGGAATTGATCATCGGACTTGCCAGCTTGCCGGTCTTCTGCTCGGCAAAAGACTTGATCTCGCTACGCACCCTGGCAGTTTTCGGATCGATGAAGTCTTCCCATCGCAGACCATCAACCTTCTTGCCGGTGTCCTTATTGACGTAACCGATGAGGTCTCCGACACGACGAGCGGAATTCACCTGGATGGTGAACAGAAGATAATGAATCCACATGTTCTTCTCTGCGAAGAACGCAATGACTTTTGCCATGTCCGCAGGATCATAGGCAAACACTTCAGACTTCTGACCACGCTTCTTGCCGCGAGGCTCACGCTTCTCAGTCGGAAGCTCGATCACTTCCGCACCAATATGCTCAACCTGGTTCTCATGGAACAGACGAACCACATTACCATTCGTTTCGTATGTCATATCTTTGACCTCCCCTTTCATCTGATGGTGCTATGATACACTATTTCTCTTCATTTGTCAATAGTTATTTTCTATTTTACTTAAAATATTTTTTTCGACTGGGCGCGGGAGGTACGCCCAGTCTTTCTTTATAAGATCAGAACAGCTTGCGGAAATACTGAGGCTGTCCGTTTACCGTCGCAGGAATCACGTTTCCATTCTCGTCCATGTCGGCATAGACACCATTGATTACACCAGGCTGTCCGTTATACTGCGCTTCAAACTGAGCCTTCGCAGCCAGCATCTCTTCCTTGGTTTCATAGATTCCAAGGACTTCAATATCGTTTTCAACACATCTCTCAACAGAATACTTCTTCATAGGTTAACCCCTCCAAGTAAGATAGATTTATTATAACACATTCTGTGTCATAAACAAGTTAATCAACGCTCGTACTGAGCAAAAACTGTGCCGTCAGGTTTCTGCTTCACGGACACATACTGGTTGACGATCCCATTCAGACCGCCCATTTGCTGGAACTGATCTCTGATATATGAATCTTCTGACAGGAGCTTCAGAACAGACATGACCATTGTCTTATACTGCTTCTTTGTCTTCGTATACTGACTTTCGCCGTTCTCAAACAGGTTCTTCAGATCGATTAATGCTTTCTGATATCCTCGATTATAACCGCTGAACAGATGTTCCATTTATTCATCTCCCAAATAATAATCTTCGACATTTTCATCATGAATTTCACCGATCAGATGACAGAGATATCTTCGACATACGCCACCGAAGTTTGCGAGACTGACATACTTCGCTGTTTCATTCTTAAGGTTCTCTGGATTTCGCCAGCAGTCTTCAAATGGGCAATCATCGTTCGTGCAATATGTAATATCTCTTACCATTCTCTTACTCTAACCGGCATGATACATGCACAAACTTCGTCTTTCTGCAATTTACCATTTATGCACTGAGCAACCAGCATGGAAACAATTCCATTCTCGCTTTTCACCAGATAACAGGCGGCGTTCTTCCCTACCGCTTCGCAGGCATCAATGATATCTTTCCTGATGAATCTCGCTTTATAACAGTCAAGCGGCCACTTGCCATATCTCGCTGTCAGATCAATTCCGTCTCCATTCTGGCACACAACAACCGGAACTTCCTCCATCTGCGTTTTCAGCCAGGTCTGCGGATGATCATATAGCTTCATATCAAACGGTTCATTAACGATATAACCCTGATATCCGAAGAACTTTTCTTTGTAACTCATCATCTTCTGCATCGCTATCTTATCGATCTTTTCATTCTTTTTAAGATTCTGAGACTCAGGATAATAAATAGCGATATAGCCATCTGTTACACAAATGCCATCATCCGTGAAAATCTCTCCTGAATACGGATCATTTGCGACAGCATATCTGCGCTCACATCTGTTAATCACACGCTGAATTGCGGCAAGTTGTTTCTTTGTCAGTTCAGTCAAGATTCTTTTTCCTCCGTTTCAATGATTTCAATGCAACCGAATACATCTTCTTTCGGATACCCTACAAGAATGTCTGTGCCGGTATGCTCTCTGCCCATGTAATGCCGCCAGCAGTCATTCAGAATCATGTGATGATATCCATTCAGACGAGGAGCATTAATGCTGCATTTATCAAAACCACCATTGTTATTCGCAACAGAAAGCTCATAACGATCAGGCTGCGTATCTCCAATCAGACTGTACTCAGCTATGAATGCCGGACTCATGTTGCCAAGAATGTCCTCGATCTGGGCGATTGTAAGCTCTGGATTGTGATGTGTCAGATCATTTCTGAACCACTCTATGTCATTAATATAATACGTAACTCTGCGCATATATTATCTCCTTCACTATGTCTTTCCTCGGAATGATTCTTTTAGATCAAATCCATGATTTGATATCTTTTCATCATTCGTCAGTCCTATCGATGCGGTTCTTTCTGTACTTGTCTTTTCATGGGAGAAATATTCTTCAAACGCGAGGAATACTTCAAGCGAATCAATGCAATTACCGATACCACATGCCTTCAGAAGCGGAATATGCTTTTCAACTTTGTTCTGATAATCGCCTTTGCAAAAAGCATAGTAATCAATACTGCTCCTGGCGCGAAAGTTATTCGTATCAATCGCCTGGATAATCGAATCCATTCGACTTCTGATTCTATCTTTATCATAAGTATGATAATTTCGTTTCTGATACAACTGCATATCGACAGAGAAATCCAGATCGATTACATCCAGGCTGATCAACTTACGATCTTTATTATAGTTTTTCCAAGTTGTCAAAAACTCTAAATCATAATCTATAGGCTTATCGTAATTTGATTCTTTCGTGATCTCTACCAGGAACAACCAGAATGTATTGCATATCTGAAGCAGGAGAAAACGATTTTTATTTCGTTCCGCTATGAATCCATGTCTCACGCTCTCAACCCAGAGATGTTCACATAAAATCTCTTTTGTGACAAGAAATGAATCCGTTCTGTCGAATGTAATTGAATCATCTCGATAAACATTCTGCCAGTAATCATAGAAATCTGTGTTCTTGTCAATGATTCTCATGATGCTGCGTCGTATACATCCTGCGGCACTTTATAGATCCATCTACCACTACGAACGAGAAGTGCATCTTCTCCATAGTACAGCTTTTTCATACCTGTTATACTGCCAGTTACAGAGAAGTTTGGATACTGCGACAGATTCCATTTCTCTTTCTGTTCTTTGTTCATATACTTACACCTCAATGCGAATCCACCTCTTATTCCTATCGTATTTCCATTCCAAACCACCGCCAGAAATGCGCAGACACACATCTTCAAAGTTATCCAGGGCGAGGAGCCGATCTCTTACCTGTTTCTTTGCTTCAGGCGCGATGCTGTAGATGTATGCCCAGCGGTTTAGCTTTTCATCCATCTGCTCAACGCTCCATTCATAGTCTGTCAAAGAAGCCTGCCTCTGGTTTTCTTCCAGAATTGCGTCAAGTTCTGCCTGGGCTTCTTCCCATGTAGCATAGCACTGATAGAACGGTTCGCATGTATAGTCCGTCATCCAGTCTTCGGAATATTCTCTGACGATTCGCCAGCCAAGCTTGCTATCCACTTCGGAACGAAACATTGCATGATCATTCTCAGAAACTTTTACCAAAATACCATCATTGATAGCCTTCAGAATGTCATCCGGCTTTCTTAAATCCATCTCATAATTACGCTGGAATTTTGTCATCTTCCATTCAACTTCAAATAGAGTTGTATCCCATGTCCAGCCCTTCGGAAGTTTACGCCATTCTGTCGGTGTATCAAATTCCTTTACTGGAATTCCATCGATCTCACGTACATCAATCATCTCATAAAGCTGAATTGCAATCTCCGATGCATAATGTTCAATCACTGTTCCGTAATAAATTTCTTTCTCGGAACTATGTTTCTTGTTTCTCAGGAAGTACACAACACTACCAATCGGAAATGATTTCGGATTCAGATTCCAAGCTCTCGCAATCATTCTCGGATTAATTGGATCGCAAACAGACATCTCATACCTCCTCAAAGATACCAAGCTCGCTCATAAACTGATTGTAATTGTTAATTACTGTACCAACAAAAGAGAACGGCACTCTGTCAGGATTGTTGAGGTGACTGTAGAACGGAGTATATGGCTGTCCAAAATCGTCATCGATCACCAGGATGAAATTGAAATCATCCCATGTAGAGAGGTCTTCTGGAAATGCAATGTTTACATCGATGTTCTTATATAATTCCTTCCAGAGCATCTTCTTCGCAGACGGCTCAACATAATTGCCGCCATCCTGGATTCTCGGAAGCTTCAGAATATCATCGAACGTTACGCCATCCTTGATCTTATAACGATTGACTTTCATCTATGAACCATCCTCCATTTCTTCTTTATCACATATACAAGATGCCAGATCCATCCATACGATACCGCTATTAACGCCACTGGAATGAACACTGGGAGGCTCATGGCGATCAATACGGCAACGTTATTAATTTTGATGCACATATCAAACGTATCCGCAATCAGAATTACGGCACCAAAGACAGACCAGCATATTAAAAATCCAATTATGTAATCTCTCATTCTTATCTCCACGATGCGGCTGCACTCAGGTTTGTTGTAACCTTGGATTCTCCTTTTCCATGTCTGAAGAACGCATGGTTCAACAAATATTCCTCACAGATTTGTTCGGCAGTCAAGCAGAATCCATTATGTTTTGAAAACTTTTTCTTGAAGATATATGCTCCATCAGAATTTCGCGTCAGCTTTCCAACTCGTTTTCCGATATGAACATATTCATCCTTCAGTGCTTCGCAGATGTTTGCAGCCATTCGATCAGCCGCACCTGAAACTGGAATCGTAATCCAATGAACCTTTGCCCATGTCCATCGTGCCGGAAATGCCTCGATCATATTCAGAATTTCCTTCAGAACTTCATCTCGATCATGCAATTCATACTGATCAAAAGTTAATTTTATCTGGCAGTCATGTGACAGCACGACAGTATTCAATTTAAACTTGTTCAAAATTTCTGACATTATCATACCGATCTCTTTCGCACATAGTCCCAAATAATCCTCATAAACAGGGACATATTCCTTCGATTCTTCCCTATCATAATAAGGATCAAACTCAATGCTATCAGGAACTCTGATCATTAATCCAGAAACAACAAGCTTATTCTCAGTGCTGCCTAATTCATCAACCCAAACCATTATGCAGCCACCGGAATTGCTTCCCAGCCGATTCCCTTGTGCTCCGTCTTGATTCCTACGGAGTCCAGGAGTCTGGCAATTTCATACTCGATGAATTCATGCTTCTTCCCACGCTCAAGATCGTTATAGATATCAATCAGATGCCATACCTGCATCAGTGTAAAGCCTTCAGGAAACTTTCCATTGGATGCGTCTTCACAAATCACTCTCAAATTTTCCATAGCTGCCATATTATTTCTCTCCTTTATGTATTAATTGTTATAATCAAATTTGTTTCTATATACTGGGGCATCCACCATGCGTTTTGCGTATTCAATCGCCTCACCTACAAATGTAAATGAAATAACATAGTCCCAGTAAGTCATGAAATTTTCCAATTCATCCTGGTGGTAATAAGCTTTCCGATAGACTTTAAACTGGCTACCCATTCCAAATACATTGTAGGTTACGGCAACAAATCCGTTATCAGATTCCCAGTAAACTGGATTTCCACGGATTTTCTTTTGCTTCAAGCGACATTCTCCTTCTTGTCAAAGAATCCGGAGAGAAGCAGATCCATCATTGCAGCCTGCTGTCTTCCCTGCCACATCCAGTGTGTCTGAAACATCGGCGTTCTCCAAATGTTCCCATCATCCTTCGGAAGAAGAGAACGCTTGTCAAAGCTCACGGTTGGATTCGTAAGAGAATTTCCAATCACAACATAGCCAGGGCAACCCATATAAGACAGTGCAAGATAGCACATCAATCCAACGACCTCATCAATATCCTGCGCAACAAACAACACTTTTTCCTGGTAGTTGATGTCATATTCCTTACATGTATTGGCAAATGCAATCAGTGTCGCGCCGGCTCCGCAAGCTGGATCTGTTACAGAAACAAATCCCTTTTCTTCCAGATCATGTTCAAGGCGCTCAAAGTTTGTCGTAACTTCTGCCATCACGCGGCAAACGCTATACGGAGTAAAGAACTGTCCGGTTGTCTCACTGCCAAAGTTCAGGTTCATATACATTTCGCCAAGAAAGTCCTGATTCGGATTGTCATCCATGCCCATGACAATATGCGCGTTCATCTCAGCAAAAGTTTCCAGCTCTTCTTTGCTGTACTGCTTCGCAATATCCAGATAACGCTGCTCTCGTTCATCAAAATGCGTTTTGTCCACAACATTCGACACAGCAATTGCAGACATGGTAATGAAATCTTCGAAGATCTTTCTGCGATTCTTGCTACCATCAAAGCGGCTGAACAGCTCGACGATTTTCTTCTGGTGTGGATCTCTTACAAGTCTTTTATCATTCTTTGCCAAGATTCTTTCCTCCTTTTAATCATCCAGATTTTCCATTACTTCACACATAAGATCCATGTATGAACCATCATGTAATTTGCTTGCTTCGCTGTGGAAATTCGCATCAGTCAGGCGATACTCGATCTTCTCCATCGTGCGGATATCATTTTTGTTTCTCGCCTTATAATGCTCGACAAAAAGATTTCCAAGTTCAACATATGTAAAACCCCAGCCATTTTTATAGTTGAGATTTTCCATTTCCTCTGCATCGTCTACCGTCATGCACTTACAGCCTGGATACAGCATTGATCAGTTCCTCCTTCATCACTAAAATCTATCCATCCCATGTCATATTTCTTGATCGGTTCATCTTTGATCTGCTCCCAATGTTTCCAGGCTTCCTCTTTGTCTGTGTTCCAGTAGGCAAGTCCCCAGAATCCGCCGCGCTTATCCCAGATTTCTATTCTGTGTTCCCAATGTCTGCCGATAGACTCTGTGATATATCTTGTTTTGTCCGCATTGTATGTTTTTCTCATTATGCAACAAGACCTCCAAACATAATCCCATTAACAATGCTATGCAGATTGTTCCGCAATTTTTCCACATCTGCCTTATCGAACAAAACCGATTTCTCAATCGCTGGCTTCTGGCTCAGAGAAGAACCAGGCTTGTAATACTCGGCATTCATATAGATATGCTTTCCATCAATCCAATCGAAAACTCTTACTTTGCATCCGGCAATCCAACCGTCGAAATCCATATGTAATCCTCCTTATTATCCTGGCTGCCAACAGGCATCGGCCACATTACACCGGACTTCCGGTGTGGTCTGTGTTTCTGTCAATAATTATTTTCTGTTGTTTATTGATAAGAAATATAAGGCTTGAAGTTATACGCAGAAGCATTTTCAATTCCGCTCGGCAGAAGATCATTGAACTTGTCACAAGCTTCTCTGAAGTTATCATACAGATGAACCAGATTTTCCATACCAGCCTTAATCTCGTTTGCTCTTGCTTCAGGATCATCCACATACTCAGAGCAATAAGACAGCTTGTATTCTTCAATCGGAAACACAACAAGCTTGTTGCCGTCGAACATTCCGTATTTCCAAATCTCCATGTCTTTATAATAAAGACCACATTCATAAGAGTAAATCACGATCTTGGAATCGTATGTGTCATTATACAGAGAGCACTTGAACCCAGTCTTCTCTTCCAGCTCATGGCTGATCTTGTCTTGTGTCTTTGGGCCAATGGATTTTCCATTGTACTTGAGCAGCACTTCATGTAGAACCGGCATCACTTCGGTGAAGATTGCTATTCTGTAATTGTCCTTCAGAATCTTACCAAGGATTCTTCTGAAGTTCAGTTCATCACTCCATCTACCAACTTCCTGTTTGTAGCTCTGCCATGCTTCTTCTTTCATCTCCTGGATGGAAGAAGGTGTCGCACGATTATTGATCAGTTTTTCCAGTTCTGACGATCTCTGGTGATTCTCAGTGATCTTTTCTTTGATAATAGTGGATTTCAGCATTGTGTTTACCTCCTTAATTTTGTTGTCTGCTCCATCCATGATGTATATTAGCACATTCAAGTGCTAAAGTCAAGAACTTTTTTTATTTGTTTTTAAAGACTGATTTCTGCCTTGTATTTCCTCGCCTGCTCATCGAAGAATGCTTTCGATTTTTCCAGACTATCCGATCTAAGCAAAGCAAACTCCTTGCCATTGCGGTTCATTGCGATGGTTTCATACCATCCAGGCTTATACTCAATCATGCTGATGATTACAACTCTCCGACCGATCTTGATTTCCTCGCGCTGAATCTGTCTCGGATTTTCCATTGCTACCTCCTTTAATGATTGGCTATATAATCCAGAATGATCTGTTGCGCCTCTTCCTTTGTTACAACATCTGAAATACAGAACGCATCGACATGGTGAAGATCAAAGAAATCATTCTCCGCTTCTTCAAAGTCTTTCGTTTCTTCCAGATTTGTACATACACAATACTCTCTGCCGGTGCCGTACTCAGGATCATCTTCTGTTGTGTCAAGCCAGGTCATGTCTATAAACTCATGTCCTTCAGGTGTCTCTCTGTGATACATTGCGGAATCATAGTCAAGAAGATACCAACCATTTACTTCAATCGGAAGTTCCATATTTTCCATACCCTCCTATCACTTAATTTTCCATGCATCTAAAGATGTGTAATCAATAATCTTGTCCTGTTTGATAAGCTCTTCCAGCTCTTCGACAGTAGACTTGACAACATAGTTCCTGCCGCTGATTCGCACCATAAAAAATCCTTTTGGGCAGAACTTCTCAATCACAAGTTCTCCACCTAAAGTTGTGATAGACAGCACTCTTGTTTCCTGCGCAGCTCTCTTCATATTTTCCACATCCTCCTAACCCATTATGCAATGACTACTTCAATGATTTTTCCATACCAATCAGGGCAGCAACCAGGATATTTCCGGCTGAAAGAATAGCTTCCGTCATCGTTTGCGCAGATAATCACCTGATCATATCCGTCACGTTTCGCCGCTTTCCTCGCGTTCTTTCTGATCTCCGTCAATGTCATATCATTTTCTCCTATCAAAAATTCTTTTATTCGTAGATGAAATTTTCTGCTCCGACATATTCGCCGTTTACATAGTCTTCGTCGCAAACTCCGCTATACCACACACATTCGCCATGCTGCCCCTGAAGATTTGCGATTTTTTCAATGCACTCTTCGTCGCTATTCCCACAAACTTCGATTTCAAAATCATCATCGAAACGAGCTGCCATTTTCCAAGGCCACAGAATTTTCATTTTTAACCCTCCATTAAAGTTTTATTGATTCTCCATTCCGCTATCCTATGCAACCTTTAGAATTTCACACAAGTTTCCATTGCGTACCATCGATGCGAAAACGAAATAACCTTGCCCGTTGATTTCTTCATGCCAGCCGCTTTCAACTTTTTCCAATTCGACGATCTGTCCGGCAGCACATGCGCTGTTTCCGACCAGCCACTTTACGGTCAGATGTTTTGCAGTCCTCGGAATATGATTGTTCTTTCTGTTCTTCATTTTTAACCCTCCATTTTTATAAATTAAACGTCTAATTATTCTTTGATGGAATGAGCAACTATATAACTAATTGCTGTTTCTCTATATGCATATGTCCAAGGCGTAGGATCATCTTCTCCGTTTGCTTTGATTCGATGCACTCTGTATTCAGGTTTTCCATACAGCCCAGGTTCTTCTTTGATAAACATTTCTTTATAATCCATTTCATTTTCTCCAATCAAAGGATGGTTTTATTATAAATTTTCCACCTTTTATCAATTTAATTAAATATCGGCCATTCAGATTCATTACTGAAATCATACCAAGCTCTTGCGCGTTCTTCGTCGATTTCGTATACGCCAGTTACAGGCATATGAAAGATGTTTTCCACATCATATCTGCAAAACCTATTTGCTTCTTCAATTGATGGCTGTCGATATCCTTTAATACACATTGCTTCATCAGCCAAACATTCCGGTTCATGATCATCATCAGAAAAAATGATTTCAAAGTATTTGATTTCCATATGTCTCTCCTTTTCCAAGCCACCTCAGTGTGTTGCAACATCCGTTCCGTATTCTTCCAGCAGACGATCACAGGCGTAGTCTACAAACGACTGTGTGTTCTCTTCAGGAAGCTCTCCGTACTCGTAGAGAATCTCCAGGATGAACTCCGTCAGTTCCGTATCATCATCTACGTAGATGCTTCCGTTGCTTTCCATATATCCAGCCTGATTGGCAGCGCTTACGACAAGCTCAAGATCTCCAGAGTAAACCAATTTTTCCATTATCAAATCTCCTATCAGATGTTAAAGTCTTCAGTAGTCCAGCCGCTATAGGTTGCGCTCAGAATGATGTCATCGAAAATTTCCGGTGTACCGTTGTCGTTCATCAGCAGTCCGCAGATATCTCCAACAAAAAGATCCTCGATGCCTTCCATCACATACCAATGACCATCTTCTCCATAATTAATCCGGAAGTAAACCAGATCATTCTCTTCATCGATCTTATCCACAATTGCAACTTTTGCATATACATGATCGATCACCCAGGGTGGCGTGAAGTCTTCCAGATTTTCCGCATCGGCAGTAGTGTTAAACATAGTTGCGACAATCGCGATAACCAGGGCAAACATCTTGATGTTATAAAGAATCTTCATTAATTTTTCCTCCTTAATTAATTACAAGTTTGATGTTCTGTCTCTTCAACTGCTCGGTGAAGATTTCAATTTCTCCACCATCGACGCGCATAATCACGCCATCAAATGTTCCTTCTTTTTCTCCATTAGGACAGGTAACAAAAGTTGTACTGTAATACTCAGCTCCACCGCTGGTCTGATGGTAGTAAAGTTTCATTTAAATAACCTCCCATTCATTCACAACATATTCCATATGATCGCAGCCAAGATTCTCCACATCCCACTTATTGCTTTCTCTAAGTTCGTTCGCGAAAGCTTCAGCTTTTTCTTTGCTACTAAACACAGCGCGATTTTCCAGCGCATCATAATGGCTCAGAACTCCAAGTGAATCATCCTTCGCCACCAGGTCAGCACAGCTCCACAGATCAGCAGAAACAATATATACTTTCATTTCGTAACTCCTTTCAGAACTCTCCACAGTTCATGCCATCCATATGGTTCCTCATTTTCAAACTTTCCAGCCCAATAACGGATATCTCCAAGTGCCGCCGCAACATCATCTCTTGTGTATTCATCTGTTTCAATTCCAGACAGCTCGATAAGTTTTGTTGCCATTATTTCAAGCTCATCCATTTTTATACCTCCATAATCCTATAAGTATTATTATCAAAGTGAAATTCCAACCACAGTCCAGTGAATTTGTTTTCAAAGATCGCAGCATTTTCTCCGCACTCTCTCAGGAAACAGAAACCACTCGACACCAGATTTTCCAGCTTGCCAGGTCTCATAGTTTCCACCTCCTTAATCATCAAGAGAGCTATGTTTAAACTCTCCGCGCATATGCCCTTGCACGACACCATACAGCCATCCATTCAGATAGTTGATATCGTAGCAATACTGGATGTAATTCTCCGCAGTTGCCGGATAATACACATAGTATCCTCTTCCGTATTTCTCAATACGAACGTCTCCAAAGTTGACGGTGAACGCTCTCAGGTTATCCGCAATAATCTCTTTCTGTCTCTTTGTCATGATCAAATCCTCCTCACATGATCTTTTCCATAAGTTTGAATTCTGTATTGTAGTAAGCTTCCAGAACAGCTTTGCACTTCACAGCTTCGAATGAGTTTTTCCGCACTCGCTTTGTCTTGCAGTAGTAATACTGTCTATCAATTTCTCCATACGGTTCAAACATTGCTCTACCATAGTTGTCAAAATAGAACGCAGTGGCAGCAAGTCTTCCACCATTTGCAGGATCACCAGGGAACACCGCCAGGAAATTCCAGGCACATCGATACGGATCGAACTCTCTTCTCAGAACTAATTTTTCCATGTTATTTTCTCCTTTATTATTTTGAATTGTTTGTTCAAATCATGGATGGAATTCTCCAACTCCATCCAATCTTTCAGCAGACAATCAGATTACGTTTGCCAGCAGTGTGGTATTGCGCTTCAGGATCACATAGAATTTTCCAGTCTTGCGACTCTGAAAAAGTCCGGCATCCTGACCATAAGTTCCACAGTGATAACCGATTTCATGAACATCTTCTTTCTTGAAAAGTTCCCTCACCGTGATGTAGTTCTCATTTGTCAGGTCTTCCGCGCCGCAGTCTGTGATATAATCTCTAATGAACTTCTTCGTAAACTTTCGCATATTTTCCATTCTCCTTTCACAGTTGTGTAAAATTTTCCAATTACAGTGTAATAGAAAAGCCCAGGATCATTCCCTTTGCCAACTCAGATAAGAACCATTTGATTTTTTCCATTGTCATTGCCTCCCATCGATCTTATATTATCATCTTTATGTACAATTGTCAACAACTAATTTGTGATGTACTCCAAAAACTTTTCCAGCAGTAATATCCTTTACTGTTCTTCATCTTTAGTCTTGTGATAGGTGCCTCTTGCCTCGGTGTCATTCCTAAGTTTTTCCAAAAGTCATATGTATTGATCTCTTCATTCTTTCCAATTTTTCCAAGCTGTCGCAGTCTCTTTGTTTCTTCCTGGATAATTTGATCGTTTGTCATATTCTCCACCTCAGTTATTCGCGGCAGTTTTGATGGAATACACAACAAATTTAGAATCAGGATATTCAGTATCGGTGTAGTAAAGTTTTCCACCGCAGCCACTATGAACATATCTTCCCAAATTATCCAGCAGATCGCTTCTTCTCTTTCTTCTTGTGACAAGTTTTCCGCACTTCTCACAATACACATGATACTTGTATTCTCTCTGATGGTAGTTAAGATTTCCAGTTGTTACCTCTTTCTCGTCGTTGTCGCTTGTTCTCTTGATATTATATCCATATGCCTTCCGGACTTTCTCAGCCCAAAATTTCCATTGCGCACCGTGATTCATGCAGTCAGGGCAAGTGTGAAGAAGCTCATGAAGAATTGTGTTGATTAATCCATCTTCTCCATTGCGTTCATCCAGGAGCGTTACATTGATTTGGATATAATATTTTCCATCTCGCAGGGAACACAGTCCCCATCTTCTCGCTCTTGTGTTGATCGTGAACTGTTCTACTTTGCGATACGGAACATCGATATCATCCAACATTTCCATACAGAAGTTTGCATAGGTCATCAGGTCTCGCATTAAATTTTCCTCCTTAAATTTTCCAGTTGTGATGCATAGCACCCATCAAAACGGATAATCTTTTCAAATTATCCGCTTTAGTTGATGTTATACGATTGTATAGTCTCTTTCTTTGCAGAATTTTTCCAGCTCTTCCCATGTTTCAAATCCGCTATAGCTCAGTACAGAGATATCGTAAATATCGTCAGGCAGCAAGTTAATATTTCCGACTAAATCAGCGAACACCGCCGTGTTATGATCCACCAGGTTTTCCGCATCGGATATCGTGGCATGATATCCAAGATCCATAGTCCTCGATACAGTTGCATACTTAAATTTTCTCATTAATTTTTCCTCCTTATTTTTCAATAACAGTTTGAATTGCAGCATCAACAGAATATCCGCAATTGATATAAGCAATTATTTCTTCCGCATCTTTTCCAAATTCTTTTCTAATCATTTCTTCCATCTTCATACAACACAATAAACACAAGTGATGAAATTTTCCGTTTCGTTTATCCGATCAATGTATTTTTCCTCAAACATGTACACATGTTTTCCCATAACTTCCGCATGGTAACAAGTTTTTTCGCACTTCTGATTGAAGTACAGCATTGAACCGTTACAGAACTGAATTGCATTGCTTTTCGGTGTAGCAGTCCTCTGTTCTACCATGTAGAAATCTGTATTCTTGATGGCATTTTCCAGACGGTCACAAACCCAGGCAGCCTCGTGCCTCGGTGCTCCAAAGAATGCCGTATTGTTTCCGCAAATTGCTTCAGTGAAAGACTTTCTTGTGATTTTTTCCATGATCTTTTCCTCCTCAAAAAGTTGTCTTGATAAGATGTTTTCCAACAAGTCCGAACTGATGGCGATATCTTTTTTCCGCTTCTCTCAAAGAATAGTCATAGTATTTTACAGAATCATAGCACCAGGATTTTTCCGTAAAGATTTCCGCATGGATTTTGTAACCATTGCGGACAGGCAGCTTCTCAATAACAAGATAGTTCATTCAAATTTTCCTCCATATTTTCCAAAGTGTTTTGATCATTTTTGATCAGTGGCAATGGAATTTTGTTGTTATAGCGGTAAACCTCCATCAATAAAGCCGCTGGATTATTCCAAAGTGTTGTCAAATTTTCCGTTATCTGATACTCGCCTCCCCTAACTCAACTGTCATATAACCATCAGGCTCGACGGTGACAATCATCACATAAATTTTCCGATAGTAATTTTCTGCATGATACTGCATATCATTGAACCGACTAATCAGAAAACTCTCATGATCTACACCGCTTTGTCTTATTCCGAATAGATACTTGCCTCCGCTATAGTCAGGATTTTCCAATTCTTTTTCGAACGACTTCCAGCTTATGAACAAATCGCTTGCGTAATTTTCCGCAAATCTTCCAGTATCAACAATCAATCTTGACAAGATACTTGAAAGATTGATATTCCAGAATTTTCCTTCCCATGTTGCAGGACTAACAAACTGTCCAGTTGTAGACAGAATAGGCTTGTTACAATCGATTCTGAAATTTTCCAAACTGTATTCTTTCTTGAACATTTTCTTATACCTCCGTCAATTCTTCCAAAGTTCCGTTTTTACTTGTGCATTCTTTCAGGTACAGCCAAAAGTTGCCGTTATATTCTTCTCTTTCCTCCTCCGTCAAATCTTCCATGAAAGATTCTTTCAAATCTTCCAGGGTGTAAACCTCGTCACGTTCCACATCATAGAATCTTTTTGTGCTCATTTTTAAACCTCCTTAATTTTATGGGAAAGTTCCCATCATAACGGACAATCAAATTTTCCGATTGTCCGCTATAGTTGAAACTTTACCAGTTGACAACTTCCAGTCCGCACCACCAGGATTTTCCGCCATCGGAAATTCCGTACTGCTTACAGAATTCATTGATATGCCGCATAGTTGTCGCGGAATATCCTCCCCAATGCCGCCGAAATTTTCCATCTTTTCCAATGGAACAAACTCTTGTATTGTAGGACTTGAGATAAATGATCCCATTTTCCACAATGATTTGAGCTTTTCCGTAAAAGCTCTTCGCATGATCATAGCGCGTTTTCAGTTCTTTCATTTTTTCTAACCTCCAAAGTATTTTTTATATGGGAAAAGTTCCCATCAAAGCGGACTTTCCATCAAAAAATCCGCTTTAGTTGAAACTTTTCAGGCAAGATAGCAGTTAAGTTCACAGTGTCCATTATCCAAAAAATCCGCACCATAGTATCTGTCAATGATCAGGACGGTTTCCAAAATTTCCTCATCTTTTTCGATTCTATAGACTTGACTTTTTGTTGTAGGTTTTCCATCGATCCAGTGGTATTTGTCCTCGGTGCATGACCAGGAAAGACCGAAACTGTCAAGAATTTTGAAGAGTGTTTTCAGCTCTTCAGTTGCATAGTTGTCGCACCATGTGAAATTTCTTGAAACATTGTTGAAAGTATCGCGTACTGTCTTCAATTCGCGTTTTGTCATTGTTTTGTACCTCCGTCTTTAGTCATTGACTATTGTTTTTTTGATCAGATTAAACCGATATCATAAGGGATCGAAAGAAGTCCGATTGACTCTTGATTGAAAGTTGCTTTGAAAAAGTTGGCAGCCTCGCGGATCTGTTCTTCACTGCATCCGCTAACTTTGATTTGAAGTGTCGTTTCTTGAACTGTCGTGCCGTTTTCATGCGTGTATACACCGCTTGCCTCGGATATAGTGGCAAATCCCAGTACATGCGCGCAATAATCGGAAACTGTCTTTTTCGCGTCTTCAGTGGAAACAAGCTGGATTTTTGCGTTTTGATCATTGAGACCCAGGAACATGATATAAGTCATAATTAGCACCTCCATAAATTTCAGAGCTTTGAAAGCTCTTTCTTGAATTCTGTTTTCAGAACACAAGAAACAACCTTCAAGTTGTCTTTAGTCCGTTTCCCCTCGCCAGGCTTCTCACCTCGCGGTCATTCTTGAAAGAGTCCTCGCTACTCTTGACTTGCTTCAGGTTTAGCTTGTCTTCACCTCCACCAATTGCCTTTACTCTATCGCGAATGAGCTATGATTTAGAGTGTTTGCAGTTGCTACTTGCTTTTACTGTCGTGCATGAGCACCTCAAAGCTTTTGCAGGTTATTAAGAAGCCACTTAAAGCAATTTTCACAAGCTTGTTTCAAGATGGTATCTTGACCTTCCCTATCTTCAGTTGTCAAAGTACAGTTGAATTTGTGGCACTTGCTTTCTTGCCTTCTCTTGCCTCCCTCCCATGAGGCACTAAATTAGCATTGTTTCATAGCCTACCACTTTGAAGAATCATTGAAGTCCGCTCAGGTGATTAAGTTTTCGCCTCCGTTCCTTGACTGTGGCCTTATGATAGCACGTCAAAGTGCATTTGTCAACAACTATTTTTTGTTGTACTTTTTGCGATTATGCTAACTTATTCATGCCGAAAGTGATCAAAATCGCGGTCAAAGTGCAATAGAATTGAACTGGATCGGCATTTTAGCGTCCGGAAATTCATGTAAAAAAATATTTATTCATGTTTTGGCTGCGTTTATGCATTTTTCTGTATACTCCCCTGACCTGGATTTTTCGCCTATATATTGAAATATATATTACAATTATACGCGAGAAAAAGCGGATGGATTGACAAGAATTTGGCAAGGATTGACAAGAATTTGACGGATGGGATCGAATGTTAATTATTTGTCATTCGCCTCGGACGCTGCATTGATTAACTCTGTTAAACAATCGATTGTTTCACGCTGTTGAACAATTATTTGATTAACACTGTTGAACAACCTATTAATTCACTCTGTTAATTAACCTGGTGGTAACTGAAGATAATGCGCTTTTCTTCAGTTGCGACAGTCTACAATTGTAGCCTGATCATGAAACGTTTCATGACGGCATGGGTTTACATCTGTAGACCGTTGAATTCCAGGCGAATCCCGGGCATGTGTTTCATTTCCCCCACATATTTTTCCCGCAAATAGCCACTTTCAAAACGAATTTCACTTTTCACAACTGCAAATCTATCACTTCCCTATTACTGGCAGTTTACCGTTAACCCAAAAAATCATGATCCTAAACCACCAATAGATGAAATCTGACCGTACTAAATTTCAGAAGTATAAACTTCCCACGATCAGGCAGCTTATATGAAAAAACCATAGTCAATTTTACTCCGGCGAAAAATCGGCTGAAATCACATAAAACAGCGAAAACTTATACCACCAGCCGAAAACAGCCAACGCAAGAGAGATCGTAACCCAGGCAACTTACGATTCTGCGAAACTCAAACTTTAACATACGAAAGTAAACATATTAAAATAGTTTTTAAATACTACAAAAATAAACTAAATTCAAAACTTTTAATAATTATTTGTTATGATTTCAGATTAATTAAAAAGAAAATAAAAAAAATATTATGTCAGGTATGAATACGATACTGATCGGATTTTACATCTGGCGTTTACCTGATTCCAGGTTGAACATTCTGTAAAAGACGAGCAGTCATCGTAACATTACTTTTAAGATTCTTAATAGAGTAATTTACTATATATAGTAATTAAAGAAGATTAAAAGTAATGTTTATTACTCTAAAGAGTAATTTACTATTCTTTGGTAATTACTTATATATAGTATATATATAGTAATTTACAAAAGAAGAAAGAAAATAAATGTACATTACCTATATATGTACATAGGGTTTTAAAAGAAAGAAGAAAAGTATCCGGCGATGGATCTCCGCTCCCCTCCCCTTTTCGCTTGACTCCAACTCCGATCTGTTGTATCATCATCCTGGTCTTCGATGGCTATGCTCCGTGGTGAAGGTGGAAAAGGCGCTGCGGAGCATTCGTTTACAAATAATTCATATTTAGTTATTGACAATTGTTCTTCAAGGTGGTACAATGCTCACCGTGAAAGGAAGCTCCCCGGAGCTGTTCTTTATTCGGTTCTATCTGCAATAGACAATAACTTTTAGGAGGTTACTGCTTTGGAAGATAACAGCGGTAAGAAATATGTGATCGAGCTTGGCGATGGCTTTAAGCTCAACGGTAAGACCCTCTATCCGGTCAAAGGTTTCAACTCTCTCGTCTTCGATGACTTCGGTCTATCAAAGCTACCGGAGTTTGACGCTGAGATCGAGCGCGACAAGGTTTACGACACTGGATTCAAAGATGGTTCAGATCACCAGTACAAAATCGACTCTGACACTCTCACATCTCTCGTTAATGAGCAGACCAAATGCTACCAGAAAGGATACGCTGATGGCAAAATGGCTTACGAGGATGATTATGACAGAGGTCTGTCCGACATGTACAACGCAGTCTGCGCAATCCTATTCCCTGCTGGCAAGACTGGTCTGAGCGATAACGAGATCAACCAAATCTTTGGTACTCGCCTGATCACCGATATCTTTGAGATGTATGATGCGGAGGACATCATCAGGATGATTAAAGAGTACCAGGAAGAGATCCGCGTCGGCGACGAAGTTAAAATTATCAGGGACGGAATCTATGGCGTTGTCACCAATGCTGATTATAAAGATAACATCTACCTGATCTTCAGCGACGGTTCTACTTGCGACGGATTTAAATCCGACGAATTAGAGAAAACCGGGAACAAGTTCAAAATCCAAGAGATCCTTAATCACATTCCGCGCTACAACGGAGGGGCATCACAATGATTGAGTTTATCGAGAAGAAGAAAGCCCTGGACGAGATCGACGAGTGGATCGAAGATCAGAATGGAAACAATATTGCACTGAACCTTGCCAGAAAGTATGTAAACATGATTCCTGCGGCAGACGTTGTTTCTCGCAAGCTCTTTAATGAGTGTCGTAATGAACTCTGCCTGAAGTGCGGAAAATATGTGGATCGCCACATCGGTGCCTGCGATGGCTGCAAGTGGAGACTTGTAAATGAACTGTAATGAATGTAGATATGCAATCTGGGATTGCGAAGAATTTATCGGCGGCGGCAAGCAGTATTACATCGAAGGATGCAAGCTCGGTTATCAGGACAAGGAAGAGTGCGAGAATGAGCATGGCGATGAAGACTTTGACTAAAGCAAGTATGGAGCGTGATTGAATGGTGATTGTAACACCTTGTAAAACCTGTAAACATTATAAAGAAGATCAGGTGAGTCAGTTTGAATATATGCTTGGCTGCGAGAAAGACGCTCCAAGTTACATCTTTATGAGTGAATGGGGGTGCTGTTTATATGAGACAGAAAAAGGGAACGCTCAAAGTGGAAATGGATGAGCAGGACTTCGGCTGTCTCTGCACTTGCGCTCTGCGATACTGTATGGGGCGCGAGACCTATATGCCCTCTCTGATCAGAGATGTAGTCAGACCGCTCCTTCCGAAGATCGGAGACAAAGCTCTCGGCGTTATGATCGCTGACTGTAAGCGGCAGAGAGAATACAACGACTATGGCAGCACGACCATCGATAAACCAGGCTGGGTCAAGTGGGAACAGGAACTCTGGGCGGAACGGGATCGGAGGAATGCAGATGGCTGAATATCATGTTTCATGTGGACTTGCCGGTATTTACGCCGGTACGCTCAAGAAGAACGGTTATGAGTGGCAGAACAAGTCCTGCGTGACCGACGAAGCGGAGAGAGCTGTTCTCGACTGGTACTTGTCGAACATGAAAAATGGGCAGAACTCTTTCGGATATGAATGGAAAATGAAAGACGGAAGGACAGTTTCCCTGGTCGCAACGATTAAAGGCGAAAAGACGGTGGCAGAGTGATGGAGCTTTGTTCAAAATGTGCGGATAAAAGTTGCACAGGATACGATTCCAGGATAACAGAGTGCGAAGACTTCAGACCGGAGACAAACGCTGACCACATTCGGAATATGACGGATGAAGAGTTGGCTGAGTGGATATTTAGAAATCAGATGTTTATATTCAAGTCGGTGTGCGATGCTTTTGGCTATACTGATTACGACGAGAAAGAGATGACTCGTTGGGAAAACATCCTTGCTTGGTTGAAACAGGAGGCTGAGTAATGGATAGATTTCCAAAGGATTGCTGGACAAAAGACTGTCCACATTTCCACGTCTGGGATATGAGCGTCGATGATCTGTGCTGTGCCTGCGATATTCTGGATAAAGAGTGCGATGCCTGCGATGAGGACTATTGTTATTTAACATGTCTGTTGCCGAAGGAGGAAACATGACCGTTAGAGAAGCGATTAATCTTTTTGCCTATGGAGAAGAGTTTTATATCAAAGGCGCTTATAGCGGAAAGATCTACCACAAATCTTATGAAAACAAGAAAGAACATCTCGAAAAGTTTCTCGATGAACATGTCAGTAATCCGCCATTTTTTACGGATCTTTATACGTCAAAGAAAAAATATGGGACAGCATATACTTATCCTATTATTGGAATTTGGATGAGCGACTATTACATTTGCCATCCGGAAGAGTTGCAGAAGGTGGAATGAGCATGGTTATTCTCTTGTTTTGGATTGGCATAAAGCTTTCCATGCCGCCGTTATATTTCATTATCCTTAGCTTGGTTTGGCTTTGGAAAATTGTTGAGCGATTAAAGGATGGATGGGCATGAGCGAAATAGAAGCACTGGAACTAATTGCAGATCACTTGCTTGGAATAAGAGTTACACTTGGTGGCATCTGTTCTGTGCTTTGGCTGATGCTGTTTTTCAAAAACATGGGAGGCAAATGAGCAATGGGACTGTATATCGATATGGAGATGCCGAAAGATGGCGTATACTGGTGTGAGATAGGTGTCGCTGACGATATTGCTATGATAACAATTCACGGAGAAGACCGAAAGTCGTTCCCTCTCGTCCCCGTCCAAGAACCGCATGGGAGACTTGGTGATCTGGATAAGCTGAACAAGGAAATGCGTTTGCTCATCAAAGAAAATATGTTCTCCCGTGACGATGCCAGGGATCTGCTGGAAACTATAGCTGATGCTCCAACCGTAATACCGGCAAGTGGAACGGAGGTTGAATGATGGCTGCGTGGGTTGATTTTGGTTATCAAGTGCCAAGATCTTTGTATATGGCGCAAACGCTGTTTTGCTCAAGCTGTGATTATAAAATCCAACCGTATATAACACAATGGACAGATAAGGAAGAAAGAAAATGGGGACGCGCTGATCTTCCTGACTATTGCCCAAGGTGCAAATCAAAAATGGATAATGGATCTTCTGCTTATATTGAAAAGAACACTGATATTGTTGAAGTTGTGCGGTGCAAAGACTGCATCAATCACCATGAGAGTGGAACGTGTGACAGTTGGAGCAGATACGGAAGAATCGTAACGCGGGACGATGCGTATTGCAGTTATGGGAGGCGAGTTAGTGGCTGAATGCATAGACCGCCAAAAAAGCGTTGGAACGTGGATCGAGATTAGAAGAAACGATGTAAATCCGATTACCGGAAGATGCGGCGTATATGTCGGTTGCTCGGAATGCGGAGCACCACTCCCGACAGACAGTATGCTTGATTTCATAGACGAGTCAGATTGTAAGTTCTGCTATAACTGTGGCACGAAGATGGAGGTGTTGATCAATTAAGACCTGTAAGAACGTCGCAATAGAATATGATGATTGTGATCAGTTCGTTTGTTCTGAGTGCGGAATCGAACTGCAAGATTGGCGCAGAGTTGAGCGCGACGAAGATGACGGAGATATTACCTATCATGAATACAGACTTCGGTACTGTCCGAACTGCGGCGCAAAGATTGGAGAAAACTGATGGACATTAAATCTTGTCCGTTCTGTGGCGGTATGGCACATTTGGATTTCGCACACGGTAGCAATCAGTCATATTTGGGCAACGATGGTTTTGCGAAGTCAACACCGTTTTTGTATATGGTGTTTTGCGAAGATTGTCATACAAGAACAATAGCGTGTGAGAACTCAAAAATTGCGATACAAATATGGAACAGGAGAATTAATGATGTATGAAGAGCTTATAAAAAGAATACGTGATATGTTTTTAGCATACAGAGTAACGGGCAACGAAAACTGTAGTCAAGCCAGACTCTTCTATGATGCTGCGGACGCAATCGAGGCATTAGTGAGAAGGTGCGACCGGCTACAGTCTATTCAGTGTGAACAGATTAATATTATGCCGCTTTCTTCCTGGATTTCGGTAAATGATCGGCTACCAGAATATGGCGAACTCGTACTTGGATATACTCCGTGTGATGGTTATATGTTTGTAGGAAAATGTTATACATACAAATTCGGAAACGAGACAGATACTATTTGGCAAATTATAACCGCAATGCGAAGCACCAGAACCATGAAAAAGAAAGTTACACACTGGATGCCGCTGCCTATCGCGCCTGAATCAAATAATGAAAAATAATATGATGTATAAAGAACTGGTTGCTCGTCTGAGAGACAGAGCGAGGCGAGAAGATGAATACTATGCTCATGGCGGTGACGTTATCAACGAAGCCGCCGATGCCATAGAGTCTACAAACAAGGCATATCAAATGATATCAGAAGCTTATGAAGCGGAAGTTACAAAGCAAAACTGGATTCCGGTGACGAAGATGCTCCCGGAGAACATCGACGATGAAGTGCTTGTATGCACTGAAGATTATGGAAAAAGCGGCCTTGGGTTTGTAACTGTTGCCATATATGACGGTAGCTACTGGCTTGAGTGCTGGGAAAGAAAGACTTATTTAGCAGCCGTAACCCATTGGATGCCGCTACCGAAGCCGCCGAAAGAGGAATAAAGGAGAAAGAATCATGACGTTTAGAGAGAAACTGCAAAAAGAGTCACCATCGGATTGCAATCCTGGTTACGTCGGCGGATGCAACTGGTGTCCATGTGATCATGAATACGAGCCGCATGGTTGCGGTTTGTGTGCGGAACATTTTAATCGTAATTTTACCTTAGATGAGCTTAGAGAACTGTGTACAAAATGCTGGGACAGAGAATGTCCTGAAACAAAATGCCGGTATTGCGGCGGAACGTTGTCGGAGATTCGTGTACATAATGGTAGGCGGCTGCAACACTGTTACAGTTGCCACTTCGAATTCTATTTAGATTAAGACGAGGTATAACATATAATGTCTGTTTTAGACAAGAAGATGCTTCTTCTTGATCTTGAAACGAAGCTGAATGCGTATATACCTGCAAATACTGTTCGACAAATTACATATGACCTCGGCGAGATCATGATGAAGTACGAAGTCGAAACGGTAGAAGATAAAAATGAAATCTGTGAAGATGAATCACAGCAATTGCTGAAGATGTTTATTGATGCGAAAAGTATCGAGGGCAAGTCGAAAGCAACAACGGAGCACTATAGATATGTACTACAACGAATGATTCATGATATCAAAGTGCCTGTTCGTAAGATAACGGTCTATCATCTTCGGCAGTATATGATGACGGAGAAAGATCGTGGAATCAGTATGAACACGATCAGGGGCAACAATAATGCGTATTCAAGCTTCTTTACCTGGTTGCACAAAGAAGGATTGATCGAATCCAATCCAACTGCGAATATCAGTACAATCAAGGCAAGACCAGAAGAGGAAGAACCGTTTACGGACGAAGAGATCCAATTAATCAAGGAAGCGGCAAGAAACGAATTCCAGCTTGCGATGGTATACTTCCTTTTGCAGACCGGATGTCGAATCTCGGAAGTCTGCAATCTGAATATTGACGATCTTGATTTCCACGATCTGAAATTAAACGTAGTCGGCAAAGGCGATAAGGTGCGCGAAGTCTATATGGACAAGGTAACTGCGCTGATGCTGAAACGCTATCTTGATACAAGAAAAGACAATCATCCGGCTTTGTTTTACAACAAGCGCAAAGGAGACCGTTATACACCAGGCGGTATTCGTCGGATGCTGAAGTCGCTTGAAGAACGCTCTCACGTCAAAGGAGTTCATCCGCACCGTTTCCGTCATACATTCGCGACAAACCTGACTGACAGAGGCATGGATATCCAGGAAGTATCGTATATTCTCGGACACAGCAAGCTGGATACAACCATGACTTATGTCCGCGTCAATAAGAAGAATACAGAGAATGCATACCGCAAATATGCGTGTATGTAATTAATTTGACAATTATTTACAATAGACAATAACTTTAAGGAGATTTGAATGAAGTGGATTCCAAAGATGTAAAGATTGCGGAGCTTGAAGACGAGGTTCGAAAGCTCAAAGCTTTTAAAGAATATTTTGATGAATTGTATGGAATTAATCTGATGGTAAAGAATTGGCATCTGAACGGAGACACAGAACCGTTTGATACTTTTTATGAAGATGCCTGCGCGGAGATGGAATGAAGAAACCATGTAACGGATGTCAGCATGCGTATGCGCAATGGCCGAACCTGAAGAACAAAGGATACATTCCATCGCTATGGCTCGATGAATGTCGCTCATGTGAAAAGATCAAGAAGTACAGCGATTATCTTGAATCCAGGCGCAAGTACAGCAAAGGCGATGTGATTACCGACATTGCTGAATTATGCAGGCGATGCGACGAAGACGGATTTGTGTATTGGAATAAAAAGATTCTGCATAAAGGGTTTGTTTATAGCTGGCAGTTGCACATGATCATGATGTCTTTGAAACAAGGTTGTTTTCGTGTAGCGAATCTGAAAACCGAACATTCAAACTAAAACCGTACATTGGAGAAGAGGAAAACCGTACATTGAGAGTCGATATCTATAACACCAATAACACATATGGTCTGATTCTGGCAGACCCACCCTGGAAGCAGCAGAAAGGACAAGGAAAGAAACGGCATACCGGACACGCAGGTGAACCGCTCGACTACCCTACTCTGAGTCTTGAAGATATCAAAGAGCATCTTCGGCAGGCTACATCGCTCTGTGACAGAGACGGAGAATCAAACAATGTTTTGTTCTTATGGACGATAGACAAATACCTATTTGAAGCACAGAAAATTGCTGAAGAGCTTGGGTATAAGCTTCATGCACGTATGATCTGGAATAAGGTTAACGGCATACCTGCCGCATATACTGTCCGATTCGGACATGAGTATCTGCTGTATATGTACAGAGGAAAACTGACTCCTGTTGCGAAAGAAGCGCAAGGCAAAGTACATACAGTATTTACAGAGAAAGTCAGACGGCATAGCCAGAAACCAGAGATCTCCTATCAGATCATCAACCAGCTTTATCCAGATCTCAAGAAGCTTGAGTTATACGCCAGATATGAACATGAAGGCTTTGATATATGGGGCAATGAAGCCCCAGGAGAAATAGAAGAAGAGGAATAAGAACTATGGAATCAATCACTGCAAGCCAGATGATTGGCGGAAATCCTGAGAAGAAAAGATCTGCAACCGATTTCTACCCAACTCCCGACGAAGTAACAGAAACATTGATTTATGCTATACAGCCGAATCCTGAGACAACAAAGATCTGGGAACCGGCATGCGGCGATGGTCGAATGGTCAGATGCCTTAAACGTATTGGGCCTTATGAAGTAGTCGGAACAGATATTAGCACTGGTCATGATTTCCTAAAGATCAATGAAGTCCCGGATGGCTGCAACTGGATTATCACGAATCCGCCGTTTTCGCTTGCTGAAGAATTTATCAGACATGCGCATGAACTCAATATCCCATTTGCGTTCTTATTGAAGTCGCAGTTCTGGCATGCAAAGAAAAGATATGATCTGTTCACTCAATGTCCGCCTGATTATATCTTCCCTCTTACATGGAGACCTGACTTTCTGTTTGGCGCAAGCAGCGGTGCTCCGCTTATGGATGTGATGTGGTGTGTCTGGCTCAGAAACAGCAGATATCCGCTTACAAGATATGCGCCGCTTAAGAAACACATATTCAATGAGGTCAATAATGAGTGATGTAATTACAAGTCCTATTAAGGCAATCAGAAAATACTGCCTGGAATGTTGTAAGGAATCCGCGAACGAAGTGAAACTCTGTCCGGCTGAAGGATGTATTTTACATCCGTTTCGTTTCGGTCACAATCCTTATCTGAAACAATCCAGGCGAGAATGGACTGATGAAGAGCGCGAGGCTCAACGTCAGAAGATGATTGCAATCAACAAAAATAAAAAAGAAAGTACAGACAATTAAACTGTCTGTGTTTTCATCAATTTGAAGATGTGAATTTATACCAGCGAAGAAAACATCAAATTATCAGACAGTCATCATGACTGTAAAAACAATGCAAACTATAGGAGGATGATGCGTTGAAACAAAAGGCAGCGCAGAAGCTTATCTATAAAATACATACCAAGCAGCTCAAACGAAGCGGATGGGATCTTGATCTCCCGCTTCAGAAAGCGATGGAAGAGTTTCCTGATCTGATCGTGTCCATCAATGACAGCCAGATGCTCAGATGGATTGATGAGCTGAATCATGTGGAGAACTATGATGATCAGGTAGCGCATATCAAGAAGCAGATCAAATACTGGAAGAAGAAGCCGAAGAGCGCAGAATCCCGCTCTCAGATTAAAAGTTATTACAAGAGCCTCTATGATCTTCAGTTTCAGCCGGATTATGTCTGTATCGTTATGGATAGCCCAAAGGACTATGACCGCGCAAACCAGGGATTTAGTATCAATGGCATTCGGTTCAAACGTCTGCTTGGAACAAACGGTGGAGTCAAGACCAGCACCATTGTCTATGTCAATGAACTGCTGTGGCCGACGCTGAGATCGCGAATTGACAATGGGCGAAACATGAAGAAGGAACTTGTGCCTGCGAAGTTTGAAGCATACTGTGCACTCACCTGCTCTGGTTCTACTCCGATTCCACAGCCAAATGGCGTGATTGTCGTTCATGACTGTATGACGCAGTTCAAAGATGATGTCATTGTGATTAATACGGATACAGATGGAGAACCAGATCTTCAGGAAGTCAATGGCTATGAAATCGAACATGATGCATCGGATGGAAACGGAATGATCTCCCCTTCCTATTCGAAGCGGCTGAATGAGTTCCTGAATGGCGATGGAGAGCACACGCTGTCTGGTGTCAATTGCCGCAACGCCTGGACAAAAGGAATGCTTTACACATTCGATTATGTAGAGTTTGCCGAAAAAGTTGCTGGCAACTACTATGTGAAAGATGTGTGGGGAGACTGGCGTGATGTAAGAGAAGCAGACATGATTCTCACTGAATCGATGCTGAAACTCTGGGATTCCTATGACGGCATTGAGGAATATCTGGAATGCTGCAAGGATAATCACTATGAGTTTGCGGTCACGAAAGATACTCCTGAGAAACTTGAAAATGTGCGCGATACGAACTATCAGTTTCTTCAGGACATCCACATGGCGGACAACGACATCGATGAGATCTGCAAACCGACAGAAGAAGAAATTCTGGCTATTCTTGGCGGTGATTATCGGAAGAGTCTTGCTTTCCTTTGTGGTTTCGGAATGGATGACCAGGGCGCAATACACGGTAGAGATGACTATGTAAAAGCTCTGATGATCGACAAAGAAATGATCAATGATCCTTATGTGCGCAGAAACATCTACTCCATGATTCGGAAAAGAATGGATGACGCGAAGAAGGGATCTCTTCGGATTCACGCAAACTTCGCCATGCTTGGCGGCGATCTTTATGCACTGGCTCAGAGCATGTTTGGGTTGCAAGTGACCGGCTTGCTGAAGCGCGGAGAAGTGTATCATCGGTACTGGTCTGACTGTGGTGCCACAGAGATCGCATGTTTCCGCGCTCCAATGACTTCTCTCCATAATGTGCGGAAGATGAAGTTGAACGCAGAGGAAGAAACGCTGCATTGGTTTCAGTATGTTGAAACCGCCTGCCTGATCAACGCCTGGGACACAATGGCAGATGCACTCAATGGGTGCGATTTTGATGGCGATACGGTATTTGCCACAGACAACAGCGTGATTCTGAAGAATGCGACAAATCCAAGAACGCTTATCTGCATGCAGAGAAAAGCGAACAAGAAGATCCCAACCGAAGAAGATATTGTTGCCGGAAACAAGCTTGCATTCAATGATGACATCGGAGTTGTGACGAATCATGTAACGAGCATGATTGAGCGGTGCGCTGGGTTCTCGGAAGATTCTGATGAATATAAGATACTGCGGTATCGGATCATGTGCGGTCAGGCATATCAGCAGGAAACAATCGACCGTATCAAGGGAATCGTCTGCGAACCTATGCCGAAATACTGGTACTCCTACAGAGACATCAAGGATGCGCCTGGATATTTCGACAAGCATCTGCTCGACAGAGTGTGTGCTCCATATAAGCCGTACTTCATGTGTTATGTCTATCCGAATCTTAGAAAGCAGTATCAGGATTTCGAAAAGAATAACCAGAGAAGCAGCAGAAGACGGTTTGCTCATTATGGCATTTCAAGCATCGAAGAACTGAAGAGCAAGAAGATGAAGAAGAAAGAAGTTGAAGAGTTTCTTTCGCATTCCGAAACTGATCGTAAGATCGGAGAGAACGCCTGTACGATCAACCGAATCTGCTGGCATTTCGAAAAAGCGTTTCCACATTACAACGGACTGGACAAACCAGATCACGAATTCAATTATCGGATTCTGAAGTCCGGCGTTGAGTACAGCATGAAAGACTTCAATGCGATTCAGAGATTATATCTGGAATATACGCATGAGTCACAGCAGTATATGAAGTATCTCAGAAAGAACGGATACATTACAGAAGATGAGCTTCCGAAAACCAGAGAAGATTTTCTGCGGAAGTTTATGCTGAAGGCATCCGTGGCATGTCCGAATGAAAAGGAACTGTGTGACATTGTTCTGGATCTCTGCTATCAGAAAGAAGGTTCAAAACAGTTTGCCTGGGATATCGCCGGTGGACAGATCATTCAGAATCTTCTTGAGAAGAACGACAATGTGATGTGTTATCCGAAACGTGGCGGAGATGAGTTTGAGTATGGCGGCGAATCATTTGAGATGAAGACGGTTCTGGTCGGAGGTGATCTTTCATGACAATTATTTTGAACGAAAAGAAGTATGCGAAACGATGCTTGGAAGATAGGACTCTCGGCGAGAATGCGTGGCAGACCGCTCAGATCATAGCAAAGTATTATTACTTTATTCTCGGCTATCGGAAGAAACGAATTGAAACAGAGCTTACCGCTTTTGTCAGTCAGAACTATGGACTGTATAAAAGCAATGTTCAGAGATGGCAGGAAAGCATTGAAAAGATTGCTGCGAGTGCCGGTAAGTATCCACTGTTCGAACACAACAGCGTTCCGATTACCAAGGAAGAGTTCGCTAAAATAACAGACTGCGGACTTTCTAAGCAGCATCAACAGGTTTTGTTTACATACTTGTGTCTGGCGAAACTCGGCAACATCAGGAATGAAAAGAACAACGGATGGGTAAACCATAAAACGAAGGATGTATTTTCGCTGGCTCATGTTTCTCTCAGCGAAGAAAAGCAGGACTACATGATCAATGACTTCTATACCAGGGGGCTGGTTGATCTGCCGAAGAAGAACGATAATCTTGCTGTTCGAATCACCTTCTGCGATATGGAAGGTGAAATACATCTTGCTGTATCGGACTTCAGAGATCTCGGATATTATTATCTGAAAGAGATCGGAGAGAATATTGTAGCCTGTGCTGAGTGCGGCGTTCTTATGCGTGGGAACAAAGCTGGCACAAAGAAATACTGCAATGACTGCGCCGGTTATATACCACAGACAGATAAGCTTATTCAGTGTATTGATTGTGGAAAAGAGTTTAAAATCGCTGGTAACAATACAAGAACTAAGCGTTGTGCCGATTGCCAATCCATCATCAATCGAGAAAAACGAAAAATCTGGAAACAAAAACACGATGCTGAATGCAAAGTAGAAATTAAGATTAAAAGTTAAAAGTTTGTCAAAGTACAGTAATTACTGGGGTTTTGAGCATTTCAAAAATTTTATGTATTATGGTATATGGTATAGCCATATGCTATCATTCGCATCCTCTATCTTTCTCTTCTCGGTTCTGCCTCGGCCTGTGTCGGGGCAGATAACATGGGCGGTTGGCTCAGTTGGGAGAGCACCTGATTTGCACTCAGGAGGTCAACGGTTCGATTCCGTTACCGTCCACCATATAGATATACTGCGGGTTAGAGGAGTGGAAGCCTTGTCAGCCTCATAAGCTGAAGACGCTGGTTCGAATCCAGCACCCGCAACCACATCGGGAAGTAGCCCAGCGGCGAGGGTAGCGGCCTGTAAAGCCGTGACAGATGAAACGCCGGTAGTTCGAGTCTACCCTTCCCGACCATATAAAATTATTTTAGGCACTTCCATCAGGCCGACCAAATATCGATGCTCAGATTCTTTACAGCCATCATCGAGGCGCGGCACACTTGATGGCTTTCTGTTTTTACCGATCTACAATAGTAGAAACGGTTTTCGTAATCGTGCAAGCGGTTACTGAGTGTTGCTTGCAACAGACCGCTGGCGTATGCGGTATATAAGTTGGCGTATAGATTTGGAATTCATCGCACGTCCACCGTATGGGGCGTACCGTAACAGTCGGTTTTATTGAATGAAAGAGCATAGTAGGCCCTTCGGGGATGTGTTCTTGTAAAGGGAGGGTGTCGGAACTTTCCCTTAGTTCTCGCAATCGGGATTCTGCGGTGTACGCCACCGACAAGCGGCACAATGGATGACCGACCGCATTCTATGGTTCTTTAGCTCAGTTGGTAGAGCGGCTGGCTGTTAACCAGCATGTCAAAGGTTCGAGTCCTTTAAGAGCCGCCACAAAAGACGTATGTCGTGGGCGTCTATAAAACCACGGCAATTTTAATAAAGGATGTGTCAATTATTAAGCTGATTACAAAAGAAGAGATGGATGTTCTTGTGAAGAAGGGCGTACTGCATAATACCAGTCGCGGTTATGTAGATCGCAACGGCAATCTCGCAAGCTATTACAGAACGTGCAACAAGCGCTATATCGGCGATAAGTATGCAGATCTTGCGAAGAAGCTGAATAAGTAAGAGGCGTTGCTATGAGTAAGAAGAAGCTCAAGGGTGACGGAATCTTTTTCACTGGAAAAGCATCTGATGATGTAACAGGCTCACAGTATTACATTCGATTCGGAGATTGCCAGATGCTTCTTGAATGTGGATTACACCAGTCTTCAAGCAACGATTATCTGGATTCCTATAAAATCAATTCTGAGAAGTTTCAGTTTAAGCCTTCTGAGCTTGACTTTGTATTCGTAGCGCATCCGCATATTGATCACTGCGGTCTGATTCCCAGGCTGATAAAGGAAGGGTTTCAGGGAAAGATCATTGCAACGGCGAAAACGGCGGAGATCATGAAACCGCTTCTGTCGAACTCATGCTATATTCTGACAGAAGAGGCGAAGATTCTGTCGAAACGCCATCACAGAGAATATAAACCGCTCTATGACATGGATGATGTTAAAGAGACATTTCGGTATGTCTATGAGTTAGATGAATATAACCACATTTATGAGCTGAATGATACGGTCAGTTTTCAATGGCTGTACAATGCACACTGCCTCGGTGCGGCACAGCTTCAGCTAATACTGAAGAAAGAGAACAAGAGAACAAAGATTCTGTATACATCGGATCTTGGAGCGCTGAATACAAAGAATCACTATGTTGATCATACGGAGATTCCGGAAGATTTCAACCATGTTGTTCTGATGGAGTCAACATATGGCAATGCGAAAAAGGCGAATAACAAAAAACGCTATGATGATATTCTTCATCTTAAAGCGGCTATTGATACGACGATTGAGCGAAAAGGAACTGCTGTACTCCCATGCTTCAGCTTCAGCAGAACACAGGAGATTCTGACAACGCTTTATGAGCTGTATGGTGATGATCCTTCATTTCATACAAAGATTTATGTCGATTCAAAACTCAGTTGTGAAATCAGCAAACTATATTCCAAAATACTTGATGGCGAAGATCTTCAATTATGGGAAGAAGCAAGCAAGTGGAAGAACGTACAGTTTATTGAAGAGAAAGATGATTCCAGGATGGTGCTGAATGACAGCAGACCGAAGATCGTCATCTCTGCTTCTGGATTCTGTACAAACGGAAGAGTTGTTGACTACTTGAAAAAGCATATCCAGGATTCAAACAGTATGATTATATTTACGGGTTATACCGGTGATAATCCATCTTATTTGTCGTATCGAATTAAGAATTATCGTAAAAGACAGTTTATCAGCATCAATAAAGAAGCGATTGCGAACAACGCAGACTGCATTACATTATCAACATTCAGCAGTCATGCCGGTCACAATGATCTTATAACATATGGCAGCTCACTGAAATGCGACAAGCTTGTGCTTGTGCATGGTGATATGGAAAGCAAGAAATCTCTTGCTGATAAACTGAAAGAACAAATCTCTAAGAATAACAAAACCTATCGTGTTCTTTGTGCATTCAAAGGCATGGTAATTCATCTGTAGGGAGGATGTTATGGCAGAGAAGAAGAAGAGAGAAGAAGTTTATAATTTTTGTTGGCTTGATCAGTTCAATTCAGAAGATCTGGAAGGTCGCAGACTGTATCTGAATTCTGAAGTAGACGAACAGTGCATCGGAGATCTCGCCTATCATATTCTGAGATTCAACAGAATGGATAAGGGACTTCCGGTTGAAGAGCGCAAGCCGATTATTCTTTATATCAATTCACCTGGCGGTTCTGTTTCTGATGGCTTTGGTCTGATCGATACCATCATCACATCAAAGACTCCTGTGTATACCGTGAATCAGGGCATGTGTATGTCGATGGGATTTCTGATTGCCATTGCCGGTCACAAAAGGTTTACCATGCCGCATGCAGAATATCTCATGCATGAAGGATATACGGGTGTGATCGATAATATGAGCAAGGCAAAAGACCGCATTGATTTTGAAGCCGGGGAACTGGAAGTAGCAATCAGGAAATTTGTGCTTGAGCATACCAAGATTACCGAAGAGTTATACGAGAAGAAGTATCGTTGCGAGTTCTATTTTCTTCCTGAAATGGCGAAGGAACTCGGTGTTGCAGATGCTATTGTCGGTGTGGACTGCGACATAGACGAAATTGTTTGATTCAGGAGATTTAATTTGGATTTAAAGAGAATAGAGAACGAAAACGAGGAACAGTACCTTTGGAGGCTTGGGCAGGCGAAAGATGCTGGGCTGATTGATATTGACTGGGTTGGCATCGCTGATCTGATGAACAAGGAATTCAGAGAAGACGAATCCGTATATCGCAACGAATCAGCATATCGAAAGCCGTATCAGTACGCCAAGAAAATGTATGAAGCCGGTGTGTTCAAACAGTATGAACATGATTCGTATGTTGAAGATCTTGCCGCAACAAAGGATGAAATCCGAAAAGAAAAGCAGAAGCTTTTTGATGAGAGAAAAGCTTTGAATAAGATTTCCCGTGACAATGCAAGAGCAGAGGAAGACCTGAAGAATCTTGAAATGCTCATCGCAGAAAACGGACAGAGAGCTTTGCCTGAATTACATCATGACATTATCACATCAGATAACGATCTTATTGTGTCGTTGTCTGATTTTCATTTGGGCGCTGAGTTCAATGGATTCTTTGGTTCCTACAATGCGGATATCGCAGAACAGAGATTGAACCGTTATCTTTCTGAGGTAATCGAGATTCAGAGAACGCATCTTGCGGAAAACGCATATCTGATTCTTCTTGGAGATTCCATCAGTGGGAACATCCATTGGACTACTCAGTTGCAGAACAGAGAAAATGTGATTGAACAGATTCAGAAAAGTGCGGAACTGATTTCCGCATTTGCCTATGAATTGAGCAAGTATTTTAAAAATGTATGTGTTGCTTCTGTCCCTGGGAATCATTCAAGAATCGGACTAAAAGATCAGGTTCTTCGCAACGAAAGACTTGACGATCTGGTTCCTTGGTATATGAAAGCTGCGCTTTCTCATATCAGCAATATTGAATTTGTTGATGAGAACATTGATCCGACAATTGGTACGTGTTTCATCCGTGACCATTGTTATATCTATTGTCACGGAGACTTTGACAAATTCAATGAGAGCGGAGTTGCCAAGCTTGTCATGATGCTTGGTATAAAGCCGACTGCTGTTCTGTACGGTCATATGCATCATTGTTCTTATGATGACATTTCGGGAGTCAAGATGATTCGAAGCGGAAGCTTTTGCGGAACAGGCGATGACTTTACAGTGTCCAGGAGAATTTCTGGCAAACCGCAGCAGATGGTTGTGGTTGTAAATAATAGCGGTGTGAAAGCCTGCTATCCAATAGATTTAGATTGAAATCAGAAATCATTATTAGTTGAAATCGGAGGATTATATGGTATCAAGGGGAGACATTATTCGCAAGGTCTCAAGACGAGAAGGCAGCTATTATGAAAAGGTTGCCGCAATTTTTGACTGCGCGATAGATGAAATCAAGAAAGCTTTGATAAGCGGCGAAGGCGTTTATATCAAAGAGTTCGCAAAATTTGAAGTTAACGATATTCCGGAAAGACTGCAAAGAGATCCGAAGACGGATGAAGTGCGTCTGTTTCCGGCAACGAAGAGACCAAATTGCAGGTTCAGCGATAAACTGAAAAAGGCAGTCAAGGGAGATAGCAATGAAGACTAAAACATATAACAGCTACGATGACATTTCAGTAGATCTGCTGGACGTGGCACTTGATGGACAGATGGCATGTGCCGTCATGAAGTATGATAATGCAGTTAAGCTGCTGAAGTCTCTGCTGACATTTACCGACACGGCAATCGAAATTATAAATATTGAGCCGCCTGAATGGGACAACTATTTCGATGAATACCTGATCTCTGTTGACAAGAGAGATGATGGAGTCTGCATCTGCTGTGAAAAGGAAGTTGTGAACGGAACGTATCTTGGCTTTGATGCGAGTCTGCTTATTATCGCGTCTGACTGCCATTATGGGATTGTTTATAAAAATGAACTGCCGGAGCATTGTGTAATTGAAGCAATCATTTCTGAAGAAGCTGATGAATATGATTTGCCTTATTGCGATGATGACTGCGACTGCTGCGGTAAATGCTGCTGCGAAGATCAGACATGCGGTTATCCTATCAAGAAAGATGATCAGGACAACGAAGATGATGACGGCTTCTATTGTCATTTGTACTGCAATGATAATGGCAAAGAAACTGATTTTCATTTGAATTTTGATCAGTTATGCACATTAATCGAAGAGCTTTTTAGTTGAAATCGGATTCATAATTGAAAGAGGGTGGCGAGTTGCCAAAACCTGTAGAAAGCGGTGAGATGTATACTTGCTGCCGTTGTCAGGAATCACTTGATTTAGCAAAAGATTATTATCGTTCGAACAGCTCTCTCTATAATGGAACGAGGCATATGCCTGTCTGCAAAAGCTGTCTCGGCAAAATCGTCGATGGCTATATTAGGAAATACGGTAATCGCAGAGAAGCGATGAAACGTATGTGTATGGCTTTCGATGTTTATTACAACGATGATGTATTTACGCCGGTGGAAGATGATGATGCTTTCATCGGTCAATACTTTAAACGTTTGGGCATGTCTCAGTGCAAAGGAAAGACATTTGACAATTCTTTGGATGAGGGAATCAAATTCGCCGGAATGACATTTGATCTCAAGTCAAAGAAGATGCGAGAGAAACTTGAAGCAGAGGAAGAAGCAAATAAGATATCTGCCGAAGATATTAAAAAATGGGGGGCCGGTTTCGATCCAGAAGATTATGCGGAGATGAACCGACACTACGCTCTGCTGAAGGCGGCGAACCCTCGCGCCGATGGCAACCAGGAAAACTATATCATGGACTGCTGTCGCATCAAGATGCATCAACTGAAAGCATCGCGTGAAGGTGATATGGATGTCTTCCAGAAAATGACTGAGCTGTATACAAAAAACTATAAAAACGGAAATCTGAAATCCGCTGGTGACAGTGCGATTGCAGAAGATTTTGTTTATGGTGTTACTGTTGAACAGATCGAACAGTTTACACCAGCCGAATATTACAAAGGCAAAGAGCTTTACAGAGACTTTGATAATATCGGCGATTATTTTCAGCGCATGGTTGTTCGCCCAATCAAGAATATTCTTTTCGGGACAAAGGACAAAGATCCTGAGTTCTATGTAAAAGACGAAGATGATGGCGGTGATGACGATGAGTGAGGCTATGCCGAGAAAGCATTATCGTAACAGAAATGCTGATGATCGTCAGGCAGAGCTGTTCACTCGTTTCCCACCGGATACGTTTCTTGGTGATGAGAAAAACGCAGACCATTTTATACTATGGACTACATTTTTCAGGCGAAATTTTCACAGGTTTGCGATGGATTACCTTGGAATTAAACTCTATTTGTATCAGATTATTATTCTGTATCTGATGGGGCTTAATTCTTTTTTTGTAATCATTGCGAGTCGTGCTGATGCCAAGTCATTCATTGTAGCACTTGGCGCATGTATCTATTGTATCCTCTATCCGAACTCTATGGTGGTTATTGCATCAGGGACAAAGAAGCAGGCGAAACTGCTTGTTTCAGAAAAGATTGAAAAAGAGCTGATGAAAATGTCAGCTCCGCTACGGAAAGAAATCCGCAAAGTGAAGGATAACCAGAATGAGGTTATCGTGTACTTCAAAAATGGGAGCACTATTACGGTTGTTGCTCCCGGAGATGGCGGACGTGGATATCGTTCGACCGTGCTTGTCCGTGAAGAGTTTCGACAGATCAAGAAAGAGGACGAAGACAGTGTTCTGTCACCTTATCAGATCGTGCGTCCAGTGCCGTACATGAAGGATGAATTCTATGCCAATGTTCCTGAACTTCAGGAAGAACCTCTCGATATTTATATCAGCTCTTCCTGGATTGACAATGGAACGTCATGGCTGTGGTCAACGGTAGACCAGGCTTGCGATGAGATGCTGAAGGGAAAAGATTCCTGTTTGCTTGCGTTCGATGAAGCGATATCGATTCGCCACCGAATCAAGACGATGAGATATTTCCAGCGCGAGAAGAAGAAACAAGACCAGGTTACATGGGATACGGAATTCATGAACTTCCGTATCAAGGAAAATGTTTCTGCGTACTTCACGTATTCAATGCTGGAAGAAAATCAGAAATGCAAACGTCCCTGGTATCCGAGAACGACAATGGACTTCAAAGCTGGCAGAAAGAATCCATACGATATTCAGAAGCAAAGCGGCGAGATCAGAGTTGTGTCATGCGATATGGCTTTTGTGGAAGGCAAGAAAAACGATAACTCGATCTTTACCTGTTACAGAGCATTGCCTGAGAGTCATCACTATGAACGTAACCAGGTTGACGATGTTGAGATCAGCAAAGGATACCGCAGAATACCGTGTTATATGGAATCGATTCAGGGCGGCGATACCATCAAACAGGCAATCAGAATCAGACAACTGTTTGAAGATTTTGATGCCGATTATCTTGTGCTCGATATGAGAAACGGCGGTATTACGGTCTATGACATGCTGGCGAGAGTTATGTATGATGAAGATCGCGGAGTCGAATACTCCCCTCTTCGGTGTATGAACAATGAAGAGATTGCCAATCGTATCTTTGTTGAAGGTGCGCGTGAATGTGTCTTCGCTGTTGTCGCATCACAAAAACTGAACAGCGAGATTGCTGTTGACTTCAGAACGATGCTGACCGGAAACAGGATTGATCTGCTGGTCAACTTTGAAAAAGCAAGCGAAGAGATTCTTCCTGGAATCAAGGAATATATTAATTCGCCTGATGCAGACACTCAGCTTTTCTATGAAAGACCGTTCCTTGAAACACAGGAGTTTATCAGCGAAACCACAGGACTTGTCTACGAAAAGAAAGCACAGACTGGTGCAATTGTTATCAGTGAGCAAGGATCAAATCGCAAAGACCGTTATACAAGCATGAGTTATGGTTCATATTTCATTTCTCAGCTTGAGCTGGATTTGCTGTCAAATGGCAGCGAGAATGATTTTGTAACATTCATCAATTAGGAAGGAGGGCGTGAATGCCAACGAATAACAAACCAAAAACCGGGAATAAACGTCCCTCTAATAACAACAAGAAAGAACCGTCTTATGAATTTTCTTCTTACTATAATCGTATTACTTATAGTTCTCTGTACTTTGGACTGAACCTTCTGGACTATTATAAACCGGAAGAACTGATTAAACTTGTGCAAGATCCGATGACCTATAATGAGGAACTGCGCAAGCTGTCTCTGCTTCTGTATGGCACAAACGGTTCTTATACCAATACGGTGGACTATATGTGTGCGCTGCCTACTTTGGATTATGTAATTGTTCCGTATGGGAAGAGCAAAACAAAGAAGAAACAGAATAAGGATTTAATGGAATCCACATTGCGTACTATTCGGCATAAGGAAATTGTGCGCGATATTCTTTTCAAACTGATGATTGAGGGAGCTGCGTACTATTACTTTGATACGACAGAGCGTCCGCTTTCCAGGCAAAAGTATCTGTCGGATATCGATGTTGAAGAGATCGTAGAAATCAACGACATCGGAATGAACGCATACTGTCATGCGCTTCCGGCAGATTACACCAAAATTGTAGGCATGAAGAACAATTCATACGTTCTTGCATTTAATCTTGATTATTTCTCTCATCGGCTTGAGAACGCAGATCAGGCCGTAAAGAAATGGCCGAAAGAAATCCGTGATGCGTGGAACGCAAAGAACAATGGAGCGCAGACGAACGCAAAGAACTGGGTAGTTTTGGACAACAATAAAACCATTGCTGTGAAAGTGCGTTCCAAACGCGAAGAGCGTTACGGAAGACCGATGATTCTCGCGGCGATCAGAGATATTCTTTACAAAGATTATTTCACAGATACGAAGCGAGGAATTCTGGATGACCTTAACAATCGTGTTATCTATGAAACATTCCCTGAAGGTCAGGTGAAAGGCCGAAGCTCTCTGACTGAGAAGCAGCAGAAGCAGCAGCACGATACCATTAAGGAAGCCATTTTTAAGAAGAATACGAAGGGCGGAACAAACTTCTTCTCTGTTGCCGCAGGGACGAAGATTGATTCACTGGATACGCAGAATACAGATCTGTTCGATGAAAAGAATGAAAACAATATCAATGATAATGTCGCTCTCGATCTTGGTATTGCTTCCGCTCTGTTGAACGGTGTTGGTTCTGGTACATATGCGGCACAGCTTCTAAACATCAAGCTGGTTGCTTCAGAGATTTTTCAGTGGATTGAACAGATCACGGAAGAGCTGAATAAGGTTATTAACAAAAACGTTATTCAGGATGGAAAATACCGTTGCGAAGTTCATTATCTGCCTATTACGCATGTCACGAAGGATGATGTTGTCAAGTACGCCAAAGACATTTACACCCAGGGTAAAGGCAGTCTGGCGTTCTGGGCGGCTGCATGCGGTTTGCCGACAGAAGTTTTCATCACGATGCTTGATTATGAGCTTGAGGAAGATTGGGAAAACAAATACCCGGTTCACAAAACAAGCTTTACGCAGTCGGCAGATGATGAGGACAACGGCAGACCGATTGAAGATAATCCTACGGAAAAGACGATGCAATCACGGGCGAACAACGGCAATGACATGCCGTCACCGTCCGATTAATAGCTGCTAGATCATATGATCTGTGGCTGTCTGTCGCATGACAGACTTTCTTTTACAGTTCCTCCTATATCACTATAGGAGGACTTTTTATACACATTTTGATGCAGAAAGGTGGTGTATTGGTGAAGAAATTTGAGTTATCCAGTCAGCAGAACAAAGATGGAATGAGAGATATCCGAATTGTATTGCATGAGATTTATCCGGAATCTACTTTCTCCGCAGACGGAACAGGCAGTCAGACGAACACGAATGGAATTGCTTGGCGTGAAAAGTGGACAAAAGCGAATAAGGATACGATTGCAGACAAGAGTATCCGCGTTGAATTCCTGGATGAAGAGCGTACTGAGATATGGGGACATGGCGCAACAGATTTTGGTGCTGACAATATCCCGCATTTTGAGAATGCAACCGTAATTGGTCATTTCAAAAATGCAGAGATAGAAGATGTCGTTCTCGCAGATGGCGAGGTTCATCGTTGTCTTGTTGGTTATGGGGTACTCGATGCGATGTGTTATCCGAAGCTCATAGAAGAGTTTGAGTCTGAGTTCGAAAACGGAACTCCGATCTATGGAAGCGTTGAGATTCTGAAGGACGCAGATCATGAAACCATCATCTATGAAAATGGATACCATCTTGAGTCACGTACACCGCAGTTCTATACCTACAGCGGCTACGCAATTCTTGCTGTGAAACCAGCAGACAATGCCGCAGTGTTATTGGAAATCAATGAGAACAGGGAGGAAAGTCCTATGACTGCTGAAGAGATGAAAGCTCTGGCGGAACAGATTGTCTCCGAGATGAATAACGCGGAAGCGACAATTGAGCAGGTTCGTGCTGAGTGCGCACAGCAGATTGCTGAAGCTAACGAGGCAAAAGAAGCTGCGATCAGCGAGAAGAATGAACTCGTTGCAAGTTCTGAGCAGATTCAGGCTGCACTCGATTCTCTTAAGAACGAGTATCAGGAGCTTAATGAAAAGTATGATTCGCTTTGGAGTGAGCGTTGTGTCCTGGAAAGTGCTCTTGCCGAAGCAAAAGCGCGTGAGCGTATCGGCGAAATGAATAACGCACTGTCTCGTTTCAGCGAAGAGCAGAAGTCCTGCGTCGCTGATGAGATGGCGAAGTTCAATGAAGATCCGATGAGTGTTGAGATCAACTCTGTCGTGGAAAAGATTCTTGCCAACATTGGTGAGAGTGCTCTTGCCGCCGCCGAGCAAGAGAAGAAAGTTGCGGAACAGAATGCCGCACATGTGAATGAGGTTGAGGATATTTTCGGCGTTGTCGAAGATCCTAAGAACCCCGAAGATACCAACATTTTTTAAGATTTAGGAAGGAAGGTATACTGAAATGATTAGAAGCGCGACTTATGTCGCGTGATTAGTCCGTTATATGTGAAAGCATATAATGAATTCCTTTGAATTGCTGGAAAACCCTTAGAGCCATATAGCCAAAGCGGAAAGATGAAATGCTTAAACGTAATGGATTTAAAAAGTATATGGATTGGGCAATCAGCAGCCAAGCCTCGAATAGAGGAAGGTTCAACGACTATCGGCTGAAATGCTGTTAGGGAACAAGCGTTCCCGAAGTGGAGGACACCTAAACGAAAGCATGGTGAATGATATAGTCTGGACTCATATGAAAGTATGAGAAGCCTTATGGCTTGCGCGGTGTAGCGAACCGTTATTGCTAATTCTGTGTCGAAAAAAAATATAGAATGGATGTGATTCTATCAAACGTAAAACTCATGAACAGTTTATTGCGGAAATGAAAGAAAAGCATCCGACTTTAACTGTTATTGGTACATATAAGAATAATAGGACAAAGATTGAAATGCGCTGTGATGTCTGTGGATACAGCTTTTATTCGACTCCTGGAAGTATGTGTTTTGGTTCTGGTTGCCCAAAATGCGGTGGAACAAAGAAGAAAACACAGGATGAGTTTATCGAAGAAGTTAAAACTATTAATCCAAATATTATAGTTTTGGGAGATTATAAATCTACAGATAATAAAATCTTATTGAAGTGCGGCATATGTAACCACAAATGGGAGGCAACTCCACACAGCATACTTAGTGGAAAAGGATGTCCAAAGTGTTCAGGTGTTAACAGAAAAACACATGATGAATTCGTTGAAGAAATGAATCGAGAGCATCCTGAGATAATTGTCATCGGTAAGTATTCGAACAACAGACATAAAATAACTATGCGCTGTAGTATTTGTGGAACATACTTTGATAAGTCTCCGCACGATGCGTTGAGTAAAAACACATCACTCGGATGTCCGAATTGTAAGAAATCAGATGGCGAATTAAAAATAGATCATTGGCTGAAAAGTCATCAAATACAATTTATTCATGAATATAGGTTTGATGATTGTAAGGACAAATATGCTCTTCCATTTGATTTCTATATTAAAAGTTTAAATACTGCAATTGAATATGATGGAGTGCAACACTTCAAATCAAATGCTTTCTTCGGTGGGGAGAAAGCATTTTCTATATTACAAATGCACGATCAAATTAAAAATGAATATTGTTCGACACACGGTATTCATTTGATCAGAATTCCATATTTTGATTACGACAGAATCGATGAGATTTTGTCGGCAGAATTAGCAAGCTGACAAACACTATCGTAAATTCCGTACTGTTGGTGAAATCGAAATCGCAAAGAACAATCCGGTTCTTACCCATAATGCTGCTGTGAAGAACTTCACCGTTTTCACGAAGAATGGTATTTCCTATCTGATTTGGAACGAGCCGAACGGCGATGAGAGCTACATCCCCGATTTTGATATTCCCGCTGGCGAGTATCTGAATGGCTTTGATCTGTCTGCAAACATCGGTCAGGAACTCGTGATCGAAGCGAAGCATGTCGATGGCACTTTTGATTCTATCGCTGCCGGCGACACTGTTACCCTGAAGGCCGCTTATCTTGTCGGTACTCCTGCTGTCGCATTCAAGGCTGTTGAGAAGACCGTCCTTGGCGAGAAGGCTGTCATCGTCCGTATCGAAGCTGCGGCTTAATCGTACTTTAAAGCTACGAAAGGAAGGTTACAATTACTATGATTACTTTTGAGATGAATAACGAGCGTAAGACTGTGAACCCCAACGCCGAACTGAAGGCGAAGTCCCCCGTCGTTGAAGTCTTTTCCGCAATGGTGAAGGGCGAGTCTCTTGATCGCTTTGGCGCAAAGGCTGATCCTGCTGTTGCCCACATCAAGACCCTTGGCGAACGTGCCGCCAATGGCGATTTTGGTGCTATTTCCGAGCTGAATGAGATCCGTCGTTTTGTGATTGAGCCTCTTCTGATGGAAGAGATCAAGATGCTGAGTGTGTTTGGCGCATATGAGAATGTCGCATGGGATGACACTATTGAGCGCGAAGTGTACAAGCATGTCGGCGAGAAGTCCCGTGAGCAGGCTGCCAATGGCGATGTCGTGTTCCCGGCTGTCCAGCTTGAGCGTTACAACGTTCCCACCTTCACCGTGTCCGGTGGCTACCAGGTTGACTACCGTCGTATCCAGCTTGGCGATATGACCAAGGAGAACGAGGGTATGGCACAGGTTCGCATCGACATCCTGAATCGTGCGAAACGCGCTATCATCCGCAAGGTTTACTTCGCAATCAAGAACGCCACTGGCGTGAAGTATCATGTTGAAGCTGCTGGTCTGACCAAGCAGGCTGTTGATGGCGTTATTGCAAACGTCCGTCGTATCGGTCGTCCGACTGTTGTTGGCGATTATGCTCTGCTCTCCGAGTTCACTCCTTGGGCTGGCTATGTCGGCTCCGTCGCTTCCAACACCATCACCGGTATCTCTGAGGAGATCATGAATGAGCTGGCTCAGAATGGTCTGCTTGGCATGTACAACGGTGCTGTTCTGGCTGAGATTGACAACCCCTATGATTTCTCCGCTCTGAACTCTGCTGGCACTAACTTTGAGACCATGCTGCCCCAGGGTCTTGGCTTCGTTCTGCCTGCTGGCGGAAAGTCTCCGATTAAGACCTGGACTCGCGGTGGCCTGACCACCTTCTCCGGCAATGATGTGAAGACTGGCCGTGTTCTGACTCGCTTCGACCTTGAGTGCGCAGTCGATGTTGCAAAGGATCGTGAGTTTGAGATTGGTGTTCTGCTGGATACCAACCTGACCGCTCTGACCGATCTCTAATCAATAGTATTTATACTCCCCACTCTTAACCGGGTGGGGAGTTCTATTGAGGATTCAATATGGAAGATAGTTCAAACTTTTACTGTTATTCTTTTAGGCTCTTCCATTTTCTGAGCGCATTTTCAGAAAAGTGTTTTGATTCGCGGATTAATAAAAACACTGGCAAACGTTATTGGGTTTTTCACAAATCCAGACGCCTGGATGAGATTATATCCGCATATAACGAAATGAAACATAGATTTAATTGAAATCGTATATCTTAGTTGAAATGAGGATAATTGACTATGGCAACGACAAAGCCTGTAAAAGAACTTAATCTTGATGCAAAGATTACCATTCGCAGTATTGCGGCATGGGATACCGCATTCAAACGTATTGACACCGGTGCCGATGTTCTGATTAAACCGCGTGGAACATTCCGTCTTCCTCGTAGTGAAGTCATGGCGCAGGTTGATGGTGGAAACCGTCTTCTTGCCGGAACGGACGGCAGAGGCAGTCACGCAACGCTGATCATCGATGATAAGCCTACTCTGGTTGAGCTTGGTTTTGAATCTGCCGATGGCGAAGACAAGCAGCTCTGCTTCAGTGATGAGCTTGTGAAAGATGTATTTGCGATTGCAGATCAGAGAGCATTTGAAGCGGCATTCAAAGAAAAGTTTGTAACTCGTTCTGAGTTCAAGGCTGTAATGGATGCGATTACCAGACTTGGCATCAACGATTACCGCAAGATTCGTTTTGCGGAGGAACATACAGGGTTCAAGCTTTAATAAAATGGAGGTGCTCTTATGTCTGTATCAACAGCGAGAGAGGTGTTCGACAGCTTTGAAGCCTCCTTTCAGGATAAGAGCGAGATTCCAGCAAGCTTGGAACTGCTCTGGCTGAAAAAGGCTGTTGCTCAGTATTCTGCGGAAGTCGAAGAGATTTCCATGGATGACGATGCTATCAATTTTACAGAGCAGCTTGATCAATATGTGATAGATATACTGGCTCAGTATATGAAAGTCTACTACATGGAGCGAGAAGTTTCTAAAGTAAACAAACGTGTGTCTATTGTGTCGAAAGATATTTCCATTGATGGAAATAACGGCAGTAAGACGGCTGCTAAAAACGAGCTGGATTACAACGACATCAAGATGCAGGTTATGACGGCTAACCAGAAAACTCCCGCATATAACTGAGGTGAACTATGGCAGTCGAATGGTATTTGTTAAAGTCACCGTATGATCAGTTAAGCGGATATGAGAGCGAGGCGCTGAATGATTTTGGCGCAGAGGGTTTCCTGGAAGCACTGGATTCTGACGTTGCTCTGGATGTAGAACTTTATAATTATGATCTGTCCGAATGCACGAAGCTTCGGGCGATTTTTAATAACAGACTGACTGATACAAAACTGAAAACACTTGTTCGACATTTGCTTGTACCTGTTGGAACTTGTCATGCTGGAATGTATGCAAAAGTAAAAGGACGCTTTTGGATTATTACCGGTATCGTTGATGATAACGGTATTTATGAAAAAGCTATTTTACAGATTTGCAATTATCATTTGGCTTGGCTTGACGCAGATGGTAAGCCACATAAAAGATGGGCGAATATTATATCCGCGTCACAATATAACAACGGTGAGCATGAGAACGAGAATTATACATTACGTTCTGATCAGCTTCTAATAACCATTCCTGATGATGATATATCTTTAATGATTCGTCAAAATATGCGATTTGTCATCGACAGAAGATGCAAGGTATATGAGAAACAAATCAAAGAAGATACTGTAAAAGACACATCTTTTTCGTTGATTACATATGATGTAACGCGAGTAGATTCTGTTCTTTACGATTATCAGGGCAGCGGTCTTTTTGAATTTATGGTAACACAAGATGAGCAGCATGACAGCGATGGATATTATGTTATCGATGGAGCTGGATACTGGCTGTGTTACGAGCCTGAAGATTCAGAAGAAGAAATTAAGCCAAACGTATGTGCAATCATTAGCGATGGCGAGATTGTTTATTATGATCTTGAGCCATCGGTGTTTGTGGCAAAGTTCTATGATCAGGATGGGAACGAAGTCAGCGGTGTAACTGCAACCTGGGAACTGAATGGTGATATGAAAGAATATCTTGATGTAACAGAAATTGGAAATGATATTGCTATTGAAGCGAATAACAGAAAACTTCTCGGCAAGTCATTCACGCTTACTTTGTCGGCGGATGGATATGAACCGGTTACGACAGAGTTTGTTGTAAGAGCATTTATGTGAGGTGACGTATGGGACGCAAGCAGAGAACGATTGCTGATCGCGGTCTTTTCAAGGAAAAGATTCAGACGGCACTTTACAAAAATAACGATATCAAAGAATTGATCTTAGGTGATTTGACCGGAAAGAAACAGTCGGAAATAATGAAAGAGTTTAAAGATCATGTGAAATCGCATTTATTCATCGATGACACAATCGAAGAAACTGGATCATTTATTTTTTATGATGTTGGGCTTCCGTTTGTACACCCTGAGATTAAAACGTGTCAAGTTACAATGTACATTATTGTACACAGAGATATTCTTGAGGATTATACCAAAGAAGGTTATCACGGAAATCGTGCCGACATTCTTGCAGAAATGGTTCAGGACACGTTGTTAAATGATGATGAAGTATGCCGTAGTTTTGGCATTGGGCCAATGGAAATATATGCTTTATATCCATATAATTCCAGGCGTTTCTATGGTGTTCAGATTATTCTTGAGGTTCCGAATTTCAGATGAAGTTAGATTATGGAACAATGATCAGTTCATATCCAATTCGTTTGACGGTAGGAACTGTGAAGAAGCCAACCATAGATGACGTAGAACGTATTGGTTTTGATGAGTTTGGTCTGATCGAGGGATTTTTATCTCTTAACCCAAAAAACTATTATGCGAAAAACAAAGATGGAAATATTGAGTATTGGGATTCTCTTTCGGAGGCGGAAAAAGAATCTCTGTCTATTTTTAAGGCAATCGAGCACGATATTACTTTACAACATTTTTATCTCAATGTGTTTCGCTTCTTTTTTGAAGAGCCGGTAGATTATGCTTCAGGCTTTTTTATCATATTAAAAGATGGAACTGAGATTAATGATCAGATTAACCAGGAAGATATTCTTTCGGTAATCAATGAAACTCAGTTTGTACAATTGCTTAGTATTTTTAAACAGATATGCGGTATCAAAGTATCTGATGATGAGTTTAATAATATTCCGGACAGTATGTTTAAGAATGCGAAAGCAAAAGAGTTATATGAGCGAATGCAGAAGAATAAAGTTATCGTTGAAGAGAATGTGGAAAAAGATCTGAATTATTCTCTTCCTAACATTATATCTTCTGTCGTTGCGCGTCATTCATCAATTAACTATCTCAATGTTGGTCGATTGACCGTATATCAGTTACTCGATTTATTTAATCGAATGAGATCTGGTATGTTTTATGACATTGACCAAACCAGAGTGTCGGTATGGGGTGATGAGAAAAACACCTTCAAACCCGATGGCTGGTATAAAAACGAATACGATAAAAAAGATTCGTAACATTTAGGAGGTTATTACTATGGCTGAACTGAATCGTGCCAATAGACAGGTCTGTGACCTCGATATTCGCATTCTGAAAACAATGATGCCTTTCCTGTTCTTCGAAACCGCTAACGTAACCACCGTTGGTCTTCAGGGTGATTCCGTTTATGCGATGGCGAAGGGCGCACGTAAGATTGCTTTCCCGAACCCCATCACCGGCACCATGAGCGTCGAAGCGCAGGTTCGTGGGTTCAAGTTCTTCTCTCTGTATTCTGATGGAACTATTGATTCTTCTGCGACCTTCGCAAAGCATGAGACCATTAAGGCTACAGAGGCTGGCAAGATCACTCTCGTTCCCGGCGATGGCAACAGCGTTGCAGAGGGTTCCGTGTTTGTGTTCCCCGCTGGCGAGTATGGCAATGAGTCCAGTGCGATTGCTGGCACTTTCGCTACCAACGTGTTTACCGCTACGGCTGCCAGTGGCATTGCTGTTAACAGTGAGTACGAGGTCGGCTACCTGCTGGTCAAGGCTGGCGTGAAGAAGGTTGCTTTCTCCAACAAGAAGCTCCCGAAGGACTACTACATCACCATGTCCACGCTGGACAAGGACGAAGATGGTATGTATGCTCCGTTCATCATGACTGCATACAAGGCTTCCATCCAGCGCAACTGGGAGATGTCCTTCAGCTCCGAGGGCGATCCTGCGACGGTTACGGCGACGTTGAAGATATAAACAGCGTCCGTATACGGAGACGTGTATGATAAATAACCCATTGAATTGCTGGGAAATCCTAAAGCTACATATACCACAGCATAAGGTTGAAACACCTATGTGCGACGGTGGCGAAAGCAGAAAGAAATATGTAGATAGCATAAGGTTAAATCCTAAGTGCTGTAATAATGGACAATCAGCAGCCAAGCTCCGAATAGGAGAAGGTTCAACGACTAAGTGCTTCCAAGCGGAAGACTGTGGTGGGCATCCGGAAATGGATGAAGATATAGTCTGCACTTCTATGGAAACATAGAGATGCGCTTTGTGCGCTCATCGAGAGTAGCGAACTCGGTGGAACAAATGGTTGATCTTCTGGAAGACAAGAATGGTAACATCCTTGACATGATCGAAGATAACGAAGAGGTCGAAGGTTAATCAATCTTAAAAGGTAGCTTGGGATTATTCTCAAGCTACCTTCACCTTAACGTTAAATTATGATATAATCTGATAGAACGGTGGTGAGAACAATAGGCAAGAAATTTGGAAAGTTTAAGTACAATATTGGGGATCATATTAACACATTTAGTCGTGACCTTGTTATTGTAGATTGCGAATACCGTCCAGTTCCAAAAGTAAAGAACGGTGTTGAATATACTCTTAACGAAAAATGGTGTAAGTATCATTGCAATCATTGTGGAAACGAAGATTGGGTTAGAGAGTATTGTCTCGATGAAAGTGCGAGAATAGGATGCAATGCCTGTTGTGAACCACCGAAAAAGATTGTATATGGTATCAATGATGTATCTACGACTGCTCCCTGGATGATGAAGTATTTCATCAATGCAGAAGATGCATATTGTAACTCAAAATATAGCAAACAGTATGTTTTGATGAAATGCCCAGATTGTGGCAAAATTCATAAAAAACAGATTCATCAAGTAATGAGCAACAATGGTCTGTCTTGTACATGTAGCGATAACAAAAGCTATCCGAACAAGTTTATGTATTCGTTGCTTGATCAAATTGGAATTGAATTTGAGTTCGAAAAGTCTTTTGACTGGTCAAATAACAGATATTATGATATATACTTCAGACATAATGATTGTAGTATTATCATAGAATTAAATGGAAACCAGCATTATAATAGAGCTATTAATCGCGGAGATAGAAGTAGAACGGTTGACCAAGAAAAAGAAAATGATGAGTATAAGAAAAAGATAGCCATCGAGCATGGTATAGATTATTACTTTTCAATAGACTGTTGTGAATCGTCTGTTGATTATATCAGTAAAAGTATTTTGCAGTCTGGCTTGCTTCTTAGTTTAAATATAGATCCTGGAATAATCGACTGGAATCTTTGTGATCAATTTGCTTTAAGTAATTTAGTCAAGGAAATCTGTGTATATAAAGAAAATCATAAGGATGCAACTCTTGACGATATTGCTGGCAAATATCATTTAGATAGGAAGACGGTATTGAAATACGTTCAAAAAGGCAAAGCATTTGGATGGTGCGATTATGAACCGTTTGAAGATCGTATGAAGAAGGATGCAAGTCATAAAATTAATCATGGTGCAAAGCGGATCTATTGCTTGACAACAGATCAGTATTTCGAAAGCGCATCTGATGTAGCTAAATATTTTCAAACTACTGATGATACATGGAATTCCCGTGCGATAAGAAAATCTATTGAGCGTGGAAATATGTATAAAAAGCATAAATTTGTCTTTGCTTAAATAATATATAGATTATCGATCATCGGATTATATCCGGTGATTTTTTTATGCTCACAAGGAGAAATCAATGGTTAAAGAATGCAAAGTTCTTATGAACAATGCTGCTGTAATGGTCGTTGATTTTGATGGCGTTCGTGTGCAGATGCCGTCTGCCGGTAAGAACATCAAGACCGTTGCGGTAGAGTTCTCAAACGGAAGCTATAAGCTTGCCGAAGACAAGAAGGTTGAAGCTCCGGCTGTTGAAGCTATTGCTGAAGCGCCGAAGCCTATTAAGAAGACCCGTAAGAAGAAAGCGGAATTCGCGGAAAGCGATGAGATTGCAGAGTAAGAGATGGGTATCGCAGTTATGAATAGGGAGACTCAGACTGCGAACGGTTTGAGATCTCCCTGATTTTTGCGATATGGAGAGAAAGATGAAGAGCATCAGTTTTGAAAATATTGATGAAGCGATTGAATGTTATGGGCGAGAAAACCTAATCCCAATCGACAACCTTAAACAGATCATTTATTACACATCACATGGTTGCCAGCCGAAATTTGTTTTTGAAAACGAAATAAAGCCTGGGAAAATTACTGCATGGTTTTTGAAGAACGAAACAAACTATATCTATAAGAAGTGGTGTGAAACATCACCGAAGAGGGCAGAATAATGTCTCGCGGCCCAGGAAAAGTTTTTGAAAACAATTTTGAAAAATCTGTTCCGAGTTATGCAAAAGCATACCGCATTCCAGATCCACCACAGTCTTTTAATCGAACGAATAATCTGCGCTTCAGCAGGAAGAATCCCTTTGATTATTTTTTATGGGATTCAAAGCATCATATTTTATATGCGCTTGAATTAAAGACCGTGGCTGGTAAATCGATAGCGTTTGAACGTGAAGGCGATGAAAAAGGAAACGGCATTCATTATCATCAGGCTCTTGGGTTATCTGAGTATAACCAATACGATGGGCTTGTATGTGGATTCGTTATTGAATTTCGCGGTATGGATACAACGATATTCCTTGATATTTCTGCTTATGAACAGATGCTTCAATTTAATTCAAAGAAAAGTTTTACGATAAAAGATTTAGATGATTACGATATCCCCTATTTTGTTCTGCCACAGAAAAAGATTAGGGTGAATTATCGATACGATATAGAATCTCTGCTGAATAGCAGAATTGAGTTAATGGAGGATCAGAAATGAAGTTTAATAATAATCTTTCTCTTGAAGATTATGTAGCAGTAGTTGAAGCGATTGCCGATGGATTCTTTAATGAGAACGGCGAATATGTTCCTCATATTGGGCGTATGGTTACATTGATGGTATTTTGCGATTATTGCATGAAAGAGTCCGCTTTCAGTGATGTAGAAAATCCTGATATGGATGTTATCTATGCAAATAAAGAAATTATGGAAGCATACAAGAAAGCTCTGTATATATCCGACGATGAGCTGTGCTTTGCAAATGCATATAGTGATGCGATGGAAATTGTTGAATATCGCAAGAATTCGTTAACACAGGCTACTCAGCTTTTTGCTGGTATTATCAAGCAGTCGTTGTCCCCCAATAATCTCGCAAAACTCTATGAACTGTCTGACAGATTCAAGGAGATATCTGAAGGAAACAAAGATAATCTTGTTTCATTGTTCCCAGAAAAAGCAGATTAAGGTGATTGATTATGGCGATGGCAAGCAGCGATGCTGAATTAGAAAGACTTATTCAGAGAGATATTGAACGTGCGTTGAAAATATCAGAAAGAAAAGCACTTGAGGATATGTTTGAAGCTGTTGGTAGATTCTATGCAAGCGGAGATCCGAAAAAGTATCAAAGAACCGGTGCTTTGATGAATACGCCGAAAACAAGAAATATAAACAACAATTCGTTCGAAGCATATCTTGATGACAGCGGTCACTATACAACAGGCAAACGGCCAAGTATGGCGCAGGTGCTTGAGTTAACTAACGAAGGATCTCTGCCTGGTTTTCGTCCTGCTGTTGGTGCAAGTGGATATTGGAGTATTGCTACAAAAAAAATACAAGCAGATTTCGAAATTGCTATGTCTCAATTTTTCACAAAGGGAGGAGGCTGATGACATCTGGCAATCGGAAGATCAACTGTATATAACGATATAACATCAGATGAAAAACTAAGGAAAGTAAATTCAGATAATCTTGAACTTGAAAAAGATTTTCTTGAATACTTAACTGCAACAGATAAATCAAAGAATACTATTAAACAATACACCAATAATCTTCATATCATATGGTGTTGGAGCTTAGAGTTTAATAAGAATAAATCGTTTACTGAATTCACGAAACGAGAGATTACAAAATTTCAAAACCATGCTCTGAATGTGTGGGGATGGTCTCCACGAAGGCTGCGCACGGTAAAGGCAACCGCTCGATCTCTTGAGAATTATATTGAGAATATGCTTGATGATGAGTTCCCAAATTATCGTGCAATATGGAATAAGATAGAGAACCCTGTGAATGAGCCAGTCAGAGAGAAATCAGTATTTACGATTGAAGAGCTTCAGCCTCTTCTTGATCATCTCGTTGAAAAGAAACAATATCGGAAAGCATGTATTTTGGCTCTTGCTATGTATAGCGGAAGACGTAAAGCGGAACTTTGTCGTTTTAAAGTACACTATTTTGATGATGTAAATCTCATTTGCGGTGGTGCTTTATATCAAACGCCAGAGAAGATGGTTACAAAAGGCAGAGGTTCAAAAGGCAAATTGCTTACTGTCTATACGCTGGCGAAACCATTCAAACCATATTTTGATTTGTGGATGGAAGAGCGTAAGCGGCTTGGCATTGAAAGCGAATGGTTATTCCCAAGCGCAGATAATCCTGATGCATGTATGGATATTTCTTCGATTAATAATATGTATGATGGGTTTACCAAATTTCTTGGTAAACCTTTTTATATCCATATGTTGAGACACACATTTACAACGCATTTACTTGAACAAAACTTGCCGGAAAGTGTTGTCCAAAAAGTTCTTGGCTGGTCAACAATCGATCTTGTAAGTGTATACGATGACCGCTCTGATGACGATCTGCTTGAACAGTATTTTGGAGACGGCGGAATAAAACAAACGGAGAAAAAATCTTTGAATGATTTGTAATTTACTCCACCTGTAATGGTGGAAATTTTTGTTCCTAAATTACAGGAAGGAGGTATTCATGGCAAGTAAATATACAGCTTTAGTAGAAGCGAAGCTTGCCCCTGGATTTGCCGGTAAAGTTCAGAGTGAACTTGATAAGGCAAAATTTAAAATTAAGATCGAAGGTCTTGATTCAAAGACCGGGAGTGCTGCGTCTGCGCTTTCAAAAGGTCTTAACCAGGTTTCTACAGCAGCAAAGAAATCAAAAGATGAGACGCAAAAGCTGAATCAAGAACTTACTAAAATTCGTTCAAGCACTTTGTCAAATAACATTCAGGCTTGGATGAATCGAAATACTACGGCTGGCAAAACATTTGAAGCAGAATTGAAGAACATACGTTCTCAATTAAGCAACAATACAGACCCGGCTATGCTTAAAAGATGTACAGCAGAATTTCAGAATGTACAATCAAAAGCAAAAGCGGCTGGATTAACTCTACAAAGTTTTGCAAGTCAATTTGTTAATCTTGGATCTGCAACAAAGAATTTCTTATTGCAGATGGCAGGTCTTGGTAGTGCATATCAGATTGGCATGAAGACAATCGGCATGGTCAAAGAAGGTATACAGACCATTGTCGATCTTGATACTGCGCTAATCGATTTACGCAAAACCACCACAATGAGTGGGAACGAGCTGGAAGATTTCTATTATGATGCGAATGAGGCAGCCAAACAGCTCGGCGTAACAACGAGAGAAATCATCCAGAGCGCGGCTGACTGGTCACGACTTGGATATAGCGATAAGAATTCTGCGACTACAATGGCGAAGCTTGCTGCGCAATTTGCAGCGATTTCGCCAGGTATGACAATCGACTCCGCAACAACCGGACTTGTCAGTATTATGAAAGCCTATGGCATAGAAGCTGATGAAGTTCTTGATGGAGTCATGTCAAAGATTAACCGTGTTGGCAATACCGCAGCGACAAGCAACGATCAGATCATCAACGGTCTGCAAAACTCTGCTTCCGCTCTTGCGGCAATGAATACGGATCTTGATAAAAGTATCGCTTTGTTTACTGCCGGTCAGGAAATCGCCCAGGACGATACCAAAGTCGGCAATGCTTTGCGAAGCATCGCTTTGAGAATTCGTGGCTATGACGAAGAGACCGAAGAATTATCTCAAGATCTTGTTAATATAACCGGTGAAGTCATTGACTTAACGAAAGTCGCAAGCAATAACTATAAGGGTGTTTCTCTATTTACGGATGAAACACAAACCGAATACAAGGATGTTTATGATTATTTAGAGGGAATCTCAGATATCTGGGATGAACTTGATGCCAAAACCAGACAGACTCTTATGGAAAAGCTGTTTGGTAAAAACAGGGCTAATATTGGTCTTGCTATTATCCAGAACTTTGATGCCGCAAGAAAAGCAATGACTGAAATGGCAAACAGTGCCGGTGATGCTGATCGAGAGATGGCGATCATCATGGATTCGCTTGAATTCAAGATCAACAGATTCAAAGAAACTGGAACTGGAATTTGGCAGAACTTAGTAAAACGCGGAGATATTGGTGCAATTGTTGATGCAGGCACAAAGATCCTTGATGTCATTGATAAGATAACGGGATCGATTGGTCTGCTCGGAAGTGCTCTCACGACAGGCGCAATCGTTGGCATTATTAAGACAATCAAATCCGCTGGTGGTATAGGTGGTCTATCTACTTTATTCTCTGATATGGCGGCTGGTATCAGCCTGTTTGTTGAGCAGGCACTTGTTCTTGCACCAACTCTTGCCGCTGTAGCTACAGCGCTTCTATCTATTTATGAAATAGCAGATAGAATTAAAACTGTTAATACTACAGGAACACTTGGTGCGGGGCATACTATTGCCGAGTATCAGGCTAACGTAGAAAATCTGAAACAACAGTTAGCTGAAGCACAGGAAGAATATGACAACCTCTCGCTATATGATGATGGCTCTTCTCTCAGCATGGCGCAGGATAAACTCAGTCTTGCTACCATTGCCGTCACAAATGCACAGGCAGAATACCAGGAAGCACTTAACAATACAAGTGAAGCAGAAAAAGAAGCGGCAGAACAAACAAAAGGATTTAAGGAAAATCTTGAATCTCTTTCAGAAGAGACGAAGGACGCGCTTCTCAATTTAGACGCAGAACCAACTGAAGAGCAAATCCAAGAGATTATACATTGGATGGATGAGTGCGGATATTCTGTTGACGATCTTAAACAGCATCTTTTAGATCTTAACGGTGTTTCCGCTGAAAGTTTCTCGCAGTCAATTCAGAAGAATATTGGCGATCTAACTTCCTTCCGTGATGAACTTGCCGCAACTTCTCAGGCTCTTGCCGATTACAATAAGGCAATGGAAGGCGGAGAAAAAGGCGACGCGATTGCATCCATGCAGGAAATCTACAAGGGTGCGATGGAAGATCTCAATGCCGGAAAATTAGACACAAATAGGCTTCATGCTGCGGCTTCACTTTTCTTCTCTCCTGAACAACTTGCGGCGATGAATTATGATATGGCTGAAATTGGTAAACAACTTCAGTCATCGATGATGAAATCGCTCTTTGACCCAACCGGTCAGTCCGCACAAACTGCTGGACAGCGGATGGTTCAGTATATCAAGGATAATGCGGCAAAGTTCCAGGATGTTGCTGGTGTAGTAGACCAAGGCAACGGAAAAGTAAGTCTGTGGTATCAAAGCATTGAAAAGCTTGCGCAGGCATTTGGCGTTTCTGAAGCTGCAATGGCGGCATTTCTTGATGAATGGGATGCTTATGGCACTCAGGTCATGCGGTCTTCTGAAGAGACTGTTGAACTGATTAATCGGCTTAGTGATCTTAAGACAAAACTCGGAGATGAAAAATCTGCTGTTAAAGAGTTGATCTCCCAGATGCAGGCAGAAGGTTCTGATAATATTGAGATCATGAACATTCTGAACGAACTGCGCAATTCAGGTGCGGTTACTGCGAGTGTCGGAGAACTCAGCCAGATGCTTGCAGAAACCAATCAGCAAGTTGATGAACTGGATACTAATGAAGCTAACCCTGTCATTAATGCAAATGATAAAGCTTCTGCTATCATTGATCAGGTTCAAAGCAAACTCAGAAGCCTGAACGGACAGAGCGCAACAGTCAACATAAATGCAAACAACAATACTGGTTCTGCATCATCTGGGTCATCTGGATCGTCTGGATCATCATCTAAGTCTTCAGGACTTAGTGGTATTCTTGGAAGAATATTTGGTTCAAGAGCTTCTGGTGGACGTGGCCCAGGCGGATATACTCTTCTCAATGAAGAAGGGCCGGAACTTGTTTCAGATAAAGGCGTTGCTTATATTCCGAATGGCGGAAAACCTGGATTTGCTTATCTGACAAAAGATGCAATTGTTTTCAATGCAAACCAAACGAAGGATATTCTTGGAAGCGGTCGTTCACTTCCTAGCAATGCGTTTGCATCTGGTAACGTTGGTGGCGATCTGATCAGCCGACTTCTCAGCGGAAGAAAAACTCCTGCAAAACGTCAGGCAGAAGGTTTAACGGCATCTACAAGCAAAACCTCTTCGAAAAAAACTGTAACTGTTTCCGTAAAAAGGTGTCCTCGCTGCGGGTCATCGGTTGCTTCTGGATTGCAGACATGCCCTTATTGCGGATATAACTTTGCAGGTAGCGGCTATTCAACAAGCGGTACAAAAACATATACCACTACTGTAAATAATAATACCGGAAGAATAACTTCTTCGTCTGTTGTAAGCTGGGGCCAGGTTTCTGATTTGGCGGCTAGAATTAATGCTGCTACTTATGGATCGCAAAATGCAGGAGTTAACAGGAGCGCTCTTGGTTCTCCGACTGCTGTATATACCGGTCAGAACATGGGCGGAACTGGCACATATACCGACTGGCGTCCAACCGTCAACGGACAGCCAAATGCAAACTGGGGTAATACATATATTGCAACAGGAAATGCAGGAAACCAGACTATTAAGAGCATCTACGATTCCAGCACAAGTGGCCCAGGCTATACATGGAAATGCCCGAGGTGCGGACGTTCTAACAGTGGTAGTACAAGCAGATGCGTGAACTGCAATTATCCTGGCGTTGATTCAAGATCTTTATCATCGCTTCAATCCGGAAGTTTAAGCGGCGGCGGCTTTACCAATGGAGGATCATCCGGTGGCTTCTCTGGTGGTGGAGAAGATGGCGGCGGCTATTCAGGAACAGGTGATAGCATTGGCGGTTCTGATTGGCAATCTGCTTCCGATCCTCAGAAGGTTGACTGGATAGCGGTAAAACTAAATCGTATCCAGAGAATTATTTCTGATATTCAGAAGGTTGCGACGAGCGGTTTCAAGAAACTTTCTACTCGTCTATCTTCTACAAGAAGCGCAATCTCAAAGATTACTGAAGAGATTGAGACTCAGGAAAGTGCTTATACAAGGTATATGCAGGAAGCTGAAAGCATTTCGCTTTCTGATGACCTCAAAAAGCTTGTACAAGATGGTACTATTGATATCCGTAAATATGATGAAGACACTATTGATCTCATTAATCAATATACGGAATGGTACGAAAAAGCACTTGAAAGTCAGTCTTCTCTTGAAGATTTAAGACAGAGTATTGCAGATGCTTATGTCAGCAACTTTAATAATGTACAGAAAGATTTTGAGAATCAGCTATCAGTAGTTGAGCATGATGTAGCAATGCTTAATAAAGATATTTCTATGGCTGATTCAATGGGATATCTTGCAAACGCAGAGCAGCATCAGGCTCTTATGGATACACAGCGGAAGGATCTTGAAGTATTGTATCAGGAGCTTCATGGACTTGAAGCGTATATGAAAGAGGCTATGGACTCTGGTTATATAGATGAACAGTCTGAAGCCTGGTATGACATGAACCAACAGATTCTTTCTGTCAAGGAAGCTATTGCGGACGCTAATATCGAAATGGTCAATCTTCGTAAGACGATTCGATCAATCAAGTGGAATAACTTTGATTATGCACTTGATAGATTCGGTAAGATGAATGAAGAAGCACAGTTCCTTATTGATCTTATGTCTCACAGTAAATTGTTTGATGATAATGGTCAGTTTAATAATAAAGGAACTACGTCTGTTGGATTAATTGCGCTGAATTACAACTCTGATATGGCAGAAGCGGACGCATATGCCAAAGAGCTTCTTTCCGTTCAGAAAGAGTTGGAAGAGAATCCGTATGACACAGAAGTGATCGCGAGACGTGAAACTCTTTTGAATTTGCAGAGACAGTCGATCCTTGCTGCCGAAAGCGAAAAAGAAGCAATGAAAGATCTTGTTTCTCAAGGGATTCAAGCGCAGCTCTCTGCTATGAAAGATCTAATCGATGCTTACGACGAAAGCCTGGACAGTGCAGAAGATCTCTACGAGTATCAGAAGAAAGTATCAGAACAGTCAGAAGATATTGCAACTATTCAGAAACAGTTATCCGCCTATATGGGAGACACTTCGGAGGAAACAAGAGCTAAAGTACAAAAGCTTGGCGAGGATCTGAAGAAAGCGCAGGAAAACCTGTCTGATACAGAAAGAGAACAGTCGATTCAGGAACAGCGGAAGATGCTCAGTGACCTCTATGATGAGTATGAAGAGCTGATGAACAACCGCCTGGACAACATCGATGTTCTGATGCGCGAGATGATAGACTATACCAATGAGAACCTGATGGACATTCGTCAGACTGTCAAGGATGTAAGCCGCGCTGTCGGTTATACTCCTACGAACGAGCTGATGAACGGTGTCAGCAGCAATATGGCAAACTATGATCGTGTGTTTGAAGGAATCAGCAGTGCGAATGTTGTACTGAATCACATCTATGAAAACGTTAACGCGATGGCGAGAGCCGCAGGCGCAGTCAAGTCATTTGCAACCGGTGGCATGGTAGACTATAACGGTCTGGCAATTGTTCATGGTGCAAGCAACAACGAAATGATGCTGAATGCGGCGGATACTCAGCGTTACCTTCAGGCTTCCAAGATCATGCGTTCGATCCCGATGCTTAATGCGTCCAGAGCGAAGAATCTCAATCTGCCTGGAATCGGTAGTGGTGCTGGAACAGTGGTTGATGTCGGCGGCGTGACCGTGGCAATCGATCATGTTCAGGACTATGAAGATATGCTGAAGCAGATGAGAGACGATCCGAAGTTTGAGAAGCTGATCGAAATCATCACGCTTGACAGAGCAGTTGGTAAAAGCGGATTCCGCAAAAATATGATCAACTTTTAATTGATTCACAGAGAGGGTAGTTAACCGCTATCCTCTCTGTCTGATATATGGAGTTTATTATGAGAAAGAGAAATGAAAACGGCGGCGAACATCAGCGCCTACTGGATGCCAACAGAGAATATCAGCTTGAAATCAAAGCTCTCAAGCAAGAGCTGAAAATGAAAGATATCAAGCTTGATGCAGAGCGCAAGAAGTATGAAACTCTCAAGAAAGCCTATGACAAGTATATGTTTGACTATGCCGAACGGCGCGAGAATCTGGAAGAGATCATCAGAAAGTATGAAGATGCGCTCGATAAAATAAAAGCTTTATCTAAGAAATATGAAGCAGAAGCAAAAGCAAAAATAAAAGAAATTACGGGGAAGGTGGTGTAACTCTTGTATGCATATGACTTTGAATATGATGGCAGACATCTAAGCGAATTCGGATTTATGGTATGCAGTTTCGATGTACCATCTGGTGCTGAAACAGCAGACAAAGGGTCAGAGATTACACTTACTTCCGAACCGATTCGCAACGGAATCAGAAACATTGTAACTGGCATCAAGTATGATGAAACTCTTACAACGACATTCCAGATCTGCAAAGATCCCACGGTGTATGATTCCGACAATATGGAAATTACGGTAGAAGAATTCAGAGCACTGTCACGCTGGCTGAACCGCAAGGAATATCTGTGGTTTCATTCCTACGACTGGGATGAGCCTGATAAGGTGAAGCCTTGGTTTCGTGCGACGTTCACGCTGTCCAGGATTCTGATTGCTCAGAGAACCTACGGTGTTGAACTGGAAATGTTCACGGACTCCCCTTTCGGCTACGGCGAGGAAATCGTGAAAAAGATTAACTTCACCAACGGAAATCTTACTGCGAAGTTTGCAGACCAGAATGACGAAATCGGTGATACTTATCCTGAGATGAAGATTACTTGCGGCGCAAGCGGCACTCTCATTCTGACGGATGATGTCACAAATTGTGATTTTGAAGTTGCGAACTGTACAAGCGGCGAGATTATCACTCTCAGCGGTGACACGATGATCATTGAGTCTTCAAACAGTGAACACGACATTGCGAATGATTTCAATTATCAGTTCTTCTGCTTTGGAAATACATTTAAGAATAAGAACAATACCATTACGGCAAATATGCCTTGTAATGTTGAAATACGTTATCGTCCTATTTATAAGGATACGCTGTAAGGAGGTGGGTCTGTGGCGATAACAATTAAATTTGACTCGGCAAACAACCCATTACCGTCAAGACTCATACTCGCCACCAAATCCGGTAATCGAATTCGTGAACTGCCCATCAGCAATGTCAAGTTCAGAGACAGCTTTCTGAATGGCTCCGAATTCAGTTTTAATGTTTTTAAAAACCATTGTGTCAACAAGTCCGGCGAAGTAGACGAATCGTTCTGGCGTAGGATCGTGGACTTTAAAATCGCATACTGCCCTGAGTTCGACATGTGGTATGAGATTCATCTGGATCTTGAGGAATCGGATGAAACCATCAAGAACTGTACGGCGGTATCTCTCGCTGAAGCTGAACTGTCTCAGATCAATGTCTACGGCATCGAGGTAAATACGGAAGCGGACATTGCCAGAGCTGATTACAAACCTACGGTTCTGTTCGATCCTGAAGACAAAGATCGCTCTCTGGTTGACCGACTGCTCTACAAAGCACCGCATTACAGCGTGAAGCATGTAGACTACACGATTGCCAACATCCAGAGAAGCTTCAGTTTCAACGATACCAGCATTCTGGATGCCTATCAGGAAATCGCCACAGAGATCAACTGCCTCTTCATTGTGGAAGCACGTAAAGGCGAGAACTCTAAAATTGAGCGCACGATCAGCGTGTATGATCTTGAGAACTATTGCCTTGACTGCCACAATCGCGGCGAATTCTCTGGTGCTTGTGACAAGTGTGGAAGCACAAACATCAAGTACGGCTACGGCGATGACACATCCATCTTCGTGTCCAGGAAGAATCTGGCACAGGAGATCAACTATTCAACCGACGTTGACTCCGTGAAGAACTGTTTCCGTCTTGAAGGCGGGGACGATCTGATGACCGCAACCATCATCAACTGCAATCCGAACGGAAGCCAGTATCTCTGGTACATTACGGACGCAATGAAGTCCGATATGTCCGATGCTCTGCGCGAGAGACTTGATGCGTATGATGATCTCTATGCTGCCTATCAGAACACGGAATCCTACTCACCTCCTGCAAATCTCAGAACTCAGTACAATGAGATTGTCAATCGATACAAAAGTGTAAAGAGCGATCTGGAAGAGATTCCTGAAAACATTATCGGCTTCCCGGCACTGATGACCGCATACTACAACACCATCGATCTTCAGATGTTCCTGAATAATTCGATGATGCCGAACATTGAAACGGAAACAACGGATGCGGCACAGGAAGCGGCGAAGCTTACGGTCACGAACCTCTCCCCTGTTGCGGTTGCGAATCTTGCGGCATGTACGGAGAGCACTGCGGCGAGTGCAGTTCTTAGTGTTGCCAAGTGCTTTGTGCGCGGAAGCTTTCAGGTAAAAGTCAATGAGAGTTCTTACAATGCAAATACCTATCGCTGGACTGGTAACTTCACGGTCACAAATTACAGCGACGAGGAAGACGTTGCTACTTCGCCTACAATCACGGTTTCTGTGACTTCTGAGCTTGAGACATTTGTCAAGCAGAAGATTCAGAAAGCAATGGCGCAGCAGTCCGATGATCCTACCAGCGTGTCCGCGCTGTTTGCACTTGAGCTGGCTCCGTTTAAAGCAGAGCTGAAGAAGTATTCGCTTCAGAGGCTTATTGCGTTCCGTGATGTCTGCCAGGTTTCTCTGGACATCATGATTCAGCAAGGGTTGGCTGATCGGCAGAGCTGGGTATCGACACAGAACAACCTCTACGACAATATGTATCTGCCATACTATAACAAGATGTCTGCGATTGAGGACGAGATCTTTACTCGTACTTCAGAGCTGGCCGTTGTAGTCGGCGTTTATGATGAGAACGATGGTCTTCTGACGGAAGGTATGCAGAGCGTAATTCTCGCCAAGCGCAACGAGATCCAGAGTATTCTGAATTTTGAAGAATATCTCGGCTCAGAGCTTTGGCTGGAATTCGCAAGCTTCCGCAGAGAAGACACGTTTACCAATAAGAACTATATTTCTGATGGTCTGAACAATGAAGAGATATTCACCAGAGCGGAAGAGTTCATCAATCTGGCACAGAAAGAGATCTATCGTTCTGCTGTGCTTCAGCATTCGATTTCTTCTACGCTGTCGAATCTCTTGACTATGCAGGAATTTCAGCCGATTGTCGATAAGTTCAAGGTCGGCAACTGGCTCAGAATTGAAGTCGATGGAGAAATCTATCGGCTGAGAATGATCGAGTATACAATCGATTATGATTCCTGGAAGCTGTCCAGCGTTGAATTCTCGGATGTCCGCAAGGGCTACAGCTCTGCAAGCGATATCCAGAGTTTGCTTTCATCTCTGCGTTCCATGAGTTCTTCTTACGGAAGTGTGTCTCGGCAGGCACAGGCTGGCAAGAAGAGTCAGGAAGAGATGGAAAACTGGGTAACGGACGGATTCAAACTTACTTCACAGAAGATTGTCGGCGGTGCTGCCAATCAGGAATTTGAGATCGGCGAAACTGGAATCACCGGACGCGAGTACATTCCTGAAACTGAAGGATATAAAGACGAGCAGGTAAAGATCATCAGTAGCGGTCTTTATGTTACGGATGATGGCTGGCTTACGGCAAAAGCTGGTGTCGGTCGGTTCGTTTACTACAATCCTGTCACGAAGCAGATGGAAGAAGCTTATGGCGTGATTGCTGATAAGCTGGTCGGTAATCTGGTTCTGTCTCAGGAAGTCGGAATCTATAACGAGAACAGCAGCATTACGTTGGATTATGATGGATTCACACTGATTACTGAAGCTGGTGCGAATGCAAAAACGTTCCGTATTCTTCGCAAGGAAGAGGACGAAACGCTTACCAATATTCTCAGCATCGATTCAAACGGAAACCTTCTGCTCAATGGATACAGCACAACCGGCGAAATGAACTCGGCGATTTCTGCGTCTGCAAGTGGATTAAGAACAGAATTTAATCAGACATTGCAAGGTTATGATACCAAGCAGGAAGTCAACACGAAGATTCAGCAAAGCGCAGAATCTATTATGACGAGTGTATCTAACACATACATGAAGTCAAATGATGCGAGAGCTGAATTTATTGCAAAGTCCAATGGAATTACAGATGTTGAGACACAGTATGCAGTCGGCAATAACGATCAGGTTGCACCGTCTTCCGGTTGGTCTACTGACAGTCCGACATGGGAGGAAGGTAAGTATATCTGGCAGAGAACGAAGACAACGAACGGAAACGATGTTGCATCGTATTCTGAAGCTGTCTGTATCCAGGGAGCCGCTGGCAAAGGCATCTATTCTATCACGGAATATTATGCCGTAAACAACGACTACGACAATGCGCCTGCCGATTCTGACTTCAGTACGGAGATCCCGCAAATGTCCGCAACCGAACCGTATCTGTGGAACTATGAGATTACGGTATTCACTGATCAGACGCAGAAGAAAACCACAAAGCATGTGATCGGAACATACAGCATCACAGGCAGCGAAATCATCTCCGTTCGACAGCTCTATGCAGCAGGAACAAGTGATACTGTCGCGCCTGATGACAATGTTTTCGGAACGGAACTTCCTACGCTTACGAGCACAAACAAATATTTGTGGGCAACTGAGCTGGTGATCTACTCTGATTCAACGTCTTCCAGTACGGACAAATATGTGCTTGCCACATACAGCGGAAAAGCTGTCACGGCTGTCAGAAATTATTATCTGGCTTCTCAGTTGGCAAGCGGCGTAACCAGAGAAACACTTGGATGGACTACGGATATGCAGGCGGCAACACCTTTGCAAAAATATCTGTGGAACTATAAAGAAATTGTCTGGGCATCCGGCAATCCGACGTATACAACTCCGGTTATTATCGGGCAGTTCAACATCACCGGTGCAGATGGTAAAGGCATTGAAGACATCACAAATTATTATCTTGCCTCCAATCTTCAGTCTGGTGTAACAAAAGATACTCCTGGATGGACAGAACAGGTTCAGACGGTTTCAACGACAAACAAGTATCTGTGGAACTACGAAGTTATTTCGTATACGGAAGGACTTCCGACAACCACAACTCCTGTTATTATCGGTGTTTACGGAGATACCGGTCTGACTGGTCGAGGGATTACTTCTGTTGTCGAATACTATGCCAAGAGCGCAAGCAACGCGGAAGCTCCCGCAGACAGTGAATTTACTACGACGATCCAGACAGTTGACGCAACACAGCGTTATCTCTGGGCGTATGAACTGATTACCTATACAGACACAACGACAGACAAGACCAGTAAGAGAGTTATCGGTCAGTTCAGTCAGGATGGCGCAAACGGATTAAACAGCGTGATCATCAATCTGTATAAACGTTCGCTGAATGATCCTACGATTGACTGGCAGGATACGCTGACTTATTCGTTTACCGCGAAGTCTCTCACAACGGTTCCTTCTGGATGGTCACAGACTGTTCCAGAAGGTGATTATCCGCTCTATGTCACGATGGCAACGGCGGCATCTGAAGAAGCAACTGCGACAATCGCATACACAGAATGGACTCCGCCGAGGAAGATTGCGTCCAGTGGCGAAGACGGAATTAATACCGCAACGGTCTATCTGTATAAAAGAGCTAATTCTGCGAGTGTAGACTGGGAAAATAATTTGACCTACACGTTTGCGACAGGTGCATTATCATCTGTGCCTACTGGATGGAGTCAGACAATTCCTGATGGAACGCTTCCGATTATGGTGACGTTTGCAACCGCAAGCGCACGAACCGGAACAGATACGATTCCGCCTTCAGAATGGGCTGCGCCAAGAGTCCTGGCGAGAAACGGTGTGGATGGCGTAGATGCTTATACGGTAATTCTGTCAAATGAAAACCATACATTTGCAGGAAATACAAGTGCTGTTATTCCGGCAAGTATCGACTGCAAAATTATGGCTTATAAAGGAATCACTCAGGTAGCACCTACCATTGGGACAATTACTGGTGTTCCTAACGGAATGACGGCAACCATCGTTGGAAACTCTACGACGAATGCCAAGGTAACAATCGCTGTGACTGCCGCTCTTACTCAGTTCAGCGGAACTCTTGACATTCCGATCACTGTCGATGGAAAGTCATTCACCAAATCGTTTACATATAATGTTTCGCTTAACGGCGAATCAGCAACGACTTATCATATCAATGTAAGTCATTCAGCAATACAGAAGTCTGAATCTGGTGCGTACAGTCCGACATCGATTACTGTCTCCGCAAAATCTCAGACGGGCGAATCGTCTATGACGGATTATGCCGGTAGATTCAGAATTGAAACGACAGCAGATAACGCAACATGGACTGTTCGTAAGAACTCAAGCTCAGATGAGTCATCGACAACTTACACGATTCCTGCTGATATCGCGGCGATCAGATGCTCTCTGTATGAAGCTGGCGGATTTACTGTTCTGCTTGATCAGCAGACTGTTCCTATTATCTCTGATGGTACGTCAGGTATCAGCATCACGAATGTTGTAGACCGTTATCTTGCCACTCCGCTTTCAACTGGTGTTACAACGGAAACGGCAGGATGGACAACTTCCATCCAGACAGTAACCGCAACGAATAAGTATCTCTGGAATTATGAAGAAATTCAGTATTCAAGAGGACAGTCAACTCATACCGATCCTGTGATCATCGGCGTTTACGGTGATACTGGCGGAGCTGGTGCTGACGGTCGTGGCGTTTCCGCTCTGGTGCAGCAGTATTATCTGTCAATATCAGATACAACGCAGACTGGTGGTCAGTGGTCTACTGCGCAACCTGAGTGGCAGGAAGATCATTACATCTGGGAAAGAACAGAAATCACATGGCTTAATTCAGACCAGACAACGAGCGTTACCTATACGACTCCTGTTTTAGCCCAGGCATTGAACGGCGCAAATGCTCTTGCAAGTCAGGTTCAGGCGGATCTTATCGAGAATTATTCTACGACAACGCAGACTGATACGATGATTAAGAACACTGTTAAATCATATCAGAAGATTCTTGATACGAAAGCTGACAACCTGATTACATATCCCTATGCAAAAAGCGGAACATACGTTGAATCCGGTCTTACGATCACAGTAAACGAAGATGGTTCTATTGTTGTAACAGGAACAGCGACAGCAAATGTAGCTCTGTTTCTGACATCTTACGCAGATGAAGAAACACTTCCGGCTGGAACGTACACTCTTTCTATGGGTGATACACGGGTTGTTGGAGCAGAGCTTTGTTGGTTCAGAAGACCTGTTGGGTCTGAAGATAATTATAGCGTTGCGATAGCAAATCCGCAGACTGCCGCAGTTGTTTATAACTATCCTGATGACTATATTTCAATTTATCTGTACCTGTATTCTGGGAATACATTCTCGTTTACGGCATATCCGCAGCTTGAGTACGGCAGTGTTGGTCATAACTGGCAACCTACGGCGAAGTCTTATTCTTCTCAGATTACGCAGACGGCAACAGAGATTGAGTCCCGTGTGGAATCGATGGAAGAGGTTGTCGCTTCTCTTGGTTCTTCTAACCTAATGCCGTGTCCGTATGGATATAGCACAACAACGCAAGCGCCGCATTGGAAACCTGGATACACATATACCATGAGCGGTGTATCATTTACTATAGAATCAGATGGTTCTATAACTGTCGATGGAACTGCTACGGCTAATATCACAAAAGATATTATCAGTTACAGGCAACAGTATACACTTCAATCTGCTACATATACGTTATGCGGTAATGCATCTGCGTCAGGCATTTCAATACAGCCATATCGTTTTCCGAATATTGAAGGAAGTACAACCATGTATAGCGTCGCTTCTGCAATTGATGCTTCTCTTGCTGGTGGCGAATCGTTTGCTTGGTCATCCAGAGTATCTGGATATGATCAGTTCTTTGTAATAAGAATGACGATTGCAAGCGGAACGACGTTTAGCAACGCTGTATTTAAGCCGATGCTTGAAACTGGAAGCGAAGCTCATGAATGGACATCGCCTGTTTATACTACAACTTCAAAGATTGTAGCATCGGAATCATCTATTCGGCAGAATGCGAACAGCATTGCGGCTAAAGTATCAGTTGGGAATGTTGCCGCTCAGTTAACGATTGAATGCACAACTGGATCAAGTACGGTAAGCCTTGGTGCTGATCGCGTAACGATTAACAGTACATGCTTTAAGCTGGCTGGTAATGGCAACGTCACATCGTCTGGGCAGTTTACATCTACTGGTATTCTGTCGGCAAGTGAATGGCCTATATCAGCGGACATGCCTGACAAGTCAGTTCTGGATGCTGGTGGTCTTGATCTGTATGTTGGAACTGCTGGTTCAACTGTTGCGGATACCAGGATTGCGCAATATGGCCCAGCATTCCATGCGGCTACTTCTGCGTCATCTCCCACAGAAGTGGCTTGCGGATTACAGACAATCAACGGAAACGCTGTTGTATTAAAAGCTGGCACTACTGAATTACACGTTGCTACTGCCGGAGATTATCCTATTATTCTTGGCGGATCTGCTCAATTGCAAGGTACTTTATCATTTAATGGCATGGCTACTTTGAGAGCAAGCGGAAGATGGGACAATATCGGAAATAACGGCGTTGTATGTTCTGGCTCAATGCAGATGTATAACCTCTATGTTACAAGCACTGGTCAGAAGTACAAAGTTATGGACACAGAGCATTTCGGCGTACTTGGTTTAAGCGCGATGGAAAGCACTTACAGTGTATACTCTGATCTTGGCAGCGGAGTCATTGACTCTACTGGCGTTTGCTTTGTGATGATCGATCAAGATTTCGCTGAAACGATTGATCTGAGCCATGACTACCAAGTGTTTACTACGCAGACAAGCGAAGGAAGTATTTCTTGGGTAGAAAAGAATTCTGATCATTTTATTGTGCATGGCGTTGCCGGTACATCTTTCGACTGGATTCTGTATGCGCGTCAGCGTGGATTCAGAGATGACCGTATGACATGTGATCAATACGAATATCTTACGCCACAGGAACAGACCTTGACGGATGAACCGATTGAAACAATACCTACAGATGTTGCTGGTGATGAATCGTCATTGTATATGAAACTACTTGAGACAGATTATGACCAGCTTGCAGAACAATATATGGAGCAATACGAAAGAGAGATTTACGAGAATGATTACTAAAATTACAAGCTTCACCTGTCATCAGACGGCTGAAGGAATGAGGGCAACGTTTACCTATTCCGTCATCAATGAAGATGGCATTATGATCAAGAGCAATGTGAGGGCTACCGTAATTCTGCTTGATGAAACTATTCTGGCAGATGTGGCGGCAATCAATGAGCATCTGCTTTCGAAGGTTCCGGCATAATTTAATACTAATAGTTAGAGGCAGTCGGTGAAATATCCGACTGTCTTTTACTATGCGTAATAAAACCTGACTTTCAATTATTGAAAATTCCCTACACCAGACCCAGGGAGGTGAGTTTTTGGACTATACAAAAGAAATCACGCTTGATGTCAATCCTTATGGGCAATTGCCGATGATTCGTGTGAAACAGGGTGACGCTTCTGCGCGATTTATCAAAGTAACACTTACGAAAGATAATGAACAGTATATCCCAGAAAGCGGGATTACATTTCTTTTCCGTGAGCACAAAGCGGACGGTCATGCTGTAATTCTGGACAGCGCATTCGTTGACCCTGAACTTGGACGTTATCTCATTGTTAAAAACAATGACGATACGATCAGCATTGAGCTGGTGTCTCAGACCACTACCGCTGTCGGCAGATGTGATTGCGATTTGTGCATGCTCAAGGATGATACAACGCTCAGTACAATTCCGTTCGTGATTGAAGTAGTTCCTGCTCCCGATGTTGCAACACTGATTGTATCTACGGATGACTTCAGGACGATGAATGCGGCGATTCAGCAGGCTACTGAATTGATGGAAGGTGTAGCGCAGTCTCTTGCCACACTTACTCTCAGTACATCATGGTCTGGATCTGATCCTTACACTCAGAATGTGACTGTAAGCGGCTATGACATTACGGAAAAGACAAAGGTCGATATCGTCGGCGATGCGACAGCTATTAACCAGTTGTGCAGTGATGGCGTTTCGACGGTCTTCATCACAAACAATAACAAAACGCTGACGGCATATGCAATCGGTGGGAAGCCTAAATCAGCGCTGACGGTTCAGGCGTCTCTCTATGAGACAATTGACGTTTAATTAATTAGGAGGGCAATTATGGCAATTACACGAATTGCTGGCAATAGCTATGACACGTTTATGGGACTTGCCTCTGATACGAAGCCTGAAGAGGATACTCATGGCCCGATTCCGAATGCCAGCGTTTATTTCGAAATGGACACGGGGAACATTTATTTTTATGACGAGGAAAACGCACGTTGGCTTGCCGTGTGATAAAGATAAATTAACCAGAAAGGAGTCTGTATATGAGCGAAGAGCTTAATATTTTATCATATGCACTCAGCAGAAAGTATACAGATTTGCATGGCGGTGACAGCGGCGGAGAAACCGTATATAACCAGGCAAAGAAATATACGGATGCGCAGGTTGCTGCCTCTGAGACTGAAATGAAGAAGTATGCCGATCAGTCGGCGGATACAAAATCGGCAAGTGCGCTTTCTTCCGCAAAGACCTATGCGGATGGAAAAGACGCAAACACTCTCAATTCAGCCAAGAGCTATGCAAATTCGCAGGATGTGGCTACATTAAATTCCGCAAAGAATTATACAAATTCTGAGATCGTTACCGCGAAAGCTCAATCTCTTGCAGAAGCCAGCGCATATGCTGACGATGCGGATGAAGTTGTTCTTGAAGAGGCAAAGAAATACGTGGATGAGTCTTCCATGAATTCTTACATTGTATCTGAAGGAACGATGGGAAAAGTTTCCCTGGGAACTGAGTGGAGCGCAACCGAGCCGCATACCATCGTGGCAACGCCTGTTGGATACACGGTAACGGAAAAGACTATGGTAAGCATTCCTCCACACGCTGGAACTTTGATTCAGATGCGGAATGATGGAGTGCAGACACTTTATATCACAAACGATAACGGGGTTCTTACCGCATATGCAATCGGCAATGCACCGAGCGTCGCAATGGAGATTCCCGCATTGTTTACGGAGGTGACATAATGGCAGTTATTGTAGGACAGGGCATCAGTGTTTCGCCCGTAGCTGATGCTGAACTTTCGCACGAATCTACCAGCACTGTCCAGAACAAGGTTGTAACCGATGCAATTGCATCCGAATACAGCACAAGAAAGACATACAGCGTGGGCGATGTATGCACTCATGATGGAAAATTATACGAATGTATCGTAGACATTCCGACAGCGGAAGGTTGGACTTTAGCGCACTGGAAAGTTAGTAACCTTGGCGATAATGTGAGTAACTTGAATCGTCAATTAAATGACGAAACCACCGGCCTTGATACAAAAGCTCCGGTAATCTTGGAGACAGCCTCCGGTGCAATCGCCAGCTTTGACGATGGAGCGGACTCGATGCCCGTGCGGAAGCTGGTGGCTCAGATCGAGCCTGTGCAGGATTTGCACGGGTATGACCATCCGTGGCCAGGTGGTGCATCAAAAAACAAGCTGCATGTAACACGAGCAGCTGGCACATACACGCTTAGTGGTGTAACGTTTGTTGTTAATGATGATGGAACTATAACATGCAGCGGAACCAATACGGGATCTGAAATTCTGTTTAATTTCACAGATATTATCCCTAACAATTTCAATGGGGATATACTGAACGGTGCAGTATCATCTAACCTTGGTATAGCTTGCTCGCTTTATCAGACATCAACCGGAACGTATGTAACCGCAAGGGTGGACACCGGAACCGGCTCGACCATTAATTCCGATGCACCATATTGCAGGTTCGCTGTAAGAATACCCGCTGGGAGCACTGTCAACGGAACAGTAAAGCCTATGGTTCGTCTCGCCAGTGAGTCCGATGCGACCTTTGTCCCATACAAGAACATCTGCCCGATCAGCGGCTGGACTGGGCTGAGCGGGAAAAGAATAGGAAAGAACCTAATCGGCATCCCGGGTGCTATTGATAACAATGGAAATATCAACGACAACGCATATAACCTTGCACATGGCATTCGGTCTGATATTATTCCAACAACTCCGGGAACTGTTTACACCGGAAGCAAAGTTGGAGCGTTTGAAGAGACCTGGGCCAACTTGCTGGTTAGATTCTACGATAGCAACAAGAGCTTTATTGAATCGAGAACACTTGTTTCCTATAATGCACAATCTGGATCTGTAACTGTGCCGAACGGAATCTGCTTTGTATCTTTTAGTGTGACGCAAGGTGGAACTAGTTTTGACGGTTATAATGTGCAGGTTGAGACTGGACCATCCTCCACCAATTACGAACCCTACACCAGCGAATCCATCTCCGTCAACTGGCAAGACACAGCTGGCACTGTCTATGGCGGTACGCTGGATGTGATCAGCGGTGTTCTGGCGGTGAATAGGGCGATGGTGGATTTGGGGACGCTGACGTGGACTTATGATAGCTCCGCTACATATCCTTACTTCCAGTCTCGTGCAATAGTAAACAATATTAAAAAAACTGTAAATAACAATGTTCCTGCAAATGTCATTTGTTCTCAGTATATAAATGTTGCCGCGAATCAACCATATTTGGGCCATGTTACAAATTGCATAACAGTTCCGACAAGTGGTTATGTTTATATCTATGACACGTCATATACAGATGCCGCAACATTCAAAACTGCTATGAACGGAGTACAACTTGTTTACGAACTTGCCAATCCCATCACCTACCAGCTCACGCCGCAGGAAGTCACCACGCTTCTCGGCAACAACGTGGTATACACGGATGTCGGCCCTGTCAGCGTTGAGTACCCGGCAGATACTGGAAAGGTTGTCGATGAGCTAAATCGCCATTTAAATGACAAAATCACTTCTCCGACTTCCCCGGCTTCCGGTGCTTTTCTCGTCTGGGATGGCACGGCATGGGTCGCTCAGACTCTCGCAACTTGGCAAGGGGGTAGTTACTGATGGCAGTCGATAAACTAGTAGACAGCACACAGCTTAATGCAGACCTCACAAGCGTTGCTAATGCGATCCGCACCAAGGGCGGCACATCCGCACAGATGGCTTTCCCGGCTGGGTTTGTTTCTGCTGTGGAAAATATTCCGGGGGGAGCAAGTAAAGGGTTTTTGTTGTTAGATACCATTATAGTGCCTGAAGATGTAAGAGCCGTTAGTGTTGATTTATCGGATTATCAAGAACTTGATTTCTTTTTTGTGGTAGAAAATTTAACGTTGTCTGCTTCGGACTGGATATATTTAGTTAGAAACGGCACATCGCCAAGTGGAGGGGTTTATGCTGACTCAGCTGTCCAGCACAAAGGGATCTGTTTTATGCAAGTAAAAAATTTGCCATCAAAACCTAGTGCGATGGTAAGTGCTATTCTGGCCGGTGCAACCTATAACCAAAATAATGACACACGGGTAACAAATCTATATGCCTATACGTATGTAGAAAGCAAACGCATTTTAGCTGGTAGTAAATTCTATATTTGCGGAGGAAATTATGCAGATTTGTGATAATGGCATCATTCGCGACATGACGGAAGAAGAAGAGATCATCGCAAATAATCTTCCAAACCCGCTTGAACAGGTAACGGATTTAGACAAGGCTGAAGCCTACGATATTCTGACGGGGGTGGAGTCATGAAACCACAGGAACGTGCAAGACAGCTTCGGCCCATCATTGAGAAGGCGGCTGAATCCTTGCCCGATGACGATGCGCTGGAAGCTGTGGAACTGTTCCCAATGTGGGGAACGGGCGTGAGCTATACCGCAGACGAGCGTGTGAGCTATGCCGATAAGCTCTATCGGTGCGTACAGTCTCACACCTCACAGGCGGACTGGACACCTGATACAACACCGGCACTGTGGGCAGAGGTAGCGAAACCGGGAGAAATCCCTGTGTGGAAGCAACCGACAGGAGCGCAGGACGCTTACATGACCGGGGACAAGGTACACTATCCCGGCAGGGACGATCCCGTGTATATCTCCACTGTTGACAATAACGTGTGGGAGCCGCGCGTTTATGGCTGGGATCTGGCATAATCGCGAAGTCATTTAATGGCCTACTTAAGTGAGAAAAAGCCGCTTTGAGCGAGTCTTAAATTCAGAACTTTTTGGCATCATAACCACGTAATTCAGTGGTCAAATTCACTGGATTCAAAACGTTTTTAACGTAATAATAATAC
>Ga0326514_10000013_pt1 | contig 130928 bp, 102 predicted proteins | sample 3_2548_0518_D_FD_203653 | JGI IMG/M metagenome (GOLD analysis project Ga0326514, IMG submission 203653) | Bovine rumen microbial communities from UC Davis, California, United States - 3_2548_0518 | ecosystem: Host-associated > Mammals > Digestive system > Stomach > Rumen | place: USA... | reverse complement strand
ACGCTATCTCTATCTTCTCATCATTTCAAATTTCTCTTGTTTTCTCTCGGCATCTCGTCCGGCGGAAAACGGGTGCAAAAGTACAACCTTTTTTCATTCCGACAAAATATTTTTTCAAAAAAATTTTCCAACCAACACTAACGACCTATCATCCAACACCATAAAATCGAAAAAAAATTATCGTCTTCGGCAAATACGCCCAAAAACACACGGCTTTTCAGCTCTTTCCTTTGTTAATTTCGCCCCGTTTCCCGCAAAAAACGCCAAAACCAAGCACAAAATAAAACATCTCGCTGAAACACAGTAATATAAGCAAAAACCAGCCATCACTGCATACACCTGCTACTAACTACCTATGAACCAGTTACCAACTCCCTACCAACTCCTACCCAACACCGTACCAAGTCCGACTACAGTCGGAGATGATACGGTGTTGGTACGGTGATGGTAGGTCGAAGGTGGGTAGAAGATGGCGAGGGAGTAGAAAAAAAAGGACGACTACCTTTAAAAAAAATGAGAATAAATATAATAAATATACATTTTGATAGTTATTGTGGTAGTGAAGAAAGCATGGAAGATAGCAAGACGTGTGCTTGTCTCGCTAGGGCTAACGATATATATCATTGTGGCTCTGGTGAATTACTCTGTTGTGCAGTCGGTGGCTGGCATCGTGGCGGGAGAGTATTTCTCGAGCGAGTGGGGAGGCAAGGTGCACATCGGAGCGTTGCACGCCATGCCTTTCGACCACTTGATAGTGGACGACATCCTATGGGTGTCGCCAACGAACGACACGCTGCTGGTTGCCGACCGGCTGACGGCGAGTTTCGACCGCTTCCCCTATCGCGGCGACGGCCTTGAGCTCAATCGCGTGAGTCTGCACAACGCCTACTATCATTTCGCCACGGAGAACCACAAAACGAACCTCCAGTTCCTTATTGACTACTACAAGAAGCCGCGCAAGAAAAAGAAGCACAAAGTCTTCACGGTGACGGCCAACGAGTTGGTGCTCGACAACGTGCACTACAAGATGGACCTGCCCGACCACCGCCGTCGGGTGTACCCTTATGGGGTGCAGATACCGCACATGGAGTTCTACAACATCAACGCCAGAATCAAGAATATCAAGGTGGTGAACGACGACGTGACCTGCCGCATCGTGAGGATGAGCACGCGCGAACGCAGCGGCTTCGAGGTGAAACGTCTGTCGGGCAACATCCATGTGAGCCGTAACGAGATCGTGGCGCGCAACCTGAAGGTGGAGACCTGCGGCAGCCGCATCAATGCCGACGCACGGCTGAGCTACAACGGCTGGAAGGGCATGAAGGGCTATGTGTCGACGGTGCAGCACGAAGCCGAGCTGAAGCCCGGCACGAGGGTTAAGATGAGCGATGTGGCCTATTGGGCGCCGGTGCTGTGGGGCATCGATGCCGAAGCAGAAGCCGTAGGCGTGGCCACGGGCACCATCGACTCGATGGTGACGGATATGGAGGTGCGCTGGGGCGTTGCTTCGTCGGCCACGGTGGCGGGCACCATCACGGGCCTGCCGAAGATAGACACCACCGTGTTCGACGTGAGTGTCGACCACCTGCTGACCAACCGCATAGACATGGAACCCCTGCTGGCTTTGGGCAAGCTCAACAAGAACGTACTGAAGTTACTTGACGATGCCGGCATGGTGGAAGTCAATGCCCAAGTAAAGGGTGGCCTGAACGAGCGTGCGCTAGTGAAGATGACGGTGGACAGCCGTCTGGGCTCACTGCGTGCCGACGCCGCGGTGGAGCACGACGCCGCGGGCTACCGCATGGTCCTCGACGCCGGCAGCCACGGCATGAACCTGTCGATGCTGCGGAGCGACTGGCTGACGTCCACGGCATTCGACCTGAAGGTCAACGGCCGCTGGCGCGGGAATCTCAAAGACACACGCCGCTGGGACGAGCGGCTGAACGCCGAGATCGAGGGACGCTTCGTCAACAGCGTCGTCAAAGGGCAGCGGCTGTCGCCGATGACGGTGAACGGCGAGCTGCGCGACGGACACCTCACGGCACAGGCAGTGTCGACCGACAGCGCCGCCAACCTGACGCTGACGGTGGACGCCAACCTGCGCGACAGCGTGAAGAGCTACTATGCCGACGCACAGGTCGAGCACCTGGGTCTCGGCCTCCTCCCCCACCCACTCACGACCCACCTAACGGCCTTGCTGCAAGGCAACAGCCTCGACGAGATGAGTGGCGAGATGCGTGCACGCAGCACCCACTACGGCCCCATCGCCATGGAGGAGCTGGTGCTGAATGTCGAGTCCGACGCCCAAGGCAAGATGATAGAGCTGACGAGCGATGTGGCCGACGCCACGGTGAGCGGCCATTTCACCTACAGCGAGTTGCCCGAAATGGTGCGCCACTTCTGCGGGCGCTACCTGCCGGAGCTGTTCAACCGCAAAGGCGTGGCCGACCTAGCGCAGGTGCCGATGGAGACCGTGCCGCTGCCGATCAAAGACAACACGATGCGCTTCAGGGTCAAATGGAAAGACGACGGCGAACTGCTGCGCGAATGGACCGAGAGCGTGGCCATTGCCCGCGGCACGGTGGTCGACGGGTCGTACAACTACGGCGAGCAACTGAAGATGGTGGTGCGCAGCGACTCGGTGAAGTTCGGTGCCGTGAGGCTTGACAATGTCGGCTTGGTGGGACATCCGCTAGGGAAGAAATATGTGCTGCAGCTCGAAGCGCAGTCGCTGAACATAGGCAAGATAGAGCTCATGGAGCGCGTGAGCGCCACGATAGGGAGCACACGCGAGCTGGGCACCCTGGAACTGAAATGGGGTAGCGCCAGCGGTCCTACGCGCGGCGACCTCATGCTGGGCCTCGAGGGCGACCGACTGACGGTCATCCGTCCCTGGTTCTATGTCGGCGACAGCCGATGGGAGCTCAGCGCTGAACGGACCCAGATAGGCAATGACGGACGCCTGAGCCTGGAGGCTGAAGGGCTGTCGCTAGCCAGCGAGCAGCAGCGCATCAACGGCCATCTGAGCCTGCGAGGGATGACCAACGACTGCGTCGAGCTGAACTTCGACCACTTCAACCTCGACCTGCTGAGCGAGGTGCTGCTGCAGGAAAGCCCAATAACGGTGTCGGGCGCCATCAATGGCCGTTTCTCTCTCTACGGACTCACCGGGACACCTTATTTCAACACCAACCTGACGGTAGACAGCTGCGTGGTGAACAACCATTCGCTGGGTCGGGTGAGACTCAACAGCCAGTGGAACGCCGAGATGAACACGCTTAACCTGCAACTCATCAACCGCAAAATACGTGCCCGCGGATGGATGGGTCTGGGCAAGAAAGAGACGGACCTCGACTTCAGCGTCGACTTCAACGGCTTGGAACTGGCACTGGTGGAGCCGCTACTGGCCTCCTTCTCGAGCCGTTTCGACGGCCTGCTGCACGGAAACTTCGACATCGGCGGCACACTGAAGAAACCCCTTATCGTAGGCGAGGCCGAGGTGGAGGATGGAGCACTGAAGATCGACATCACCGATGTGACCTACCATTTTGCCGACACCATCAGCTTCAAGAATAATGTCATCACCCTCGACAACTTCGAGATACGCGACCCGCTGGGCAACATCGCCCTCGCCGACGGCACCATCACGCTGACCGACGAAAAGAAGGTGGAGGTAGACCTCGGCCTGACGACCGACAAGCTGCTGGTGCTCAACCGCAAGGACGGAGAGCAGTTCTACGGTCGCCTGCTGGCGTCAGCACAAGGCCGCGTCACAGGTCCTACGGACCACCTCGACATTGCCGTGAGTGCCCGCACCCTGCCGGGCTGCGAGCTGACCATCCCCGTGAACCAACAACAGCGGGTAAAGACCCAGAACTACATCACCTTCGTCAGTGAGAAGAACACAGAGGACGAACATACCGAAGAGCGCCGTAAGAAGACCAACTACGATCTGGCGCTGGACCTGAACATCACGCCCGACGCAAAGATTAACCTGCCGATGGACTTCCAGGAGGTGGATGTGAATGTGAGTGCCACGGGTGCCGGCAACCTGCACATGAACCTCAGCGGCACCAACACCGCACAGATGATAGGTAACTACGAGATATCCTCGGGAACCATGAAGGTGGGCCTGCTGTCGGTGTACGAGAAGAAATTCACCATCGAAAACGGCAGCAGCATGAACTTCCAAGGCAATGTGCCCGACGCGCGGTTCGACATGAAGGCCGTCTATTCGCAACGCGTGAACATGTCGACGCTGACGGGAAGCCTGTCGACCGTCGACAACACGCAGAAATACCTGCAGGTGGAGAACGTGATAGCCATCGCCGGCACGCTGCGCGACCCCAAGATCAGCTTCGACATCCGTCTGCCCAATGCCGACCAAAGCGTGGAGGACGAGGTGTTCGCCTACATCGACCGCAACAGCGAGCGCGACATGATGAACCAGACGATATCGCTGCTCATCTCTGGCAGCTTCTACAATGTCAACAGCAACAGCCAGGCGGGCAGCAACCCGCTGGATATCGTCACCTCGTTTGTGGGCAACAGTCTGACCGACATGGTGCAGTTCGTGGATGTCGACATTGACTTCCGGTCGGCCACAGAGCTCACCAATGAGCAGCTCGACGTGAATATCAGCAAGGACTGGGGCCGTTGGTATCTGGAGAGCACGCTGGGCTATGGCGGCGAAAGCCGCGACCTGGATGCCAGCACGGTGAACGGCGCCATCATCGACGCACTGATAGGCTACCGCCTGACACCCATGTTCCACCTCTATGCCTACAACCGCACCAACACCAACGACTATACGCGTATCGACATGCCCTACAAACAAGGGGCTGGACTGAAGGTCACGAAGGACTTCGACAGCTGGGGCGAGCTGTTCGGCATCAAGAAGAAGAGCGTGAAGAAAAAGGAGAAAGGAGAATCGAAGAAATGAGAAAGTTTTTTGTACTTATATTCACTGTGCTGGGTGGGCTGACGGCCTGCTCACAAGTGGACTATTCCATTGACTCGATGTGGATGGCCACCGCCGAGTGGAAGGTGGACTCGCTCGACGGCTTCACGCTGAAGCGCTGCCATTTCAGCGAGGGGACGCTTTTCTGTTCGGCACAGCACCTTTTCGTCATCGAGATACCCAAGAACTCGCCGCGGCGGCTGTCGTTCGTCTACGACACAGCCCTGTCCGAGGTGTCGGCTTTCGCCGAGAACCACCATGCCCTTGCCGCCATCAACGGGAGCTATTTCGACATGACGCTGGGCAACCCCGTGTGCTACCTGCGCATCAACGGCAAGCAGGTAGGCGAGAACACGCCGTCGAAGACCGACTCTGTGAACCGTAAATACTACCAGTATGCCACCCTCGCGCTGCGCGGCGGACGGCCACGGCTGACGGTGCCCGACAGCAACCGCCTCAGCGAGGAGCTGATGAAAGAGAAAAATATCATGACCGCTGGTCCCATGCTGCTGCGTGACGGCAAGATGGTGCCGCAACGCGACGACCGCACCTTCGTCACCTACCGCCACAACCGCACAGCCCTGGGCATTCGCGAGGACGGCACCACACTGCTGCTGGTGGCCGACGGACGTTTCAAGGAGGAGGCCGAAGGCCTGTCACTCCCCGAACTGGAGCGCGTGATGCTGTGGCTGGGCTGCACCGACGCCATCAACCTCGACGGCGGCGGCTCAAGCACCATGTATGTCAAAGACAGCGGCGTGGTGAACTACCCCTCCGACAACAACATTCACGACCACGAGGGTGAACGCCCCGTGTCGAATGCCATCATCATTCTGTAGTTTTTCGCTACTTTACAATATCTTCGGGGTCGATGCTACCAAGCTCTTCCCTCTCGATGCAGCCGCGGTAGTCGGTGCTTCGGGTGCTGCAGGGGGTATCTTGGTCGACATATATCTCCGAGCGATAGACATCCTCGTCGTTGACACGCTCGAAGCAGTAGCACAGCTTGGTGCCACAGGAAGAGAGGCCTGCGAGGATAACCAGAGCACCAAAAGCCAAAAGAATCTTTTTCATATCATTATTATTTTATTATTATTTCATCTGCGAACAGCCAAGCCTGCTCACCGGCGCTGACATGCCATGAGGGCAGCGGGCCAAAGTTCTTGGCCGTCAGCCTGACATATTTGGCGCGGGCGCTGCCTTTGACGGTGAAGGTATGGGTATTACTCTCCTCCTGACGGGCATGGGTGGCGGCGAACTGGGTGTTGCGCACCTCGCCATAGGGCTTCCATGCCTTTCCGTCGAGGCTGTACTCCACGCTGACGCTCTTCGGGAAGAAAATCCACGAACGCATATTCTCCAGACAGTCGACGCCGACGCTGCGGATGGACTGCACCTTGTCGAGCTCAACCACCGCCTTCATGTCGCCCTGCCAGCCCTGCCAGCCACCTATGCGGTAGTTGGCGGTGCCGAAGATACGGTCGACCATACCCTCGGGACCATTCTCAGTATACTGCGGAGCAGGCTGCGTGAGGTAGGTGACGTGCTTGTCGGTATCAGTGCGCACCATACGATGGCTGACAAACTGCGACACCAGACATCCGTCAATCTGCGCGGCAAAACTCATTTCATCCTCCGTTGCTGCTTCTAACTGAATCTCAAATGGGGTGACATTACGTTTCTTCATAAGACAATTCAGTACGGGATAAACTTTACCATTGCTTTCCTTATAGAAGAAACTTGCTTCTTCGGCGGCATATTCAGTCGCTTCACCACAATAAATGCTATCTTTCACCTGCATATTCCAGTCGTTGAAGACGGGGCAAGGGGTGATGCGAAGGCTGTCGGGACAGACGAGCGTTTCAAGCCGTTCAAAGTAGCGTGTTTGGCAAGGGGGAGTGACGTCCTTTCCCAGCATCCACTGTTCTCCCTTCACTTTGAACATTGGCTTGATATGTTCCCACACTCCACTGCCCGGACACACTTCATAGCATCCCAGCGAGGCCAGCACATACCATGCGCTCATCTGGCCGCAGTCCTCGTTGCCACAGAGGCCGTCGGGCTTCGAAGTATAGAGCTCGTTGAGAATCTTATGGACATACTTCTCTGTCTTTTCCGGCTGTCCAAGGGCGTTGTAGAGCCACGCGGCATGGTGCGACGGCTCGTTGCCGTGGGCGTACATACCGATAAGGCCGGTGACATCGGCCTGGTCGCGGCCACTCATAGCATTGTGACCTTCGAAGAGGCTGTCGAGGAAGGCGATGGCCTTCTCCTTGCCGCCAATGCGAGTCACCCACATGTCAAAGTCGTGCGGCACATAGGTGCTGTACTGCCAGCTGTTGGCCTCGGTGAAGTGGTTGTTGACCTCCGTGGGGTCGAAGGGAGTAAGCCAGCCGCCGTTGCGCTTAGGATGGGCGAAACCGTTGGTGTCGATGATATTCTGCCAACTCTGGCTGCGAATCCAGTAGGTGCGGGCAGTAGCTGTGTCGCCGGCAATCTCTGCCATCTGGGCGATGCACCAGTCGTCATAGGCGTATTCGAGGGTCTTGCTCACGCTCTCGTTGTCTAGTTCGGAGGTAAGATAACCTTGAGCACCGTAGGCGCGATGGGCCTCGGTGCGGTTGCTGGTGGCCACCATGGCGTCGAGCAGCTGCTTGGGCGTGTAGCCTGCCAGCGTTCCGTCCTCCTTGTGCAGGTAGTTGTAAGCCTCGAGCATCATCGGCACAGCGTGATAGCCTATCATGCAGTGCGTCTCGTGCGAGGCAAGTTCCCACATGGGCAGCTCGCCGCCCTGCTCGAAGTTCTTCATGGCGGTATAGACGAAGTCGACGGTGCGCTCGGGCTCTATCTGCGTCAGCAGCGGATGCAGGGCGCGGTAGGTGTCCCACAGCGAGAAGACGGTGTAGACCTCGCGGCCGGGGTCAACGGTATGTATCTCGTTGTCGGTACCGCGGTAGCGGCCGTCGGCGTCGCTCCAGAGATAGGGCGATGTCATGCAGTGGTAGAGGGCGGTGTAGAAGCAGCGCTTCTGCTCGTCGGTGCCGCCTTCCACTTTCAGCTTACCGAGGGCTGCTTCCCAGGTGCTGTCGGCACCCTGGCGGGCAGCGTCGAAGGTCTTGTACTCGGCAGCATTGAGGTTCTTGATAGCACCCTCGATATCCACACCGCTGATGGCCACCTGCAACTCAAGAGTCTTTACTCCTTCCGGCAGATAAACAATAGCATAGGTATGCTTATCATTGAAATGAATATTGGACAGATCGACATCACTGCAGATGGCGAAAAACAGGTGCTGGTCGGGGTTCCATGCCGAACTATGGCGATGACCAACAATTATTCCATCTTTTATGTCATAATTAATACTACCGTCAAGCAACACATCTCGGTGTTGAAGATCTATAACGAAAACATTGTTCTTATCTCCATCGTAAGTGTAACGATGATAGGCCACCCGACGGTCTGCAGTAAGTTCAACCAGAGTATTCGTCTTATCTAACAGGACCTTATAGTATCCTGCCCTTGCCTCCTCGTTCTCATGGCTAAAGTGGCTTTTATAGTCCTCCCTGCCATTCAAATCGCACGGAAGTCCATTGCAAATATTTTCCGGGTCACTTATCCGCGACGGCATCAGCAGCACGTCGCCGTAGTCCTCGCAGCCCGTGCCGCTGAGGTGGGTGTGGCTGAAGCCGTAGATGGTGTCGTCGCTGTAGTGGTAGCCGCTGCAGCCGTCCCAGCCTTCAAGCCTCGTGTCGGGCGAGGGCTGTATCTGTCCGAAAGGCACGATGGCACCCGGGAAGGTGTGGCCGTGGCCGTCGGTACCGACGAATGGGTTGACATAGGAAGTCAGGCTCTTTTCGCCACAGGCAACAAAAAGGAAAAATGAAAAATGAAAAATGAAAAATAAACCGACGCAAATGAATTTGCGTAAGCCACCGACCGCCAACCACTGTTTACAGAACACTTTCATTTTTCCTTTTTAATTTTTCATTTTTATAAGTGCGGCGGCGCCGAGGATGGCCACCTCGTTGGTCTTCAGTTCGCTCATGCGTATCTGGCAGCTGCCGGCATAGATATTCAGCAGATATTTCTCGAAGGCAGCGCGCAGGGGCTTCAGCAGAGGCTCGCCCACCTGGGTGGGACCGCCCATGAGGAAGATGGCCTCGGGGGCCGAGAAGGTGACGCTGTTGGCCATAGCCATACCCAGCTGGTCGGCCACGATCTCCCAAGTCTTCAAGGCAATGGGGTCGCCCTGATGGGCCAACTCGCCAATCATCTTGCTAGTCACGCCCTTTAATTCATCACTCATCACTCCACATTCATCACTAGCTTTCAGCTCGCAGTAGGTCTGCACGATGCCACGGGCCGAAGTGTAGGTCTCGAGGCATCCCTCGCGACCGCAGGAGCATTTGCGACCGTGGGGAACAAGGATATTGTGGCCCAGCTCGCCGGCACCACCGGTGCTGCCGTGCACCAGCTTGCCGTCGACCACGATGCCGCTGCCCACGCCGGTGCCGAGGGTGAACATGATGAAATGCTTCATCCCCTTGGCGCCACCATAGACATACTCACCGTAGGCCGCGGCGTTGGCGTCGTTGCTGAGCACCACCGGCACGGGGAGGTACTTGTGGATTTCCTTGCCGAAATCCAGCACACCCTTGATGGTCAGGTTCGGAGCATTGTCCACACAACCCGTGTAGAAATTGCCGTTGGGGGCGCCGATGCCGATACCCTCGAGGTCGACGGCCTCGCCGTCGCGAGCCGCCTGCTCTTCCACCATGCCCTTGATCTCGCGCATCATGTCACGCACATAGGGTTCCAGCTCCGTGTAGGCGTTGGTCGGGATGTTACGACGCAGTACAATATTTCCGTTCTCGGACACCAAACCCATATCGGTATTCGTGCCACCCATATCTACTCCGATAGAATATTTCATATTTCAAAAGATTTCATTAAACATTAAACTGTAACCATTAACCGTAAATCGTTAAACATTACAAAATGCAAAGATACGCACTTTTTCCGACATAGCAAAAAAAAGGTTGCCACCCTTGCGGATGGCAACCTTTATCTGTTTATATCCAATGCTTAGAAGCGGTAGCGGATACCCAGGGCGATGTCACCCCAGTGGAAGTCCGTGCTGGGAGTGAGCCAGAAGCAAGGACGGATGTCGAGGGTGAGCTGGATGGGGATAGCGTCGAAGTTGTACTCGATACCAGCCTGACCGGCAAGGGCGAGGGCGAAGTCGCTGTCAACGCCATCGGCATCGTAGCTCCATATGGCGAGACGGGCGCCGACACCGGCGAACCAGTTGAAGCCACTTCCGATATCACCTTTCCACTGGTAGATACCTGCCAGCTCAATACCGGTGAAGCCGTCGTCACTGTGCCAACCGAGGTCGGTCTCAAGACGGTTGCCACCCATGCCCCACATGGCAGAAAGCTCAGTGCCGAAGCCCTGACCACCACCAATACGGACACCGAGGTCCTGAATCTGTGCATTAGCCGTACCAAGGGTAAAAACGGCCACCAAAGCAATAAATAATTTCTTCATTTTGTGTTGATTTTTAATGTGTTATTAGGTTAAACGAATATAATTCATTTACTTTTATAAATGCAAAGATACTAATTATTATTGAGTTAACCAAAAAAAAGTTAAATTTTAACATTTTCACGGCAGTGTTGAGAAGTTTTTTTGGCTATGTCGGACAAACTTTGTACTTTTGCATTTTAATAATTATGAGTACAATTTTAGCAATAGAATCCAGTTGCGACGACACGTCGGCAGCGGTGTTGCGGGACGACACCCTGTTAAGCAACGTGATAGCCAGCCAGAAAGTCCACGAGCAATACGGCGGCGTGGTGCCCGAGTTGGCCAGTCGCGCACACGAAAAGAATATCATCCCCGTGGTCGACGGTGCCATCCGCGAAGCGGGAATACATAAAGAAGAGATCGATGCCGTGGCATTCACCCGCGGTCCGGGACTCATGGGCTCGCTGATGGTGGGCGTAAGTTTCGCCAAGAGTTTCGGACAAGCCCTCGGCAAGCCCCTCATCGAGGTGAACCATTTGCAGGCGCATGTGCTGAGTCATTTCATCCATAAGCCGGAGAGTCCGGAAAAACCGGAATTTCCGTTCATCTGCCTGCTCGTCTCCGGTGGCCACACACAGATTCTCCTCCTCCACAGCCATTTTGACATGGAGGTGCTGGGACAGACCATCGACGATGCCGCCGGCGAGGCCATCGACAAGGCGGCGAAGATCATGGACCTGGGCTATCCCGGCGGCCCCATCATCGACCGGCTGGCCAAAGAGGGCAACCCCGACGCCTTCCGCTTCGCCACGCCGCAAATCCCAGGCTACGACTACTCCTTCAGCGGCATCAAGACCTCGTTCCTCTACTTCCTCCGCGACAAGCTGAAGGAAGACCCCGACTTCATCGAGAAGAACAAAGCCGACCTCTGCGCCTCCATCCAGAAGACCATCGTGGGCTTCCTCATCAAGAAAGTGGAGCGCGCCGCCATCGACCATAAGGTGCGGCAGGTGGCCATCGCCGGCGGCGTGAGCGCCAACAGCCTGCTGCGAAGCGAGCTGCAGCGCATCTGCCAAAAGCACCACTGGCAGGCTTTCATCCCGCCCTTCAAGTTCTGCACCGACAATGCCGCCATGGTAGGCATCGCCGGCTATTTCAAATACCTCAAAGGCGAATTCGCCGACATATCATTGCCACCATACACCCGTTAAAAGTAAAAACTAAAAAGTAAAAACTAAAATGAAGCTATTATTCATAGCATGGCTGCTGAAACGACCGTTTTTTCGTCGAGCGACAGCCTTTTTAGTTTTTAGTTTTTACCTTTTAGTTTCCTCTGCGCAGGACATCCACTTCTCCTTCCTCGACCTCGACCCTTTGCTTTTCAACCCTGCCTATAGCGGCTTCTTCGACGGCAAGGGGCGCTTCGGCGTGATCTACCGCAACCAGTGGGCCACCGTGACGACACCCTTCCAGACCATCAGCGCCACCGCCGAGCTGAGCGTCATGCGCAGTAAACGCAACCAGAACGGGCTGAGTGCAGGCCTCTGGGTCAGCGCCGACCGCGCAGGGTCGCTCGACTACGGCTCGACGTCGGCCAGCGCCATCGTCTCCTACTACCAAGCCGTGGGCAACGGCGACAACCTAGTATCGGTGGCCATAGAAGGCGGTATCGGCCAGGTGGGCTTCAACCCCGAGAATATCGACCTCACCGACGGCACGGAGACCTTCGTACGCGAGAAAGCCCTCTACCCCACCCTGGGCGCCGGAATCGCCTGGTTCTGCCAGCACTCGGAGAGTTTCTATACCAAGGTAGGCTTCTCCATGCGCAACATCAACGAACCCGACATATCATATCTAGGCTTGAGCGACACCCGCTTGAGCCGCCGCTGGAACGTCTACGCCCGTGGCGAGTGGCGCTGGACCTCCCAATGGGGCCTGCTGCCCGTGGTGGGCTACCAGCGGCAGGAAGGCTTCAACGAGCTGGTCTATGGATGCGACGTGAAGTGGTACCTCAACGAGCGCCAAAGAGACTACCTGGCTTTGAGTGCCGGACTGATGGGCCGTCACGGCGACGCCCTGGCGGTGAATCTGGCGGTGGAATGGACCTCGTGGGTCTTCGCCTTCAGCTACGACGCCAACCTCTCGACCCTCGCCGAAGCCAGCCACACGCTGGGAGCCTTCGAAGTAGGCGTCATCTACCGCATCGGCAAGAAAGACGACAGCCACCGCCGCGCCGCACTGCCATGCCCAATTATTTAAAGTAAAAAGTAAAAACTAAAAAGTAAAATGAAGCTATTTCACATAGCACGGCAGCTGAAACGCCCATTTCTTTGTAGGGCGACAGCCTTTTTAGTTTTTAGTTTTTACCTTTTAGTTTCCCATTCGCAGTACCGTGTGGTACATCTGGGCAAGCCCGTCAACACCCCCGGCAGCGAGACCGGGGCGTTGCGGCTGGACGACACCGTGCTGGTATTCTCGTCGATGGAACACTCCTCGGGCAAGAACAGCCAGTTCGACGTGGGCGGTCCCATGATGCAGGTCTACCAGGCCCGCATCACCAGGAACGGCAACCTCGCACGACCGCACCTCGACCGCTGGGGCCTCAACAGCAAACGCGACCACACGGGCAACATCGCCTTCGACCCCTACACCCAGGACATCTACTTCACACGCGGCGACGTGGAGACCCTCAACTGCGAGATTTACTACGCCAAGAAGAAACGCCGCCGTGGATGGGAGAAACCCGTGAAGCTGAAAGGATCGGTGAACATGGAAGGCTACACCTCGACGCATCCCTCCGTGGGACGCCTGGCCGACAGCACCGTGATACTCTACTTCGTCAGCAACCGGCCGGGAGGCCTGGGCGGTGCCGACATCTGGTACACCCTCGTCAAAAACGGCCAAAGCGGCGAATGCGTCAACCTCGGCCCCATGGTCAACTCGCCGGCCGACGAATACACCCCCTTCTACGACCAGCGCAACGGCGTGCTCTACTTCAGCAGCGACCGCGCCGGCGGCAAGGGAGGACACGACATCTATGGCGCCGTGGGACAACGCAACAGCTGGCAGCAGGCCGAGGCCGTCTGCCACTGCCTCAACAGCGAGCAGAACGACCTCTACTTCACCATCACCCACTACGACAGCATCACCGGGCGTCCCCTGGCGGGCTACCTGGCCTCCAACCGCAGCGACAGCTTCTTCCTCACCGACACCAGCTGCTGCAACGACCTATACGAGTGGAGAGCTGAGAGTGGAGAGCAGAGAGCAGAAGACACTGTCTCCATCGCCGTGGACACCACCACCGTTCTCCACTCTCCACACTCCACTCTCCACTCCTTCGTCTTCCCCCTCTACCTCTATTTCCACAATGACGAGCCCGACCCCATGAGCCGGAAGGGGACGACGGAGACCTCCTATACCGACTGCCAGCGGCGCTATGCGCAGCTGCGCGGCGAATACGTGGGACGGCAGACTTCGGCGGCAGACTCCGCCCTGATGGAGGAGTTCTTCGACAGCTGCGTGGTGGGCAACTACGAGCGTGTGGAAGCCCTGTTCGACTATATCGAGGAGCAGCTCGACGAAGGCCACAGCATCGTGCTCACCATTGCCGGCTATGCCTCGCCGGTGTTCCACAACGACTACAACCAGTTGCTCTCCGAGCGCCGCATAGCCTCCTTCATCAACATGCTGCGCCATTGGCGCGGCGGCATGTTCGCCGACGCCATGGACGACCGCCGCCTCACCGTCGAGCAGAAACCCATGGGTGTCGATAACAATTCATCTCTCATCACTCATCATTCATCATTTGACGACCCCGTCTACGGCCTTCCCGCCGCGATGGCTCGCCGCATCGAGATAAGCAGTTGCGAGGCGAGATAATTTTTTTTCATTTTTTTTTGTAAGATTTTGACAAGTTTTGCGTCATTAAGATGAAACAGCACAAGAACTCGATGACACAAAACGAACTCCTCAACACTCTCATCGGACTGCAACCCGTCATGCAGCTCACAGCAGAGAAGCTGTTGCCGACGGCCGCCGATGCCGAGGACACGGTGCAGGAAGTCGTCATCGAGATCTGGCAGAAACGAGACCAGCTGCAACATGTGCTCAACCTCGAAGGCTACGCCATACAGACCGTCAAGAACCGCTGCATCTCCTTCCTGCGCAAGCACCACGACATCGCCACCGGCAACCTCGAGCAAGCACTCGCCAACCTGAGCGACGACGCCCTCGCCGACGAATGCGCCCGCATCGAAGAACAAGCCTCGCAGCTGGACCGTATGATGGAACGCCTGCCCGAAGTGCAACGCCAGGCCGTCGAGATGAAATATATAAAGAATATGAGCCATAGCGAGATGCAACGCCAGTTGAGTATGTCCAGCGCCAATGTCTACACCACCCTCTCGCGTGCCATCACCAACCTAAAAACGATGATAAGTCATGGAAGATAAAGAATTGCAAGAACTGTTCGCCGCCAAGCGCACCGTCGAGGCCAACCGCCGCCGCCAGGAAGAGCTGCGCCGCCTCCTCGAGGCCTCCGCCACCCCGGCGGCCGCCCCCAAGAGCCGCCGCCTCTGGCCGCTATGGCTTGGTGCGGCAGCAGCAGCCGTCCTGCTGCTCCTCCTGGCCACGCCCATCCTCTTCCGCCAGTCCGAGACTGCACCCATTATGGTGGCCCACAACGAGACACCCTCCCCCACTCCGCAAGAGGAGACCATCGTCCCGAAGGAGGAAATTCCAGCAGAAGTCCCGCAGAGAAAGGCAACAAAGAAGACAGCAAAAACTATAGAAACTATAAAAACTATAGAAACTATAGAACCCGAATACTACGCAGAAGAACAAGCACCCGCCATCGAGCCCACACTAAACACTGAACACTTAACACTGAACACTGAACACTCAACACAAAACACTGAACACTTAACACTAAACACTGAACACTTAACACTAAACACTGAACACTTAACACTGAACACTGAACGCCCCACCGTTCACCGTCGCACCAGCACCAACATGGTCTGCAGCAACTGCGACATCAGCAACGTCCCGTCCCCGTACACAGCCTTCCAGAACTTCCTCGCCGCCACCTTCGGCACCGAGCCCCGCACCCCTATCACCCTGACAAACATCGAATTCTAACCATAAAAACAATATCAACATGAAACGATTAGTCCTCATCATCCTGTTTTTTATTTATCATTTTTCAACTTTCAATTCTGCAAAAGCCCAGGACCTCTACCAAATCGAGCAGAACTTCGAGCACGAGTTCCGCGTCGGCAACCTCGTCATCCAGAGCGGCTGGGATGCCCGCCTCATCCAGGTGCCCGAAGGGACGCCCACCCGTGTGGTTATCACCACTCCCTGCGCCAACTACTTCGAAGAGGGCGAGGAGCCCAACCTACTGAGTGTAAGTAGATACAAAAAATACGACGGCACCTACACGCTGATGCAGAACCAGTGGATGCCCCGCACCACGGTAGTGGAGATCTTCACCGCGCAGCCCCTCGATGACATCACCCTCGAGAAAAACGCCCGCCTCACCATCGCCTACTTCGACTTCGATACTATCGACCTCGAGATCACCGCCGACTCCGGCGCCGTCCTCATCGTCGACACCCTCATCAACCACGGCAAAACAGAAATCTCTGGAGAGGACGCCACCCTCGACCTGCGTCACCTCCGCGGCAATATACTTAAAATCTGGACCCGTGGCGTCTGCCATGTCACTGAAGGCGACATTCAGACCTCCATTCCCCGTACAAAGGAACAAGGCAAAAACTTCAAAATACATATGCTTAATTTAAATGTAGGTGTCGGATTATCCACTCCTCTTTGGGTTGAGAACAGCCGCTACGGCTCGCCCTACAACACCAACAGAACCTTCGAACTTCACATTATGCTCCGCAGCAATGACGTTCCCATCAACCGCCACATATCTTGGGATTGCGGACTCGACGCGAAGGCCGCTTGGTCACAACTCGACAACGCGGTGATGGTGCAGGGCGACCAGTTTGTGCTCGACCCCAGCTTGGGAGCCACCCCACCACGCCAATACCTCTACTGGTGGTCCATCGGCGTGCCCGTCACCTTAAAATTCGAATTTGCAGGGAAAAGCCACCCCACTGCCGGATTCTTTACCACCCTTACCCCCACCTTCAACTTCAAGCCACGCCTCCTGTCCAAGAGTCTCGATGCCAATGACCATTGGAACAGTACCACCGAGAAGGCCGATATCCTCAACCGCTTCAACGTCCGCGCTGCCTTTGGACTCTACGCTCCCAGCTTAGGCAAAGGAAAATTGGAATTCTTCGTCGACCTCCTGCCCACCTACAAGTCCTCCGCCAACGCCCCGCAGACACGCATGTTCGGCCTCAACTTCTACTTCTAACCAACCTCCTGATTCCCACATTACATACACGTTCGTTCAACGTTCGTTTAACGATTGGAAAACGTTATTCGAACGTTAAACGAACGTTAAACTAACATTTAAAACACTAACAAATAAGGGATTAGATAGCATCTAATCCCTATTCTTTTGTAATTCAACGATTTTTACTTGTTGCCGAAATGGGCTTTCAGCTGGTCGAGCTTGCGCTGCTTCTTGCGGTCCCATATCTCGGTGATGAGTTTCTTGGTGGAGAGCGGGAAGTCGGACTTCATCATCCAGTCGTAGTAGGAAGGTTCCTTCTCGAAGACATCCTCCACCGGCTCACCCTTGTGCTTGCCGAAGTTGAACACCTCGCGGTGCTTGGCGTCGTAGCCTATATGACCCACGAGGTCGGCCCACTGGCTGTTGGCGGTGAAGCGGCTGAGGGCCTCGATGTCGTTGACCACGGGCTGGCTGACGCGGCCGGAGCGGTCCTTGTAGTCGACGCCCTGGTAGCGGTCGAGCTGCGCCTTGAGCACCTCGTAGGTGGCGATGGTGTCGGCGGCGGCGCTGTGGGCGTTCTCCAAATCCTTCTGGCAGTAGAACTTATAGGCTGCCACAAGGGTGCGCTGTTCCATCTGGTGGAAGATATTCTGCACGTCGACAAGGCGGCGCTTGGAGAGGTCGAAGTCGATGCCCACGCGGAGGAACTCCTCGACGAGCAGCGGCACGTCGAACTTGTTGCTGTTGTAGCCCGCGAGGTCGGCGTCGCCGATATACTCCATCAGGCTGGGCGCCAGCTCCTTGAAGCTGGGCTTGTCCTTGACGTCGGCGTCGGAGATGCCATGGATGGCGGTGGTGACTTCGGGGATATGGACGGTGTTGCCGTTCTGGTCGACGGGACGCACGCGCTCGACGCGCGTGTCGGTGGTGCCGTCGGGGTTGACCTTGTGGAGGCAGATTTCGACGATATGGTCGTGGCCGACCTGGACGCCGGTGGTCTCGAGGTCGAAGAAGACGATGGGTTTAGAGAGTTTGAGTTCCATTTTCCTAGGATAGCCTAGGAAAGCCTAGGAAAGCCTAGGATTTCCTAAGTTTATTTATTGTTTTTCTGATAGCTGTCAAATGTTCGAGGAGGGTTTCCGCTAGGTCGAGGCGTAGCATGTTGGCGCCGTCGCTCTTGGCGCGGGCGGGGTCAGGGTGCGTCTCCATGAAGATGCCGTCGGCGCCCACGGCGATGGCGGCGCGGCCGATGGTCTCGATCATGTCGGGGCGGCCGCCGGTGACGCCGGCGCTCTGGTTGGGCTGCTGCAGCGAGTGGGTGATGTCGACCACCACGGGCACCTGGTTCTGCTGCATGGTGGGCACACCGCGGAAGTCGACCACCAGGTCTTGGTAGCCGAAGGTGGTGCCGCGCTCGGTGAGCATGAAGTTCTGGCTGCCGAAGGCACGCATCTTGTCGGAGACCTGCTTCATGGCCTCGGGCGAGAGAAACTGGCCTTTCTTAACATTGACGCACTTGCCCGTCTGGGCGGCGGCATGCAGGAGGTCGGTCTGACGGCAGAGGAAGGCGGGAATCTGCAGGATGTCGACATATTCGGCGGCCATCGCGGCCTCGGCTTCGCTGTGGATGTCGGTGACGACAGGCACGCCGAAGCGTTTCTTTATGTCGCCCAGCAGTTCCAGACCCTCGCGGTCGCCGATGCCGGTGAAGGAGGAGACGCTGGAGCGGTTGGCCTTGCGGTAGGAGGCCTTGAAGGCGAAGGGTATCTGCAGACGGTTGGTAATCTCCACCAGGCGTTCGCAGACCTGGTAGGGATTCTCATGGTCCTCTATGACACAAGGACCGGCAATCAGGAAGAAATTGCCGGTCTCTGTGTATTTTAAATTAAGTAAATCAGGATACATATCTCACCTATCACTTTTCACTTTTTTGTTCTTCATTTAGTAAGACATGTCGTCATTGCTGGTGTAGTCGTCGTTGTCGTCCGTGCTCTCGTGGCGGCGTTCGGCCGAGCGCTGCAGCGAGATGATGAGGGCGCCGAGCATGCGGGTGAGCTCCATGAGGTATTCGCGCGACTGGTTGTGCTGTTCGTCGTTCATCATACCCAGGTTGTGAGCCACTTCGGTGTAGACCACGCACTCGCGGATAGCGGTTTTGGCAATCTTCAGGTAGTGGTCGAACTGGCTCTTGCTACGGCTCGAACCCTCGGCGATGTTGAGGGCGATGTCGTAGGACGAGTGGCAGAACGAGTTCACGAGAGTCTTCTCGCTGTCGGTGCGAGGGGCACCCATCTGGGCGGTCACCCATGTAGCATAGTCCGTAGCCTTGGCGTAAACGCGCAAATCCTCGAAACGGAAAAAGCTGACAGTTCTTTCTTCTTGCTGGTCCATAATAATAGGGTTTTAAGAGGTTTAAAAGGTTTTAAAAGGGTTCTTCTTTAGACGATCTCGGCGAAGTATTTCATGAACTGGGTGCGCAGGGCCACCGACGCCTTGTCGTTGGGCTGCACAGCCAACTTGCCGCGGAACTGGTTGATGTTCTCAAATCCCTTGCGCTCCATCCATCCCTTCAGGCCCTCGTTGAGCTCGCGCAGCGTGCCGATGCCGTTCTTGTAGAGGCAGCTCACCACCTGCACGGTGTTGGCGCCGGCCAGCAGCAGCTTCACCACGTCGTCGGACTTATAGACGCCCGTCGAGGCGCTGAGGTCGCAGCGCATCTTCTTGCTCAGGATAGCCACCCAGCGCAGCGTGTTGTGAAGCTCGTCGGGGTTGGAGAGGAAGGAGGCGTTAGTGAGGGTCATGTTCTCGATATCGACATCCACCTGGACACTCTTGTTGAACATGGTGATGCCCTGGATACCCATCCAGCTCAGCTGCTGCATCTGCTTGGCCATATCGGTGAAGTAGGTGCCCACCTTGATGCTGATGGGGATAGAGATAGACTTACGGAGGGTATTGATAATCTGGGTGAAGGTGCGCTCGACATCGTCGGCCGACAAAGAGATCTCGTAGGGCAGGATGGCCATATTCAGCTCGAGGGCGTCGCATCCGGCCTCCTGGAACTTGATGGCGTAGGTCAGCCAGTTCTCGTAGGAGAAGCAGTTGATGCTGCCGATGACGGGAATAGTCAGGCGTTTCTTGGCCTCACGGATCATCTGGAAATGCTTGTTCAGCGAGTCGTCGGCCACATGGGCGGCGATATACTCGTAGCTGTCGCCGTAGTTGTCCGTCGGAGCCACCACATGGGTGTTCTTCTTGATATCGTAGATAATCTGCTCTTCGAAGACAGACTTCACGATGACGGCGCCGGCACCGGCCTGCTCCATCTCCACCATCTTGTCGACATCGGCAGTCAGTCCGCAGCTGCCGGCAATAATCGGACTCTTCAGGTCCAATCCAAGATATTTAGTACTTGTATTCATACAAACCTTTATATTCTAAAAAATAGTAAACTCACACCCCACAAATCACTTCTTTTTCAATTTGCAAAGATATGAAAAATATATTTATAAAAAAAATATTTCTTTCCACAAATCCGCCGAGCAACACACAACACACTAGTTCACAGACAAAAAGAAATATACATTTTTTTTACAAACCACCCTTGGGGAAAATTATTTCCATTTTTCAATCTCCGTTTTTCAATTTTTTCGTAATTTTGCACCTCGAATTTTCACATAGAAATCAAAAACTATTACAATAATGAAAGAACAGAAAGAACAGCTCGAAGAAAAAAACACCGAGATGAGCAGCATCATCACCCGTTACGAGAAATTCGTTCAGAAGAACAAGAAGTACCTCATCGCCGGTGGCTCCATCATTGCCGTCGCAGTCATCATCTTCTGCGTCTTCAAATTCTACATCAACCCCAAGCAGGACAAAGCGGCTGCCGCCGACATCTTCTATGCCGAGAACTATTTCGACCAGGCTATCGACTCCATCTACTACGGCAACGTTGAAGCCGGCAACGCCTACCTCCAGAAGTCTCTCTCCGGCGAAGGCAAAGCCCATGGCTTCCTGGCCGTCATCGACGAGTACGGCAGCACCAAGGCCGGCAACCTCGCCAAATACTATGCCGGTATCGCCTATCTGCGCCTCGGCAAATACGACGAAGCCGTCAAGTACCTCAAAGACTACGACGCCGACGACTTCTTCACCAAGCCCCTCGCCCTCATGGCTCAGGCCGACGCCCTCGTCGAGAAGAACGACCTGAAAGAGGCCATCAACCTCTACCTCAAGGCCGCCGAGACCAACCCCAACGAGATCACCGCTCCTTCGGCCCTCGTCAAGGCCGGCTGGTGCTACGACATCCAGGGCGACAAAGCCAAAGCCCTCGAGTGCTTCCAGCGCGTCAAGAAGGAATACCCCACCAGCACCGAGTGGCCCGAGATCGACCGCTACATCGGTATCGAAGAAGCCAACAACTAATCCTTCATATCAGACAAAAAAAAGAAGAGACCCGAGTGGGTCTCTTCTTTTTTTGCTTTTGTCGGCAGCCGTTACAGCTCTCTGGGGTCGATGACGAATTCGGTGCTCTTGCCCGACTTGGACTCCACATAGCGGTAGCAGATGTTGCGGCCGGTCTCGATACAAGACCTGACAAACATCTTGGCGGCGGGGTCGTTGGCGATTTCGGTCAGCGTCTGGCGCAGCGACTCTTCCGCGGCCGAACGGCTCTCCTCGATGTCGGCCACCGTGATGACGTTCTCGTCAAGCTCGCATATATAAACGAGGTTGTTACCCTCCTCGACGAGTGCCGTGAGCGTCATGCCGTCGCCGAGATCCTCGGGATAGGACTGGGCGGTCATCTCAATCTGGTTCTTCAGATACTCCTCGGGGTCTACCTGGGCCTCGGGGTTACTCAACGCATTCGTAATTTCCTCTAAGGAGAGCTTGAGGGTAAACGTCTTGTTTTTGGCGACACTCTTGTAGACAATCTTCATGCCGGCCTGGGCGCTCTTCAGTTCGTCCACCATGGCCTTGATATCCTTGCTGGGGTTGGCGAAAATCTCCAGCGCACCCTGTTTGGCCATTTCCTTGTTGGCTTCCATCAGATCGATATCGATAATTTCGTCGTTCAGCACGGCGTTGTAGACGATGTCCTCGCCGTCGAACTCCACCGACACGATGTTACCCGACATGCCCATCGAGATGGGGCATTGTTTGTTGGCCTGCTCGGCAATCTCGGCCAGACGGCCTTTGGTCTGACACGCGGTCATAGCCACTGACAGCACCGTCGCAGCGGCCATCAGCGTGAAAAGTTTTTTCATCATTTTCATCATTTTGATATTTTAAGTTTAAAAGATTATACTTTCAACCATATTCTCGGCACCGGCGAAGATCTCGCTGATGCGGGTGGCGGCCATGTAGGCCGGCGTGGTGTACACCTTGTGCTCGGTGTCGGCGCAGACCTCCGTGGGGCCGCAGGCCGTGACCTTGCAGCCGAGGCTGCGGGCCACCTGCGAGGCCTGGTTGTCGTCGGGACCCAGCGTCAGCTCCACGCCATAGCGTCCCAGCACCTTGGCCAGCACCATGGGGGCTATGCACATGGCCAGCACGGGCTTCTCGGCGCGGTAGGTCTCGAGGATGGCGTCGGCCACGCTGTCGACGACTTCCATGCGGGGGCCGTCGAAGGCGAAGGTGGAGAGGTTGCGTGCCGCACCCATGCCGCCCGGCAAGGCCAGGGCGTCGTAGTCGGCAGGACGGTACTGCTCCAGCGGCAGCAGGTTGCCACGGGCGATGCGGGCGCTCTCGACGAAGATGTCGCGCTGCTCCATGTCGAGCACCGTACCCTCTTCCTCGTCGTCCTGCACGTCGATGTGGGGCACCACCTCGAAGAGGCCTTCGGGTGCGAAGCACTGGTATTGCCAGCCGCGACGGTCGATGGCCAGCAGCAGCGAGAGGCTCTCCTGAAGCTCCGAGCCGTCACGGTTGCCACAGCCGGAAAGAATAACAGCTATTTTTTTCATAATGTCTGGGTATAAAAAAGTCCTTAAGGACCTTAAAGACCTTAAGGACCTTAAAGACTTTTATGCTAATTTACTTGTTGAAAGCGTCGACGCTCTCCTTGATCAGCTGGAAGGTGGCTTCGATGTCGTTGTCGAGACCCATGGAGAAGCGGATGAGGCCTTCGCTCATGCCCATCTCTTTCTGGATATCCTCGGGGACCTCGGAGCTGGTGCTCTTGCCACTGTTGCTGAAGAGGGTCTTGAAGTAACCCAGCGAGACGGCGAGGTAGCCGACACCCTTCTGCTGCATGAGCTCCATGATCTTGCTGGCGCGGTCGGCAGTGCCCATGTCGATGCTGATCATGCCGCCGAAGCCGTAGCCCTCGTTCATCATGCTGCAGAACAGCTCGTAGTCGGGATGCTCGGGCAGACCGGGGTAGTTGTACTTGAAGCCCACCTCTTTGAAGCGCTTGGCGAGGTACATGGCATTCTCGCCGTGCTTCTTCATGCGGATGTGGAGGGTGTGGAGGTTCTTGTTGATGGAGGCGCTGCGCATGGGATCCAGCACGGGACCGAGGAGCATGCAGGTGCCGTTGTTCACATCAATAAGGCTGTTGATATACTCGGCGCTGCCGCAGATGGCACCGGCGACGCAGTCGTTGGTACCGTTGATGTACTTGGTCATCGAGTAGACGGTGACGTCGGCACCCAGACGGCAGGGGCTGAAGATCATGGGGGTGAAGGTATTGTCGACGATGAGCTTGGCACCGGCGGCATGGGCCATCTTGCTCAGCTCGGGGATGTTGGCGATGCGGAGCAGGGGGTTGTTCATGGTCTCGGTGTAGACGACCTTGGTGTTGGGGTGCTCGGCGAGGGCTTTCTTCACGGCGTCGAGGTTCTGCATGTTCACGAAGGTGGTGTTCACGTTGAACTTCTTCAGGTAGTTGGCCATGAAGGCGAAGGTGCCACCGTAGGTGGTCATGGAGGCCACGATGTGGTCGCCGGCGTTGACTTCGTGCAGCAGGGCGCTGGTGATGGCGGCCAAACCGCTACCGGTCACCCAAGCCATCTCGGTGCCTTCCATAGCGGCGAGGCGCTGGCAGAGGGCGAGGTTGGAGGGATTCCAGTGACGGCTGTAGAGGAAGTAACCCTCGGTCTCGCCGTGGAAGGTCTCGGTCATGAGGTGTGCCTCGGGGAAGGTGAAGGTGGCGCTGTCGCAGATTGCGGGGTTCACACCACGGTTGGCGTCGCGGCCATCGATGCGCTGGATGGCGGTTGCGGGATCAAATTTTGTCATGTTACGTTAATGTTTAATAATTATTGTTTTTGTCTTACTATCGTCATTACAAACGAGATTGCAAAAATACGAAAAAATTTCGATACCGCAAGAAAAAAAATAGCTGAGGAAAACTTTTTTCCGACGGATGAAAAAATGTTCGTATCTTTGCATTTTGAATTAAAGACATTATTATAGATGAAACGCACCTGCATTCTGCTTATTGCCACCCTGATGGCCTGTTTCGGAGGCCATGCGCAAAAGCTTGCCTACGAGAGTTCCCTGCAGAGCTTCGGATATAAAAACGACAACGGCACCTGGAAGATAGCACCCATCTACCAGCGCGCCGGCGAGTTCGAGGGCGGCGCCCGCAAATGGGCCCCCGTGAAGCTCGACGGACACTGGGGTGTCATCGATGTCGACGGCAACCTCGTCTGCCGCAACCTGCTGCCCACCAAGGAGGTGGCCCGCGAAGCCGGCCAGCAGTGGGAGGTGCAGAGCGAGCCAGGCAAATGGGTCTATCCTGCCCGCAACCAGGCCGACGGCCGCTGGGGCTTCGTCGACTACTACGGCCGCTGGAAGTACCAGCCCGTCTACGAGGCCGCCAACCCCCACCAGGGCAAGGAGCCCAAGAGCTACGCCACCGTGAAGAAGGAAGGCCGCTGGGGCTGCATCGACGGCCGCGGCATACTGGTCATCAACAATATCTTCCAGACCGCCGAGCAGGCCGAAGAGGCCGGCGCACAGTGGGCGCTGGGACGCAACTATTACAGATGGCGCCAGGCCGTCACCAACCCCCAGACGGGTCTGTGGGGCTTCGTGGACTACCTGGGCCGCTGGGCCGTCAAGCCCGTCTACACCGACCAGGTGGCCTTCGGCGAGGACAACCTCTACGAGTACACACAGGTGAAGCAGGAAGGCCGCTGGGGCAACATCAGCCGCAACGGCGAGGTCATCTCCACCTTCATCTTCTTCACCCAGGAGGATGCCGCCTACGCCCTGCAGCAGTATGAGCACGGCCGCACCCTCGAAGACTGGCGATTCCCCGTCTCCAACCCCTCCGACGGCAAATGGGGCTGGGTGGACTGGAGCGGCGAATGGCAGATCCAGCCCATCTACGAGGAGGCCACCCACTTCGCCAACGACACAGGACTCTTCGCCACAGCGAAATATGACGGCTACTGGATGGTGGTGAGCGACACCGGCGAGGACCTCTCGCGCAATGTCTTCAACCTCTCGTCGGAAGCCTGGCAGGCCGGCAACCAGTGGGACACCCACCAGGAGCTGGGCCACTGGCTCTACCCCATCATGGACCCTGGCACCCAAGCCTGGGGCTATGTCGACTACAAGGGCGAGTGGGTCATCAAGCCCACCCTCGAGGATGCCAAGCTCTTCACCTTCGTGTGGAACGACCGCGTGGCCCCCGCCAAGATGGACGGAAAATGGGGCTGCATAGACCACACCGGACAGTTCGTGGTGAAGAACCAGTACAAGACCTCGGCCGAAGCCGCCATGGCCGGCAGACGATGGGCCGAAGGGAAGAAATTCTAATCTCAGTAGTTAAGTAGACAGTAGTTAAGTAGTTAAGCCAATAGCAGTGAAAACTTTGATTCATAATGCGACCATCGTCAACGAGGGTCGCATTTTTGTTGGTTCGGTCGTCATCGAAGACGACAAGATAGTTGAAGTTTCGGAAAACTCGGAATACTCTGATTCTTCTGAGTTTTCTGAAGTCATCGATGCCACCGGCATGATTCTCATGCCGGGTGTCATCGACACCCACGTGCATTTCCGCGATGGCGGAAACTCGGAGAACCCTGCGGGCACCTTCTATTCTGAGTCTCGTGCGGCACGTGCCGGCGGCGTGACGTCGGTGGTGGACATGCCCAACACCAAGCCGCTGACGACCACCCTGGAGGCCTTGGAGGCCAAGGAGGCGCTGGCGGCACGCGACTCCGCCGTGAACTACGGCTTCATGCTCGGCGCCACCAACGACAACATCGACGACCTGCTGGCCATCGAGCCCACGCGCTATGCAGCCATCAAGCTCTTCCTCGGCTCGTCGACGGGCAACATGCTGGTGAACAACCCCGAGCAGCTCGACCACCTGTTCCGCGACGCCCGCAAGCTCATCGTGGCGCACTGCGAGCAGGAGGAGGTCATACAGGCCAACCTGCTCAACGCCAAGCGCGAATACCAGGGGACCGCCGACGAGACGGCAGCCCTGCACCCCAAGATACGCAACAGCGAGGCCTGCTTCCTCTCGACCTACCACGCCATCGAGCGTGCCCGCCGCTATGGCACACGCTTCCATGTGGCCCATATCTCGACGGCCACGGAGCTCTCGCTGCTGAGCAACTTCGACCTCGAGAAGAAACATATCACCGCCGAGGTGACGCCCAACCACCTGTGGTTCGACGACCGCGACTATGCCGAGCTGGGCAACAAGATCAAGTGCAACCCCGCCATCAAGAGCAACGACGACCGCCTGGCGCTGTGGGCCGCCCTAGAGGACGACCTCATCGACACCATCGCCACCGACCATGCCCCCCACCCCCTCGAGGCCAAGCAGAAACCCTACTTCGACGCCCCCAGCGGCATCCCCAGCATCCAGCATTCGCTGCAGATGATGCTAGAACCAGTGGTTAGTGGTCAGTGTTCAGTGGTTAGTGATGCTACGCAGGACGGCGGAAGCCCACTAAACACTAAACACTTAACACTTAACACTGACTTGCTCACCCTGCTGGTGAGCAAGATGTGCCACAACCCTGCCCTGCTCTTCGGCATCGAAGGGCGCGGATTCATCCGCAAGGGCTACAAGGCCGACCTCGTGCTGGTACGTCCGGGCGTGGAGGAGAAGGTCACGCGCGAATCATTATTATATAAGTGCAGCTGGAGCCCCCTCGAAGGACAGACCTTCCACACCCACATCGAGCGCGTATGGGTCAACGGCAACGACACCGTCGGCCACGGCGAGCCACTGAAATTCAGCAAATAGCAATGAAACACCCCATTGTACCACTACTCTTTGCCGCCCTGCTGGCTACGGCCTGCACCGACACGGAACTGCACTATGTGCGCGGTACCCTCTATACCGACAGCACCCTCACCACCCCCATGCCCGGCCAGACGCTGGACTTCGTGATGGAGCAGGACGACACCCTGGGCGCAGTCCGTACCGACAACCAGGGACGTTTCGGTTTCGCCTTCAACGTGGGCGTCGACCCCATCGCTCGACGCGACACCAAGACGTCCTTCGATTATAGCCTGCTGTATATCATCCACCAAGGGGACACCCTCTACGGTGACGAATACCCCTGCGTCGACGACGACACGCTGGTACTCTATCCAGGATGCAATAAAGTAAGGAGGTACTGGAAATGAGACGGCTGGTACTGATAACCCTTTTGTTGGCCTTTATCCCCACTGCTCAATCCCAGTCGGAGGATTCCGTCTTCGTACCCATGAGTACCATCAAAATCAACCCCTATGCATGGACTCATCCCTCCGTGTTCTACGAGTATGGCTTTGCCCAGCGGCACGCCTTCGAGGCCTCCATCGGTGGAGCACCCCAAGGAGGTTTTTTGTCCGGAGCCCATCCGGCCAACATGCTCTTCGGCACCCTCAGCTACCGCTGGTACGTCGCCCAGTGGCGCCACTTCCACCTGTTCCTCTCGGGAGGCGGATGTTTTCTCTACACTTGGGGCACCTACGATCTATACAACGGTAGCGACGGCTGGGACATCCGTACCCGCACCTATCACTACAGCGATCACCGCATCGCCCCCACCTTCGGTTACGGATTCCGCATCCCGGCCGGACGGCTGTTCATAGAATTTATTGCGTTGATACCCCTTACCGAACAATGGCATCAGACTGATAACGACAACGGCATCATCTCCGACACCAAAACCGCGTTCGGCATCTCCCAGCAGATTTGCATCAAGCTCGGACTGACCTTCTGAGCCTCCCACATCAACCCAAACGGCACCGTCGATCACAGCGAGTCACTGGCATTCAGCAAATAGCCACCACAAGGCCTTCTCACTAGAAGCCCAAACCCATGCCAAAAATCCAAGTGCCGGTATGGCGCTCATAATGGTCGTTCTTGCTGAAATTGAAAAGACCAATATTGCGTCCACCAAAGAAATGGAGATGCTTGTAATCAAAGCTGGCGCCCACCATAAATCCAAAGGCTAACGGATTATCGTAAATATCTTGACTGGGATCGACGACATCGTCAGCATAGTCATCCTTGAGCCAATCATCCTTGATGGACATCCCCGCAATCTTGATTTGAGTTTGGGCGCTGAGGGTGTAGCTAACCACAAAACCCGAGAAAAGGGTCAGATGCCAGTCTTCATTGAAAGGCAGGCTACCATTGGCAAGAATGGGGATATCTGCCGTCAAGACGGTGGATTCCTGCTTAGCGCCCATAGTTTCCTCGCTCTTCATGGAGTAGCGGGCGCCAGCACCAAACGCAATATAAAATTCGTCATATATACGAAAATTGTAGTAGATATTACCACCAAAGCCCATCATACCCAGCTCCTGCGGACCCGAAGAAGGTCCTCCCGTGTACTCGGTAGTGATGGTAGTAGGCATATAGCCGATATTGAGTCCGAACTGGGCGTGAGAGATGCCTCCGAAAAGAATAACAAAAACAGTAAAGGCAAGTGTTTTTTTCATGTTTTTTTAGGGTTGTGTCTGTTTGTATTGCGATGGTCACCTATCCAGGCTTCCCAGCGTCACGCCGAGGCCGACGAAGAGGGTGCTGCCCTCCCAGGCTTTCTTCACCGACTCCTTGTTGGCCAGGCTGAAGTCATCGCGGTCTATCATATCAATATTGTAGCCCGCATAGATACGGAAGCGTCCGAACTGGACACCGGCGCCGAGGGTGGCGCCCATGTCGCAGTGGAGGTCCACCTGGTCAGCCACATTGCGGAAATTGGTAAGTCTCGAGATGCCCACGTTGAACACCGGACCGCCATAGATGAGTAGGTCGGCCTTCTCGCCCAGCGCCACCTTGAAGTTCAGGTAGAAGGGGATCTTCAAGGTCATCGTGGAGGTGGAAAAGTCGTGGTCGTTGCTGTCGGCGACCAGCGTCTTGGCCTGTGCGATGCTGATGTAGGCGCCGGGGGCGATGCCCACCTCGCCAATCAGCGGCACGTTGAGCGACACGCCCACCATTCCGCCGTTCATGTAGTCGACATGATTTATCAGGCTGTCGAGGGTGCCGTTCTGGTAGTTGAACGTGTGCTCCTGATGGACATAGGCCGCGTTGATGCTCACCTGCGAGCGAGCGGTGACGGGAAGGAGTAGGACTGTGAGAACAGCGCCCACTGCGAGCAAAGAAAATAACTTTTTCATATCAAGACAAATGATTTTTTTAAAGACAAGAAAAGACAAGAAAGGACAACAGACATTCTCACCTTGTCTTTCTTGTCCTTTCTTGTCTTCTTAATAAATTATTTCTCCAAGCGGATACGTGCGTCGACGGCGGTGACGTAGCGCGGGTTGCCGAGGAGCGGGTTGAGGTCCATCTCGGCAATCTCGGGAGCGGCCTGCACCAGGGCGCTGACGCGGGCCACCTGCTCGGCATAGAGGTCGATGTTCACGCCCTCCTGGCCACGCACGCCTTCGAGGATCTTGTAGCCCTTGAGCTGCTTGAGCATCTCCTTGGCCTCGGCGGCGGTGATGGGAGCCAGGGCGCTCTGCACGTCCTTGAGCACCTCGATGAAGATACCGCCCAGACCGAAGAATATCTGATGGCCGAATTTCTCATCGCGGATGGCGCCGATGTAGACGTCGGTACCGTCAAGCATGGGGTACATCTCCACAGCGTAGGTCTCGGGGATGACGATGAGGCGATCGAACTCCTTGGCCACGGTGTCGAGGTCCTTGACGCCGAGGGTCACGCCACCCACGTCGCTCTTGTGCAGCGGGCCGACGACCTTCATGACGAGGGGCACATCCTTCGAGCAGCCCACCTCCTTGGCGAAGGCCAGGGCGTCCTCTTTCTTGCTCACCTCGACGCTCTTCTTGCGGCTGATGCCAGCGGCATCGAGCAGCTCGTTGTAGTCGGCAATCTCCATGTAGCCGTCCTTGCAGCGCTCCACAGTCTTGCGGATGCGAGCCACGTCAATCTTGGGCAGCTCGACATTCTCGGGCTGGGGCTTGGGGGTATGGTAGACCTTCACGAGGGCGTTACCGAGGACGCACTCCTCGGGGAAGTTGATATTGCCCTTGGCGATGAAGTCCTCAATCTCGCTCTTGACGTTGATGATGGAAGGCAGCACGGGGAAGATAGGTTTCTTGCAGGTGCGCATCTTCTGGTCGAGCAGGTCGTAGACCTCCTTGTTGCTGAAGAGTCCCGGCGAGCCGAAGATGACGACGGAGAAGTCGATGTCGGTGTATTCGTTCTCGACGGTGTCGATGATATAGCCCAGCTGCTCGGCGGTGCCGGTGGCGAGGAAGTCGATGGGGTTACCCACAGAGGAGCCGCCGAAGAGTTTCTCGAGCAGGGCGGGGCTGGCGGGATGCTCTTTCAGCGAGGGGACCTCCATGCCGCCGTTCGACAGCACGTCGGTGAGCATGACGGCGGGACCGCCGGCGTGGGTGATGATGGCGCAGCGTTTGCCCTTCAGCTCGGGATACATGAAGACGGCGCAGACGGTGGTGAGCTCCTGACGGTTCTGGCAGCGCACGATACCGGCCTTGCGGAAGAGGGCGTCGACGGCGGCGTCGTTGGTGGCTAGGGCGCCGGTGTGGCTCGAAGCAGCACGGCTACCGGCGGCACTGCCACCGCTCTTGATGGCGGCGATATGGCAGCCCTTGTTGATGAGGCTGCGGCTGTGCTTGAGGAGACGCTGCGGGTCGCCGATCTTCTCCATGTAGAGCATGATGACATGCGAGGACTTCACGGGGTCGAAGGTCTCGTCGAGGTGCTCGAGGACGTCCTCGATACCCAGCTGGGCGCTGTTACCCACAGCCCACACGCTGTTGAACTTAAGACCGTTGCTCATGCCGTACTCCTTGATGAACACAGCGGTGGCACCGGAACCGGTGATGAAGTCCACACCCTTGGGATCCAGCGGAGGAATGGGGGTGTCGAAGCAGCCGGCATAGTTCACGTTGAGGAAGCCGGTGCAGTTGGGACCGATGAGCGAGCCGCCGACGCTGTTGATGGTGTCGACGATGTGCTTCTCGATTTCGGCGCCCTCGTGGCTCTCCTCCGAGAAGCCGGCGCTGACGATGATGAAGCCCTTGCAGCCCTTCTCCTTGGCCAGCACGTCGACCGTCTGGGCGCAGAACTTAGCGGCGATGCAGAGGATGGCGCAGTCGACCTGCGGCAGGTCCTCGACCTTGGCGTAGCACTTCACGCCCTGCACCTCGGTCTCTTTGGGGTTCACGGCGTAGACCTGACCCTTGAAGGGGCTCTCGAGGAGGTTCTTCAGCGACTTTCCGCCGGGCTTATGGACATCGGACGAAGCACCGCAAATGACGATGCTACGAGGATTCAGTAATTCTTTTGCTATCATATCTTTGTTATTATTATTTGTTTTCTAATAAAATGCAAAGATACAAATAAAATTTCAATCTACAAAAAAAACTTTGCCGCCACAAGTAAAAACCGTGACGGCAAAAGGGAGATAGTTCTCTGAAAAGAACTAAGATTCGCGATACTTGACGCGACTTTGGTACATGCGTTCCTTGATGCCGCCCTCGGTAACGAAACGATTCTGCATCGTCACCAACAATTTATGGAGCATATACATGGCCTGATGGATGAGGGTGATGCAGAGGTTGGCAATCTCCTCATCATTCATGCACTGTATCTTCGCGGCATAGTCTTTCTTGATATCCTCGCTGCGCGCATACTGGCGCATCTTTTCATAACGGGGATGAAGATTACCCCACTGCTGGAGGTTTCGAACGCGCAGGTAGTCCTCATAGTCGTCAAGAAGTTCTTCGAGGCTGGCTTTCGCCACATTGGTCAGTTTGATTTCGGTCTCACTGGAGGTGGCGGCAGCCTGATTGCCTTCAGCAATATTTTGCTTGCCACTTCGGGCAGCCTGTATCATTTGGTCGACAGTGCGGTCGCCGCGCTGGAGATAGTGCTGGGTGAAGTAGTAGGTGATGTCGTAAATCATCTCAGTGACCTGATAGACACGGAGGTGGCGGTAATGGCCGTGCTGGGGGAGGAAGGTGTAGGGGGGAGTCTTAGCACTCGGAGTATTCAGATTATTCTGAGTATTCTGAATATTCGGATTATTCTGATTCATAGTTTTGTTTTTTATTTCTTCTTTAACAGCTTACCCACTACCTTACTAACCAAAGTACGCTCGCTCCAGAGGAGGGCGGCGAGGAAGAGCAGCAACAACAGGGTGTTGTAGGCCATTCTCAGCCAGAAACTCTCAATCACGACCAGGGTGCTGGCGGCGAACAAGACCAAGGCCAGGGCAAACCAGCCGAGGATGCTCCACACTGGGTAGGGCACGTGGTAGTGGCGCTGGCCGATGAAGTAGCTGAGCAACACACAGGTGCCATAGCCCGCCAGGCCGCCCCAGGCGCAGGCCATGAAGCCAATCCTGGGTACCAGCAGTACGTTGACGAGCACCAGCACGGCACAGCCGATGGCACTCATGATGGCGCCCCAGTAGGTCTTGGCCGTCAGCTTGTACCAGAACGAGAGGTTGAAATAGACACCCATCAGTATCTCGGCCATCATCACAATGGGTACGGCACGCAGGCCGTCCCAATAGTCCTGCTTGATGATGTACTTAAAGATATCCATATAGCACACCACCACCATGAAGGCCAGCAGGGTGAACATGACGAAATACTTCATCACAAGGGCCTGACTCTCTTTACTCTTCTCCCCTTTTCCTCCAGCAAAAACAAACGGCTCGTAGGCATAGCGGAAGGCCTGGGTGATCATGGCCATAATCATGGCTATCTTGACGCAGGCGCCATATATACCCAGCTGCTTCTGCATGTCGTCGCCGTCGTAGATGAACGGGAAGAGTATCTTGTCGGCCACCTGGTTGAGGATGCCCACGATGCCAAAGACCAGCAGCGGCCAGGCATACTTGAGCATGCGCTTCATTAATTGAAAATTGAAAATTGAGAATTGAAAATCTTTCAATTCGCGCCAGAAGCCGAAGGTGACGAGGGCGGTGCAGATGAGGTTGATATAGAAAATATAGCCGACATTGTTCTGCTCGTCGTACCACTGCATGAACGGCAAGTGTTGCAGCCTGGGTGCCACTAGGAAGACGAAGAGGTTCATGCCGATGTTGAGTACGATGAAGGCCAGCTTGAGGGCGGCAAACTTCCACGCCTTGTTCTCATAACGCAGGCGGGCGAAGAGGATAGCCTGGAAAGCGTCGAAGGCCACGACGATGGCCATCGCCGCAATATATTCCGGGTGTGCGCCATAGCCCATGGCATTGGAGATGGGCCCCAGCAGGGCAAGGACTCCGAGGACGAAGAGGAGGCTCACCGAGCCCACCGAACCCAGAGCGGTGGAGAAGACGCTCTTACCATTTTCGCCTTCCTTATTCGCAAAATAGAAGAAGGTCGTCTCCATGCCGAAGGTGAGCACCACCAGCAGCAGCGCCGTATAGGCGTAGACATTGGTCACCACGCCATAGCCACCCGAGGCGGCAGAGATATGATAGGTATACAAAGGGACGAGCAGGTAGTTCAAGAACCTGCCCACGATGCTACTCAGTCCATAGATGACTGAATCCGACAGAAGTTTCTTCAATGATGCCATGCTCCCATAACGCTCTCGCGAAAGAAATATTGTATAAATACAATAAAAGTAGCGAGACTGCGTTTTACGTTTATCCAAACGTAAACCTCATAATGAATACTCACGCATTCGTACATTCACGCATTCGCACCTCCATGCAAGCGGGCCTTGTCGTCGTTCTTTGCTGCTTTCTTGCCGTCGTCGCCTCTTGCGGACGCAATGTCACCGTCAAGAACATCAACATCATCCCCGAGCCCGTTTCCATCGAGCAGCGTGCCGGCGTCTACACCCTCGGCAGCGACGCCAATATCTCGTTCCGCGGCGTCGGACAGAACTCCTTCCCGGTCAAGTACCTCATGAATTCGCTCCGCCAGGGACATATCCAGCCGTCGCTGGCCACGTCGTCGGAGAAGAGCGACATCGAGCTGATCCTCAACGACACCGTTGACAGCCGTCTGGGCGACGAGGGCTACGTCCTCGACATCTCTGCCGCCGGCATACGCCTCTCCGCCAATACCGAGCAGGGCCTCTTCTACGCCTACCAGACCCTCATCCAGATACTCCCCTCCGACATCATCGAAGACTCCTACTCCTCCATCTCGCTGCCCATGTGCACCATCGTAGACTATCCGCGCTATGCCTGGCGCGGCGCCCACCTCGACGTCTGCCGCCACTTCTTCTCTGTCAAATTCATCAAGAAGTACCTCGACCTCATGGCCAACTACAAGCTCAACCGCTTCCATTGGCACCTCACCGATGACCACGGCTGGCGTCTCCCCTCAGAGAAATACCCGCTGCTCAACGAGATAGGCTCCTGGCGTGTCGACCGCGACGACCAGCCCTGGGGCAAAGCCAACCCGCCCAAGCCCGGCGAGGAGGCCACCTATGGCGGCTTCTACACCAAGCAGGAGATTGCCGACATCATCAAGTATGCCGCCGCCCGCGGCATCGAAGTCATCCCCGAGGTCGAACTCCCGGGTCACTGCTCTGCCATCCTCGCCGCCTACCCCCACCTCTCGTGCGACGGCGGCCCCTACGACATACCCCTCGGCCCCTACTGGCCCCCACGTGCCATCCTGTGCGCCGGCAACGACTCCACGCTGCTATTCATCAACGACATCCTCGACGAGGTGATGGAGCTTTTCCCCTCCCAGTATATCCATATCGGCGGCGACGAAGCCTTCAAAGACAACTGGAAAGCCTGTCCTAAATGCCGCCACCGCATGAAGGAGAAGCACATCCACGACGTGGAACACCTACAGGGGTGGCTGATGCGACAGGCTGCCGACCATCTGCGCGCCAAAGGCCGCATACCCATCGGATGGGACGAGTCGGTCGACTGCGGAGGTCTGGGCTTCCCAGCCGTCATCATGGCCTGGCGTGGCCTGCAGCAGGGCTACAATGCCGCCCGTGCCGGCTACCAGGTCATCTTCTGCCCGACGGAGTACTGCTACCTTGACTACTACCAGGCCAATCCCCGCTTCGAACCTGCCGCCATCGGCGGCCTCATCACGCTGGCCAAAGCCTACGCTTTCGACCCCGCACCCCTTGGCACCAACCACCGTGTAGCGGAGTGCATCATCGGCGGCCAGTGCAACCTCTGGACCGAGTACATCAACACCCCGGAACATGCCGAATATATGCTCCTGCCCCGCATGCTGGCCACCAGCGAATGCATGTGGTCTGCCACACAGAACAAGAGTTGGAACCACTTCCGCAAGAAGATAGAGTACCAGAAGACACGCCTCGCAAGCAAGGGATACAACTTCTGCGAAGGATCCTTCACTCCCCTCTTCCGCACCGCCGTCGTCGACGACAACACCGTCAACCTCACCATCGAGACAGAGGTTCCCAACACCTATATCTTCTACACCCTCGACAGCACCACCCCGACGCAGAACTCCACCGTCTACATCGGCCCTTTCAACATCAAACGTGGCAGCCGCATCAAGATACTCCCCGTCTTCAAAGACGTCCCTCGCGACACCGTTTACGAATATATCATCAAGTAGAACACCTCTCACTACATGGACATCGACTACTTGCTAACCACCAGCGACCCTGTCGCCGTACAGAACCTCTTCGACGAGGCGGCGCGGTTGCGCGACGAGGTCTATGGCCGTCGCATCTTCATCCGCGGCCTCATCGAGATCACCAACCACTGCCGTAACAACTGCCTTTACTGCGGCATCCGCCGTGACGTGAAGACCCAGCGCTACAGACTCAGCAAAGAGCAAATCCTCGACTGCTGCCGCACAGGTCATGCCCTCGGTTTCCGCACCTTCGTGCTGCAAGGAGGCGAGGATGCTTGGTTTACCGACGACGTGGTCTGCGACATCGTCAGCGCCATCAAAGGGGAGTTCCCCGACTGCGCCGTCACCCTCTCCCTTGGGGAGCGTGGCCGCGAAAGCTTCACCCGTCTGCGCGAGGCGGGTGCCGACCGCTACCTGCTGCGCCACGAGACCGCCGACGCCAACCACTACGCACACCTGCACCCCGCCGAGATGTCCTTCGAGCACCGCATGCAGTGTCTCCACGACCTGCGCGACCTCGGATTCCAGGTCGGCGCCGGATTCATGGTGGGTTCCCCTGGGCAGACCCTCGAGACCCTCAAGAAAGACCTCGACCTCATCGCCGACTTCCGTCCCGAGATGGTGGGCATCGGTCCCTTCATCCCGGCGGCAGGCACCCCTTTCGAGAACCATCCCGCCGGCAGCGTCGAACTCACTTTGCGTCTGCTGGCCATCATCCGCATACTACACCCCCACGTGCTGCTCCCTGCCACCACAGCCCTCGGCACCCTCCATCCCCAGGGACGCGAGCGCGCCATCAACGCCGGCGCCAATGTCGTGATGCCGAACCTCAGTCCTCAGGACACCCGCGCACTCTATTCCATCTACAACAACAAGCTCTCCACCCACAGCGAGGCCGCCGAGACTGTCGCCGACACCCGCGCCCGCCTCAAGGCCATCGGGTTCGACATACCCGTCGACCGAGGAGACTTTAGTAAATTGAAAATTGAAAATTCATATTGTTCATGAAAGCTGCTAAGAAAATATTTGTCATTCTTGTCTTTTCTTGTCTTCTGACAGCACTCACCTCCTGCCATAAGACCTGTGTATGCTATGGCTACAATGGTGGCGAGTATTCCTACACCCAGGAAGACCTCGATGCCCGCGGCAAGACCTGCAGCGGTATGGCCTACCTCGGCAGCAGACAACATTACTCTGTATGCAACTGGGAGTAAAGAGAATTAAGAATTAAGAATTAAAAAATAAAAATTAAAAATTAAGATTTGGAAATGGCCAGTGGATGTAGATTGTGTCCTAGGGGTTGTGGGGTTGACCGTGCTACCGGCGGAGGATTCTGCGGTGCTGCCGACACACTCGAGGTAGCATCCGTCTGTGTCCATCGGGGAGAGGAACCGCCCCTCAACCCCATCGTCAACGTCTTCTTCGCCCACTGTAATCTCCAGTGCATCTACTGCCAGAACTGGCAGATCAGCGGTAAAGGTGAAAGGTTAAAGGTGAAAGGTGAAAGATATACTATCGAAAACCTCGCCGACCTCATTGTCTCTCACCTTTCACCTCTCACCTCTCACCATTCACCCCTTCTCGGTCTCGTCACCGCCAGCCACTACGCCCACCACATCCCGGCACTCATCGATGCCGTCCACCAACGCGGCTTCACCCCTACGGTAGTCTACAACAGCAGTGGCTACGAGAGTGTCGAAACGCTAAGGTCTCTCGAGGGACTCGTCGACATTTACCTCCCCGACTTCAAATACATGGACGCCGGCATTGCAAAGGCCTACAGCCATGCCCCCGACTATCCCGACATTGCCTCTGCCGCCCTCAAAGAGATGATACGCCAGGTGGGCAAAGGTCTTAAAGTCGACGGCAACGGCACCGCCTACCGCGGTCTCATCGTCCGCCACTTGGTTCTTCCCGGCCACGTCGACAACTCCCTTGCCGTCCTCGACCACCTTGCCGACTTGGTACCCTTCGGACTCCACCTGTCGCTTATGGCGCAGTATTTCCCACCCAAACCCGACCTGCCCGCTCCGCTCGACCGGTCCGTCACCGCCGACGAATACGCCGTCGTAGTGGCTCGCGCCGAAGAGCTGGGGCTCACCGATGGCTGGATACAGGAACTCGCGGCACGCGACAACTACCGCCCCGACTTCTCCATTACTGGAAACCCCTTCGAGAGGAATGATGAGTGATGAGTGATGAGTGATGAGTGACGAGTGATGAGTGATGAATGATGAGTGATGAGTGATGAATGATGAATGATGAATGATAAAAAAACTAAAAAGTAAAAAGTATAATGGCCAAACATGTTTTCACTCTCGACGACGTAGAGTCTGAATTCAGCGACCTTGCAATGCTGCTTTTCCGCACGGGTGTGGCGGGATACATCTTCACCGACTCCCTCAACCGGCTCTATTCCCTCTCACTGGCACGCGTCGACGACCTTCCTATTGCGGGTATGTCGTGGCCCACCTATACCTTCGACGACCGTCAGGAACACCTCAAATACTTCCTTGTCGAGCATCCACTCTCATCATCCCTCAAGGAGACGTGGCAACCTGGGGACAAGATGCTTATTGTCAGGGGTGAGACTGCGTGGAATAAAATACGGCAGATCCACGCCGAATTCACCGAGCCACAGCCCGACGACAACGAGCGCCACGAATTACTCATGGAGCTCATCCAGCAGTTCACCGTGGCCACCCCCATCGACCTCGAGGCCCCTTGCGACAACCTTCCGACCAAAGCGGCAAAAGAGCGCCGACAACTGGAGCAACGCTGCATGGAAGTGCTCCGCGCTATCGAAGACTACAACCTCGACCTCGACGAGAGTGAGCTACAGCATCTGAACAGCATGAAAGAACGCTGGCCACAGGGCATAAATAAGTGATGAGTGATGAGTGATGAGTGATGAGTGATGAGTGATGAGTGATGAGTGATGAGTGAGGAATGAGGAGTGAGGAGTGAGGAGTGAGAAGTGATGAGTGAGAAGTGATGAGTGAGGAGTGGTGAGTGAGGAATGAGGAAAAAATATTTTGCTGATTGAAAAATATATTGTATATTTGCAGTCACCTTTTCGGAACGGAAATATCAACCTAAAATAAAAACAACTATGGCAACAAAAACAATCAAAGACCTTGAACCCAAAGAGTTGTGGAGCAATTTCGACGCTCTAACCAAATGTCCCCGTCCCTCGAAACACGAAGAAGTTGTACGCGAATTCCTTGTAAAGTGGGCTAAAAAGAACAAAATAGCCTGCCGTGTGGACGCTATCGGCAACGTGATCATGAGCAAACCCGCCACCAAAGGCATGGAGAAAGTGCACCCCGTGGTGCTGCAGGCCCACATGGACATGGTGCCGCAGGCCCGTGCCGGCAAGAAACACGACTTCCTGAAAGACCCCATCAAGACGAAGATTGTCGGTGAGTGGGTCTATGCCGACGACACCACCCTCGGTGCCGACGACGGTATGGGCGTTGCCGCCATCATGGCTGTCTTCGAGAGCAAGACCGTGAAGCATGGTCCGCTGGAGGCCCTCATCACCACCGACGAGGAGACCGGCATGACCGGTGCCTTCGGTCTGAAGAAAGGCGAGCTCCACGGCGACTACCTGCTGAACCTCGACAGCGAGACCGAGGGCGAGCTCTACGTGGGCTGCGCCGGCGGTATCGACGCTGCTCTCTCCATCCCCTACAAGACCGAGAAAGCTCCCAAGGGCATGGAGGCCTACAAGCTCACCATCGGTGGTCTCAAGGGCGGCCATTCCGGCATGGAGATCAACACCGGCCGTGCCAACGCAAATAAACTGCTGTTCCGTCACCTCCGCTGGGTGGCCGAATGCGGCATCCGCCTCATCAGCCTCGAGGGTGGCAATATGCGCAACGCCATCCCCCGCGACGCCGAAGCCGTCATCGCCATGCCCAAAGAGCATGTCGACTGCATCCTCAAGGAGTTCGACAAAGTGGCCGGCTGGGTGAAGAAAGAACTCGCCAACGTCGAGCCCGACTTCTTCATGAAGTATGAGAAGGTTCGCATGAACCCCACCGTCATCGACAACGAGGGCACCCAGAAGATCATCAACCTCATGATGGTGGCTCCCAACGGCGTCATCCGCATGAGCAAAGATATGGAAGGCCTCGTCGAGACCTCGCTGAACCTGGCCATCGCCAAGACCACGGCCGCCAAGAAGTTCGTGGTGTACGCACTGCTGCGTTCCTCTGTCGACACCGCCAAGGAGGCCCTTGCCGAGCGCCTCGTCTGCCTGGCCGAACTGGCCGGTGGCAAATGCCAGCTCAGCGGCGCCTATCCCGGATGGAAGCCCAACATGGAGAGCCAGCTGCTGAAGACCATGAAGCAGGTCTACAAGAAGAAATACCAGAAAGAGCCTCTGGTGGTGGCCATCCACGCCGGCTTGGAGTGCGGTCTGCTGGGCGGCAAATACCCCGATATGGAGATGATCTCCTTCGGCCCGACACTGCAGAGCCCCCACAGCCCCGACGAGCGCTGCAATATCCCCAGCACCAAGAAGTTCTACGACTACCTGGTGGCTGTGCTCGAGGCCATCCCCGAGAAGAAGAAATAAGTAATGTGAGATACAAAAAAAGAGGGCTCCTCAATGAGGAGCCCTCTTTTTTTTATTTCAATCCTACGACCAACTTTATCTTGTCGACTTCCGACTCATGCTTTAGCTTGTTGTCAGCCTCGAGTACAAGGTCACCCCTGATGGTGTTGAGGAAAGCTTCCTGCATAACAGCGGTGTTGTCGAGCTGACGCGTATAGCGACGGAGGTCCTCGAGGTTGGTTATCTCATTAAAGTCGAGATAGATATCCTCCATACGCGAATAGGCCTTGCGTATGTTGCGGTACGAAGCCGTCATCTCCTCGATACGGCCGGCGGTGGCATCGATAGCCTGTCGCTTGCGGAGCGCCTGGAGGCACATGCGCTGCATCTCCAGATGTCCGTTGAGGGCGGTGAGGGCACTGCGGCCACGCTCATAGGTGGAGAAACGCGGAGTGAGGTCGCCCTGCTTGTTGAGCAGCTTGTAGCCCTTATAGACGACACGGTCCTGCTTGCGCAAGGCATAGACGGAGTCGTCGAGACGGCCGATGTCGTGGCGCAAACGGATAAAGTCCAGATAGCACTGCTGGATTTTCCCCACGGCGAGGAGCTGGTCGTGATAGAGATCGGCACCTTCAACATCCTTGAATTTGGGCATAGGCACCAAGGCGGGAAGGATATCATTGTAGGCGCGGGTGACATCGCGGATAGAGGTGGGCGACGAGGTGATGGAGTCTGTGCGGTGGGTGATATCATCGAACATCGGATACATGTCCACGTAGCGCTGCTGAGCATCGATGAAGTTCTGCAGGGACTCGATGAAGTTGACCGACTCTGCGTTGGTGGTGAAAGCGGGCACCGTCTCGACCAGACGAAGAACATCCTTGTAGGCGTTGGCGACCTCACGGTATTTGCGACCATAGAGGTTGACGATGGTCTGAGTGTTCGTCTCTATTGTCGAGCGCAAATCAATGGCCAGCAGGTAACGCTGCTGGATATTGATGATGGTATGAAGCCTGTTGAGGTAGGACTCATACTCGCGCACGTCGGCGAAGGTAACAGGGGGCACAGGACTCTGGCGGAAGAGGCGCGAGTAGGAACGGTAGACGTCGGAGTTATCGTTCTCGCAGCGTGTCTTGAGCTGAGCCTTGAAGTTGTCAATCTGCGAAGGCAGCGAGTTGTTGCCCAGCAGATTCTCGAGGAGGTCCTGCTGGAAGGCGTTGAGTTCGTCGAGTTGCGCAAGCGACTCGTGCGAGGCATGACCATGGGAGAGGTCATACTTGTTGTACACCATCAAGTAGGAGTAGTACAGATCCTTGAGATTCTTGAGCTTTGTGCGGTCGGTGATACCGGCTCCGTCGCAGGCGGAGATGATGGAGCGGTGGTGCAGCTCGATGCTTCCGCGCAGGTTCTCGGCCTCCTTGTCGCGCGCCAGCTGCTGCTGGCGTGCCTCCTCGATGGCACGCAGACGTGCTGCCTCCTTCTCGGCCTCGACGCGCTGCTGCTCTAGACGCGAGTAGCGTATCGACATGCGACCCATCAGGTCGGCAAAAGAGCGAAGGCGGTATTCATAGATGTCGAAGTCGGCGACAACGATGTTGGAATCAATCCAGATGAGCGAGTCACGCATGACATAGTCCGACGAGAGTGACGACACCGCTGCCTGCGCTTTGGTGCGGAGAGAGACGCAAAGGTTTGTGAGGGCGACATAGTCCTGCGGCTGATTGTTCAGGTAGTCTACAGCCACGGCAGTGTCGTTGACCAACGCACTGTCGAGGCCGTAGTTTACCAGAAAATCGCCCACCGACATCACCGTCGGCATTTTAGGCCGCTGAGCCCAGATGGAATTGAAAATTGAAAATTGAAAATTGAAAATTATGCTTGCGCAAATCATCATTTTCAAAATCCTACAAGTATGTCTGTTATTATTCATTCCTATTTCAATTTTCATTTTCATCTATATTTTACATTCATCATTCATCACTCCTCACTCATCATTCTCCTTCTTAGTCCCCATACGAGGAGGCGTCGAAGCAATGGGTACAGATAGACTCCTTGGGCAGACCGATGGCTTGGCACACGTCGTCGATGGTGTTGAACTTGAGGGTGTCGACACCCACATGCTGACGGATGACCTCAACCATATCGGCATACTCCTTGCTTTCGGCGTTCTGATAGAGGGCGAGACGCTCCTTCGGCAGCTGGATAGCGGGAATTCCCTCAAGCTCTTCGATGACGCGGCGGGTGATGAGCTCGCGGTCGGTCTTCGAGGCGCTGAAGTTGAGGAAGGTGCAGCCGTGCACCAGCGGAGGACACGAGATACGGACATGGACCTTCTTGGCACCGTAGTCGTAGAGCATCTTGACATTGTCGCGCAGCTGGGTGCCGCGGACGATGGAGTCGTCGCAGAAGACCACTTCCCTACCCTGCAGCATGGCACGGCTGGGAATAAGCTTCATCTTGGCCACCAGGAAACGGTCGTCCTGAGAGACAGGCATGAAACTGCGGCTCCAAGTGGGGGTGTATTTCAGCAGACCACGTTTGTAGGGTATCTGACGGCCATTGCTGTAACCAAGGGCCATACCGATACCGCTGTCGGGGATAGGACTGACGAAATCGGGCGTGATATCATCGCGCTCGCCCATCAGACGACCGAGATTGTAGCGAACCTCTTCGGCATTGATACCTTCATATTCAGTGCAGGGATAGCCATAGTAAATCCAGAGGAAAGAGCAAATCTGGTTCTTCTTCTCGGCAGGACGAAGCACCTTGATTCCACCGTCGACAGTGACTTTCACAATCTCACCGGGACCGACGAAGCGGCAGGTCTCGTAGCCGAGGTTCACATAGGAATGGCTCTCGGAAGCGACGGCATAGTCGTTGCCGCGACGGCCGATGACGATAGGCGTGCGACCATAACGGTCACGGGCGGCGATAATGCCGTCGGGGGTGAGGATAAGCATGGTGCAGGAGCCCTTCACCTGGTTGTAGACGTTCTCGATACCCTCGACGAAGTCCTTGCCCTGCGAGATGAGCAGTGCGACGAGCTCAGTGGGGTTGGTACCACCCATGGAGAGGTCGGTAAACTGCTGGTGTTTGGCGAGACAGTCATGCTCTAACTGGTCGATGTTGTTGATTTTCGACACGGTGGCGATGGCAAAGCGGCCGAGGTGCGAGTTGACCATCACGGGCTGAGCCTCGGTATCACTGATGACGCCAATACCGACATTGCCTTTCATCTCGTCCAAGTCCTTAGAGAACTTCGGACGGAAATGCGAGTTCTGGATGTTGTGGATGTTCTGGTGCGGCTGCATCCCGTCGAAGGTAGCCATACCGGCACGCTTGGTGCCCAAATGCGAATGATAATCCGTTCCGTAGAACAGATCGGAAATACAAGGGTGTTCGGAAACTACTCCAAAGAATCCACTCATAATGTCTTGTTGTTTAAATAATAATGATTATTAATATATTAAAAAGTCTGTTATTTCTTTTTCGTCGATATTGCGCGAGTGATAGGTAGCCTTCACCGTCTGTCCGTCGAGGAGCATCACCAGGGGGCGCGAGCCGTGACTGATAGCCAGGAAAAGTTCCGTTGAAATCGTCTGAGGCTCGATATATATGATATTCTTCTTGTCGATATGGTTGCGGTCGGCAATGGCATCGATACGCTGGCGGGCCAGCTTGCAGTAGGGACACTTGGGAGTCACAAAGGCCACCAGCTTGCGTCCCTCGCCAACACCCAAGGACCTGAGGGCACCATCAGGAGCGGTGGCGTCGGCAAACACAGCCTCGTCATATCGTATTTGTTGCGGGCCAAAGCCCCAGTTGTCCGGCACTGAGACGACAAAAGGAGCCGCCATCAGCAGTGCTGCAGCCACCGACGACACCACCACTTTCCAGACCCGTCTGCTTCCTGCCTTGGTCGCCCCCTTGAAGTAAACCAGCAGGAGTGCCACAAGCACAGCATTCTTGAGGAGCGACTGCGCGGGATTGATATCCATCAGCTGTCCGAAGCATTGGCAGCTGTCGTCACGGCCGATGAGGACGGCATAGCAAAGGAATAGCGAGAAAAGGATAAGCAGTCCCAACGAGGCCAGACGTGTGATACGTGGGAACCACCCGACAAACAGGAGCAACGCCAACACCAGTTCGGCGCCGATGCATAGGCGTGCCAGGATATAACTGCAATCGAGCGAGAAGAAGCCGAAGGAAAAGACGTAGAGTTCAAACTGGTCGATGCTCTCCGGCATAAGCTTGCTCAACGCCGACAGCACAAAGACTGCTGCAAGAAAGACCCGCAGCACCCAACGCAACCATTTATTCTCTATTATTCCCTTCAAACTACTCACTTAACACTAAACACTTAACACTAAACACTTAACACCAAACACTTAACACTAAACACTAAACACTTAGTCTCCATATTCTCTGCACTTCAGCGGATGTGTATCCACTCTATGCAGCGTCTGTCCTCCTTCGGTAGCGACATGCTCCTCATAGCCCATGAGGATAAGGTCGTCACACGAGGTAGAACCGTCGATGGTGAAAATCATCTCTGTCTCGATGACATCGTCGGGGATGTCGGCCTTGAAACACTTACACTGATGTTCCTTGTCGCATGCGGCGAAAAGAGTTCCCGCCACCAACAGCCCCACAAACATATATCTCTTTTTCATAGCTCTTTTTAATTATAAATCGAATCAATGCGGAACTCATAATCGGTGCATACCAGCGAATCGACCTTCAGCGAGTCGAGCGAGGTGTGGTAGGAATAGGTGCGCAAATCATGGCAGTCGCCACCATCGAGTTTGATGATGCGGACCACGGAGGTGCCTATCACCGAGCAGCGGCAGGTCTTCTCCTTGCCGCAACTCACGGCAAACAGCGCCAACGCCACAACACCTAAGATAACTTTCTTTTTCATATGATTATTTCTTAACTCTTAATTCATAACTGTTTCAGCAGTTCTTCAAGACTGACTTCGTCGTGGATAAGGACATCACGGGGCTTGCTTCCGTTGCTGGGGCCCACGATACCGGCAGCCTCCAACTGGTCGATAATACGTCCGGCACGGTTGTAGCCCAACTGCAGCTTGCGCTGGAGCAGCGAAGTGCTGCCGAACTGGCTCGCCACCACCAAACGGGCAGCGTCGTTGAAGAATTCATCCTTGTGCTTGGCATCGAACTCCTTGTTGGGTTCCTCGTTCTCGTCGAGGTATTCGGGCAATTCAAAGCCTTCGGGATAACCACGCTGGTCGCCTATGAACTTCACTAACTTCTCGATCTCGGGAGTATCGATAAGGGCGCACTGCAGTCGTATCATATCCTTGCCAGCCAGCGAGATGAGCATGTCGCCTCGGCCGATAAGCTGCTGGGCACCGCCAGTGTCGAGGATAGTCTTCGAGTCGATGCCACTCGTCACACGGAAGGCCACACGCGCAGGGAAGTTGGCCTTGATGGTACCGGTGATGATGTTCGTCGTCGGACGCTGGGTAGCGATAATCAGGTGTATACCCACGGCACGTGCCAACTGGGCCAGACGGGCGATGGGCAACTCGACCTCCTTGCCGGCGGTCATAATCAGGTCGCCAAACTCGTCAATGACGACGACAATATAGGGCAGGTAGCGGTGGCCGTGCTCGGGATTGAGCATGCGCTTACAGAACTTCTCGTTGTACTCGGTAATCTTCCTCACCTTGGCCTGCTTCAACAAATCATAGCGCGAGTCCATCTCGATACACAGCGAGTTCAGCGTCCTCACCACCTTCTTGACATCGGTGATGACGGCGTCGTCCTCGTCGGGCATCTTGGCCAGGTAGTGGCGCTCGAGGGCCGAATAAAGACTGAACTCAACCTTCTTGGGGTCGACCAGGACAAGCTTGAGCTCGGAGGGATGTTTCGTATAGAGCAGGCTCGCCAGCACGGCATTCAAACCGACCGATTTACCTGTGCCCGTGGCACCGGCCATCAGCAGGTGAGGCATCTTGGCCAGGTCCGTGACGAAGCACTCGTTCGAGATGGTCTTGCCAAAGGCAATGGGCAACTCCATCTTCTCTTTGGCTTTCTCGAAAGCCTCGCTGTCGAGCATGGTCTTCATGGCCACAATCTGCGGCTTGGCGTTGGGCACCTCTATACCGACGTTGCTCTCGCCGGGGATGGGGGCGATGATGCGGATGCCGAGAGCCGCCAGCGAAAGGGCGATGTCGTCCTCCAGGTTCTTGATTTTGCTGATGCGTACTCCCGGGGCGGGCTTAATCTTGTAGAGCGTGACGGTGGGGCCAGGCTGAGCCGATATCTCGGTAATCTCGATGCCGTAGTCGTGCAGGGTCTGCACGATACGGTCCTTGTTGGCCACCAGTTCCTCTTTGGTGACACGGGTGTTGGCTGTCTCCCAGTCTTCGAGGATAGAGGTGTCAGGCATCATGTAATCACCTAGGTCCAGATGCGGGTCATAGGGCTCGTCGATGCCATAGTGACGGCGGTAGTCATCCTCCTCCAGTTCCTCTTCCCGGGGCTCAACGTCTTCCTTTGCTCCTTCTGCCTGCTGACTCTCAACCTCTTCAAGGTCACCTTCGATAGTAAAGCTGACGTCGTCGGCATTCTCCTGAGGCTTCTCGCTTTCGCTCTTGTCCTCTCCTGGAGTCCACTTCTGGGTCAACTTCATAAACACATCGTCGATATTCCCTTCTTCCTCTTCTGCCTCAGGAGTTTCTTGGACTTCAGGTTCCTCTTGGGCAGGAGCGGGGGTAGTGGCGACAGGTGCATGACTCTGGAAGAGGGCCATGGCCTCTTCATCGAACTCGGCACCTTCGTCTTCCTCGCGCTGTTTCTCGTTGAGGTCCACCACGCGGTCGGGCGTAAGCGAACGGCTGAGGGCTTGGTCATCCTGCTTGCTGAGGGTCTCGGTCACCTTGTCACTCAGCGACTCCGATACCTTCTTCAGGTCGACCTTGGGCATCTTGACTTCGGGAAGTTCCATCTTGTGGACCAACACGAGGACGAGGATGCCGACGAAAACCAAGAGCACGAGAGTCCACCAGCTGAGCATCTCGTCGAGAATGGAGGCCAACATATAGCCACCCACACCGGCATAGTATTCAAAATCAGTGGAAGGGGCATTGATGAAGCCCACACCTATGTAACCCAGGGTGACAGAGATCCAGGCCATCCAGAACAGGGTGCTGCCGAAAGTCTTCCACCACGGCATCACGACAACATTCCAGAGGCGCATGCCATAGACGAAGAAGAGCAGCGTGAAGCCTATGCTGCCGATACCGAAGAGCTTGGTGCTGAAAAATTGGGCAACGGCGGCACCCACCTTGCCGAGCCAGGCATCCTCGCGGCCGCAGCCGGTAGCATACCAGCCGATGAGGGATATCAGCAGGAAAGCGGCAAAGAGCACATAGGCGGCACCGCGGATATGAGCGAAACGTTCACTCCTCAAAAAAACGGCAAAAGCCCCCTTCTTGCTGGGGGCAGTCTTGCCTTTTCCTTTCGAGCCCTTTGCTGAGCCCGACTTAGATTTTGTCGATATTTTCTTCTTCGTTCCTGCCACTGTTTCTCGTTAAAATTAATGGTTAACGGTTAATGATTAACGGTTAACGTTCCTCACTCATCACTCATCACTCATCACTCATCATTCATCATCTCCACCACTGGGGAGATAACCCATCTCCTTGGCATCCTGCAAGTCGGTGGCGAAAGCCTCAAGTTCTTCCTTCGTAGGCTTCTTGTAGCCGTCGGGAAGGAGGAAGTCGACCTCCTTGACTTTGCCGGAGACCACCTCAGTGGCGGTGCAAGTAATGGCGCGGCCTTCACCGAGGTTCATCGTGTATTCCAGGGGCATACCCTTGACACCCTCGAAGATCACGTTGTAGGCGGGGCCGATGTTCTTGGCATACCACATAACAAACTGGGTCTCATTGCCCTCGTCATTATAGTAGTGCTGAATGAGTTTATAGCAAGTCTGGCCGGCAATCTCCTTGGTCTCGCCGTCAACATACTCGAAATAGAAATGACCCGGCTCGGTATCCTTGATTTCAAGGCTATCGAGGGTAGAAGCATTATAGGTATGTTCAAGCAGGAACTTGCCGTCCCCCTTATAGTTCTCAAACTCGTAACCCTGAGCGTTGAGATAGGTGATATACATACTGTTGTCGACACACTGGGTCTGTTTCAGCCCTTTGACAAAGACCTCGGAACCCTGGCTGAACATGTAGCTCTTGGTGTACATCTGTTCGCCCATGACCTTGATTTCGGCGGTGGCGATCTGTTCAGGAATCTGCATGGCAGTGGTGCCGGTAGATTCAATCTTGTATTTCACGATGCCCTTAAAGGTGTTCTGGGCGCTCATCGCGCCGACGGTGAGCAGCAGCGCCGCTGCCAGTGCGAAAACTTTTTTCATTTTTATTGAATTATTTTTAAATTTAACTTCAAAATTTAGTACCGAGTACTTGACATTAACTGCAAAAAAAGAAAAAAATTGTGTGATTTTACAAAAAAAATAGGCAAATTCAAAACACACTGATACTCAACACCAACGCCGTACCAACACCGTACCAACTCCGACTCAACTCCGACCCATCTCCTACCACGGTGGGAGATGATAGGGTGTTGGTAGGTGTTTCATACCGAGAAAATATTAATTTTTCACGTATCTTATAGTCTATATCAAGTTTTTTTTGTATTTTTGCAGTTTAATTTGATTACACGATGAGCAAGATATTACCTGGGACGATACGTCATTTAGGACTGATATACAAGATTATAGCAATGCTGATTACATCAGTGGCGATTGTTGTGTTGTTCCCGCACGCGCGCCACGGAGAGCATTATGACTATAAAGTGGGGGGTGTTTGGAGAGGAGCCGACCTCGTGGCGCCGTATGATTTTGCAGTGATGAAGAGTGCCGAGGATGTGGCGGCAGAGGAGGCAAAGGAGCGGGCATCTGCGACGCTATACTACGTAAAGAACGAGAAGGCAGAGAGTGGAGAGTGGAGAGCGGAGAATGGAAAGCGAAGATTGGAAGCCCCAGAGGGTGAGGAGTGGGGAGTGATAGGTCCGGAGCGCAAGGTGGTAATCATGGAAGGAAACGAGGGCCGGGAATATCGGATGGAAGACTTTGAAGTGACTGAGTTACCGAGTGACAATGCGACAGAGTCATCCGACCACTCAGCCACTCAGCCACTCAGCGACTCAGTCACTCCTGACTATGTGTTAGATCGAGAACGGACTCTGTTGGAACTGGAGAGCCGTCTGAGTCAGCTGAGCTATACGAGCGAGCTGGTGATGGCGGGAGAGATGATCATCGCGAAGGGACAGGAGGTGACCGAGGAGCGCGGTGCGCGGATAGCGGCTTTGGAGGAGGAGAACGACAGACGGTTCCGTGGCGGATACAGCGTGTGGGGAGAGATGGGTGGACAGGTGCTGCTGGCCGTGATTGCTTTCGCTGCATTGTATATGTTCTTGAAAAACACACGTCACCGCATCCTGGAGGACAACCGGAAGGTAACGTTCGTGCTGGTGCTGGTACTGCTGATGTCGGTGTTCGAGGCACTGATGGTGTGGAATGCGCCGGAGTGGGTGCTGCTGGTGCCGCTATGCGTGGTGCCGATTCTGATGAGGGTCTTCTTCGACATGCGAGCGGCGCTGTATATACACCTCACGACCGTGATCGTGCTGGCAAACCTGGTGCCGAACTCATTCGAGTTTATCTTCTACCAGCTGGTGACGGGCATGATGAGCATCGTGGCGATGAGGAGTCTGGAGCGCAGAAGCCAGTTCTTTGTGCTTTCGCTGGTGATTTTCGGTAGTTATTCGGCAATCTATACCTGCGGCGTGCTGAGCCAGGAGACCAGTCTGGCAAGCCTGGAGATTCAGCGCTACGTGATGTTTTTCCTGAATGCGGTGCTGACGCTGTTGGCATACCCGCTGATATATTTGTTTGAGAAGTTGTTCGGCATGACGACAGCGCTGACGCTGCTAGAACTGAGCAGCACGAACACCAAGGCGTTGAGAGAGTTAAGCCGACGGGCTCCGGGAACGTTCCAGCATTCGATGCAGGTAGCCAACCTGACGGAGGATCTGGTGAGCGAGATCGGCGGCGACGTGCTGCTGGCCAAGGTCGGCGCATTGTATCACGATATCGGAAAGATAAAAAATCCTTTGTATTTCACCGAGAACCAGAACGGTACGTTCAATCCACACGACGAGCTGGACTATAGGGAGAGCGCGCGAATGATTACGAGTCACGTGACTGAGGGTCTGAAGCTGGCGGCGAAGTACCACCTGCCCCCCGAGGTGCAGGATTTCGTGCGTACGCACCACGGAACGACATACACGGGCTATTTCTATGCGAAGGAAAAGGAGCGTAACCCGGAAGGAAACTTCGACGTATTCCGCTACCCCGGCCCGAGGCCGTATTCCCGCGAGACGGCGGTGGTGATGATTGTCGACACCGTCGAAGCCGCCTGTCGAAGCCTTAAGAGCCACACTAAAGAGGCTACCGATGAGATGATCGACCGTCTCATCGACGGAAAAATCGCTGCCGGACAGCTGGACAACTGCCAGCTGAGCTACGGCGACGTTGCGAGGATCAGGAAGTTCCTGAAGACTAAGATGATGAGCATCTACCACGTCCGCGTGGAATACCCAACAGTGAAATGAATTGAAAAATAAAAAAAGCAGGCGAGACGCCTGCATACACTTTGAGAATTGATAATTGACAACTAAATAACATGACAAAGAAGATTCTGATTTGTTTGGGAATTATCGCTGCGATGGCAGCGGTGTCTTGTATCTATTTTTCGCCGGCACTGGAAGGCAAAGTCATCCGCCAGGGCGATATCCAGAAGTATGAAGCCATGGCCCACGAACAAAAGACGATTGAGGCCGAGACGGGTGTGAAGCCCATGTGGACGTCGTCAATGTTCAGCGGCATGCCGGGCTATCAGGTGACAGGGCGTGCGCAGGAAAGCGTGTTCACACCGGTAGGCAACGCTGTAACGCTGTCGGTGTTTGACCGAGGACTTGACATGGGCATCATGTTCCTGTATCTGCTGGGATTCTTCTTGGCGCTGCTGGCATTTGGCGTGTCGCCGTGGATTGCATTGGTGGGAGCACTGAGCTTCGGCTTGGGCAGCTACAACCTGATTATTATCGAGGCAGGACACGTAACGAAGGCTCAAGCCATGGGTCTGATGGCCCCGATTATGGCGGGTATGGTGATGACACTGCGAGTCGCTATCGAAGAGGTGGAGGACAAGGTGAAGCGCAACCGCCGTGTGCTGTGGGGACTGATACTGTTCACGGTGTCGCTGATTATCCAGATTGGGCGCAACCATATCCAAATTACGTTCTATACGCTTGTAGGATGCGTGGCCATCGGAATATGCTATTTCGTGTATGCCATCATAAAGAAGAGACTGCCTTCGATGCTGGCGAAGACGGGCTTGCTGCTGTTGTGCGCCGCTCTGGCGTTCGGCTGCAATATGCGTGCGCTGCTGGTGAACGAAGAATATGCCAAATACACCATGCGTGGCGGCAACGAGCTCACGGTGACTCCCACCGACCTCTATGGCGAAAGTGCCCAAAAGGCCGCAGAGAATACCGCCGACGGTCTGGACATCAACTACGCCTTCAGCTGGAGCTACGGCGTGGGTGAGACCTATACCATCCTGGTGCCTGGTGCGATGGGTGGCGGAAGCATGGAGGAAATCAACCCGCAGAGTTCGGAGTTCTACAAGACCTTCCAAGCAAATATGCCGCAATACCAGTATCCGTGGGGCGAGAAAGTGCCGCTGTACTGGGGAAGCCAGCCGTTCACAAGCGGTCCGGTGTATTTCGGAGCGGTGGTGATGCTGCTGTTCCTGCTGGGCATGATTGTAGTGAAAGGCCCCGAGCGCTGGTGGATACTGGCGGCGACAATAATCTCGATACTGCTGTCGTGGGGCGGCAATTTCATGGCACTGAACGGATGGCTGTTCGACCATGTGCCGCTGTACAACAAGTTCCGCACGCCAAGTATGGCGCTGGTGCTGGCAAACGCATGCATGGTGATTATGGCTGCGCTGACACTAAAAGAGCTGTTCAGAAGCCAGGGACCTGAAAAAGACAAGATCAACCGGGGATTGTATATTGCCACGGGCTGCCTTGCGGCGGTGATCGTAGGCGTGATAGCGATAAGCGGAAGCTTCGACTATTCGGCGGCGAGCGACAGCCAGCTGCCTGACTTCCTGCGGAGCGCTTTGGCGGAAGACCGCCACAGCCTGCTGGTGAGCGACTCGTGGCGCAGCCTGCTGTTCATCGTCCTGACGGCAGCGGCACTGTGGCTATACAACAACGGCAAGATAAAGAAATGGGGTATCGCACTGGCGATAGTGGGCGTGCTGACAGTGGTCGACCTGTGGAGTGTGGGTCGCCGCTACCTGAACGACGAGAACTTTGTGTCGAAGAGCGAGCTGGAGCTGATGCCGCAGGGCTACGACTACGACATCGACCAGAAGGCGGCACAGTATGGTGACGTAGACTACCGCGTCTACAACCTGGCGGTGAACACCTTCAACGATTCTGAGCCCAGCGCCTTCCACCATCAGATTGGAGGCTACAGCGCTGCAAAACTGAGCCGCTACCAGAACCTGATTGATTTCTATCTGAGCCGCTACAATCCTGGCAACGACCTTGTGAGCATGGAAGAGGCTCGGGTGAGCATGCCGGTGCTGAACATGCTGAATGCGCGCTATCTGGTGCTGCCGTTCCAGCAAGGCGTAGGCGTAGTGAGGAACACGAACGCGCTGGGCAACTGCTGGTTTGTGGAGGAGGTGAAGAGCGTGGCCAATGCCGACGCAGAGATTATAGCGCTGAAAGACTTCGACCCGTCGAAGACGGCGGTGGTTGACGGAAGCCAGTGGGTTGTGGCCAGCAACCATTGGACGGCAGACAGCACAGATAAGATTGAGATGGAGCACCAGGAACCGTACAACCCCGACCACCTGCGCTACCGCAGCCACACGGCGGGCAAGCGTCTGGCGGTGTTCAGTGAGATATTCTATGCTCCCGACTGGAGAGCCTATATCGACGGCGAGCCAACGGAGTACATCCGCGTGGACTTCATCCTCCGCGCCATAGAAGTGCCGGCGGGCGACCACGTGATTGAGTTCAAGAACGAGACACCTCGCATGAACCAACTCGACAAAATCACGCTGATTATCTCCATCGTCACACTGCTGGCAATGATAGGCGCCGTGGTACTGGTATATAGGAAGAAAGAGTGATGAGTGATGAGTGATGAGTGATGAGTGATGAACGTAAAACGTCAAACATCAAACGCCAAATGATTTCGGTAATCCTTTGCACTTACAACCGCGACCGATACATCTACAATGTATTGGAGAGTATCGCCGTGGGCGACCTGTCGCACGCAGAATATGAGATTGTTCTGGTGGATAACAATAGCAGCGACCGTACCAAGGAGGAGTGCGACCGTTTCATGTCCGCATATCCCGACATTCGGTTCAACTATTGCTTCGAAGCCAACCAAGGACTTTCCTATGCCCGCAACTGCGGCATACGCAACGCCAAAGGCGACATACTGGTCTATGTCGACGACGACGCACTGGTGAACAAGGAATACCTCAGTACCTATGCCGACTTCTTCCGTCGCAACGCCGATGCCGTCGCCGCAGGAGGTCCCATCCTGCCACAGTACGACGGCTGCGAGGAGCCCGACTGGATGAGTCACTACACTCGTCAACTGGTGACAGGCAAGCTATACCTCGGCGAGAAAGAGCGTGAGTTCCCCGGCGACGCCTTCCCCGGCGGCGGCAATGCCGCCTACCGCAAGAGCGTCTTCGATGCCGTGGGTCTTTTCAATGTCGAGCTGGGCCGCAAGGGCAACAGCCTCATCGGTGCTGAGGAGAAAGACCTCTTTGACAAGATGACCTCACGCGGCATGAAGTTCTACTACCTCCCCACCGCCATCCTCTACCACCTCATCCCACCCAAGAAACTCACGCAGGACTACTTCGGCCGCCTCACCTTCAGCATCGGCGTCAGCGAGCGCTACCGCACCCTGCAGATTGGCAAGAAGAAATATTTCGTCCGCCTAGTCAAGGAGGCAGTCAAATGGGCCGCCACCCTCGTCCTATGGACAGGCTTCGCCCTTCGTGGCCAATTCAACAAAGGCAACAAACTGATAGCCTTCCGCCGCAACGTCACACAGGGACTACTAAGAAAACAAACAACAGAATGACCATCAAACGCATTTTTTTCCGCATCGTCATTCGGACACTTGAGGCGATGAATCACCATCACCGTCCGAAACATTGTCGTAATCACAACCTTGAACTCTCCCCTCTTCCCTCAGGGAACGAGCACCTTGACCTCATTACCGTAGCTTTCAACAATGATACCATTCTGAAGCTACATGTAGCACAGGTGGCACAGCATATCACCTGCCCCCACACACACTTCATTGCCGACAACTCTACCGACATGGAGTGTTCCCACCGCATCGAAGAATACTGCCGTGAAGCCGGCGTGCCATACATCAGATTACCAAAAAACCGACTGGGTAAAATAGGCCCCAGTTACTCTCATGCCACCGCCTTAGGATGGGTGTACAAATATATCATTGGCAGTCGAAAACCCCACTACTTTGGTTTCCTCGACCACGACCTCTTCCCTCTCAGAGACACCGACCCTACATCCATACTGCACAGCCAGCCCGTCTACGGTCCAAAACGTGAACGAGATAAATACTGGTATCTCTCGGCCATCATGTCGTTCTATGACTACTCCTATACATCCAACCGTAAAGTGGACTTTATGCCTGTCACCTATACTGGCACTTATCTTGACACCGGCGGCGGCAACTGGCCTAGTCTTTTATCCACACTCGATGTCTCACAGTTGCAATTCTGCAAAGAACGTCTTGAGAAGATTGGCACCGAAGGAGGAGATAACCGTCACCAAGACCTCGTGGAGATATTCGACGAAAGATGGTTGCACACCATCAACGGCTCCTACTGGAAGAAGGTCGCCATCAAGAAAGAGCACCTCCTCGACGACCTTATCGACCGTTATAGCCAGGAACTAAAAGGCTGATTAAGTTACAGGGAGTGCACCTTTTGTGCAATCCTAACACACGAATTACTACCATTAGCGGTATCACCCCAGAACTTTTCAATAATGCGGTTCCGCTCCTCCGAATTGATGGCGTACTCGTCATTCTCCAAACAACGATACAACTCCTCGAAGTCGTACACCCTACGGCCTACCACATTCTCGTCAAAAGGATAATACAAGTCGCGATTTTTCACATAATCAGCATAGTCGTAAAGATAGAGTATCACATCCTTCCCGGGCATGAGGATATAATCGTACAGGACTGACGAGTAGTCGGTAATCAAAACATCGGTATATGGAAGCACGGGATATATGTCAACCTTTCCGTCCACCAACTTGATATTTTTGAGTTCGACGAATTCTGCCGAATTAATCAATACGTTGGCATGCGGTTTCAGCAGCAATAACGAGTTGACGCTCTCCAACATTGCATCAAGCCTGGGCAGGTCAAAACTTTGGGTAAAGACTTCACGTTGGGAATCTCGCCACGTGGGCATATAGACAAACACCTTCGAATAATGCCCGCCAGAAATACGCTCTATTAGACTCATAGTGGATGCCGGTTCATATTTTCTCACGAAATCCATTCGTTCCTCTTCTGGACATGTCAATATTACATTACGAGGATAACCATACTCAAGACACCGACTTTCTGGAATACGGAATGCAGAAGCAAACATTTTGCTTTGAAACGGCGTTGATGAAAGCAACCAGTTTGGACGGCGAAACGATTCGGGATGAAAATACACTTCATTGAATCGATGCTCTTGAAAACGTTCGGCCAGCTTTCCTGAAATGATGTTAAACTCCGTTCGTTTCAATCCAACACCATGCCATAAATTAATACAAACAGCACCTCCAGAGAACGCAAACATGATATCAGAGGTATACGAGTTGAAAAACCAATATTTCGAAGTAAGCGCATACCACATTCCCTTGGGACTACCTATGAAATAAGACTTCAAACCCTTGCTGCGCACCAACTGCACAGTGGCTCGACTTTTACTAAGCCATACACAATCTACCTCATGACAATTGTTGCTACAATGTATAAACAAATACTTTGCATTGTCATTAAATGCTCCTCGAAAACTACCAAAAGCCCATTTCTTTTTATTTCTCGGGAAAAGAAAAGAGAATGGATACACCAAATATAAAGCCAAAAATAGAAAGAACTTCATACTATCAATCTTTCCTTATCTTTACATCCACCACTTGACCAGTAAAATCAGAAAGCAGCGTATTCAACGAAGCAACTGCAACCTCATCGGCTTTCAACAAAGTGTTATCGGGTTCGACTCCGAAGTTCTTAACCCTCATGGGTGTCTTTGTACGCTCTGGATTGATGACATTGATTTGGATTCCGTCAGAATCCCACTCTTGTGCCAATGCTTGAGCAAAGTTAACTGCAGCTGCCTTTGTCGACGAATAGAGACTATAGAAGGCTCGACCACGTGTGTAGGAACTTGATGTAAAAAGCAACAACTGTCCGTTCGATTTTTTCAACCATTCATACGACGCCATCGCCACATTCACCATTCCCCAATAGTTGGTATTGATAATTGCCTTGATAGCATCAGGAGTCATTGTCATCAATGGTTCCTTCATCAGTATGGCTGCACTATTCACTACAAAGTCTATCCGACCTTCTTTCTCAGCAATGCTTTGAATAGCTCTTTTCACACTTTCGGCATCAGAGATGTCTGTACCCGTGGTAGAACGAGAAAACGAGTAAACCTTGCCACAGTTAGCTGAGGCCATCTTCACTATCTCCTCGCCGATACCTGAATTACCACCAAACACCACAATCACCTTCCCTCTCAACTGAGAAAAGTCTGTATTATCATGTACCGTTGTACCCTTGAGTTGGAAAAGTTTATCCAACAAATAGGAATCCTCCTTGTAGGTGAGTTTCATATTGGATTCCTCACCGGGAACGACATATACCGGTACTTCTGGCATATACTTTATCACCGTACCGCAGTCGTCGGTAGAGACAAACGCAGAATCCTGCAAGGCACGGCGGTAAGCCTCCTTGATTATCGACAGACGGAAAGCTTGCGGTGTCTGACCCCGTCGTAACGTGGCACGAGGAGGGATAGAAGAGATAGTATCCCCTGCTGCATTCACCTCAATGATAGTATCTGTGGCAGGAACAGCCACATCTATAGCCTCATGGTCTTTCAATGCGACTAATACATCGTCAATAATACGGCGACTCACCAATGGACGCACCGCATCGTGAAAGATAAGATTCACTTCTTCCCCATCGTATGATTCGATAGCCGAAAGCGTAGACATATAACGCTCAGCACCACCTTTGAGAAGCTTCTTCAGTTTATGCCACTTGTTACGAAGGATGATATCCTCCATGCGGTCGATGCACGCCTCGTTCATCACCACGGCAATCTCGTCGATGCCACTGTGAGTCTCAAAGGCATCTATGGTATGCTCGATGACAGTCTTTCCTGCCACTTTATAAAACTGCTTTGGTGTAGAGTAGCCCATACGACTTCCCACGCCTCCGGCCAGTATCACTGCAATATTTTTCATTTATTTCGTTTACTTTTTAGTAATCCATTTATCCATATAGTGACTTACATCAAATCCTCCGCGAAGGTTATCTTTTTGTTTTCTTCTTCGCCTTCGACGACACATATCTTGGTGCCGGGCATGTACTTGCGCACCACGCCACAGTCGTCGGTAGCCTGGAACTGGGGGTCCTGCAAGGCACGTTGGTAGGCGTCACGAATCAACGGCAGGCGGAAAGCCTGCGGGGTCTGCGCCCGCCACATCAGCTTGCGCTCCGGTATCCTTGCCACAAATCGCGGCATTATGAATTCTTCATTCTCCATTCCCCATTCTCCATTCAAATCCGGATGCACCTCCCACACAGTATCGGTGCTGGGCACCGCCACTCCCACAGCCTCATGGTGCGCCAACGCCGCCACTACCCTATCCACTATCTCTGTCGACACCCACGGCCGTGCGGCATCATGCAACAGCAGATTCGTATCGTCCGGCTCGTCGATATAGGCCATGATGGCGTTGAGGCTCGACATATATCGCTCCGATCCGCCGTCGATTATCATCCCCAACTTTTCCCATTGCGCCGCGGCAGCAATCTCTTCCATGCGGCTACGCCAGTCGGGATGTACCACCACTGCCACCTCGTCGATGGCAGGATGATTATTGAAAATCTCGATAGAGTGCTCTATCACAGTACGGCCTGCCAAGGGCAAAAATTGTTTAGGTACCGACGAACCCATTCGGCTGCCGGTCCCTCCTGCCAAAACCACTGCGATATTTCTCATCGTATTGTTATATATTATTTCGTCGGCAAAAATACACTTTTTTTTTCACCTGTCAAAATAAATTATATAAAAGTACGTTACTCAACTATATAAAAAGGGATATAACTACATGAAAAGAACAATCCTACTCCTCGCCGCCGCACTTATGCTGACCGCCACGTCGGCTGTGGCACAGAACAAAATCGACAACCAGGGACGCCGCCAAGGCCACTGGATCCGCACCGACAAGGACGGCTCCAAAATCTACGAAGGCGACTTCAAGGATGGCCTCGAGACCGGCACCTTCACCTACTACTACCACGACGGCACCGTCCGTATCCGCAACACCTACAGCGAGCCCGGTCGCCGCTGCCTCCACGAGGTCTACGACGAGAAAGGCCACCTGCTGGCCACAGGACACCTCGACCAGCGCAACCGCGACGGTCTCTGGAAGTTCTACAACGAGGAAGGCCGCCTGGTGAAAGAAGCCAACTACCGCATGGGCATCAACGAGGGTCGCCATATCATCTATGAGCGCAACGGCGACACCGCCGAGGTGACCACTTGGCAGGACAACCGCCGCCACGGCCGCTGGTGGAAACGCATCGGGAAACAAGGCTACATCGAGGCCACCTACGTCCGCGGAGGCCTCGACGGACTCCTAGTCGAATACGACGATAACCACCGCCTCGTGCGCGAAGGCCACTACCAAGACGGCCTCAAGCACGGCAGCTACAACTACTACGAAGACGGCGCCATGACCGTCCGCGAGCAGTGGATTTCCGGCATGATGAGCGACCGCCAGATACTCCTGCACACCCCCGCCGACCAGTGGGTGTCCATCCACGGCATCGCCTGCATGGCAGCACAAGGCAAGAATAAGACCATCGTCGTCCTCAAGGAGGACGGACAGGAGCTCACCGCCAAGGACGAGAGCGACCGCGTCTTCAACCGCGCCGGCGACGAGCTCTTCTCGCTGGCCAACCGCAAGAGCCGCATCGTGGTGGCACGCCGCTGCGTACAAGGCCTGGGCAAAGACAACGAAGGCCGCCAGACACTCCTCCTCGAGCCCCAGCCCTCCTTCGCCATCTTCCCCGACGAAGACGCCGTCAAGATGGTCCACTCCCTCCAACACGACCAAGAATAATTCTCAATTCTCAATTTTCAATTCGATTGATCATCGCCGCCCATACCCTCGGATGCAAGCTCAACTACGCCGAGACCTCCGACCTGCTGCGACGCCTCTCCGACGAGGGTAACACCATAGTCGACTTCCACCAGAAAGCCGACCTTTACCTCATCAACACTTGCACCGTCACCGCGGTGGCCGAGAAAAAATGCCGCAACGCCATCCGCCAGGCCCACCGCCAAAACCCCGACGCTCAAATCGTCGTCATGGGATGTTTCGCTCAGGTGGCAAAAGAAGAAATTGAGAAGATGCCCGGCGTAACCCAGGTGCTAGGCAACGACAGCAAACGGCTCCTCTCCTACTCCGGCGAGGACCGCACCCGCACCTTCTTCAAGATTCAGGACGGCTGCGACTACTTCTGCACCTACTGCGCCATTCCCTACGCCCGCGGCCGCTCACGCTCCGCCACCATCGAGGAGACCCTCTGCGCCGCCCGCCGCATCGCCGACAGCGGCGCCAAGGAGGTGATTCTCACCGGCGTCAACACCGGCACCTTCGGCCAGCACCAGGGAGAGAGCTTTCTTGACTTGCTCAAAGGCCTCGACCAGATAGAGGGTATCCTGCGCTACCGCATCTCTTCCATCGAGCCCAACCTGCTTACCGACGAGATTATCGACTTCGTGGCCCACAGCCGCACCTTCCTCCCCCACTTCCACATCCCTCTGCAGGCCGGCAGCGACCACGTGCTGCAACTCATGCGCCGCCGCTACGACACCGCCCTCTACGCCGCCAAACTGGAAAAAATCAAATCCGTCATGCCCGACGCCTGCATCGCCGCCGACGTCATGGCAGGCTTCAACGGCGAGACGGAAGAGGAATTCCAGAAGGTCCTCACCTTCATCGACTCGCTGCCTATCTCCTACCTTCACGTCTTCACCTACAGCGACCGTCCCGGCACCGCAGCCTTAAAACTCGGCGAGAAGATTCCCATCCCCGTACGCCACGAGCATACGGCCCGCCTCCTCGAACTCAGCGAGAAAAAGCACAAGGAGTTCATCGCCAGCCAACTTGGCAAGACCCGTCCAGTTCTCTGGGAATCAACTCCCCACTCAAACGATCAAGCAATCAAACAATCAAGCAATCAAACCATGTTCGGTTGGACCGACAACTATATAAGAATCTGCCGCCCCTACGATACGACTCTCGTCAATACCATAGAGGCGGTAGAAATTTCGCCTAAAAATATTGTGCGCGAAGATTAGCTTTAGTAGCTTCTCGCAAAGACTACGCGGCGGTGGCTGGGCTTACCGCTGTAGATGCACTTGCCTTCCTCTTCGGGGGCGTCGTAGGGGATGCAGCGGATGGTAGCCTTGGTCTCTTCCTTGATCTTCTCCTCGGTCTCGGGGGTGCCGTCCCAATGGCAGAGCAGGAAGCCGTTCTTCTCGATCTCCACCTTGAAGTCGTCCCAGGTGTCGACCTTGCGGGTCATCGAAGCACGGAAGTCGGCGGCCTTCTTGAAGAGATTCTTCTGAATATCCTCCATAAGGTCGTAGACATGGTCAGCGATACCTTCGAGCGGCAGGGTGGCCTTCTCCAGGGTGTCGCGGCGACGCACCTCGCAGGTACCGTTCTCCATGTCGCGGGCACCGATGGCCAACTGCACGGGAACACCCTTGAACTCGTACTCGGTGAACTTCCAGCCCGGCTTATACTCCGGACGGTTGTCGTACTTCACCACGAGACCTTTGGCCTCAAGGGCTTTCACTATCGGGGCGATATGCTCGTCGAGTTGTTTCTGCTGCTCGTCGCTCTTGCAGATGGGGACGATGGCCACATGGATGGGAGCCAGGCGCGGCGGCAGCACGAGGCCGTTGTCGTCAGAGTGGGTCATGATGAGGGCTCCCATCAGGCGGGTGCTGACGCCCCACGAGGTAGCCCAGACATACTCCAACTTATTCTCTTTGTTGAGGAACTGCACCTCGAAGGCCTTGGCGAAGTTCTGTCCAAGGAAGTGGCTGGTGCCGGCCTGCAGGGCCTTGCCGTCCTGCATCATAGCCTCGATGCAGAGGGTGTCGAGGGCACCGGCGAAGCGCTCGTTGGGACTCTTGTGACCCTTAATGACGGGTACAGCCATATAGTTCTCCACGAAGTCGCCATAGACGTCGAGCATCTTGCGGGCCTCAGCCTCAGCCTCCTCACGGGTGGCATGGGCGGTATGGCCTTCCTGCCACAGGAACTCGGCGGTGCGAAGGAACATGCGGGTACGCATCTCCCAGCGCACGACATTGGCCCACTGGTTGCAAAGGATGGGCAAGTCGCGGTAGCTCTTGATCCAGTTCTTATAGGTGCTCCAGATGATAGTCTCGGAGGTGGGGCGCACGATGAGCTCTTCCTCGAGCTTGGCGGCGGGGTCGACGACGACACCATTGCCGTTGGGGTCGTTCATCAGGCGGTGGTGGGTCACCACGGCGCACTCCTTAGCGAAACCCTCCACATGCTCGGCCTCACGGCTGAGGAAGCTCTTGGGAATGAACAGGGGGAAGTAGGCGTTGACGTGGCCGGTAGCCTTGAACATACTGTCAAGCTGGTGCTGCATTTTCTCCCAGATGGCATAGCCATAGGGTTTTATCACCATGCAGCCGCGCACGGCACTCTGCTCAGCGAGGTCGGCACGCACAACAAGTTCGTTATACCATTCGGAATAATTCTCACTGCGTTTCGAAAAGTCTTTTGCCATTTTTTTACAGGTTACAGGTTATAGGTTATTGGTTATTGAGGGCTGCCGCCTCACAATGTCGACATTTCGACTGCGTAGCGTCTATAACCCATAACCTATAACCCATAATCATTTTTTTTTTATTTATTATACAATATTTTGTGTCGTTTGTCGTTTCTCTAAACGATTTGCAAAAATACGAAAAAAGTGAAAAGTGAGAAGTGAAAAGTAAAAAAAATTGAAAAATAATTGAAAATTAAGATGAAAGTACTCTGTGGTCGGTGGTCAGCAGCCCGTTGCATGCGCAAGTTTATTTGTGTCAGCCTTATTTTCATTTTTCAATTTCCTTCTTTCAATTCACTCCAAGCCCAGGAGAAGCACGGCGTGGACACGCTGGAGTGCCACATCATCGGCTTCTCCGCCGGAGCGCTGATGCCCATGGGTGGCAGCAACAGCTTGGGACTGACGGGAGGCAACATGAAGGACCTCTACGACGGCCCCTACCTGAACTTCGGTCTTGAGTGCGACTACAAATACCAGAACGGCTGGATGATGACGCTGGACGGCGACCTCTGGTTCGGCTACAACAGCGACAACCTGACACAGCGCGTGGAACGCATGGGCGACATCTTCAGCCCCGACGGCCACCTGATGAGCTGGGGCGGCTACGACGGCGTGGTGACGCTCTACAACCGCGGCCTCGCGGCACGAATTGGCGTGGCGAAGATATTCACCATACTCAAACGCAACCCCAACTCGGGTCCCTACCTGAAACTCAGCGGCGGCTGGATGATGCAGAAGACCGTCAACTCGCAAGACATGAACGAGAGCCTTGTGCCACAGCTGGACGGCGCCTATGCACGCCTCTACGACCACCTACGCAACGGCGTCATACTCACCGAGGCCATAGGCTTCGCCTACATGAGCAACGCCTCCACCTATGTCAACTTCAAGGTGGAACTCAACGTAAGCCAGTGCTGGAGCTGGTCGTCACGTCCTTACATCATCGACAACGTCATGGGTCTCAACGGAAAGGACAACAGCCGCTATTTCGACCTCATGGTCGGCCTGAAGCTGACCTGGATGTTCCCCTTGATGGGCCGCACCTCCTACGATTACTACTACTATTAATCCAGAAACACTAGACAATGAGAGTATTATATACCCTAGGCATCTATCTATACACGCTGGGCATCCGCCTGGCGGCATTGTTCGGCCACCGCAACGCCAGACTGATGGCGCGTGGCTGGAAAGGTTTTAAAAATCTTAAAGACCTTAAAGGGTCCGAGGAGCACTTGGCCTGGTTCCACGCCGCCAGCCTCGGCGAGTTCGAGCAGGCACGACCCGTCCTCGAGGCCTTCCGCCTGCGACACCCCGACTACCGCGTGGTGGTGACATTCTTCTCCCCCTCGGGCTACGAGGTGCGCAAGAACTACGCACAGGCCGACGCCGTGCTCTACCTGCCCATGGACACCCCGCGCAACGCCCGCCGACTCATCGACACCCTCAAGCCCGACATCGTCTTCTTCGTGAAGTACGAATTCTGGTACAACTACCTCGACGAGTTGCGCCGACGCAGCATCCCCACCTATATCTTCTCCGCCATCTTCCGCGAAGACCAGTACTTCTTCAAATGGTACGGCCGCTGGTTCCTCAAACAGCTGAACCGCTGCTTCACCCACCTCTTCGTGCAGAACGCCCTGAGTATGCAACTGCTGCAATACCTCGGCGACATCGACCACTGCTCGATAGCGGGCGACACCCGCTTCGACCGGGTGCACCAGATAGCAGAACAGGCAGAAAGCAACGAAGTCGTCGAAGCCTTCCTCAACGGCCACGACGGCAAGGTGCTTGTCGCCGGTAGCACCTGGCCTCCCGACGAGCAACTCATCTCCAAACTCATCACTCATCACTCATCACCCACCACACATCACTCATCACCCACCACACATCATTCATCACTCATCACTCATCACTCATCACTCAAAATCATCCTGGCTCCACACGTTATCAGCGAGGAGCACCTCCTGCAGATAGAAAAACTCTTCCCCGACAGCATCCGCTACTCAGTGTTTAGTGAACAGTGTTCAGTGTTTAGTGATGCTTCGCAATGCCGCGGCAGCCAACTAAACACTAAACACTTAACACTTAACACTCCTCAAGTACTTCTCATCGACAACATCGGACTCCTCTCCAAGCTCTACCGCTACGCCGACGTGGCCTATATCGGCGGCGGCTTCGGCGTGGGCATCCACAACATCCTCGAGGCCGTCACCTTCGGAAAGCCCGTCCTCTTCGGCCCCAACTACCACAAATTCCAAGAAGCCAAGGACATCATTGAGCGCGGCGGCGGATGGAGCGTGGAGAATGGCGAACACAGCGAGGAGAGCGGCGCACTTCTGAAACGACTGCTGGAAGACGAGGAGTTCTACAGCAAAGCCTCGCAGGCCTGCACCGACTATATGAACAAAAACCTCGGTAGCACAAACCTCATCCTGAGAATCGTCGAAGACGAAGAGTGAAAGAGAAAAATGAAAATTGCACCCTGAAAGGGAACTGTGGTATGCCTGCCGAACTTGATGAGGCAACACCTTGAAGGATAAAGATAATCCAGTGAAGAAAATTGAAAATTGAAAAAAAAAGCGAGAGAAGGAAATAAAAAATAAAAAATGAAGAGTGAAAGAATAAGAATGAAGAGCTTTAAGCTGAAGCGACCCACCCGCGTCAGCCGATTCCTCATTCATCATTCCTCATTCCTCATCACTCATCACTCATTCCTCATTCCTCCTCACTCCTCACTCCTCACTCCTCACTCCTCATTCCTCATCACTCATCACTCATCACTCATCACTCTCATCCTTCTCCTCACCTTAGCAAGCTGCGGCCCGAGCCGCTACATCCCCGAAGGAGGCCACCTGCTACACCGCACAGAGCAGACCGTCGTCATGGCCGACAGCAGCGACGTGACACCCGAGGTCAAAGACGCCCTCAAAAAAGCCCAGAACTACTACCTCCAGCGCCCTAACTCCAAAGTGTTCGGCATCCAGGCACTGCCCGTAGGCATGTGGATATACTGCGTCGCCAGCCCCACCGACAGCACCTTCTGGGGACGCTACTGGCGCAACCTGGGACAGGCGCCCGTCATCTACGAGGAGGGGAAAGCCCAACGCACCGCCCAACAGCTGCAACGACTGCTCGAGACCAAGGGCTGCTTCAACTCCACCGTCACCTTCGACACCACCGATATTACCGACCAGAAAATCTCCATCGGCTACCGCATCTGCGCCACCCACCGCTACATCATCGACGACATCACCTACCACTGCGGCAACCTCGCCATCATGCGCCTACTGGAGAACTGGCAGGCCGAATCGCCACTGCAGGCCGGCAACCCCTACGACCAAGACAAGCTGGCGGCAGAGCGCACACGCCTCGTCAACAACCTCCGCGAAGAAGGCTACTACCAAGCCTCGCTGGAGAACATCTCCTTCGTGGTCGACACCACCTACCACAACCGACGCCTCTCCATCGACGTCTATGTCGACGGCGACAACCTGCAAATCTACCACATCAACAATATCTACATCTACCCCAACAGCACCGCGGGACTCCGCTCGGGCGAGTCACAATACGACACCCTCATCTACAACTACTCCGGCGTCAGACAGGCCTTCGACTACCAGTTCATCTACGACAAGCCCATGACCATCCACCCGCTGACCATCAGCCGCTCCATGATGCTCTTCCCCGGCATGACCTACCGTCCCCGCTATATCAACAGCACCTACAACTCACTGCTCAACCTGCGCAACTTCAAGTACATCAACGTGGAGTTCAGCGAGTCACCCTTCTCCACCGACAGCCTGCCGCTGGTCGACGCCCATGTGCGCCTCATCAACACCACCCAGCAGAAGCTCTCCCTCTCCCTCGAGATCACCAACGCCTCGTCCTTCAGCGCCAGCGACACAAACGGCAACTTCTTCACCAATGGCAACTTCGGACTCGAGACCTCCCTCGAATACCAGCACAAGAACCTCTTCGGCGGCGCCGAGCTGCTGAAAGTCAAGGGAACATTGCTGCTCGAGCTCCCCAAACTGATCTTCTCCAGTAGCAGCAGCGGCAACGGCTTCTACGACAACGTCAGCGCCTTCGAGACAGGTCTCGACATCTCGCTCGACATGCCCGAATTCCTCATGCCCTTCTCCTCCCTCGTCTCGTGGCAGCGCACTCGTCCCCACACCCTCATCACCCTCGGCGGCAGCTACCAGTACCGCTACTGGTTCGAACGCATCGTCGCCAACACCTCCTTTGGCTACGCATGGACACAGCGCATCGGCACCGGACTCAACAGCATGACGGCACAGCACCAGCTGACACCCATCGACCTCACCTTCGTACGCATCCTCAGCCTCGATGGCGACTTCATCGCTCGCATCATCAACCAGAGCGACCTCCTGCGCCTGGCCTACCAATACTCCGACCACTTCATCATGGCCGCACGCTACGACTTCTCCTACTCCAACCAGCAGTTCGGCATCCGCAAGAATTTCTCCACCTACCGTTTCTCCGTCGAGAGTGCCGGCAACCTGCTCAGCCTCCTTAGCAACCTCTTCGACGGCAACGTCGACAGCAACGGCGTGCGCCAGTTCTTCGACGTACCCTTCTCGCAGTACGTACGCTTCTCGGGCGAATACACGCGCTACTTCTACCACGGCAAGAAGAACACCTTCGTCGCCCACTGCCTGCTGGGCATAGGCCTCCCCTACGGCAACTCCACAGAGATGCCCTACGAGAAGAGCTTCTTCGGCGGTGGCCCCACCACCATGCGCGCATGGCCCCTCCGACGCCTCGGTCCCGGAGGCTTCGATGCCAGCACAGTATCAGGCTTCGAACGCGTCGGCGACCTCCAGCTCGTCGTCAACCTCGAGGAGCGCTTCCCCATCGCAGGCATCTTCGAGGGCGCCCTCTTCGCCGACATAGGCAACATCTGGGTCGTCAACCCCACCACCCTCTACCCCGACGGCGAGTTCAGATGGGACAGATTCTATAAGGAAATCGCCGTGGGCGTAGGTCTCGGCCTCCGCGTCAACGTCTCCGTGGCCACGCTGCGCCTCGACTTCGCCATTCCACTCTATGACCCGGGATTCAGCGAGAGCCTCCGCTGGCGCCCACGCCACTGGGCATTCAACCAGATAGTCACCAACTTCGGTATCAACTACCCGTTCTAAAAATTAAGAATTAAAAATTAAGAATTAAAAATTAAGAATTAAGATTCATCACTCCTCATTCATCATTCATCATTCATCACTCATCATTCATCACTCCCCACTCCCCACTTTTCTATCTCAATCAGAACTATCAGAACTATCAGAACTTATTTCTCCGGCAGATTTTAAAAGATTTAAAAAGAATTCCTCATTCCTCACTAAACACTAAACACTAAACACTAAACACTCCACATTCATCATTCACCATTCATCACTCATCACTCATCACTCACCACTCCCCACTTTTCTATCTCAATCAGAACTATCAGAACTATCAGAACTTATTTCTCCGGCAGATTTTAAAAGATTTAAAAAGAATTCCTCATTCCTCACTAAACACTAAACACTAAACACTAAACACTAAACACTCCACATTCATCATTCATCATTCATCATTCATCATTCATCATTCATCACTAAATTAGCCCGTGAACAGCAAAACCCTTACCTATATCCTCATCACCGCCTCGGTAGTCTTCTGGGGTGTGAGCTTCATCCTCACCAAGGAACTCTTCCTCACCGAGGAGCACATGACCGTCACCGCCCTCATCACCCTGCGCCTGGCACTGGCCACCGTCGTGATGGTCCCCTTCCTGCTGCTCACACGCAAAATGCAACGCATTCAGCGCAAGGACATCAAGTGGTTCCTCCTGCTGGCACTCTGCGAGCCTTTCATCTATCACCTCTGCGAGACCAACGGGGTGCGTCTCGTCAGCGGCTCCCTGGCATCGGTGGTCATCGCCACCATCCCCCTCTTCGTACCCTTTGGCATGTGGATAGCCTACCGCCAACGCATCAAGCCCGTGATGATCATCGGCGTAATGCTCTCTTTGGCAGGTGTCGTCCTCATGACAACAAGCTCGACAGAGAATTTTCAATTTTCAATTTTCAATTTTCAATTCCAGGGCCTCCTCTTCCTCGCCGGCGCCGTAGTCATTGCAATAGTTTACACCCTGTTGCTTGTCAAAATAGTAGACCGCTACCACCCCCTCGTCGTCACCACCTGGCAAAACATCATCGGCCTCGCCTACTTCCTCATCCTCACACTTTCATCCTTCACCTTTCACCTTTCACCTCTCACCTTTCACCTTCTCTCCTGGAGTCCCAAGATGTTGCTGATCCTGCTAGTCCTCGGCATCTTCTGCTCCACCCTAGCCTATGCCGGCTACAACTACGGTGTGCGCAACCTCGGAGCCTCCGAGGCCTGCATCTTCAACAACGCCATACCCGTCTTCTCCCTCGTCGCCGCCGTCCTTATAGGGCAAGAGGACTTCAGCTGGCTGAAAGTGCTAGGCATGATTGTCGTCATTTCAGGCGTCATCATCGCCCAGAAAAAGTGACTAAGTAAACAAGACTCGATGTCTTGATGTCTCGACCCCCGAAGGGGTGGCAAACACCGCTGAAATTGAGCGAAGCGAAGAATAAATAAAAGTGAGCAAGTCTCTTCGACTCAAAATTTAGGGAAATCCATAACTTCCATCTCCTTCGGTGTCCCGTCAATGACGAAACGCACCAGTGTGCCCACCTTGTGGAAGCCCTGCCGGCCGGCGGCACCAGGGTTGATGTGTAGGAAATTGTAGTCTTTGTCGTACATCACCCGCAGGATATGACTGTGCCCGCAGACGAAGATATCGGGCTTTGCCAGCTCGAGGGTGCGGCGTAGCTCGTAGGGGTAGTGTCCCGGCCAGCCGCCGATATGCGTCATCAGCACCCGTAGTCCCTCCACCTCGAAGAAGGCGCGCTCCTCCAGCTCGTAGTGCAGCGCAAAGCTGTCGCAGTTGCCCCACACGGCACGAACCTCCTTCCACGACCGCAACTCTTCCAGCACTCCGGGACCTATGTCCCCCGCATGCCACAGCTCGTCGCAGTCCGCAAAGAAAGAATACACCTGCTTCGGCACCACCCCGTGAGTATCTGAAAGAACCCCTATACGTTTCATTTTTTTACCCCCTCCCTAGGATATCCTAGGAATGTCTAAGACACACTACTCGTTAGCCTTTATCTCCTTCAGGTTCTCGCTTATCATCTCCTTCAGGTAGTTGATGATATGTATGTCGTTCATCGACATGCCGTCCAGCGCCTCCTTCAGCTCGTCGGTGTCCAGCACGAACTCGCCCACGTCGGTGCGGTAGGTGATGACGAAATGGATATCCTCGTGAGCCGACAGCAGCATCACCAGCGTCCCCGCCAGATCGCCCATCGGCGGACGGTCCCAGTTGTTGTGCTCGAACCAGAACTCCAGCCGCGTACCCACCCCCACCTCGGAGGTCAGCTTCATGCCGCCGCCGCACTTCTCCGTGTTCATCTTGATAAGCGGCAGCCCCAGCCCCACCTTGCGCGTGGTGCGCGACGTGGTGTAGGGATCCGTCACCTTCGCCAGGAACTCAGGACTCATGCCCTTGCCGTTATCCTCGATGGTGAAGTGGAAATCATTATTCTTCAAGCTGTCCACGATAGTCAGCTTGACATCTTTTGAGTTGGCGGCCGTGGAATTCTCCATCAGGTCGTAGACATGCATTGCCAGTTCTTTCATACCCCTAACAACGACAAGCCGCCCAATTTATTGTGTCGCCTCTGTCTATCCTAGAATACCCTTTTCTGTTCTCTTCCTTCCCTTAGCATAGCAAATCATTTTTATGCTTTTTTATAAAATCAGCATACTTTGCTATTCGCTCAAAAATGTAACCCGTGTCCAATAAAATACCATATTGCTTGGCGTAATTGGAAACATCGACAGATTTATACTTTAATATTCTTTCTTGGCGTAATTCCACTTCAAATTCAACATCCCATTTTATATATATCTGTTTTCGAGGTGAACTATAAACAATAGAATGCTCTCTTCCGAAAATATTCAGTTGAGTGATGCTGAAACGATATGCCCGAAGAAAATCGAACTGTCTCAACACTTCCAACAATATTTTTTCGTTGAGAGTTAGCATCTCCGGTACTTTCTCATTATCCAACGTATCCATATAAAAAGCTGTTTTATTATTAATATAGCACAAATGTGATGCTATTCAAAGGTGTTCGTACTTCCTTACAGGGTACTTCAACAGTGAAAACAAAGGGGTAAACCCGCACGGTATTCGTGCGGTTTACCCCTTCGGTTTTATGTGCTGGCTGTCTCAAGTTAACATCCCTTGTGCCTTCAGCTCCCGCTAGAAGTTTTTTGTTCTGTTCGTTCTAGTACAGGAAGCCGAAAGCCCAAAGCGGTATTTTTCTCAAAGTGGCGCTGTCGATGTCATCGGCTGCCACGTAACCCCGGCTTTCGTCTTTCAGCTGGCTGAAGCCTTTCTCGCGACCGCCGACTTCCACCACAATATCGCTATCGATGCGGAAGTCGCCAGTCTTCAATCCTCCATATTCCACTCTATGACCCGCTGATGTCAGCTGGTTGCAGAAGAAGGTCTCGCGCACGGTGCCAATCTCGGGCACGCGGTCGGAGATAGTGTGGAGCAAGTTGCTATTGTCAAGAATAGTGCTTTATCTCCATTGCTTTGATTTACTTCGACCGCAAAGATACATGTATTTTGCAAAATACACAAATTAATTTAAAATGTATTCTTCAAAATACACGACCCCCTGGTTCTTCTATTATATTGTACGGCGCTCTCTTTCAGGGAGGGGGCATGTGTTGTGAGACAGGGGACTGGCACCTGCCTCATCTCCTTATGGGGCGCTTCCCCAATAGAGGGCAAAAGGGGTAAACCGCACGGTTTTCGTGCCGTTTGCCCCTTCGGTTTTATGTGACGGACGGTTCAATTAATTATTGTTATATTGGGGTTTTCCTCCGTTGAATAGAGGCGTCCTAAAAACCATCACAGTGACCATAAGCCATATTATTTATTTGAGATGGCATCTGACTTGGACTCTATACTACTAGGGTATAACAACCAACTAAACTTAAGTTGTGTGTGCGCTATTCCGTTGTTAAAAACGACTTTTTTCATTGCAATTGAATCAGAATCACCACACGCATCTGTTAAATTGTAAGTTCCTTCTATCATATATAAATATGCATCCTTTAACATTTGTTCTATTGTCCTACGACAAATACTATCTTCGTCATCACCGACATTATTAAAGAAGTAATTATAGGTTTTATTGTTTTTTGCATAGAAAATCACCCAAGCACTTGATGTATCCAAACTTACGATATTGATAGAGTTGTTTTGCAACATCCAATCTGCAAAGCATTCTACACTTGCCCATATGGTATCCCACTCTTGAGTAGATGGCATACATTTACCATGCATCTTGGAACAGTTTGACACAGAAAAATCAATTCTTTGTTGTACAAAAGGAGTACATAAATCTTCATAGATTCCCTCTTCTAACGTATCGTTATCCATATCATTTGTTAAATGATGGCAAGATGAGAGTATGGAGAAAAAAACTACTATAAAAAAAACATGCTTCATATTCTATAAGTCTTTCAATAAACTATCCTTTGCTTTAAGCTTTAGGGGGTTAAATTCATATCGTTCCTTACGATATGTTCCTCTCGAATTTGACACAGATGGGATGTGCTGTACTGCCATTCCTCTGTAGTCGGTAATCCAGCTGGCACTGCCAAGGTGGTCAGAATGGTAGAAATACACCTCCTTCTCCTGTCCGTTATTAGGATCGTCCAACATCGATTTGACCACATCCCAGAACTGCCAGTAGTCAACTTTAACATCCGCCCGTACCTGATAAGGAATTCCGTCTATCCTCTTACCAAACTCGTCCCTTGCAAACCTATTGCGCATGATGCAGTCGAGGTCGTTCTCACCAAGTACACGATGGTTCACTTGATCGAGACTTTGTTTAAACAATTTATCAGCTCTCCACTGGAGGTCTTCATCGATGGCGACAACCTGCTGTAGAGCGTTCAGTCCACCGCCGCCGAGACGTGCGGCCACGCGGTTGCTTCGCACGCTTTGCTTCGTCTCGGCATAGCTCAAGCAAGCTTGGCTCTGCTCTCGACTTGCGCAAAGGTCGGTTCCGGCATAGTAATGCTTCGTATAGCCCTTGTTGCTCAGCACCATATAGGCCGAGGGATAGAGCGTCGGATTGTCCAGTATAGTATAGGTAGCCATCAAGTCGGCATTGCTCACTTCATTTAACTTATTCTGCGGTGTTCGCAGCCTTTGGCAGACATCCTGCTGTTTGTTGATACCCGTCAGTTTCAGACGGCGTTGACTTCGTCTACGTTGCCCCATCTCGGCATAGCTCAAGCAAGCTTGGCTCTGCTCTCGACTTGCGCAACTCCCCCCGCTGATACCGTAGGTGTATGTCACGTCGTGGCCTATCATGTAATTATAACGTTTATGCACGGGTCTGTAGTATGTATAGTCGTAACGTTTCTACTATAAAATAGGATTTTTTTGACCCAAAAATCTACAAGGGCCTGAAAAAAAGTCGAAATTTAACATTATTTAACACCATATAGACTCAACCCACAAACGCAATACACTGCTAAAAAGCTATTTTTTCTCACCCAAAGTAAAATATTTCCCCACAACGAACGTTATAGAAAAGTAAAAAGTAAAAAAGTAAAAACTAAAAACTAAAAACCAAAAACTAAAAAAACTAAAAAAACTAAACACTAAACACTACCCACTAAACACAGAACACTACCCACTAAACACTACCCACTAAACACTGAACACTAAACACTACCCACTAAACACTGAACACTAAACACTGAACACTAAACACTAAACACTGAACACTAAACACTAAACACTAAACACTAAACACTAAACACTGAACACTAAACACTGAACACTAAACACTAAACACTAAACACTAAACACTAAACACTAAACACTAAACACTTTCAATTCAACCTCTTAAACCCCTTAAACCTTTTAATCTTTTAATCTTTTAATCTTTTAATCTTTTTAACTTTTTAACCCTTCAAACCCTTCAAACCTCTTAAACCCTTTAAACCTTTCAAACCTCTTAAACCCTTTAAACCTTTCAAACCTCTTAAACCCTCCAAACCCCTTAAACCCTTCAAACCCTTCAAACCTCTTAAACTTAATGAAAAACCTAGTCTTTCTTGTCCTTTCTTGTCTTCTGGTCACCGCGTGCAGTGAGGATGAGGACTTCGTGCCGCCGGCATTCCTCCATATCGACGCCGTCGAGATAGTGCCCCCCTCGTCGAACGCCATCACCCTCGACCCCGGCTTCTACACCTCCGAGGTCACCGCCGTCTACGCCGTGGCCCACTACCCCGACGCAAGGAACCTCGACACGCTGGGTCTCTTCCACCTGCCCTTCACCGTCCCCGTGCTCCACTCGGGCGACGTCGACTACCTCGAGCTCTACCCCGCCGTCAAGCAGAGCGGCGTCTCGGGCTCCCTCCCCTACTACACCTTCTACAAACCCATACGCCTGAAGAACCTCACGCTGACCACGGGCGACACGCTGCGCCTCGGCACCCTCTCCACCACCTACGGCATCACCCTCTCCGACGTGCTGATGTACGAGTTCTTCGAACCCACCGAGGGCAGCCTCCTCTTCGACTCCGTCGACTGGGTGAAGCACGATCCCTCGGGCGCCTGCACGGGCGAGGGCTACGCCACGGTCCACGTGCCCGACTCCATGCTCTACGTGCCCTTCGCCATCAAACGCGACTTCTACGTCTCCGACCCCTCACGCATCGTCTACCTCGAGCTCGACACCCGCTCGACACTGCCCTTCGAGGTATACATGCACTCCTACTATACCACCGGCGGCAGCATAGACATGCAGCGCGTCATGGTGGTCAACCCCTCCGATCACTGGCAGCACATGTACATCAACCTGGGCCGCACCTGGAGCTGGTTCAACCATAACCCGCAGTTCCAGATCTCCTTCGCAGCACTGAACTACGACGGCGTCGAAGGCGACATACGCATCGACAACGTCAAACTCATCACCACCGCAAACGTTTTATAATGCAGAAAAAACAAACCCTGAAATACATCCTTTGCGACTACCTCGCAGCCCTGCTGTCGTGGGGCGCCCTCTTCACGTTCCGCAAAGTCGCCCTCGAAGCCCAATTTTCAACTTTCAATTTTCAATTTTCAATTTTATCTGACAGTAACTTCTGGCTGGGCCTCCTGCTCATCCCCCTGGGATGGCTCTCGCTCTACACCATCCAGGGCACCTACCGCAACACCCTCCGCAAGGCCCGCCTGCCGGAACTCCTCGACACCGCCCTGGCCACACTCATAGGCTCCGTGGTGCTCTTCTTCCTCCTGCTCATCGACGACCAGGTGGGACCCCTCCGCAACCACTACCTGGCCTTCCTCTTCCTCCTGGCGGTACACTTCCTCCTGACCTACCTGCCGCGTCTGCTCCTGACCTCGCAGACGGTGCGCCGCGTACACTCACGCGAGATTGGCTTCCCGACACTGATGATAGGCTCCGGCAGCAAAGCCCTCCACACCTACCTCGACATCGAAAACCAGGAGACCTACTCCGGCAACCTCTTCGTGGGATACATCATGGTTAATGATGATTCATCATTCATCACTCATCATTCATCACTCATCACTCATAATTCATCATTCATCACTCATCACTCATCATTAGAAAACGTTATGCCTTGTCTGGGCTCGCTGGCCGACCTGCGGACGCTGGTGGAGAAACACCATATCGAGGAGGTCATCATCGCCCTCGAAGAGGACCAGAAAGACCATATCGGCGACATCCTGCGCACCCTCAACACCTCGGGCGACCTCATCATCAAGCTCACGCCCGACACACGCGACCTCGTCATTGGCTCCGTCAAGCAGGACTCCATCTTCCACTCCCCCTTCATCGTCATCAACAACCGCCTGATGCCCGAATGGGCCTACTCCGTCAAGCGGTTGGGCGACATCTTCCTCTCGCTGCTGGCCATGGTGCTCCTCTCGCCCGTCTACCTCGTCACCGCCATCATCGTGAAATGCACCTCGCCGGGACCCGTCTTCTACGCCCAGGAGCGCATAGGCTACCACGGCCGCGCCTTCCGCATGCACAAGTTCCGCTCGATGTATGTCGACGCCGAGCAATCGGGCCCCGCCCTCTCGAAAGACGACGACCCCCGCATCACGCCCTTCGGACGCTTCATGCGCAAGGTGCGCCTGGACGAGATACCCCAGTTCTGGAACGTGCTCCGCGGCACCATGTCCATCGTAGGTCCCCGTCCCGAACGTCAGTTCTACATCGACCAGATAGTGAAACGCGCCCCGGAGTACATGCTCCTGCAGCGCGTCAAGCCCGGCATCACCTCCTGGGGCCAGGTGAAATACGGCTATGCCTCCACGGTCGACGAGATGGTGGAGCGCCTCCGCTACGACCTCCTCTACCTGGACAACATGTCCATCACCACCGACCTGAAGATCATGGTCTACACGGCCAAGATCATCCTCCAAGGCCGCGGGAAATAGCCATCAAGTCCTCTTTCAATACTTCTCTTCCAGCCAGCGGGAAAGAAAAACATCGTTTAAGCTATATAGGATTTTACCCTCAACAACAGTTTCATCAAGCAGATTCTTCTCAATCAACGATGCAACCGATCGGTTTACCGAAGAAGGGTTACCAAGACCATATTTACGAAGGAAAGAACGTGCCGTAATTTGTGTCACAACACCTTCTTTTGCTACAGCTATAAGAAGATTCCATTGCCCAGCCGTCAACATCTGTTGGTACTGTCCGAACACAATGGAGTCCGATTGGAGTATTTGGGCTGCGGCTTCCTTTACCAAACCCAAATCCACCTTTCTTTTTGCCATATTGAACACCGTATGACAAAGTCGTTGTGTGAAATAGGTATGGCCTCGCGTCCATTCCAGAATATAATCAATTGTTTCACGTTCTATCTCAATGCCAGCCTTTGAAAAATGTCCTTCGATAAAATCCGAATACACATCGCTATCCAGTTTCTGCAATGTCAGAAATTCTGTGCTACGATAGAAAGGGTTACGCTCATCACTGAAAATATCCAGCATCATGTGACGCTTGCTTCCGCAGTACAAGAATGTTACATTATTTAGTTTTTGTATTATCGAACGCAACAAGGCCTCTACATTCTTCTCTGGATATTCACGTATCTGCTGAAATTCGTCAATGGCCAATAGGATTTTCTCGTCCTGATTATCAAGGAAAGTAAGCAAGCCCTTCAATGTCTGTTTTTTTTCCTCCTCAGTTTGCAGTGTCAAAAGTATCTGCGGAGCTGCCGTCAGCGGGTCATACGTAATCATTGGACGGAGAGCCTTTATAAACTTGGAGAATCTCTTCCCAATGCTACTTTTCTCAGGTATAGCAGTCATTATGGCCTCGGAAAGAGTTTTGATAAAATCATCCAACGAGCGAGTGGCGAATATATCGGCATAGATAGGCACGATAGAAAACTTTTCCGTCCTAATTTCATCAAATAGACGCAATATCAACCCCGTCTTTCCGATACGACGCTGTGCTATTAGTGTAGTGTCTGCTCCCGACAGGCTGTTGTCAAGTAGTTCTTTCAACTCTTTTTGACGGTCGCAAAACAAGTCCTTTGACTTGTAAGCCCTGAAAACAAACGGATTATCCATAGCTGACGATTATTTTTACACTGCAAATATACAACTTATTTACAATTTCACAAAATGTGTAACGCAAAATGTAAAAATAATTCATCACTCCTCACTCATCATTCATCACTCTTCTATCTCAATCAGAACTCTCAGAACTCTCAGAACTTATTTCTCCGACAGATTGTAAAAGATTTTAAAAGAATTCCTAATTCATCACTTAACACTAAACACTAAACACTTAACACTTAACACTAAACACTCCTCACTCATCACTCCTCACTCATCACTCATCACACATCACTCTTCTATCTCAATCAGAACTCTCAGAACTCTCAGAACTTATTTCTCCGACAGATTGTAAAAGATTTTAAAAGAATTCCTAATTCATCACTAAACACTAAACACTTAACACTAAACACTAAACACTTAACACTAAACACTAAACACTTAACACTAAACACTTAACACTTAACACCAAACACTTAACACTAAACACTAAACACTCCTCACTCCTCACCCCTCACTCCTCACTCTTCTTTCTCAATCAGAACTCTCAGAACTCTCAGAACTTATTTCTCCGACAGATTGTAAAAGATTTTAAAAGAATTCCTAATTCATCACTTAACACTAAACACTAAACACTTAACACTTAACACTAAACACTCCTCACTCATCACTCCTCACTCATCACTCATCACACATCACTCTTCTATCTCAATCAGAACTCTCAGAACTCTCAGAACTTATTTCTCCGACAGATTGTAAAAGATTTTAAAAGAATTCCTAATTCATCACTAAACACTAAACACTTAACACTAAACACTAAACACTTAACACTAAACACTAAACACTTAACACTAAACACTTAACACTTAACACCAAACACTTAACACTAAACACTAAACACTCCTCACTCCTCACCCCTCACTCCTCACTCTTCTTTCTCAATCAGAACTCTCAGAACTCTCAGAACTTATTTCTCCGACAGATTGTAAAAGATTTTAAAAGAATTCCTAATTCATCACTAAACACTTAACACTTAACACTAAACACTTAACACTAAACACTTAACACTGAACACTAAACACTAAACACTAAACACTAAACACTCCTCACTCATCACTCGTCACTCATCACTCAAATTAGTATCCTAAAATCTTAAGCATCGACTTGTAGCTCTGCTCCTTGGCGAAGAGCTTGGTGCTGTATTCGCCGTTCTCGTCCTTGTCGATGATGACATGCTTCGGCGCGGGGATGAGGCAGTGCTGGATGCCGCCATAGCCGCCGATGCTCTCCTGATAGGCGCCGGTGTGGAAGAAGCCAATATACAGCGGCTCGTCCTTCTGCAACTTGGGGAGGAAGATGGCGTTGGCATGCGAGTCGGCATTGTAGTAGTCCTCCGAGTCGCACGTCAGACCACCGAGGAACACCCGCTGGTACTCGCAGTCCCAGTGGTTGATGGGCAGCATGATGAAACGCTGGTTGATGCCCCAGGTGTCGGGCAGCGTGGTGATGAAGCTCGAGTCAATCATATACCACAGCTCACGGTCGTTCTGCTGCTTCTGGTCCAATATACTATATAATGTAGCGCCGCTCTCGCCGACGGTGAAAGAGCCGAACTCGGTGAAGATATTGGGCTCCTCGACGCCGCGCTGCGTGCAGATGTTCTTTATCTGCGCCAAGATCTCCTCGGCCATGTACTCGTAGTCGTAGGTCGCCGCCAGCGACACCTTCGAGGGGAAGCCGCCGCCGATATTCAGCGAGTCGAGTTCGGGACAGATGCGCTTGAGGTCGCAGTAGACGTTGACACACTTGGCCAGCTCATTCCAATAGTAGGCCGTGTCGCGGATGCCGGTATTGATGAAGAAGTGCAGCATCTTGAAGCGGAAGCGCGGATTGGCCTTGATCTGCTCCTCGTAGAACGACACGATGTCGTTGTAGCGGATGCCCAGACGCGAGGTGTAGAAGTCGAACTTGGGCTCCTCTTCCGACGCAATGCGGATGCCCAAAAACATCTGCTGGTCGCCAGCCTGACCGCCTTCACTTTCCGACAGCACAGCATTCAGGCAGTCGAACTCGTTCTTGTTGTCGAGCACGGGAATGACATTGTGGAACCCTGCATTGAACAAGTCGACAATATTCTGCACATACTGTTCCTTCTTGAAGCCATTGCATACGACCACTTTCTCCTTGTCTATCAATCCCTGTTCATGTAATTCCTGGATAAGGTTGATATCGAAAGCCGACGACGTCTCGAGGTTGATGTCGTTCTTCAACGCCTCCTCGAGCACAAAGGCGAAGTGACTGCTCTTGGTGCAATAGCAGTAGTTGTACGTGCCACGGTAGTCGGTCTTGGCGATAGCCACATTGAACAGACGCTTGGCACGCTGTATCTGCGAACTGATTTTCGGCAGGTAGGTAATCTTCAACGGAGTGCCGTACTGCTTGATAATTTCCATCAAAGGAATGTCATGGAAATAAAGCTCACCATCCTCGGTCCTGAACTCATCTTGAGGAAAATCGAAGGTTTGGTCAATCAGATCGTAATACTTGTTTTTCATTTTAAATTGATTAAATTCAATTATTTTTACAAATCCAACTCACTCGGATTCATCTGCAAAGATACAACTAAATCACTTACATTGTTCAAAAATTTTCAAAAATATTGCATTATTTTTAAAAATTATTCACAAAGTACTAAAAACCAGTACCATACAGACACCCATGCCACATAACTGCCTGATACTCCGTATCAACACCGTACCAACACCGTATCAACACCGTACCAACTCCTACCACAGTCGGAGATGATACGGTGTTGATACGGTTTTCATACGTCTTTTTTATAACGAAAAAAGGTGGGGCGTGCCGGCCAACCGGCACGCCCCACCTGGGAGTCAACATCCGAATCCGGGAGATTCGGACGGAAATCTATTTAATCGTTATAGGCGTCGTGGAGTTCTATCTCGTATATCATAGGCGCATAGGGAGGAATACCGCCGGTACCCTTCTCGCCGAAGGCAAGTTGATAGGGGAAGTAGAAGCGGTAGACGCTGCCGGCGTTCATCACCTGGAAGGCTTCGATGAGGCCGGGGAACATCGGCGAGCCGACGACATGGATGATGGGTTCGCGCTTCCCGTAGGTCTGGTCGTAAGGTTCTCCGCTGAACATGAAGTAGCTGCGATAGTCGAAGCGTATGCGCTGGTTGAGTTTGGCGAGGGGTCCCTTGCCGGGGCGTAGCTGCTGGTAATAGAATCCGGCGGGATGTTTCTTGACGTCGGGGTTGGCGCGGACGAGGGTGTCGAAGTAGGCCTGCTGCTGCGCGTTGACCCGCTCGCTGGTCTCCGCCGCCTGACGCTGTGCATCGCGGGAATACATGAACATGATATAGTCGACGGCCTGGCGGGCTTCGTCGTCGCTGAGGGGCTGCTCGCCACCGGCGAGGGTATAGGCCACGGAGCGGAGCACGAGGTTGGCATCGAGGGTGGCGAAATAGCCTTTCTGGAGGGAGGCGGCGATATTCTGGCCGTAGGCCCAGGAGAGCGAGTCGGTCTGGTTCTTGAGGACGGGCTTGCCGGCGTCGAGGGCCACACCCTTGAGGTTGTCGGCGTTGTTCTGGGCGCAGGCAGTGACGAGGAGGCTGGAGAGGACGAGGATGACGATTTTCTGTTTCATAGAGTTTACTTTATGACGATTTTCTTGGTAGCGACAGCGTCAGCGGTGTGGACGCGGAGGAGGTAGAGACCAGAAGCCAGCGTGCTGACATCGAGCGTCTGAGCAGCCGAGTGGCTGAGCACGAGGCGTCCCTGGGCGTCGAAGAGTTCAATCATGCTGCCTTGGGGAAGGCCGTCGATGGTGAGGTGGTCGGTGGCGGGGTTGGGATAGACCTGGAGCGAGGCGTTGAGGCTGTTGTCGATGCCGAGGGTGGCGCAGCTGACGAAGCAGGGACGGTAACCCTGGAGGGTGATGGCGACGGTGGCGTCGCGTGCGGCATCGGCCGAGCTGACGGGGAAGGAGACGGTGCCGTCGGTGGCGAAGGCGGCGCCGAGGAGGGTGCCGTCGGCGGCCACAAGGGCGACATAGGCGTTGGGGAGGGCATGGACCTCAACGGAGGCCTGACCCTGGGTGAAGAAGACATAGGGGTTGAGGGTCTGGGCGGTACCCATCCAAGGAAGGAGCGAGGGATCACCCATCAGCTCGTAGATCTCCCAGTAGTACTGCTTCTGGGCAGAAGAAGAGGAAGAAGAGTTGACGGAGAAGTTGCCGAAGTAGACGATGGAGCCCATGGTGGGAGCCTGGATGGCGAAGTCTTCACCGTGGGTGTGGAAGAGACGGTCGTAGATGCCGAGGTGGGCGGAGGAGTACTGCGGAGAGGTGCGGTGGTTGATGTCGTTGCGTATGCCGACAGACCAGTAGAAGTCCTCGGTCCAGTAGGTGGAGTTGGTGCCGCCGATATAGGCCACGGCGCCGGCGTTGTTGCCCTTACGGAGCAGGGCCTCGCCGAAGCACTCGGGCTTGTCGAATTTATTGGAAAGGCAGCAGTTGCCAATCATGACGGAGGGTTTCCCGTTGTTGGTCATGGAGGAGACATTGGAGACCTTGAAGGTAGGCTGATGCCAGCGGTCCCAGTCGCCGTGGGCGGTGTAGTTGATCCAGCCGATACCGGTGTTATAGATACCGAGGAGGGTGCCGGTGGCGTTGTTGGCGCTGCAGTAGCCGGTGACGGTGACACCCGTGGGGGCGTAGTTGGTGTCGTTCTTGTAGAGGGTGATGTCGTTATAGCCGTTGGCGCCATTGATATAGTTGTAGGCTATGTAGTCGACGGTGGGGTCGCAGTAGATCCAGGCCTGGTCAACGGTCCAACCCGAGGTGGAGTGGGAGGCGTTGTCTTCGCCCGAGATGAGGGCGGCGCGGCCGAGGTAGGAGTCGTCCTCGAAGTTATACTGCTCATAGAGGAGGGTCTTCTCGACGATGGCGGCGAGGGCGCTGGTGCTGGTGGCGGAGAAGCGGCCCTGGTAGCAGTCGGGCAGGATGTCGCCATCGGTCCAGGTGGCGAAGTAGAGGTCGGTGATGTGGTCGTTGTCGGGGTCGCTGGACCAGTAGCCAGCGTCGGGCAGCTTGGAGTCGAAGGCGGGCAGCTGGTTGTGGTCGCCGACGAGGAGGAGGAAGGTGGGAGCGGGTGCCTCAGGCGTGGCATTGTTGTAAAGTCCAGCGAGGTGGCTGGCCAAGGCGGTGTTGGTGCTGATGCCGAGGTCCTGGTAGTAGAGCAGGTCGACCATCATGCCCTGACGGCGCTTCCAGGCGGCGAACTGCTCGATGGCGTCGCCACGGAGGGCGTTGGGCACGGCGATGACCATGCGGATGGGAGCAGAGACCGACTTGGCGTCGGCATAGAGGCTGTTGAGGGTGGTGCCCACCGAGAAGGCAGGGCTGTGGTAGCGCTGGTAGTGGTCGAGGGAGCGGTCGACATCGGCATTGACATATTCGACAGTGACGTCGGCCGAGCGGCAGACGACGACGGTGTTGGTGACGGGGTTGACCTGCACGGGGCTGAAGCGCAGCAGCGCCAGACGGCGGTCGCGGGCGACACCCATCACTTCGACGCTGGCCAGCGGCAGGCCATAGAAGGCGTCGGTGGCGTAGAGGTCGTCATTGAACAGTATCTTATGCTTCGTGGTATCGGACTTGGAGCGGCTGGGCTGAAGGGGAACGACGACGACATACTTGGAGAACTGGATGGTGTCGTAGACGGCATTGGCGACGGTGACGCGGATGTCGTCGCAGAAGGGTATCTCGATGACATCGTTGCGGACGGGCAGCGTCGGGGCACCCACCTCGCCACCGGAGGTGTAACCCGGCAGGGTGAGGAGGTTGTAGATGCCGTTGTCGGAGACGAGGTGCCGCTCGAGGTCGCCAGTCTTATAGGAGACCTGGAGGCGGCCGAAGTCATCGGAAACGACGGTCTGCGCCTGGCAAGGCGACTGATGGAAAGCGAAAGGTGAAAGCAGTGCTGCTATCAAAACTATCTTCTTCATATTGATTGTATTTTTTTATTTTCTGCCTATATATATAATATTATGTACGCGCGCGAGGGAATTTATTACACCAAGTGGAACATTTTTTCTATCGCGGGACAGGGCGCCTCGATGGTGATGGGGAGATGTGTGACCGGATGCTCGAAAGATATGCGGCGTGCGTGGAGGGAAATGGAGCCGTCGTCGTTGCTGCGCGGGGCGCCATACTTGAGGTCGCCCTTGATGGGGCAGCCGATATTGGCGAGCTGGCAGCGTATCTGGTGGTGACGGCCGGTATGGAGGTTGACGTCGAGGAGGTGGTAGCCGCCGTCGGAGACGGCAATCTCCTTGTATTCGAGGCGCGCCAGCTTGGCGTTGGGACGTGCCACGGAGAAGACATAGCTCTTGTTGCGCTCCTCGTTCTTGACGAGCCAGTTTTCGAGGGCACCGGCAGGCTGGGGCGGCGCGTTCTTGACGACGGCCCAGTAGTGCTTCTCAAATTCGCGGGTGCGCACCTTCTCCACCATGCGGCTGAGGGCCTTGGAGGTCTTGGCCAGCAGGACGACGCCCGAGACCGGACGGTCGAGGCGGTGGATGACACCACAAAAGACATTGCCTGGCTTGCCGTCGCGCTCCTTTAGGAAGTCCTTGACGAGGTCGGCAAGAGAGGGGTCACCCGTCTTGTCACCCTGGGTGATCTGTCCCGGGGTCTTGTTGATGGCGATGAGGTGGTTATCCTCGTATAATATCTGATCGGCGATCATTTCAGTGTTTAGTGTTTAGTGTTTAGTGTTTAGTGTTTAGTGTTTAGTGTTTAGTGTTCAGTGTTTAGTGTTTAGTGTTTAGTTAGACGATTTCCGCAATGGGGCTGACGGCGTTCTTGACGCGGTCCTGAAGGCCGACATTGATGGGGAAGTCGAGGGGCAGGAAGAGGTCGACACGGGAGCCGAAGCGTATGAAGCCGAGCTCCTGGTTCTGCTTCACGCGCTCGCCCTCTTTGGAGTAGCACACGATGCGGCGTGCCATCACCCCCGCCACCTGACGGATGAGGATGCGCTTGCCGTTGTCAAGCAGAAGGCCCACCTCGGTACGTTCGTTGAGGTCGCTGCTCTTGGGATAGGAAGCCACAAAGTAGTTGCCGCGGCGGAACTTGACATACTCGACGAGGCCGTCGCAGGGGTAGCGGTTGACATGGACGTCGGTGCCGCTCATGAAGATGGAGACCTGTATGCAGTCGTCCTTGATATAGTGCTTCTCATAGACCTGCTCGATGGTGACGATGGTGCCGTCGGCAGGCGAGATAATCTCGGAAGGGCTCTCGGTGAAGATGCGCCGCGGGATACGGAAGAAGGCCGTCACCAAGACGAAGAGCACCGTCAGGCCGGCGACGAAGAGGTAGTGTACAACGTTCCAGTCGCGCACCAAGAAGAGCATGAGGGCGACGATGAGGAACGAGAGTCCAAAGGTGAGGAAGATGATCTTTTTTCCTTCGCGGTGTATTTTCATGATTCAGAGGAGGCGTTGGTTTATTGGAAATAGGCGACGATGGTGATATAGGCGTAGACGAACGGCATGATGATGAGAAGGCTGTCGAAGCGGTCGAGGAAACCGCCGTGGCCGGGCATGATGCTGCCGCTGTCCTTGACGTCGACGGACCGTTTGAGCATGCTCTCGACGAGGTCGCCGAGGGTGTCGACGACGCTGCAGATGAAGCCCAGGACGAGCCACTGGTAGCGGCCGATGCCGGGCTGGATGACGGGACCGAGGAAGAAGGCCAGCAGCAGCGTGACCAGCACGCCGAAGGCCGTGCCCTCCCAGGTCTTGCCGGGGGAGTGGCGCTGCCACATCTTGTGGCGCCCGAAGAGGGAGCCTCCAATATAGGCGGCGGAGTCGTTGACCCACACCATCAGGATGACCATGAGCAGCAGACGTGTGCCCACCTCGGGGATAAGCATGAGCATCAGACTCAGCGGCCAGCCGATATAGAAGAAGGGCACCAGGCTGTAGGCAGCCTCACGGAAGGGCTGCTCGCTGCGGCCCCAGAGCTGGATGATGGCCGCGAGGGCGAAGAGCATGGGCATCACGGCGATGAGGACGAGCATGAGGCTGAAGCCCGCCACCATGTTGAGCATGGGCAGGAAGCCCTGTATCAGCACGATAGCCACGGCGAGGGAATAGCCCAGCACCTTGCAGGGCGTCGAGCCCTGCCGGCCCACCATGCGGAAGAACTCATAGGTGCAGCCCACGGTGACGAAGACCAGGAAGGCCGTGAAGATGAGCATACCAGCCTTGACATCTTTCAGCAGCCATCCGCTGAGGAGGGTGCCGAGGAAGAGCAGCACATAGACTGCCGCGCTGGCGGTGCGAATCCAGAAGGTTTTCATTGTTCAGAGGGGTTTTCTGTGTTTTCGGTACTTTCTGGAATCTCCGGGATTTCCGGACTATCCGGATTTTCCGGAAGTTCCGGAATTTCCGGGTTCTCCGATGTCTCCGGCGTCTCCGATGTTTCCGGGGTATCCCAGGGACGGGGACCGTAGATACGTTCGAGGTCTTCGCGGAAGAGCACCTCCTTGTCGTAGAGCTGGGCAGCCAGCTGGTCGAGCTGGTCGCGGTGGCTGAGGAGCAGTTCCTTGGCCTTGCTGTAAGCCTCCTCGACCATGCGGCGCACCTCGCGGTCGATGGCCTCGGCGGTCTTCTCGCTGAAGGGCTTGGCGAAGGCATACTCGCTCTGACCCGTGGAGTCGTAGAAGCTGACATTGCCCACCTCGGGGCTCATGCCATAGTAGGTCACGAGGGCCTGGGCCATCTTGGTGGCGCGCTCGATATCGTTGAGGGCGCCCGTGGAGATGCGGCCGAAGGCTATCTCCTCGGAGGCGCGGCCGGCCATAAGGGAGGTCATCTCGTCGAACATCTGCTCGTAGGTGGTGATCTGACGCTCCTCGGGGAGGTACCAGGCGGCACCGAGGGCTTTGCCTCGCGGCACGATGGTGACCTTCACCAAGGGGTTGGCCCAGCGCAGCAGCCAGGAGACCGAGGCGTGACCACTCTCGTGGTAGGCGATGGTGTGCTTCTCCTGGTCGGAGAGCACCTTGGTGCGCTTCTCGAGGCCGCCGACGATACGGTCGACAGCGTCGAGGAAGTCCTGCTTCTCAATCTGCTTCTTATTCTTGCGGGCGGCGCAGAGGGCAGCCTCGTTGCACACGTTGGCGATGTCGGCCCCGCTGAAGCCGGGGGTCTGCTTGGCCAGGAAGTCGCGGTCGACGAAGCCTTCGGAGTCCTTGTCAACATTGAGCTTGAGGTTCTTCATGTGGACAGCGAAGATGGCCTTGCGTTCCTCGAGGTCGGGCAGCTCGACATATATCTGGCGGTCGAAACGGCCGGCACGCATCAACGCCTTGTCGAGCACGTCGGCGCGGTTAGTAGCGGCGAGGACGATGACATTGGTGGTGGAGGAAAAGCCATCCATCTCGGTGAGGAGCTGGTTGAGGGTGTTCTCGCGCTCGTCGTTGCCGCCGGCGAAGCCGCCCTTGCCGCGGGCACGGCCCACGGCGTCGATCTCGTCGATAAAGACGATGCAAGGGCTCTTCTTCTTGGCATCCTCGAAGAGGCCGCGGACACGGCTGGCGCCGACGCCGACGAACATCTCGACGAAGTCGGAGCCGCTCATGGAGAAGAACGGCACACCGGCCTCGCCGGCTACGGCCTTGGCGAGGAGGGTCTTGCCGGTACCCGGAGGGCCTACCAGCAGCACACCCTTGGGAATCTTGCCACCCAGCTCGGTGTAGTGCTTGGGGTTCTTGAGGAAGTCGACGACCTCCATCACCTCCTCCTTGGCACCCGCCAGGCCCGCAACATCCTTGAAGGTGACGTTGACCTGCTTGGTGGCGTCATACTCCTTGGCACGGCTGCGGCCGACACCGAAGAGGCCTCCGATGCCGCCACCGCTTTCGCCACCCATCTGCTTGCGGCCCCATAAACTCATGATCCAGAAGAAGAGGATAATCATCAGCAGCGGGCCGAACCACACGAACAGATCCTTCAGGGCGTTGCTGTGGGTCTCGCTCTCGAAGCTGATGGGGTCGCCGGTACGCTCGCGGATGGGGTCGAGCATGTGGTCGAAGTGCTCGAGCGAGCCGATATTGTAGGTGTAGACACCCAGGGCGGCCTCGCCGCCGGTCACCGACTTGCTCTTCAACTCGCCATACTCCGTCGGCTTGCTCTTGACGGCCTCGGGCTTGATCTTGATCTCAGCGACATCGTTGTTGATGACGGTGATGGTCTCGTAGTCGTGGGCCTCGAGAATCTTCTCCAGACGCTCCCACTTGATGGGGTGCTTCGCCGAGTTGCCATCGCCGAACATGCCGAACAACAACGCCGCCATGATGACAATGTAGACAATATAAATCCAACGGGCCGTCTTGGGCTTCTGGCCCCGCGGCGCATTGTTGGACATCTTATTCTGTTGCTGTTTCGCCATTCACTTTAAACTTTAAACCTTAAATCTTCACCTCCTCGCCGTCGCTCCACAGTTCGTCGAGACGGAAGAAGGCGCGCTTGTCCTTTTGGAAGATATGCACCACGACGTCGAAGTAGTCCATCAGTATCCACTCGGCGTTGTTGTAGCCTTCAATCTTGTGGGGGTTGAGGCCGGTGGCCTTCTTCACCGTCTCGAAGACGGCGTCGCTGAGGGCACTGACATGCGACGGCACGTTGCCCGTGGCGATGACGAAGTACTCGGCAGGCGCCCCATGCACCTTCCTCAAATCGAGGACACGGATGTCCTCACCTTTCTTAGTGTCGAGGGCCTGCGCCACCAGACGCGCCAGCACCTCGGATTCTCTTTCTTTATTATTCATTCTAAATGTTTAGTTCTTACTTCTTAGTTCTTAGCTCTCAGTTCTTAATCACTTCCGCCGAGAGGGTACGCTGACCGTCGGTCTCGACAATCTCCACACGCACATACTCCTCCGGCAGCAATTCTTCTATCTTCTCCGTCCACTCGGTGAAGCAGTAGCATCCGCTGTAGAAATACTCCTCGTAGCCGATGTCGTAAGCCTCGGCGAGGTTCTTGAGGCGGTAGAAGTCGAAGTGGTAGACGGGCTCACTTTTAGTGAGGAGTGAGGAGTGAGGAGTGAGGAGGGGGCGGCTGTACTCGTTGACGATGGCGAAGGTCGGGCTGCAGACGTTGTCCTCGACTCCCAGGGCGGCACAGAGCTCCTTGATGAGTGTGGTCTTCCCTACCCCCATCTTGCCAAAGAAGGCGAAGAAGCGCTCCTCGGGGAAAGCCCCCAAAAGCTCCTTTGCCACCTGCGGCAACTGTTCTATATTGCTAATCTTAACGTTAATCATTAACCATTAATCATTAACCATTACCCTCTCAGTCTGTCAGCTGCACGCACCAGTGCCTCGTCTCTGCGGATGGCACGCTGTGCCAGGAAGAGGAACACCAGCGACGCCAGGGGAAGGAAGGCGCTGACGCCCCACGACACATGCGACTCAGTCTGGGTAAACATCAGCATCAATGGGTCGGAATAGGCATCCACCGCCCAGAAGAAGAGCAGGAAAGCATAGACTACGTTCAGCAGAAATGCCACGGAGACCATGCGCATCTGCAGGGTACGGCGCTTGTAGAGGAAGATGCTCAGCAGCGTCAAAGCCATCACTACGCAGACCATCGTGACCAACGGCCACATCGAGGGGGCTTGCTCGCCCTGGTAATACTGCACCACCGGCTCACCGGCAGCGAGGGCCTTGCTGAAATCGGGGCCGTCCTTGGGCAGCAGGTCGAGCTGGGCGACCACCTTCTGGCTCTCGGTGAAATCAATGGTATAACTGGCCACGGGGAACAGGAAGCAGAGTCCCAGACACACCACGGCCAAAAACATCCATAAAGATTGAATTCTCTGAATCATTTGTCAGTTTTAGGTTTTTAAGTTTTACGTTTTAGGGATTATGTGGTTTATTTTTATTGGGTACGCAGGCGTCCCGCCTGCATTTCAATTCTCAATTTTCAACTCCCCCATCTCGCGGCCCTTGTCGACCACCACGCCGCCACGAACGAAGAGGTAGCCGGGGTTGCCGCGCAGGATGGTCTTGATGGCCGTGGCATCGGTGAGGTAGTACTCCACATCCGTCATACTGTGGTCGATGAGCCATCCGGGGATACGGTCGGGGTCGGACGACAGCACCACTGCCATGAGGCCTTTCTCCATGGCCATGTCGACAGCCTTCCTCATATCGGCGGCAGCCTGCTCGTCGACGGCATCCAGGTCGTAGACGGTGATGATCAGCGTCCCTTCCTCGGAGGTGAGCATTTCGACGGCATGGTCGGCATTCTCGTGGTCCATCATCGAGAAGCCGTCGGCCTTCACCTCGAAGGGCGGCACATGCCACATGGTGTCGTAACGCCACGTCATGGTGTCGCGGCTGTAGGCGTTCCACGCCGTGTCCCACTCGCCGGTCTTGTAGCGCAGCTCCTGCGGCTCGCCGGTCTGCTTGTTGACATAGCGTATCACATTCAGCTCCTCCTGCTCCGTCACCACCTTGTTGCCGACCTTCCAGGGACGGAAGTCGATGACGGGCTCGTGCTTGATATTGTAGACACAGAAGACCACCATGGCCACCAGGGCAAGGACCACCACGATGAGGTCGCGCTCCATGCGGCGCTGCTTGCAATGGTTGCGGGTCAGGAAGATGACCACCGTGAAGACGTCAAGCACGACATTCTTCCAGAAGGTCTCCCAGTTGGAGAGCTTGATGGCGTCGCCGAAACAGCCGCAGTCCTTCACCAAGTCGGTCATGGCGTCGTAGAACGTCGAGCAGGTGAAGAAGAGCATCATGGCCGACAGCAGCCAGGCCGACAGCACACGGAAGGCGTTGGTGATGAGCATCACACCCACCAAGAACTCGGCGCATATCAGCGCCACGGCGAGGAATCCCGCCAGCGGCAGCGCCCACTCGAAACTGGAGCCGAAGAGCTCCCAACTTGTCATATAGTCCTCCACCTTGAACATCGTCCCCATGGGGTCGACACCCTTGACGAACGACGAGAAGAGGAACACCAAGCCCACAATCCAGCGCGACACGACATTCAGCGTGTTGCTCAACTTAGTCTCTTTTATTTCAATCTTTTTCATCTTTCATTATACAGTTTGACGTTGATACGTTGATACGTTTGACGTTCATCATTCATCACTCCTCACTCATCACTCCTCACTCCTCACTCATCACTCATCACTCATCACTCATCACTCATCACTCCTCACTCATCACTCCTCATTTTCCTCCGTCAGGCGGACCAGGCAGAAGAGCGAGTAGTTGATGATATCCTTGTAGCCGCCCTCGACGCCTTCGCTGACGAGGGTCTTTCCGTCATTGTCCTCGATCTGCTTGATGCGCAGCAGCTTCATCAGGATGAGGTCGACCATCGAGCTGATGCGCATCTGGCGCCAGGCCTCGCCATAGTCGTGATTCTTGTCCATCATCAGGTCGAGCACCTGCTTCGTCTGCTCATCGTAGAGCGCCATAGCCTTCTCCAACGGCAGCTCCAACAGTGCCTTGCACTCATCTGCGCTCCCTTGCACGCCCTTGCACTCCAGCTTTTGCTGTATCAGCGCCATCACGGCATAGTTGACCATGGCGACAAACTCGCCGCGCACGTCGTCACCCACACGGTTCTCGCCACTCTCTTGTATGCTGCGGATACGGTTGGCCTTGATAAAAATCTGGTCCGTCAGCGACGGCAGACGCAAGATGCGCCACGAGGTGCCATAGTCGCGCGTCTTCTTCTCAAAGAGCGCACGGCAGGCTGCCACCTCGGCTTCCATCTCGCTACGGGTATCTCTATTTACTGTATTTTTAACCATAATTTATCTAAAACGACGACCCTATCTTTTTATTGTATAAAATATAAAAAAAATATTTCCACACAATATTGGCCGTCCTGATGCGTTATTAGCCATTATGAACTTTACACCCTTTTCCATCACTGTCCACGGCAAGCTCGTCACCTTCGATCGTCCCGCCGTCATGGGCATCCTCAACATCACCCCCGACTCGTTCTACGACGGTGGCCGCCACACCACCCCCGACGCCTTCTTGGCACATGCCCGCCAACTCCTGGCCGACGGTGCCGACATCATCGACATCGGAGCCTCCTCCTCGCGTCCCGGAGCACAGCTGATACCCCCCGACGAAGAGGCGCGGCGCCTCGTCGAGGCCGTCACCCTCATCCGCAAGGAGCACCCCGACGCCATCCTATCCGTCGACACCTGCTACTCGCTCCCCGCCAGCAAGGCCATCGAGGCCGGAGCCGACATCATCAACGACATCTCGGGAGGCATGTTCGACGACCAGATGTTCACGACGGTAGCCGCCCTGCAGGTGCCCTATATCCTCATGCACAACCGTGCATTGCCCTCTGAGATGCAGCAACATACAGGCTACGACGACATCGTCGACGACCTGACAAAATACTTCTCCTCCAAGCTCGACACCCTCTACCGCCTAGGCGTCAAAGACATCTGGATCGACCCGGGCTTCGGCTTCGCCAAGAGCGTCGAGGAGAACTACGAGCTGCTGCACCGCCTCGACGAACTCACCTCGCTCTTCCGCGAGCCCCTGCTCACCGCCCTCAGCCGCAAGAGCATGATATACAAGCCCCTCGGCATCACGCCCGACGACGCCCTCGACGGCACCATAGCCCTCGACGCCGTGGCACTGGAAAAAGGCAGCCGCCTGCTCCGCGTCCACGACCCCAAACCCGCCCTCCAAAGCATCCGTCTTCTCTGTAACCACTAAAGTAAAAGGTAAAAAGTAAAAGGTAAAAAGTAAAAACTAAAAAGTAAAAACCAAAAACTAAAAAAACTAAAAAGACTAAACACTAAACACTACCCACTAAACACTGAACACTAAACACTGAACACTAAACACTGAACACTAAACACTGAACACTAAACACTAAACACTCATCACTCATCACTCATCACTAAAAAAAAGCCCATGATTCCGCTCGAAATTCTCGGTCTGCCGACCGTTTCCATTGTTGACATTATCGACGTCGTGCTCGTCGCTGCCCTCGCCTATTACATCTACCGTATCGTCAAGGGCACCAATGTCATCCTCATCTTCTGGGCACTCATCATCCTGCTCATCCTGTGGCGTGCCGCCGACATGCTGGGCATGCGCCTCCTCGGCGCCCTACTCTCTTCGGTCACCAGCGTCGGTCTCATAGCCCTCATCGTCATCTTCCAGCCCGAGATACGACGCTTCCTGCTCTTCATCGGCACCAAGACCCAGCTCGACGAGTCGCTCTTCCACCGCCTGAAATTCTGGAAACACAACATGCAGTCGTCCGCCAACTCCGTCAACTACGAGGCCTACATCAACGCCTGCATGCACATGTCGCAGTCGAAGACCGGCGCCCTCATCGTCTTCAAGCGCCACAACGAAGTGCAGGAACTCATCGACACCGGCGAACGTATCGACGCCACGGCCTCGTCAGCCCTCATCGAGGCCCTCTTCTTCAAGAATTCCCCCCTACACGACGGCGCCGTCATCGCCCGCGGCAACAGCATCCTCGCCGCCCGTTGCATCCTGCCCGTCACCTCGCGACTTGACATCGACCCCAACCTCGGCCTGCGCCACCGCTCCGCCATCGGCGTCACCGAACAACTCGACGTCCTATCTGTCATCGTCAGCGAGGAAACCGGCGCCATCTCCTATGCCCTCGGAGGCAAAATTCACCACGACATCTCGCCCGTCGAACTGCGCCAAGCACTGGAGAAATACCAATGCTAAGCGCTCGGGCACAGGATGTTATAATAATTATTTTCATATATATAAATTATTTAGTACCTTTGCACTCTCTAAGAGGGTACCGCAAGGCCTTTTTTACCCTTCGGATGTTAAAAAAGGTTAAATATTTTGCAGGTATCAAAAATAGAGCTACCTTTGCAGTGTACTAATAAACTAATACAGTAGTATAACTAGCACCTAATCGTCTGAAAGACAAAAACATAAATAAAAACATCAACAACCAAAAACAGTTCACAAATGAAAAAAAGCACAATTTTCATGCTGTTGTTCGCCTTTTTAGGCAGCATGGCAATGGCTCAGCTCCCCGGTACGGGTGCGGCCAAGGAAAAGAAGAGCGACCTCAGCGCCCAGGTACCCCTGGACAAGAAGATTCGCCACGGCAAACTTGACAACGGATTCACCTACTACATCCGTAGCAACAAGAAGCCGGAGAACATGATCCAGTTCCGTCTGGCCACCAACGCCGGTTCCATCATGGAGCGCGACGACCAGCAGGGTCTCGCCCACTTCTGTGAGCACATGGCCTTCAACGGCATCAAGGGTTATCCCCACAACGAGATGATCGACAAGCTGCAGCAGAACGGTGTCGAGTTTGGACGCGACATCAACGCCTACACCAGCTTCGACCAGACCGTCTACTATGTCAACATGCCCGCCGACAACGCCGAGATGGTAAAGATGGGTATTGAGATTCTCGACGGCTGGGCCGGCAACATCCTCTTCGACCAGAAAGAGATCGAGGAAGAGCGCGGCGTCATCCACGAGGAGTGGCGCGGTGGCGTGGGCCACGGCGACCGTATCCGCAAGAAAACCTGGCCCATCATGCTCAAGGGCTCCCTCTATGCCGACCGTCTCCCCATCGGTAAGGAAGAGGTCATCATGAACTTCAAACGCCAGAGCATCGTTGACTTCTTCAACGACTGGTACCGTCCCGACCTGCAGGCCATCATCATCGTTGGCGACATGGACAACTTCGAGTATGCCGGCAAGAAAGGCGCCGCCGCCATGGAGCAGAAAGTGAAAGACACCTTCAGCAGCCACAAGTTCCTCGGCAAGGAGAAACTGCCCCGCCAGAGCTATTCCATCCCCGACAACAAAGAACCCCTCGTCGCTATCGCTACCGACAAGGAGGCCACCAGCACCGACCTCACCTTCTTCTGGAAACACAAGAAGACCCCCAACGGCACCGTCGGCGCCTACCGTCAGAGCCTCGTGCGCAACCTCATCAGCCGTATGATTGACGAGCGCTTCAGCGACATCTGCGAGAAACCCACCGCCCCCATGATGTATGCCGGTGGCGGCTACAGCGGATTCCTCGGCCGCGAGATCGACGTCTTCGCCCTCAGCGCTGCTCCCAAGGAGAACCGCATCAACGAGACCGCCGAGCTCCTGCTCAAGGTCATGAAACAGATTGAAGACCACGGCTTCCTCGAGGTCGAACTCGAGCGCCAGAAAGAGGACATGCTCGCTTGGTACACCAAACAGGCCAAGGAGGAGAACAAAATCCAGACCAACAGCCTCGCCGACGAGTACACCAACCACTACCTCGACAACGAACCCTGCCCCGGCATCCGCCAGGAATGGAAATATGCCAAGGAGTTCCTCCCCGAGATCACCCTCGAAGAGGTCAACGCCCTCGTCAAGACCTGGATCACCGACGAGAACATGATTTTCTACCTCACCGCCCCTGAGAAAGAAGGTGTCAAAGTCACCACCGAGAAAGAGGCCCTCGACATCATCAAAAAAGCCAAGAAAGTCACCACCGAGCCGTGGGTCGACAACTTCAACAGCAAACCCCTCTTCAACGAGGAAATCGCCAAAGTCACCCCCATCCAGACCGCCAGCAACAGCACCCTCGGCTACACCGAGTACATGTGCCCCAACGGTGTCCGCTTCGTGGTGAAGAAGACCGAACTCAAGGCCGACGAAATCCAGATTAGCTCCTTCTCCTTCGGCGGCACCTCGCTCTATGGCGACGCCGACGCCTACCAGGCCGAGAACGCCGACAGCTATGTCGACGCCGGTGGTATCGCTGACTTCAGCGCCACCCAGCTCTCCAAGAAACTCAAAGGCAAAGTGCTCAGCATCAGCCCCTACATCTCTGGCAACACCCAGGGCTTCCAGGGCAGCTGCTCGCCCAAAGACCTCGAGACCGTCCTCCAGCTCGTCAACCTCTACTACACCGCTCCCCGCAAAGACCAGGAAGCCTACGAGCGCGAGATTGAGAACACCGTCCAGCAGGTGAAATACGTCCTCGACAACCCCCAGGTGGCCTTCCTCGAGAAATACTACAAGACCGCCTACCCCAACGACAAGCGTCAGGTCATCTTCCCCTCCGAGGAGAAAGTGCGCAGCCTGAACCTCGACCGTATGTTCGAGATCTACAAGGAGCGCTTCGCCTTCGCCAACAACCAGACATTCTTCTTCGTGGGTAACGTCAGCGACAGCAATATCGCCATGATCGCCAACTACCTCAACCACCTGCCCACCATCCAGGCCGTCACCAAGGACTACAGCATCGACCGCAGCCCGAAGTTCGCCAAGGGTATCCAGCACGCCGAGGCCGTCAAAGGCATCGAGAAGCAGGGTATGCTCATCATTACCGGCCAGATGGATGTCCCCAACGAGGAACTTGACCCGCAAACCCGCTTCGCCCTCCAGGAGTTCGGCGACGCCCTCAGCATCACCACCCTCGAGATCATCCGCGAGAAGAATGGCGACGCCTACAGTCCCAGCGCCGGCGTCAACTTCAGTCTCTCCCTCACTGGCACCGGTAAGGTCAGCTGGCAGTTCTACATCGGCTGCGACCCCGAGAAAGCCAAGAAGATTGAGAAAGACTGCATCAACATCCTCAAGCAGTACATGAAGAAAGGCTGCGACCAGAAGACCCTCAGCAAGGTCCAGGAGCAGATGTGCGTCCAGCACGGCAAGAGCATCCAGAACAACGGTTACTGGATGGGCCAGCTCCAGGGCAGCTACATGTACAACGAGAGCCGCGACTACAACGTGAGCGACTACGACGAGATGGTCAAGTCCGTCACCCCCGAGATGATCAAGACCCTCGCCAACAAGTACATCAACCTCAACAACTACGTTGCCGTGACGCTTCGTCCCGAGGACGGCGCCGTCGGAACCGCCGATTGATGTCTGATATTCCAAAAGTAGAGACGCGCCCCAGCGCGTCTCTACTTTTTTAATTTAAATAGGAATCAATTATCTCCATTAATTCCATTAACTCCATTAATTCAATTTATTCCATTAATTCAAATCCCATGCGAAATCCCGAGACCACCAAACACGACTACGGCCACGGCCTGCTCATCGCCGGCGCCTACGGGCGCATGGGCTGCGCCATCCTGGCCGCCAAAGCGGCATTGCGGAGCGGCTGCGGGCTGGTGAGCGTGCACCTGCCACAGCGCTGCGTCAACCCCATGCAGGCGGCCTTCCCCGAGGCTATGGTGAGCATAGACCCCTCGCCCACCCTCTTCACCACCGTACCGGCGAACCTCGACCACTACTCCGCCATCGCCATAGGTCCCGGCCTCGGCACCGACCCCGAAACCGCCCAAGCCCTCCTTAGCATCCTCTCCAAAGAAAGACATCATTCATCATTCAACATTCCTCATTCATCATTCCCCATCCCCCTCATCCTCGACGCCGACGCCCTCAACATCCTAGCCAAAGAAAATCAACATTCATCATTCAACTTTCAACATTCCATCCTCACCCCCCACGCTCGCGAGTACCACCGCCTCTTCGGCGACGCCGACCCCGCCGAGATGGCCGCCAAGCACAACGTCATCATCGTCAAGAAAGCCCATCGCACCCGTGTCTACGCCCCCGACGGCCGTGTGTATGAGAACCTTACAGGTAACGCAGGCATGGCCACCGCCGGCAGCGGCGACGTACTGACAGGCATCCTCCTAGGCATCATCTCACAGAAACACAGCGACTTATTCAAATCTACCTGCCTAGCGGTGAGAATACATGGTCAAATTGGCGACAATCTAGTGAAGAAACAGTCCGAATCGAGCCTTATAGCGAGCGATCTGGTGGAAGAACTAAAAAATATATCCATCGAATAGACAACAAGTTAACATCACAAATAAAAAATATTTCAAAAATTATTTGGTCGGTTCGCAAAAAGGTTGTATCTTTGCACCCGATTTGAAAAGGAGAGAGGGAGACGAAAATTTCAATTTTCAATTCTCAATTTTCAATTCAAGAGATTCCTCCTTAGCTCAGTTGGTTAGAGCACCTGACTGTTAATCAGGGGGTCGAAGGTTCAAGTCCTTCAGGGGGAGCAAACGAGGCACTGATTCAGTGCCTCGTTTTTTTTCTGTACCTGTTTTGTACCCGTTTAAGGCGTAACCAACTGGAACGGTAAGCAACCTAACCGACACGCCTTACTGGTTGCATCCAACATTGTACCCACCCTCAAAAACACCTTTCGACTGCAATTGGGGCATGAAGAAACTTTTCCCCATTCAAAAAAAATTTCGTATTTTTGCACCCTATAAAAAAAAATGAAAACAATCGCCACTGCTACTGTAATATATTGGTTTATAAATGTAAACAAGGTTATGAAGAGTAACGGTTTCGAGGACAAGTATGCCTCTTTGAGGCCGCCAACAGGCATTTCAATAATTAACGCAAAACAACAAATTATAAAAAAAATGCAAAAAACCAACCAAACAAACAGATTGATGCGACGAATAGCGGCGTTGCTGCTTTTCGTCCTTGTTGGCAGCATGACAGCGACGGCCAACGACTACCTTGAGATAAGCCGACACTACTCGGTCTACGTGGGTGGAGCTGACTGCATCCACTTCAAGATACCGGTATGGGCATACGGCAGTGCCTACGACTACTATGCCAACAATGCCTACGCCTGCTATCAGATTGACGGCACTGGCACTAAATACCATATCTTCGAGTATGAAAGCGAGCGCTATGGCGACAACTCGAACGATGACAACACGCGCGGCACCGTATGGGTAAAGGTGATGCCGGGAATGGGTACGCTGGTCGTTACATCCATGTACGACGGCTCGCGCCGCGTGCTGACCCCTGAGAATTCGAGCGGCATGCCGAGACTCGAAGTGAAGCAAATCGACGATGACGACTGCCCACAAGTGACCATCTTGGAATGCGACTGGTATCCCCCTGCAACCTTGACAGAGAGCACCAATTTCACCATCAATGTGGCGGGCGACATCTACCGCTCCTACACCGGCAACCAGGCCTACACCTTCGACTACCACTTCAACGGACCCTTCAGCGGAGCACGCAACATGCAGTCGCCCATGCTCTTCGACCCCTACCTCTATTCGTTCACCGGCGACCTCCAGCCGGGCACTGCTGCTGTGCCATACGTCGTGTATCAGGATGTGTACAAGTACAACACCTCCCTGCACCCCTCTGACACGATAGCCATGCAGGACCGCTCGGGCAGCATCATGGTCAGCACATCGGACAGCGTTATTGAGGATTTCTATACCAATTTCGAGGTGCAACGCAACGATGTGGACCGCGCATGGCTGCAAAGCAACAGCGTGCAGATACCTGCCTACCACCGCATCTACAATCTCACAGGTGTGCAGGAAGAAGACTCGATGGGCAGCCTCACGGGCAATGTCAGCATAGGGTGGAACATCGTCAACCCCTCGGCGACCGACATTATGGGCAGCGACTATTTCGAGGTGCAGCGGGCCTTCCAGAACGACTGGTCGGATGCTGTCGACGTGGCTCTCATACCCTACGGTTCCAGCGACGCGGGCTATTTCACCTTCCGCGACAACAGCCGCGATGCCTTCCGCGAAGGCCAGATTGAGTACACGGAAGAGCAGAGTCAACTGACAACAAGAATGAATAATGTCATCCTGACAGATACGAATGGCAACCCCGTTGTGAAAGCCGATATCACGCTGCATTCCAACAAAACAATCCTTCCCGGCATTCCCACCTACTATCGTGTGCGACGCGTGTCGGCAGCCGCCTTCGGCTGGAACAACGACTTTGCCCGGCAGTGCAAGATAATGCAGAACAGTTTCCTTGCGCCGCTGGCGAGAAACCAGGCGGAATACTGGCTCGACGACGATTTCGAGAACAACCAGACCGTGCATTTCAACGTGAAGATTGAAAACAAGGACATTGAGCGCTCGCTGCCCGACATCAGCTATACCAGTTTGACCTATGAAGACAAAGAATACTTGGCCGACTCTGCAATAGTTTATATCATTAGCGAACTCAACAGTTCGCGAGGAGCAACGTGCACATACGTTGCACCGAACGGCCAAACAAAGACTGTACTCGTAACTACAATCCTTGGCCATAGCCATCCGATATGGGTTGAAACCGGCTCTCAAATTGTATTCCAAGAGACCAGGTTAGGAATTACAAAAACATACACAACGTATATAATCAATAACAGCAACATTTTTCTGAAAACAGATATTTGGGGTGACAGGCTGAGTCCTTATTATTCAGATAGACACGATCTTGGCATCGGTTATAGCCTTGATCTGTGCGATCGAGCGGTAATCGATTCTGTCAAGAATGTACTCTACAACCAGATGCGCGATGAGTTGGGCGGCGACACCACTGTTGGAAAAACCATCTGGGACAATACCGCCCGCCTTGTGCTGGTGCGCGAATTGGTCGAGAACGGCGACCGTCGCGAGTTTGTCATCCCCCAAGACAGCATTCGTCGCGATGCCGACGGCAACTGGTATGCCCATTTCACCGATGTAGCATCGGCAGTATGCACCCACTACAGATACTATGTGCGCATAGACCAGACCAACTCGCTGATCCACCTGATGGACTCGGCGGACCTGGAGCCTGTGGCCATCAACGGTCCCGACCTCTACACCAACACCGCCGCATCGGTGGGCTCGTTTGCCGCCACCCAGGGCAGCGAGAAACGCGGCATCCTGCTGACGTGGGAGCCCACCACGGGCAGCGTGGACCGCTACACCCTGGGCCGCCGCCTGCATGGCTCCGACGGCCCCGACACCACCTTGCTGTCGGGCCTCGACGAGAACTATTGGGATCTCGATGTGGAACCCAACCAGCAGTATGACTATCAACTCTCGGTCTACTTCACCTGCAACGGCACAACGACGGTCTCTTCCGGCACCGCCACGGGCTGGCGGTCGCCCTACGGCAGCATCAGCGGCAGCGTGCGCTACGAGGACGGCACCCGCTGCGCCGGCGTTGCCGTCAAGCTCTCGACAGACGGACAGCCTGACCTTACCGTCGTCACCGACGAGACGGGCTCCTTCCTCTTCGACAGTCTGCTCTACGGCGAGGGAACACAGTATGTGGTGATGCCCACTTCGCAGACAGCAGTGTTCCGCTACAACAATACCTCGTCCGGGTCGGCCGCCGTGACGTTGAGCAAAAACCACTGCGAGGTGACAAACTTGACATTCGACAACATCTCCAGTGTGCGCCTTTCGGGTCGTGTGCTCTATGCTAACAGCACCGTGCCTGTGCGCGATGCCAACCTGATGCTCAACGGACGCATGGTGCGGACTGCCGGCGACGCGCTGAAGACCGATGCCTCGGGCAACTTCCAGATCCGTGTGCCCAGCGGCAGCGCCTTCACCCTGCAGGTGGTCAAGGATGGTCACCAGTTCGAAGGCGACGGCTTCATCCGCATCAACGGCGACAGCAACCTCACCCTCAGCACCGCCCTCGACGGCGTGCGGGTGTGGGATCAGACCAAGGTGCGTCTGGCCGGACGTATCGTCGGCGGCCTGGACCAGGCCGAGAAGACACTCGGCTTCGGCCTTTCGCGCAACAACCTCGGCGACAACCTGCGCATGGTGTTGGAGCTGGAGGGCGACAACATCAGCTACCTGGTGCGCGTGCCCAGCGACCTGACCAAAGACACCCTCGAATACGAGGTGCCGCACGTGGCCTACCGCGCCGACGGCAGCACCGACACCAATGGCCGCACCTTGGTGCACTACCAGCAGAAACGCATCATCGTGGAGCCCGACCCCACAACAGGCGAATACTGTGTGGACCTCTTCCCCGTCAAATACAAGGTCACGCAGGCCACCGCCACAGGCTACGCCACCCTCTTCGGCGCCGGACAGACCAGCAGCGTGGTAGACATGCTGGAAGCCGCCAAACAAACAGACACCATACGCAACGGCGCGGATTACGTGACCCTCAACGAACGCTTCAACATCACCTACCGCACACCCGTCGAAGTGACAGCGAACCAGATGAAGTATGGCCTTGAAATGCCCTATTTTGGCGAGCAGAATATGACCTCGCAGAACCTTCTGGGGGACAACGTCATTGTGCCGCTGGCTTCCCTCCAGGCAGATGGCTCCTGGCAATACCTCTTTGGCCAACCCGTGTTCAGAACCGCCGACTACTCCTTCCGCGTGACCGCACACGAGGACTACTACTTCAACAACAACAGCGCATCCGACCCCGACGTGGTATATCTGCGCGGAGGCAAGCTGAAGATGCAGAACGGTATGCGCGAAAACACAGATATTGCATACTACGACCTCGACCAGAATGGTCAGGCCATAGCCACCGCCACCATCGACCACGTGACCTATCTACAGACAGGCGACAGCGCCCTGCACTCGCTCGACTTCAGTGTCGAGACGGACGGCAGCCACATCAGTTCGGCCACCATCAGGGGCTATGTGCTTGGCGCGCGGCTGCGTTCGCAAGACCTTGTGGCCTCGGCCATCGACACCGTGCAGTCGAATGTCACGGTGCTCGACGTGCTGCGCGACCCGCCTGGAGCCAACTCATACGCCTGGCTTGAGAGAGGCACCAAATACAAGCAGAAACTGCACACCACCTACAACTACCAGTTTGGCGTGACTCTGAAATTCATTGCGGGCAACAACACTCAGTACTTCTACGGAGTCTTTGCCGGTACCGGTACCGGCACGATGTCGGGAGTGCTCGATGTGGCACAGAAAACAAGCGAGTTTACCCTTCCGATATCGGTCCAGTTCCACGGCGAGAACACCACGGAGTACGAATTCACCACTCGCGAGCGCATCTATACCAGTTCCAGCCCGTTGCATGCCGGTGCCATGGCCGACGTATATATCGGAACCACCTCGGGAATGTATATCAGCAAGGCTGATGCCTTCCGTGTTGTCGACTCGGCCAGCTACCGTCTGCTCGAAGGGCAGATAGACAACAATATAGTGCGTGTGGTGAGCCAGGCTGTGGATGCCGACGGCAAAGCATGGTACCTTATGCGCACCGAGGACAACGTCGTAGGACAAAGCATCAACTCCTCGTTCGCATACACCCAGCAGCACATTCTTAGCACCGTCATACCCGATGCTGTCCGATACCGCAACAGCCTCCTGCTCACAGGCAGCCGAGAGGATGCCCAGGCTTTGGCCGAGAGCAGCGGCAAGTATGTGTTCTGGAGCATGGTCGACGCTGCCGACAGCAACTTCGGCGCGCCGGGCTATTACAAAGCCCTCATGGCCGAGAACTATACAGGCCCAGTCATCGACAAGGTGGGTGCCGCCAACAAGGCCATCGACCAGTGGCTGCGCATCGTTATGACAAACGAGAAGGAGAAGGTGAGTGCCTACAACGACACCCCGCTCAGCACCGTGTCCATCAGCGACGGCGTAAGGCAGGAGTACGAGGAGTCGTACAACTACAGCAACTTCAACAGCAGCTATGTCGGCTACCCCTTTGTAAGCAACCAGTCGGGCACCCAGCGCGAAGGTATGGGCGGCTTTGCCCTTTCCACAATTAAGAACCTCTACAAAGTGTTCAATAACGCAGATATTGTTGAGAATCTATTAAATCATAGTATGCAAGCCAGCCAGGCAGATAGGCCGTCGGAGTTTATACGTATGGAAGTAGGTACCACCATCTTTGACTTTAACTTCGACCCCATCATGGACTTCGGTTCCAACCTGCTGCCCGAAAACGGCTTGACGGAAGACACCTCCAAGACCATCGGCTATGTGCTTGAACCCGGCGACTACGAGCACCTCAGCGTCAATGTATACAAGGCTCATGTCGACACCTTCAACGTACGGGCGCAGGAGACAAGGCAGACGGCTTCGGACTTTGACCAAGACCGCGCCGACAGCTACCTCTATGGCTCGCTCATCTATCGAGTGATGGGTGGCGCAACACGCTGTCCGTGGGAAGGGCCAGACTCCACGCTGGTCTACAATCCGGGCACACCCATGAACCTCGGCACACGCAAGATTGAGAACCCCCAGATTGTGCTTGACCGCCACGAGGTGAACAATGTTGACAAAGACAGGGCGGCAACCTTCAACATACAGATGTGGAACGAGGTCGAGTCCGACAACGGATGGGCTGCAGGCGAGATTGCTGAAGGTATTGTGTTTGAGCTGGCACTGGACGAAAGCAGCAACCCCTACGGTGCCAGGATAAGCATCGACGGAGTGCCCCTCAGCGATGGTCGCAGCATTCGTTTCTACGGCTCGAACATCATCAACAAGACAGTCGAGGTGCGTGCCGGCACCGACCACTACGACTATGACAACGTTTGCCTCGTGCTGCGAAGCACCTGCACTCCCGGCACTACATACAGCAAAGCCTGCTTCTCGGTCCATTATATTCCCGTAAGCTGCGAAGTGAATGTCGCCACACCCCATGACAACTGGATTATGAACACCTTGTCGCCACAGGATTCCGTCGGCTACTACCTGCCTGTGTCGATTGATGGTTTCGACGTGAACTACACCGGCTTCGACCATATTGAACTGCAATACAAGCTCACCACCGAAAGCGACGACGGTTGGGTGAACCTCTGCTCGTTCTATGCTGACGACTCGCTCTATCAAATCGCCAGTGGCACTAAAGCCATGATAGATGGCGGTCGCATTGACAACATACGCTTCTATGGCGAGCGCGACCCGATGGAGCAACGCTACGACCTACGCGCTGTCAGCTTCTGCCGCCATGGCTCGGGCTTCATTAGCCGCAGCAGCGAAGTGGTGAGCGGCGTAAAGGACACGCGCTGTCCACGTGTCTTCGGCCAACCTGAACCAGCCTACGGCATCCTCGGCGTGGCCGACAACATCAAGCTCCGCTTCAATGAGCCTATCGCTGGCAACTATCTGGACGAGGACAACAACTTCCAGCTGCTGGGCGTTACAAATTCGAGCGGACGCATCTCGTCGAGCACGTCGCTCTACTTTGACGGCACGCCCACATGCGGCGCCTCGAGTGCCGTAACGCGTGTGCTGGCCGACAAGTCGTTCAGCATCGACCTGATGGCCAAGCCCTATTCGGCCACCATCGCCGAGCCTATGGAGCTCTTCGGCCACACCACGCCCACCACGGGTATCTCCTTCGGCCTTATGCCCGACGGCGATAGCTGCCGCATGTTCCTCTATATCGGCGACCATGAGGTGCGCTCCAAGGCCATGGAACCCCTCACCGACTTCCGCCGTATGGTGGTCGTCGTTGACCGCGACGAAAACGAGGTGCGTTTCTTTGCTGGAACCGAGGAACTGACCGACCCCGCTTCGCTCACCGACACCAACCTATTCTCCACCCTCTCGAACCTCCACTCGCAGTCGGCTCCGCTCGTCTTCGGACACGGCTTCCGCGGCAATATGCTCGAGGCTCGCGTCTGGGTCAAGGCTATCAGCCAAGCCGAAATAGTGGAAACCCACGAGCACCGTCTGACCGGCTACGAGCGCAAGCTGGCTGCCTACTACCCAATGAACGAAGGCCGCGGCAACGTATGTTCCGACAAGGCCAGTGGCTCGAGCCTCTCGCTCCACGGTTTTGCATGGACAACGCCTGCTGGCTATGCCCTCCACCTTGATGGTACACAGGCCGTAACCCTCGACCAGGACATCCTCTCGCGCTCCGCCATTCAGGACTACACGCTGATGTTCTGGTTCCGCACGGTAGAATACAACGTGCCCCTCTTCTCGGCTGGCTGGCGCCAACGCGGCTATCAGGGCGCCGACGGCTTCGATGGCACCCTCATCGCCATCGAGAACGGTCGACTGCGCTTCCGCAACGGCAACATGATGCAGCAGGCATCAGGTAGCTTCGCCGACGGTGCATGGCACCACTACGTGCTCACCGTAAACCGCACGCAGAACAATGCCGCCATTTACGTTGACGGCAACCTCGTCAACACCTTCTCTACCGATACCCTCGCTGGCCTGGGCGGCGACATGATGCTCGGCGGAGCATGGAACAGGCCGATACTGAGTGGCGGCATCGACGAGATGGTGCTCTTCGAGCAGGCCCTGCCAAAGAGCCTCGTCGAGGCCTACGACAACATGGCGCCCTACGGCGACGAGATGGGCCTCGTGGCATGGCTGCCCTTCAGCGAGCAGGTGGAGAACAGCAACGGCATCATGGAGGAACACTTCTCCATCAACAACCGCAAGATTTTCCGCACTACCGACGGCACCGTAGTGGAGAAGATACAGCCGCTCGTGCTGTCGCCCAGTTACGACACCCTCAACACCCTCTTCGCCACCGACGAGGACATCGCACCGGTGCGTGAGCGCGGCCTGCTGACCAAGATGAACTTCGACTGGAGCTTCAACCAAGACGAACTGCTCATCAACCTCAATATGCAGGACCGTGAAATCAACAAGAACAACCTCTTCATCACCGTGCGCAACGTCGAGGACCTCAACGGCAACCGCACCGTAAGCCCCACCATGTGGCAGGTCTACGTGAACAAGAACGTCCTCCTCTGGAGCGAGAACCGCCTCGTAGGCACCTTCTATGAGACCATGGTCGACGACTTCGTGCTCACGGCCGACATCAGCAACATCAGTGGCCGTCGCCATCAGTACACCATCGATGGCTTGCCCAGCTGGATGACCGCCAGCCAAACCTACGGCAGCATCAACCCGCAGGAGGTCATCGACATCCGCTTCACCATCGACCACAACCTGCCTGTCGGCATCTACTCAGAGATCGTCTACCTCACCGACGAGGATGGCCTCAGCGAGCCGCTGAAGATAATGGTCGAGATCAAGGCCCTCTGCCCGTGGATCGACGAGAACCCGCAACAGTACGATCGGCAGATGATTCTCCGCGGCCAAGTGATGGTCAACGGTGTCTACGATAGCGACCCCAACGATATCGTCTCGGCCATGGTCGATGGTGAAATTGTGGGCATGGCCAACGTCAGCTTCAACACCGAGACGGGCAGCAGCCACCTCTACCTCGTCATTCATGGCACCGAAGTCCTCGAGTCGATGCCCGTCGTGTTCCACCTGTGGCAGGCCTCGACCGGTCGCATCTACACCCTCTCGCCCTCGGTAGCCGTCACCTATTCGAGCGATGCCGCCTACGGCCTACCGCCTGCCGCCCCGGTGCTGCTCTCCACGACCGCCGACGAGGTGCAGAAACTCGACATCGAGCCGGGCTGGAACTGGGTATCGTTCTACCTCAAGCCTGGAGCCATAGTCAGCATCGGCGACCCCTTCTACAGTCCCACTCCGTGGAGCGAGGGCGACCAGATCAAGAGCGTGGCTACGCAGCAATTTGCCGAGTGGGACGGCATGCAATGGGTGGGCAGCCTCATAAGCCTCAACCATAAGCACATGTACATGATCCGCACCACCGAGAGTCATTATAACACGCAGTTCGCCGGCAGCCGCCTGACATCGACCTCCGACCGCACCCTCACTCTCCACCACGGATGGAACGCCTTCCCCTACCTGCAAAGCTCCACTGCCAACCTCCGCGATGCTATGGCCGACTACATCGAGAACGTCTCGATGGGCGACATCATCAAGTCGCAGAATCAGTTCGCCATCTTCTCCGAGAACGAACGCTGGGAAGGTTCGCTCACCGTTCTCACCCCCGGCCAGGGATACCTGCTCTATCGCAACGGCAACGACGCGGTCAACTTCATCTTCCGTGGCGGCAGCTCCTTCAAGGGCAAAAGTGCTCCGCAGGGTGCCAATATGTCTCAGGATAAATCATCCGCAATCCTCCATCTGGCCTCGGCTACCAATATGACCCTCGTTTGCCGAGTGATCGGTATGGCCGAGCCCACAGTGCTGAAGGCATACGTGGCCGGCAAGTTGGTGGGCGCCGCCGAGCCCACGGTGGTGGGTAAGGATACCCTCTTCTTCCTCACTATCGGCACCGATCAGCAGGGCGAGGTGACCTTCGTCGCTGAGCTGGATGGCGAACAGAAAGCCCTAGCCTCGAGCCAGGCGATTGGCGCCGCAGCCAACAGGCACATCGGCAACATCAGCTCGCCCGTCCTCCTCGGCCCGAACGAGCAGATTGCAGCCTATCCCGTCCCCTTCACCGACCACGTAGACTTCCTGCTTGGCGACGAGGGCGAGGCCACCATCCGCCTCTTCTCCACCAACGGCAGTCTGTTGAGGGTGTACGAGACAAACGGCGCAAGATACACCGCCTCCGACCTGAAGGACCTGCCCGCAGGCGTCTACTTCGCCACCGTCACCAAAGGCAGCAACCAAACAACCATTAAACTCATCAAGAAATGAAAACAACAAGTCAACGTCGAAATTCGAAATTCAGATTTCATATCCTAACGGTCGGCCTCGCAGTCGTGCTTTGCGCAGCCTGCCATAAGGACAATACTTCCGCCTCTTCCAACCAGCCTGCCTCCATCTATGGCAACGTAAGTAGTCCCGATTGGGTTGTCGACTCGCTCTACGACTACAACAGCAGCATGACCGCCGTCGTCACCGTCAGCGCCCTCTCGCTGACGGACGACGGACCCAACATCGAACCTTCAATCGATGAATCCGACCTCCTCGCCGCCTTCTGCGGCGAGGAGTGCCTCGGCACCGCTTCGCCCGACGACGAGGGTCGCTTCTTCCTCTTCATCCAATCGCCATCCAATGCCGGCCAGCAGGTGGACCTCCTCTACTATAGCGCCCATTATCGAAACATCTTCCTTGCCGAAACGCCGATCGCCTTCGTCGGTGGCGCCCAGTGTGGAACATCCGTCGAGCCCATGGACTTACGCTTCGTAGTCAAAGACTAAAGGGAAAATCCAAAATATACACCTAAAAACAATGGAACATACTAAGCGAAAGTATCTTGCGCCGGAACTAACGGTGGTCAGTTTTCGCACAGAATGTGGTTATGCCCTCAGTGGACTTGATTTGTCGGAGCTCGGACTTAAGTTCGGCAGCGACAATGGGAGCGACAATGTAGAGAGTCGCAGCGATGGCGGCAACTGGGGCGGCGACGGCGGCTGGTTTTAATGGTTAACGGTTAAGAATGTTTAACTTGTAGAAATCAATTAAAAAGATGAAAAGACTTTCTATAGCGATGCTAACGCTGGCAGGATGTATGCTTGCAGCGGCATGTTCGAAAGAAAATAATGGGTTGCTGGAGCTGAGTGCTGAAGGCTATGGCTCGGCGGCGAAGACGTCGGTCAGCGGGCTGACGGTGCAGTGGGAGAGCGGCGACCAAGTGCGCCTCAACAGAAGCACTTATAGCGTCAGCGTATCCGATGGCAAGGCCTACGTGAGTAGCTCGCTTTCGGGCGAAGTCTACGGCTGGTCGCCGGCCAGCTTGGTGGGTGCAACATGGACCCGCACGTCGCATGTGCTCTCGTTCACCTTCCCTTCGGAATATACCTGTACCTACTCGGCTGGGCGCCAGAAGATCGACTTGCCGATGGCGGCCTACGCCTCTTCGGCCAGCGATGGTGTCTGCTTCCGCCACCTCTCGGCGGGCATTAGGGTGCTGACGACCAACCTCACCGAGCAGGCTCTAGTGCTCGATAGCGTGGTGGTCAGCAGTGCCCTCTATAAGCTCAGCGGCTATGTTACGGCCACCTTGGCCGACGACGCTGCCCCTGCCATTGAGGCCGAGAGCGGCAGCGGCAGGGTGGTGGTGCGCATGGGCGAGGATGTCTCGCTCGCGGCCAGCCATGCCGACACCGTCGAGGTGCAGGTGCCCATCCGCCCCATCGGCGAGGGCGACCTCACCATCGAGGTCTATGCCCACCGCCGTGGCGATGCCGTGAGCATCAGCGGTGTGCCGACGGTCTACAAAAGCGTGCGCTACCACTTCAGCGGCACCCACTCCTCTTCGGCCCTTGGCCGCAATGTGCTGCTCACCGCTGGTGTGCGCCTCGGCGAGAGCACACCCAGCGAGGAGGTTGACCACAGCCTCTTCTCGGTGGCTGCCGAACGCAAGGTGCGTTTCGCAAAAGGCAACCTGCAGTATACCGATGGTGCATGGCAGTTTGCTGCTGACCAATACACCACGCTTGCCGGCCAAAGCGATGACGGACGCGACCTTTTCGGTTGGGGCACGAGCTCGAATCCCAACCTTATCAGCAGCTCCACTGGCGACTACACCACCTTTAACGACTGGGGAAACAACACCATCAGCGGAGCCACGGGCTTCCGCACGCTGACGGCCGAAGAATGGGCCTACCTGCTGGGCAGCCGCGGCAGTGCAAGCTATGCCAAGGCCAACCTCATGGGCGAGCACTACGGCTTGATTCTGCTGCCCGACGACTATGAGCATCCGAGCGGCCTGGCCGCCATCGTGGGACTCAACGAGGAAGGCAACAATAGCTGGTCGGCCAACCAATACACGTCTGGCGAGTGGGCTCAGATGGAGGCCGCTGGCGCGGTGTTCCTGCCCGCTGCCGGCTATCGTGTCGCGGGCGGCAACAATATGATATCCGCTGGTTCGCAAGGTTGCTACTGGTCCTCCACCGCATCTGGTACCAACAACGCCACGCGCCTCCTCTTCAACGAGACCGAGCTGACGGCCTCCAACACCAACAGCCGCTCGGTGGGCTGCTCGGTGCGATTGGTGAAGAATGAACAATAGCTGCCTTCGGTGGCGCGTGCAGTATCACAAGCTGTGACATTTTTTAGCCGTATATAACAGACGCGCAGCACTACGATGCCACAAAGACCGCCTAAAGTTTGTCCATTACACCAAAAAAAGAAGACCTTGAAAATGAAAAAAAAATCTTCACAATTGAAAAAAAAGTAGTAATTTTGCAGCTGATAGTAGTAAGATTACTGCCGAATACCATGTACCCGTTTTGTACCCACAACTTACATAAAAAAGTGGAACCGAGGGGAACCTAAGAGGCTTTGAAGGCTATTATAAAGAGTTCAGAAACAGGAAATTCGTAACAAATTGGAACCATCGGGAACCATGAGAAAAACTAACCCCCAGTACCTTCAGGGGGAGCAAAAAGAGCGCTGACAATTCAGCGCTCTTTTTTTTTGCCACGTCCAAAATTATTCGTATTTTTGCACCCGCAATAAAACACCGTCACCACAGTGAAACGCACAAGTAAGACTCTCATCCTTGCACACCTCTTTGTCTTGCTGGCCGTCCTGGCCGGCAGCTGCCGCAAGGAGGCCGACTATATGCCCTTCCCGGGCGAGAACAGCAAGCTGGCCTACGACACCTACACCGGCCAGTTCCAGTACCTGTGGAAGTGCATGAGCACGGGCTATGTCTTCTGGGACGTCGACACCGTCGACTGGGACGCCGCCTACGACCGCTACCTGCCGCGCTTCGAAGCCCTCGACCGCAAGTACGAAGACAGCGGCTACGTGCGCACCGCCGAGCTCGAGAGCCTCTACCTCGGCCTCGTGGGCCACATGCGCGACCACCACATGTCCTTCATGGTGCGAAACCTCCACCCCGCCCCCACCGACGGCAGCACCTACTTTTCCATCAGCCCGGGACTCCTGGAGGTGCAGAGCCGCGACTACTACATCGAGAGCCGTGGCAGCGCCCAGGCCGGCATGAAGGCTTTTCTTGCAGGCATCGAAGGCCAGTATTCCGTTGCCGAGCACCTGAGCGCCGACGCCTTTGTCGCGGAACTCGGCCGCACCATCCACTATGAATACTGCCTCTTCACCCTCTCCGACGGCCGCCAAGTGCCGTACCTCTGGTCCACCAATGCCGCCCTCACCCCCGTGATGCGCGACATGGTGGGCACCCCCGCACAGCTGCTCATCGACCGCTGGCTGACGGTGGCCTGCACGACGCCACGCACCCAGCTGGCGGGCATCCTGCTCGACACCCGCGCCAATGGCGGCGGCTACCAGGACGACCTCGACTACCTCGCGGGTTCCTTCCTCAACGAGCGCACCGAAATCTTCAAGACCCGCTACAAGGAAGGCCCCGGACGCCTCGAATACTCCGTCTGGTGCCCCTACTACCAAGACCCCAACGCCACCTACCACCGCGACATCACTGCCGAGAACATCCCCTACGTGGTGCTGGTGGACGTCAACTCGGTGAGCATGGCGGAGATTGAGCCCATGGTCCTCAAGACCCTCTTCCCGACGGCCTACGTCATCGGCGAGCGCACCTATGGCGGCACCGGCCCGCTGCAGTACGACGCCGAAGAGCTGAATTTCGGCGGCCCCTTCGGCAACTCGAGCGAATACCACCACTATGTCTACACCTCGACCTTCGAGGCCCTGATGTATGGCAAGGTCCGCGAGGGCGAAGGCATCGTCCCCGACCAGGAGGTGCTACGCAAAGACGCCCCGTCCCACAGCTTCAAACCCCAGCTCGACGCCGCCCTCAACTACATACAGAACTACTGATATAGCGCAACTTATGAAAACGGCGAATTCAACTTATTCAACGAATTATCCTAGATTAGTCAAATTCGATTAATTAGCCGTCAAAAAAGATATCTTAAGCAGATCAATGAAAACCATCCTCATAGTACTATGTATCGCCATCGGCGCCTTCGCGCTGCTGATGGCCGCATTGGGCCTCAAGATGCTCCTGCACAAAGAGAAAGAATTCAAGCGTCCCTGCGCCAACCGCGACCCCAAGACCGGCCGCTGCGCCAACTGCACCTGCGGAAAGAAGCCGGCAGCGGGCAGTTTGAAAATTTCCATGTAATTAGTCATGATTTTTTCATGAATTAATTAATGGTTAATTCGCGATAATTCGTGTTAAAATCATAATGCGGCAAACCAGCTCAGTGCGTGTTGCACTGAGCAAGTTGTTTTTGTTGTTTATGTTGTCTTTAAGAAAAGAGCGTCCCTCCGGGACGCTGAGAGGTGGGTGGGGGCTGTGGTGGGTCCCCAGACTTCCGTCTGGGGTTATTAATAGAGTGCTCCCTCCGGGAGCAATAGGATACACTCCTCATTCATCACTCAACATTCATCACTCATCACTCCTCACTCATCACTCATCACTCATCACTCCTCACTCATAATTCATAAATCATAAATCATAATTCATAATTCATAAATCATAATTCTTTTTGTCTTTCTTGTCTTTCTTGTCTTTTAATAAAAAAAACTTGTTGTCTTGAGGTCTCGGAGTCTCCTCACTCAGCACTAAACTCCTTGATACGCTGTTCCTCCGAGCGTTTGCAGACAAGTAGGCGGTCGCCTTTGGCAGAGACAATGTATCCGTCAAGTCCCTGAAGGACAACTTTCCCAGCCTCCTCGGCATGCACCACGCAGTTCTTGCACTCGTAGAGGTGCACCTTGCCGACGGCGCCGTTGTTCGCGCTGTCTTTATGCAGCTTGTCGTGCAGCGACGCCCAGTTGCCGAGGTCACTCCAGCCGAAGTCGGCGGGATGGGTGTACACCCTGCCGTCGGCAGCGGCAGGCTCCATGACGGCATAGTCGATAGATATCTTCTCGCACTGCGGGAAGACCTCCTGCACGTCGGCAGCCGTCTTCATACGTTCCATATCGCTGGCAATGTTGGGTTTATAAGTCTTTATAGCCTCCGTGATAGTCTTCACGTTCCACACAAAGATGCCGGCATTCCACAGATAATTCCCAGCCTCGAGATACCTTTCAGCCGTCGCTAAATCAGGCTTCTCCTTGAACGCCGCCACACGGCAGATTTCCTGATTGCTTGATTGCTTGATTGCTTGAGTATCCACTTCCACATAGCCATAACCTGTCTCGGGACGCGACGGCTTGATGCCGATGGTTACGATGGCGTCGCTCTTCTCGGTGAACGCCAGCGCGTTGCCTATCACGCGACGGAACTCCTCGGGGTTCATCACCACGGCGTCGGCGGGCGTCACCACCACGTTGGCCTCGGGGTCCTCGGCTTTGATGCGCCAGCAGGCCCAGGCGATGCAGGGCGCTGTGTTGCGCGCCGCAGGCTCAGCAAGGATATGGTTCACAGGCATCTCCGGCAGCTGCTTGCGCACAATGTCCACGTAGGCGGCATTCGTCACCACCCAGAAGTTCTCCATCGGACAGAGCCCCTTGAAACGGTCCACGGTGAGCTGTATCAGCGTGCGGCCGCAACCCAGGATGTCGATAAACTGTTTCGGGAACTCGGGGGTGCTCAGCGGCCAGAAACGGCTCCCGATGCCACCGGCCATGATCACGATATGATTGTTCATTGTCTGATTGCTTAAATGCTTGATTGTTTGAGTAAAAAAGTATATCTATAACGCCGAATCCTTCCTTTTATTGTGCCACAATTTTAACATTTCATAACTCCCACACAATCAACACCATCTCCGTACCAACTCCGTATCAAGTCCGACTCAACTCCGACCCAACTCCGACTACGGTCGGAGATGATAGGGTGTTGGTAGGTTGATGGCACGGTGATGACACTGGGATGGCCGAGGGAGCTGTGAAGAAAATGTTAATTACTATTTTATGGATATTAATATAATTATCGTAACTTTGCAGCATGATTGAAGCTACTAACGAGAAGATTTTTTCACTGGAAGAGATTGATTATGCGCGCTTTTGGGGCGCCAACGATAAGATGCTCGACTTCGTGCGAATGCTGTTTCCCAAGCTGAAGCTCGTCGTCCGCGGCGAGATGCTGAAAGCCATCGGCAGCGACGAGGATATCGCCTGGTTCGACGGCAAGCTGCAGGCCATGCTGACCTACTACAACAAGTTCGGCCGCATCAACGAGAACGCCATCATGCAGATCATGGAGAGTGGTGGCGGCAGCCCCGAGGCCGAGATGAGCGACGAGGTACTGGTGCACGGTCGTAACGGCCTGCTTATCAAGGCCCGCACCCCCAACCAGCAGCGTCTGGTACGCTCGGTATATGAGCACGACATGGTCTTTGCCATTGGCCCCGCAGGTACCGGCAAGACATATACCGCCGTGGCTATGGCCGTGAGAGCACTGAAGAATAAGGAGATACGGCGGATCATCCTGACACGCCCCGCCGTCGAGGCTGGCGAGAACCTGGGCTTCCTGCCGGGTGACCTGCGTGACAAACTCGACCCCTACCTACAGCCCCTCTACGACGCCCTGCGCGACATGATACCGCAGCAGAAGTTGCTGAGTTACTGGGAGGACAACACCATCGAGATAGCACCGCTGGCCTTCATGCGCGGCCGCACGCTGGACAACGCCTTCGTCATCCTCGACGAAGCGCAGAATGCCACCTCGGCGCAGCTCAAGATGTTCCTCACCCGCATGGGCCGCAACGCCAAGTTCGTCATCACCGGCGACCTCACACAGGTCGACCTGCCGCGCCACCAGCAGAGCGGCCTGCTGCAGGCCGTGAACATCCTCAAGGATGTCAAAGGCATCGAGATCATCCAGTTGGACAACAGCGACGTCATCCGTCACCGCCTCGTCACCGACATCATCAAAGCCTACGACAAAGTGGGAAGTGAGAAGAATGAGGAACGTGGAGTGAGGAATGATGAATGATGAATGATGAGTGAGGAATGGTTAGTGTTAAGTGTTTAGTGTTTAGTGATGAATTAGGAATTCTTTTCAAATCTTTTCAAATCTGACGGAGAAATAAGTTCTGATAGTTCAGATAGTTCTGATTGAGATAGTAGCTGCGCAAGCCTTCCCGCCGAAGGCGGAATTAATTTACTAGATTTATAGATTTCGCCGAAGGCAGGAGAATAAAGATTAACCGAGACCCGACCCCCGCGCAAGCGGCAAATCTACAAGATCTACGAGATCTCGTGAGCGCGGAGCGCGAGCAGGAGAATAAAGAAACGAGATCGACAGAGAAAAGAAAAAAAGAGATGATCACATACCCGAATTGCAAGATCAACCTAGGCCTCCATGTGGTGGGCAAGCGGCCTGACGGCTACCACGACCTGGAGACCATCTTCCTCCCCGTCCACGACCTCCGCGACGAGTTGGAGATATTGCCGCTAAACACCCTCCTCAGTCAACCGCAAGCGGCTGACAGCTCCCCTAGCTTAGGGGAGCAGTCCCAAAGCACCATGGTCCAGGATGGCATCGTGCTGGACAATGCGCCGGAGGACAACCTCTGCATGAAGGCCTGGAGGCTGCTGCACGAGGAGTTCGGCATCCCCGCCGTGAGCATCCGGCTGAAGAAGAATATCCCCTTCGGCGCCGGCCTCGGCGGCGGCAGCAGCGACGCCGCCTTCACGCTGAAGATGCTCAACGAGATGTTTTCCTTGGGACTGAGTGTCAGCGACCTGGAACAGCGCGCGGCCCACCTCGGCGCCGACTGCGCCTTCTTCATCCAGAACCGCCCCGCCTACGCCACCGGCATCGGCGACCAACTCGAACCCCTGGAAATCAACATTCCTCATCCCTCATTCCTCATTAAAATAAAAATTCCAGAAGGGGAGCATGTGAGCACTAAGGAGGCTTATTCTGGCCTTTCACCTTTCACCTCTCACCTTTCACCTCGTCCAGATCTACGCGAGGCGGTGAAGCGTCCCATCGGCGAGTGGAGAAACCTCATCGTCAACGACTTCGAGGCCTCGGTCTTCCCCGCCCACCCCGCCATCGCCGCCCTCAAAGAGGAGATGTACCGCCGCGGTGCCCTCTACGCCTCCATGACCGGCAGCGGCGCCGCCGTCTTCGGCATCTTCGCCGTGTAAAGAAAAAAATTACACAGCAGGAGAAAAATCACCACATTTAGTTATCGATATTTTTTTATTTATTTGTATTTTTGCCAGTGCATTTGCTACTTGGCAAACACGTTAATTAACTTAATATCAAACAAAAAACAAACAAAAATCACAATGAAAAGAAGCAAAATTCTTTTAGCAGCGGTGCTTTCTCTCCTCACCTTCACCGCCATTTCATGCAGCGAAGACGACAACGAGTACGCAAAAGAGGTCGCCGGCAGCTATGACGGAACCCTCGTCATGTCCGTTTCCGGTACCGACTACGGCACCTTCGACATGGTGGTGAATGTCGAGTCGACGTCCGACGACCAGGTCACCCTGACCATCCCCGCTTTCGGCGAGGGCCACATGGCCTTGCCCGAGTTCTCCGTCACCAATGTCAGCGTCGACAAAGACGGCAGCACCTACACCCTGAAGAAAGACCAGTTCACCTTCACCGTGGACGAGGTCCCCTACAGAGGTTCCCTCAACGGCACCGTGAAGGACGGCAAGCTGACCTTCGCCAGCGCTGTCACCCCCGGCGCCATGCCGATGTCCGTAGACCTCAACTTCACCACCAAGTAATCCTAAACACTCTCAGTGAAACTGAAGCAGCTAATACTACTTCCAGCATTGCTGGCATTGGTTTCATGCGATGGACTTTTTGGCGGGCTCTATGACGAGCCCGCCGAAAATCCTTTTGGTTTCGTGCAGCGTGACGACGACGGCCGTGGCGGCACCCTCCGCATCGATGCCACCAGCTACACCCGCTGGACCTATATCGACCTCCAGCACCGTCACATCGACACCGCCAATATCACCCTCGGGCAGGAGGCCCCTCCCGAGTGGGACTTCGCCATCCACCACTACGACGTGAAGACCCACGACGGCACCGCCGCCGAGAGCCCCTTCGACAACGTCGACATGGCCATGGAACTCGAAGGACTGGTCTTCGTTGCCGATGCCGACAGCCAGGTGGTAATCGACATGTCGACCATGATGGAAGGCTATCTGGGATACACGCCGTCGCCCGTCAACCCGGTACTCTCGCGCTGGCTCGACGTCGACCTCTCCACCATGCCGCCCATCTACACCCCTTCCAACAAAGTCTATCTTCTCCGTCTCTCCGACGGCACACTTGTAGCGCTGCAGTTCACCGCCTACATGGACGAGTCGCTCCTCAAAGGCATCGTCACCCTGCGCTACCGAATCATCAACGACCAGACATGAAACGCACCCTGCTGGCCTTACTGACCCTCCTCTCTGCCCTCTCCCTGCCGGCACAGAACACCACAGCCGACACGCTCCAGGCTAAGTCGCGGCTGCTCAACATGGTAGTCGTCACCGCCACGCGCACGCCGAAACTCATCATGGAGGTGCCAGTAGTCACGCGGGTCATCACCGAGCAGGACATCAAAGCCGCCGACGCCTCCTCCGTGCAGGAGCTCCTGCAAACCGAGCTGCCAGGCATCGAGTTCTCCTACGCCATGAACCAGCAGGTAAGCCTCAACATGCAGGGCTTCGGCGGCAATTCCGTACTGTTCCTTGTCGACGGCGAACGGCTGGCAGGAGAGACCCTCGACAATATCGACTATTCGCGCCTCAGCCTCGATGCCGTGCAGCGGATTGAAATCATCAAAGGCGCCGCCTCGTCACTCTATGGCTCCAATGCCGTGGGTGGCGTCGTCAATATCATCACGCACACCCCCGAGAAGCCCTGGAGCCTCAACCTTGGTGCACGCACCTCGTCGCTCGGCGAAGGGCACTACAACGGCACCCTCGGAATCGCCAACGGACGGTGGAACAGCCTCTCCGAGCTGCAACTCAAGCATGCCGATGCCGTCCACCTGGCCGACACCGGCGACCTGCGCACCATCTTCGCCCACCGTTCTTTCAATGCCAAAGAGAAGGTCCGCTTCAAAGCCTCCGACCGACTCGTTTTCACCGGCCGGGCCGGCTATTTCTTCCGCCAACGCGAGAAGTCTACGGAAGCCAGCGACCGCTACCGCGATTTCTCCGCCGGCATCAAAGGAGACCTCGACCTCGGAACGGAAAGCGACCTAATGATGTCCTACGCCTTTGACCAATACGACAAAAGCGACTACGCCACAGCCTCGGGCCTCGATGTGCGCAACTACAGCAACGTCCAGCACACCTTCCGCTCGCTTTTCAACCACTCGTTCCTCTCCCCCTCAGACACCTCTTCAACCCTCGGCACACTCACCCTCGGGGGCGACGTCATGCGCGACTACCTCATGTCGTACCAGTTCACCGACGGCAGCCACACTCAGTATACCGCCGACGCCTTCGCCCAGTGGGACTGGCAACCCACCTCACGTCTCAACATCGTCGCCGCACTGCGCTACGACTATTACTCCGAGGCATCGGCATCGCACCTCTCCCCCAAGATCAACCTCCTGTACAGATGCTCCAAGACGAATCTTCGTGCCAGCTACGCCAATGGCTTCCGCGCACCCACGCTCAAAGAGATGTACATGAATTTCGACATGGCCAATATCTTCATCATCTACGGCAACCCCGACCTACGCCCCGAGGTGAGCGACAACTTCAACGCCTCTGTCGAATGGAGCCACAGCCACTACAACCTCACCTGCATGGCATTCCTCAACCATGTCAGCAATCGCATCACCACCTTCTGGAACCAGGAGCGGAACGGCATGCTGTATTCCAACATGAGACCCCTCAACATCACGGGTCTCGACCTCTCCGCCTCGGCCCGCTGGGACAATGGCCTCGGGGTGCGCCTGTCCTATATCTTCAGCCACGAAAGCCTCACCGACGGCGGCATGCGGGCCTCTTCCACCCGCCCCCACAGCGCCACACTGCACATCGACTACGCACGCCAATGGAGCTGGGGACGCACCACACTGGCCCTCAACGGGAGGGTCCTCTCGGCAGTCACCTGCGACGAATACACCTCCTATAGCAACCCCACACAGACGGAAGAAATCACCTACCCCGGATACACCCTTTGGCGCCTCACCCTCGGCCACCGCTTCGATGGCGGATGGGCTCTCACCGTCACCGTGGACAACCTCTTCGACTACCGTCCCGACTACTATTACAACAATTCCCCCGCCACCATCGGACGCACCCTGTCAGTGGGTCTCTCTCTCGACGTCGATCAATGTTTCGACGACGGTAAAGAAAAATAAATTTGGTCATATCAAATAATTTTTGTATTTTTGCAAAAAATATTAGGTGTGGACCACAATGAAGAAAAACAACAATAAAGAGGTGCTGACGTCTGTTGCCGCCGAGCCTGCGACCGCATTCAAACGGCTTGACCCCGTAACACATGCCCCAGTCCGTCCCACGAAACGGGGAATACCTGCCGACTGCATGACAGTTGATGAGTATTTTGATGGACTTATTGCAGAAATCCACAAGGAGTATGCGCGACTACGAGGTGATTTTCAGTAATGCTGCGCTGATTGACTATACAGCTATCAGCAAATACCTTCCTTCCGTTTTATCCGAAACAGGGGCAATGAAATATGCCCAAGCCATGCGGGAAGAAATACTCACTATCGGCATTTATGCCGACTGCTTCCAGCGTAGCAGTTCCAAACTGGTACTAACCATTCACCCTCAAGCGCGTCGCATGGTTTCACACAACAAACGTTGGATTTATGTGTTCCATATCGACGGCAAATTCGCAATTGTAGACCGAATTCTTCCATCAAAGAATATCAAACATTAATAATCAAAAACAACAACAATATGGTAGACTACAAGAAAATCGGTCTCGTGAACACTCGCGAGATGTTCAAGAAAGCAGTGAGCGGCGGCTATGCTATCCCCGCCTTCAACTTCAATAACATGGAGCAGATGCAGGCCATCATCCAGGCCGCCGTGGAGACCAAGAGCCCCGTCATCCTGCAGGTCAGCAAGGGTGCCCGCGACTATGCCAACCCCACCCTCCTGCGCTATATGGCCGAGGGTGCCGTGGAGTATGCCAAGGAACTCGGCTGCCCCAACCCCCAGATTGTGCTGCACCTCGACCACGGCGACAGCTTCGAGACCTGCAAGAGCTGCATCGACATGGGCTTCAGCTCGGTGATGTACGACGGCAGCGCCCTGCCCTATGAGGAGAACATCAAGATCTCGCGCCAGGTGGTGGAATATGCCCACCAGCACGACGTCACCGTCGAGTGCGAGCTCGGCGTGCTGGCCGGCGTCGAGGACGAGGTAGCCTCCGAAGTGAGCCACTACACCAAGCCCGAGGAGGTCATCGACTTCGCCACCCGCACGGGCTGCGACTCCCTGGCCATCAGCATCGGCACCAGCCACGGCGCCTATAAGTTCAAACCCGAGCAGTGCACCGTCGACCCCCAGACGGGCCGTCTGCTGCCTCCTCCCCTGGCCTTCGACGTCCTCGAAGCCATCGAGAAGAAGCTTCCCGGCTTCCCCATCGTGCTCCACGGCTCCAGCTCCGTGCCGCAGGACGAGGTGGACACCATCAACGCCAACGGTGGCGCCCTGAAGGCCGCCGTGGGTATCCCCGAGGAGCAGCTGCGCAAGGCCGCCAAGAGCGCCGTCTGCAAGATTAACATCGACAGCGACAGCCGCCTGGCCATGACCGCCGCCATCCGCAAACACCTGGCCGAGCACCCCGACCACTTCGACCCGCGCCAGTACCTCAAGCCCGCCCGCGAGAGCATGAAGAAGATGTACATCCACAAGATCGTCAACGTCCTCGGCTCCAACGACAAGCTCTAATTTTTTAGCGGGTAGCGGCTTGCCCGCTACCCGCTAAAACTAAAAAGTAAAAAGTAAAAACTAAAAACTATCCACTCATCACTCATCACTATCCACTAAACACTAAACACTAAACACTTAACACTCCCCGCTTTTCTATCTCAATCAGAACTAAAAGAACTATCAGAACTTTTTTCTCCAGCAGATTTTAAAAGATTTAAAAAGAATTCATCACTCCTCACTAAACACTTAACACTTAACACTTAACACTCATCACTCATCACTCTTCTATCTCAATCAGAACTCTCAGAACTCTCAGAACTTTTTTCTCCGACAGATTGTAAAAGATTTAAAAAGAATTCATCACTCCTCACTCCTCACTAACCACTAAACACTAAACACTTAACACTAAACACTAAACACTAACCACTAAACACTAAACACTAAACACTCATCACTCCTCACTCCTCACTCATCACTCCTCACTATCCACTCCTCAGCCACTTAAAAAAGAATGCTAAAAAAACTCTCACACATCATCCTCCTCCTGCTCTCCATCCTGGTGATAGGATGCGGGGGCGACGGAGAGAAACGCGCCAAGGCCTCTCAGTCAGCGGACACGCTCAACACGGCAGAGGCAGCCATGCGCGTGTACGGCGAAAACCCCGAACTGGCGTTGGAAATCATCGACTCGGGGGTGGCCGTCGGCAATATCGAAGAAGACCTCGCCACCTTCTTGCGGGCCAAAGTCTACACCCAGTCGACCTCCATGCAGCAGCCCGACACAGCACGTCAGATGCTCGAGTCGTTGTTGAAGAAGCCCTATGTTACAGAGAGCCCTAGCAACCACGAGATGGTGCTCGACCTGCTTATCACCGCGTCGCGTCTGCTCGAAGACAACGTGCAATACATGCGGTGGGCGACAGAGAAAGTGAACCTGTGCCGCCAGCAAAACCTTGAGACCGAGGCACTACGCACGGAAGCCGAGATCGGTCTGCTACTCACGCAGATGGGCGAAGAGGAGAAAGGCCTCGCCAAACTCGACGGCGTCATCGCCACCCTTATCGGCCAGCGCCATTTCGACGAAGCCGACGCCTGCATCATCGCCCTCAAGCGCAAGATCAACGCCCTCTACAGCCTCAAGCGTCCCGCCGAGGCTATCCCCCTGGCACAACGCATCATAGCGAAAACCGACGACTACCGCGAGCACTATGCCGACTATGCTGACGGCTCCTACCGCATGCCCGGCAACAAAGAGGATGTCGACAACTACTGCAACTTCTACTCCGCTCAGGCTCACGGCTATCTGGCCCGCTCCTACGCCGAAATGGCTAATAAGCAGTTAGAAGCTAGCGGACAGCAGGTAACAGGTAGCAATCCGAATGCTAAGAGCTACCCGCTACCAGCTAAAAAATACCTCGACTCCGCACGGTACCACCTGGTGCTGTACGAGAAGAGCAGCTACGGCCAGTCGGAGGACGGACAGGTTGCCATAGCCCCAACACTCGGATTGTTAGGCGACTACGACCGTATGCTCACCATCTTCGACAGGGTGGAGAAAGAGCTTGGCGACGACACGCTGACCTCCCAATACGCCATCATCCTCAAGGGTCGCGCACGGGCCGCCTCCGCACGAGGCGACTACCAAGCCGCCAACGGCTACTGGAAGCGCTACAGTGCACTGAACGACCGACTTAACACCCAGTTGCTCAAGGGCAGAGCCTACGAGTATGCCACACGCTACCACCTGCAGGAAGAGCAGCTCAAGGCAGAAAACGAACGCCAGAATGCGGAGTCCAGCAGAAAGGCCTCCCTGGCACACCTCGTCCTGGCCATGGTGATACTCGCACTGTGTATCTGGCTGGCGCTCAGCCGCGTCTCCGCCGGACGCAGGAACAAACTGCTGGTGTCGCAGATCGCCGAAGCCGTGGAATACAAAAACATCGTGGAGACACAAAAGGCCGAAGAGTCAAAAGAACCCCAATGGGAGAACGAACCAGCTGATTTAGAGTTGCCAAAGGCCGAAAACAACCGCTTCAGGGGAATGACCGACGACGAGATCTACGAGTTCCTCTGTATGGCCATCCGCAACGAAAAGCTCTTCACCGACCCGAACTTCAGCAGACAGACACTCACCGAGTTGTACGACATCAACGACCACCATATCGGTGCCATCTTCTCCAACGGCAACGGTCTCAACGACTACATCCGCGAGATACGCGTCGAATATGCCTGCTGGCTGTTCAACAACAAGCCCGAGATGACCATCAGCGAGGTCGCCGTGGCCTGCGGCTTCTCCAGCCTGCCGGTCTTCAGTCGCGAGTTCAAACGCAAGCTCGAAGTCACCCCTTCCTACTACCGCAGCCTGTTATAACGAAGTGCAAACTATTGGTAACTAGCCACTAACAAAATAACCTACAATTTTAACAAAAAAACCAAACCCCTGACAATCAACAACTAATTGTTCATAACCCTAAAAAGAGGTCCTCGAGACCTCTTTTTTTTGTCTTTTTAGGGTGAAAATGTCATTTTTGCGGATTTACACATTTGACAAATCGTGAAAAAAATTTGACAATTCGTGAAAAAATAGCACTTTTATTTGATAATTCGTGAAAATCGCTTAACAATTCGTCTAACCTCTTGCGCGTTCAAAAAATAATATTTAAATTTGCAACAAAAATAAAAGAACACCATCATGAGACAAGAGAGAAAAAACGACCGGTTGTACATCATCGAGGACCACACCGACATGAGCGAAGGCTATTTGAAGCACATGAAAGGATTTGGCGCCATACCCAAGAAAAGCCGCCTGCTGGCGGTGGCCTTCGGCTACGATGGTAGATTGCGCATTAGCAACGCTATAGGCTATATGAGGACCTTCCGCGACGTGAAGACGCCGGATGAACTGTCGGCGATGAACGAGGAGGGCGGATTCAGCCTTATCGCCGTGTACTATGTCATTGAGAATCTAGACAATAAAGAGCTCCCCGAGTTTATCGAGCGAATCAAAAAGATGCTGCTCCCCGACGGCAAGATTATGGTGGTGGTCAACCTCCGCCGGGGGAAGAAGGCTTTAGACGACTTGTCAAAAGAGTGCAAACATCAAGGTCTCAAGGAGATAACCACCGTTTTATGGAAGTCTGAGCCCCTAAATTACTGGGATCACGCCGATCCAGGTAAACCATTGACAACGTGGCAGGAAAGATTTTTGTCTTTGCACCGCCGCATAGCCAAAACCGCCTCGATTTTACTCTCCCCGGAGGAGTGAGGAGTGGTTAGTGAGGAATTAAGAATTAAGAATTAAGAATTAAGAATTAAGAATTAAGAATGAGGAATGAGGAATTAAGAATTAAGAATTAAGAATTAAGAATGAGGAATGAGGAATTAAGAATTAAGAATTAAAAATTAAGAATTAAGAATTAGGAATTAGGAATTAAGAATTAAGAATTAAAAATTAAAAATTAAAAATTAAAAATTAAGAATTAAGAATTAACCGAGACCGACCCCCGCGCAAGCGGCAAATCTACAAGATCAACAAGATCTCGCGAAGCAGGGAAAAATAACCGAGACAGGTCACCGCCGAAGGCGGAATTAATTTACTAGATTTATAGATTTCGTGAGCGAAGCGAGCAGGAGAAAAGAAAAAGAGATTAACCGAGACGAGACCGCCGAAGGCGGAAATAATTTACCAGATTTACAAGATTTCGCGCAGCAGGAGAATAAAGATTAACCGAGACCGACCCCCGCGCAAGCGGCAAATCTACAAGATCAACAAGATCTCGCGAAGCGCAGCGAGCAGGAGAAAAGAAAAATGAAAATTAACCGAGACGAGACCCCCGCGCAAGCGGCAAATCTACCAGATCTACAAGATCTCGCGAAGCAGGAGAACAAGAATGATAGGGATATACTTGCGTTTCTCGATAGATTTCCTTTACCTCATCGCTATATCAACTCTACAAAAAATGTAGAGAAAGGGTAGAGAAAAGGTAGAGAAGAGGTAGAGAAGAGGTAGAGAAGATAGCAAGGAGGAGTGAGGAGTGAGGAATTAAGAATTAAGAATTAAGAATTAAGAATTAAGAATTAAGAATTAGGAATTATGATTTATGAATTATGAATTATGAGTAGCTGGTAGCCGCGCAGCGGAATAATTTACCAGATTTACAAGATTTCGCGCAGCAGGAGAATAAAGATTAACCGAGACGAGCCCCCCGCGCAAGCGGCAAATCTACAAGATCAACAAGATCTCGCGAAGCGAAGCGAGCAGGAAAACAATGATGAGTGATGAGTGATGAGTGTTTAGTGTTAAGTGTTTAGTGTTAAGTGTTTAGTGATGAATTAGGAATTCTTTTTAAATCTTTTAAAATCTGCCGGAGAAAGAAGTTCTGATAGTTCTGATAGTTCTGATAGTTCTGATAGTTCTGATTGAGATAAAAGTTCTGAGAGTTCTGATAGTTGCTCATTACATTTGATTGATTTAATAGGTATTCGCAGGCATACCACTGATTGAGATAAAAGTTCTGATAGTTCTGATTGAGATAAAAGTTCTGAGAGTTCTGATTGAGATAAAAGTTCTGATAGTTCTGATTGAGATAAAATTGAGATAAAATTGAGATAAAAGAGATTCATTTAATAATAAATATAATGTATAATATAAAAAAAGTTAGTGTTATGTTAAAACAATTACTTAAGACAATGGCGGCCGTGCTGGCGATAGCGGCGGCGGCTGCCGGCCCCGTGAGGGGACAGACAACCTACAACGTGACGTTCGGCGGGTTCGCCGAGCCGGCCGTGAACACTACGGTCAGCGTGGCTTCGCTGCCACAGACCATTAATTTTTATCCCTTTGCGGTGATTAGCAACGGTAGCGAATTCATCAGCGCAAACGTCACCAGCGGCGGCGACGGCAAGGTGAGCGTCAACGCCGGCTGGAACCAAATGGCCATCACCGTCAGCGGTACCTTCGAGGGCACGGCGACTATCCATGTCGTGTGTAGTGATCCTCAAGAGAATCCCGTCAGCAGCGACATCACCGTCGCCTGCACTCTTCCGCCCACGCCCCATACCGTCCGCATGGCCGCTGGCACAGAGGATGCTGCTAACTGGACCCTCGCTTCGGGCGACGCCTCTGTGCCGGGCAACCAGGTGCTGGAGAATGTGATGTCGGGCTCGCAGGTCACCGCTACCTACAACGGCACGACCAAGAAGGTGAAGAGCGTGAAGGCTGTGAAGTATGTGGTGCCGGCGGCTACGGTGACTACCGCCCCGACGGCTACGGCTGGCATCATCGAGGCCGGCTCGACCACGGCGCTTGTCAACGCCGGCGCGGCCAGCGGCGGCACGATGATGTATGCCGTGACCACCACCAACGCGCAGCCGGCTTCGACCGCGGACTTCAGCGCCACTATCCCCACGGCCGAGGGCCGCTCGGCCGGCACCTACTATGTGTGGTACTACGCCAAGGCCGACGCCGAGCATAGCGACAGCGAGATAGCAGGCCCCGTCAGCGTCACTGTGGCTGAGGCCACTCCCGCACTCAGCATCACCAGCCCCAGCGTGGGTCAGGTCATCGGCAGCGACGGCAAGAATTATGCTGCAGGTGCCTCCCTGCCCACCGGCGTGACCAAGGTGGCCATGATAGCCTACGTGTCTGGCTCCAACGGTCTCGCCATCGCCCTCGCCGACGAAGGCTCGTTGAATTGGGCGACGGCAATATCCACATGCGAAGCAAAAACACCCGCCTTCACCAACGGCACATGGCACCTGCCCAGCCAGGCCGAGTGGAATCAGATGTTCAGTGCCAACGGCGGCGACGAAGAAAGCTACGGCGGCCTGAATACGGCTATCAACACCGCCGGAGGAACAGCCTTGCTGGAGAAGGGAACAGGCTACTGGTCGTCTACGCCGGATGGAAGCAAAGCCAACTACGTGTACCTCATAATTGACGTAGCCGACTGGCGCAGTGGCAATGTGAACTTAGCCAAACAAGTCCGTGCCTGCCTCGCTTTTTAACCCCCTCGCAGCTTAAAGCTCTGCAAGATAAGCGAACACGAATCGCACGAATGGACACGAATAATGATTCGTTAGATTAGTGAGATTCGTGTTCAGAAAAGGAAACAAAACAAATTAAAAACATAACGACAATGAAAAGTTTAAGAAAAAGCATTTTGACGCTCCTGGCGCTGACGATCTTCGGCGGCGCGGGAGCCTTGGCGCAAGGCCCGACGGTGACGGAACTCACCACCAGCATAGTGCCCGAGGACTGGTACAACCAGGACAATGTTAACGTGACGAAGGCCGAGCTTGAGGCTTGGGGCTTCGTGGAAACCGATTCGGCCACGGCCGCAGCCTGGACGGGCGCCGACCCCACCGTAGGAACCAGCACCAACCTGTATTATGGCTTTACGACGGATGGCAAGGTCAAATATATTCATTTCGAAAATGGAACCCTACACCCATTTCAGCGTGAGCCAGAATTCATCACACACTATGATTTACAATCGACGGTAGCATATATTGACAACACGCGTATTTTCATCACCACCGGCGGCGGCGCCATCGAGCTGACGAAGGAGGGCGCCAACCAGTGGACGCTCGGGCAGACGCCGGACTATGACCTGGAGCTGCAGGTGGAGTACTACGAGGCCCATGCGCTGAAGAACATCCCCGCGGGCTGGACGGTGAAGGTGAACGGCGTCGAGCAGCAGACCCCCTACCAGGGCGACTCGCTGATGATCACCGAGACCGACACCGTGACCCTCGTGCCCGCCGGCAACCCCCGCCGCGTGAAGAGCGTGACGCTCGAGGAGGAAGGCCCGGCTGTGCAGACCATCACCGTGGCCGGCGTCCAGCTCAACTACGTCGAGGGCGAGAACTGGGTGCAGACTGCCCAGCGCAACCCCGGCGTGATAGAGATAGAAAGTAATTATGTAAATAGACCGAATGGTTATTTTTTAGTGACCAGCTCTCCGGTTTCTCCAACCTCCACATACGACCCCTCGCTGAACTACTGGTGGGAGGAATGGTAACCCCCCCCGCGGATTTAAAGCTCAAAAGAACGAAAAGAACAAAAAGAAAAAGTTCTGATAGTTCTGATTGAGAAAAAAAATAAAGCTCAAACAAAAGAGTTCTTTGACATACTGGGACAAAAACGAAGAAAAGTTTTTGCCGTTTGCAGAAAATGATGTATCTTTGCAGCACAATAAAAAGATACAATCATGTGTACTGTAAGCGTCAATATCAATGAGAACCAGCTCCGTAGCATCGACCCGATGCTCACCGACCACGGCGCCATTTCACGCTGGGTCCAGCGGCTGGTAGACAGCAACATGCAGCGCCTGATGGCCGAGCGCACCTCGCCGATAGCCTACTCCACCGAGCAGGCCCGCAGCCTGGTGACCGACCGGCTCAACCGCCTCGAGAACGGCCAGGCCGAGACCGTCGGCCACGACGAGGTGAAACGTCACATGGAAGCCCTGCTCTCATGAGGACGCTGCGCTGGCTCCGCGAAGCCGAGGACGAACTGGCTGCCCTGCTGCAAGACGTCCGCGAACGCCACGGTGTCGACACCGCCCGCAAGGTGAACGCCGACCTGATGGAACGCATGGACCCGCTCGATGTGATGCCCGACCTCGGCACCCTCGACACCACGCTCCACCACGACGGCAAGCCCGTCAGGGTACTGCACTCCAGGCACACGCGCATCGTCTACCATGCCACCGACACCGAGGTGACCATCCTCCTACTGTGGGACAACCGCCGCAACGAGGACGACATGCAAGGCCTGCTCTCGGAACGGTAGCTCCTCAAAGGAATCTTTTCTTCGCCGCGCACCCCATCAGGTGGCGGCGTTCGCTTTTGTTCCAGACAATATATTCCTACTAGAGCTTCTAGACTATCTAGAGCTTCTAGCCCTATTAGAAAAATAAACTAACTTAAAACAATTAATAATGAAAAAGACATTTACAAAACACATCCTGCTCCTGGCGCTGATGCTCTTCGGCGTGGCGGGAGCCGCGTGGGCCGACCGCGCCCCGCAAAAGTTCACCGGACCGGTGGACATCTACGACCTCATGGATGGCGACACCCTCGCCTCGGGGTTCTCACTGACCTACGGCCACGGCCAGCAAGAAATCATTCGCTTCGTGGCCGGCCGCTACTCAATTGACGGCACGCCACAAGCATATTCTGGCGGCGCTGATTTAACAAACGATCACGAACTCCAAAGCTTAATCTTTACTGCCAGCAACATCCTCATGTATTTCGGGGAAGAAAGGACCGACACCATTGCCCCCATGGTGGACATGAGCACCCCCGGCAACGCCTGGGTGGTGTCCGATTTCAATAAAGGAACGGAAGGCGTCACCATGAAAATCTCCGGCATCTACATTGCCCCCGACCCCACCGTCCCTGCCCTTGACGAGACGACCGGCAACTGGAACTTCCTCATGCCGGGCAGCAACAAGGTCGTCAAGGCCGTGCTCTACGACAGCATCGTCCTCGGACCGCATGTCAGCGTGGCCGTCCAGCCTGTACAGGACTTCATCTCCTACACCCGCCCCGGAATCGGCGGCGACTCTACCGTACTCTACTACGACCCTACCCTCGCCAACAGCTCCTTCGGCTTCATCGCCAACGATGACGACGGCCAAGGCAGGAACTTCGCCTTCTGGGCCGACGACCAGAACAACCACAACACCGACCGCGACTTCGGCGGCTTCAGCGAGCTCACCTGCGGCCAGCGCTTCGTGGCCGTCTACCCCGACAACCACACCCTCACCCTCGTCACCCCCCAAGGCGGCGGCACCCTTAAGCTCGACGGCGTGACGTACGACTCCGTCTACAACATCAACTTCTATCATATAGGCAGCCCCGAAGGCACCAGGTCTTTTACCATCCCCGCCAGCCGCTTGCCCTACGACACCACCTTCAACTATAATGCCAATGTCTCGATGGTCCAATTAGACGAACAACCTGGCAAGTTGAGGAAAATCCAAGTCGAACAATCGGTCACTATCCGCATCGAAGGTGCCTTCGAAGGCCCCGCCCATTATACTTGCATGCTGGATGGGGATGGGGATCCCGACGAATGGGTCATCACCTGCACGGCCAGCACCGTCCCCGTGTACCCCTACGGCATCAGAAAGACCGGTAACGGCACCTACAGCGTCATGGAAGGCCTGCCCCTCAGCGTCACCGCCACGCCCGACTCGGCGCACTACCTCAGCGCCATCGGCAACGAGGCCGTCATCAGCAACAGCGCCTACAACATCTCCTTCACCATGCCCGACGATGACGCCGAGCTCGCGGCTACCTTCACCACCAAGCCCACCCTCACCCTCGCCCAGACCGCCGGCGGCACCCTCGAAGCCATCGTGCCCCAGGGCGGCGTGACTGCCATGCATCTCACTACCGACCAGATACCCACATGGGATGGAAATACTGAAGACGCCATGGAGGCCGACCTGCAGCAGTTTGGCTTCGTGGCTGTCGACTCAGCTGCGGCCGCAGCCTGGACCGGCGTTCCCGCCTCCGGCGATATCATGCTGGTCTATGCTACTGCGGGCAATCAGTTCAAAGCCATTTTATTCCAGGATGGACAATGGCACGGCACGTATACTTCTAATTTCTACAAAACGGAAATCTACGCATACACAAATGCAGATGTGATCTACTTCACCACCGGCACCAGCAAGGGCAACGTCATCGCCTCGACCACCGAGCCTAATACATATTATATAGACTACGGCACCCCGGTCACCGTCGTGGCCACCCCCGACGCCGAGCACTACCTCGTCAGCTTCAGCGACGACGCCCCCGCCACCGAGCGCAACAGCAACCTCGCCGTCGAGAAGACCTACGACAGCGTCATCGCCGACATCCCCAACCTCACCGCCAACTTCCAGGCCAAGCCCACGCTGACCCTCGCCCACAACGACGGCGGCACCCTGACGCTGGACGGCATGACCACCAGGGACTCTGCGCTCTACGACATCACAATCATTAATCAACCACAGAACATCACCGCTTACCCCTACCAGAAAGTATTTAACTTCAAC